>Ga0105248_10008571_pt1 | contig 11226 bp, 7 predicted proteins | sample KBSS34metaG_FD_81524 | JGI IMG/M metagenome (GOLD analysis project Ga0105248, IMG submission 81524) | Switchgrass rhizosphere microbial communities from Kellogg Biological Station, Michigan, USA - KBS S3-4 metaG | ecosystem: Host-associated > Plants > Roots > Rhizosphere > Soil | place...
AACCGGTCGGCTACTGGCGCGGGGCAGTCGGTTTTCTGCTCTTCGCCATCGCGCTACGGATGATGGACAAGTAGATAGAACTCTCAACTCTCAACTCTCAACTCTCAAGCTCCCAGCCCTGAGCCCTCAGCCCTGAGCTCTCAGCCCTACCGAGCCCCGGCTGTGCTCTTGGTGGCGGGGCCCAGCTGTTTGAGCAGCTCGGCAACCGCGGCGTCCAGCTGCGAGTCTTTGCCGCTGTAGCTCTCCCCGACCGGCCGCGTCACCGCCACATCGACCGCGCGCGGGTGCATTTCCATCGGGGTGCCGTCGGCCGCGAAGATCTTCCATCCGGGCATGCGCAGGATCGACCCGTCGATGAGCGTGACCGAACCGGTGAAGATGATCCAGCCGGCCGTGGGCTCGCCGACGACCTTCCCGAGTTTGAGCGAGCGATAACCCTCGGTGAAGTCCTCGGCGTCGGACAGTGAGTGCTGATTGGTGACGAGAATCGTCGGCAATTCCAGCGCGCGCTGCCCCAGCTGCGGCCGCGACGACAGCAACGGATAGCCGCGCGGCATCATGTTCATGTAGCCGCGCCGCGCGAATACGTCGATCGCATAGACGTTGACGAAGCCGCCATTGTTGTTGCGCACGTCGACGACGACCCCCTGCTTCGCGTGGTTGTCGGCGTCGAGATCGACGTGCAGCTGCGCGAGCGCGTTGGCGGACATGTCGAACATGTGCACGTAGCCGAGGCGACCGCCGCTCGCCTTCGCCACATACTCGCGCCGCTGCTCCACCCACTGCCGGTAGCGCAGCGCCTTCTCGGTCGCCTGATCGACCGGCTTGACGATCACCTCGCGCGGCGTGCCCGACGGCGTGGACGCGACCGACAGCGCGATCCGCTTGCCGACGGTGTGATCGAGCAGCGCGTCGAGATTCGCGCGCGCGCCGACATTGTGGCCGTCCACCTGCAGGATGTAGTCGCCGGCCTGTACACCGGCAATGGTCGCCGGGCCCAGCGGCACGACCGCGGCGACCTTCAACCGGCCGCCCGCGTCGTAGGCCGCGCGATCGAAATCGGCCGCCAGCCGCCCGAGCGACGTCTGCGTCCCCTGCGGCGGCGCCGAAATCCCCATGTGCGATGCGTTCAGCTCGCCCAGCATCATCGACAGGATGCGGCGCATCTCGTCCGGCGTCCGCGCCCCCGCGACGCGCGGACCGTACATCGTCCGCACGGCGTTCCAGTCGACGCCGTTCATCTTCTCGTCGAAGAACTGATCGCGCAGGTAGGTCCACGCCTGGCGGAACGCCTCGTTCTTCTCGCGCGAGAAGTCGACGTCGAGCTCGGCGGCGATGGCGATCGCCTTTGGCTCGCGCTTCTCGAGCGTCACGTTGAACAGGCGGCCGCGATCCAGGTAGTAGACCTCTTTGCTGTCGGCGGTGAAATGGGCGCTGCGTTTCGGGCCGGGGGTCGACGTCAGCTGACGGGCAATCGCCGGCTCCTTCGAGAGCTCGTCGATCGGGAACACGTACAGGTTCTGCTGGCCGGCGGCGCTCGCCGTCAGCAGGAGCGACTTGCCGTCGGGGCTGATCTCCTGTCCCGTGACATCGAGGCCGACCGGGAGGGCGGTCGCTCGTCGTCTGATCTCTTCGTAGACAATCTCTACGGACCGAGCCCGGCCTTCGGCCGCGCTCGGTGGAGCGGGTGGGGCGGGTGGGGTGGACGGAGACGGCGGTGTCGACGGAGTCGACGGAGTCTTGGGCTGCTCCTCGCGGAACAGATCGCGGAACTGATCCTCGCGGAACTTCGGCGTGCGCGGCAGCAGATCGATCCGCATCACCTCCCCCGGCTCGGTGCGTTGTGACGTGGCAAAGGTGAGGTAGGTGCCGTCCGGACTCCACGAGAGGGATCCGGCGTTCGCGTTTGCAAGGAAGCTGATGGCGCGCGCCTCGCCGCCGGCGGCCGGCACGACGTGCACGTTCTGGAACGCCTTGGTTCCGGCGGTGAGGTAGGCGACGAAGCGCGAGTCGGGCGACCATGCGAAGTCGCGCGAGTCGGCAAACGGCGGCACGTCGAAGATACCGGTCGCGAGCAGCTTCTCGGCCTTCGTCGCCGGGTCGATGACGCGCAGCTCCTTCGAGTCGCGCTCGAACGCGACCCATTTCCCATCCGGCGAGTACCGCGGCATATCGTCGCGTCCGGCGCCGTTTGTGAGCGGCGTTTCCTTGCCCGTGCCGAAGTCGTACGTGTAGAGGTGATTCGTGCCGTCGCGGTCCGACATATACGCCAGCTGCCGGCTGTTTGGCGCCCAGACGATTTCCCGTTCTTCGCCGGCCGTGTCGGTCACGCGCACCGCGTCACCACCGTCCTTGGCGGACACCGAGAAGATCTCGCCGTGAACGGTGAACGCCGCCTTCTTGCCGTCGGGCGAGAGCGCCAGCTCCTGCAGCTGATCGCTGAAGGTGCGGTGCTCGACGCTGGTTGCCGCCGGCGCGCCGCGCAGGGTGATCGCGACCTCGCGCGCCTGGTTGGTCGCCGTGTCGACCGTCCAGATGCCGAAGTCGCGCTCGAAGGCGATGGTCTTGCCGTCCTTCGAAATCGACGGCCACAGCACACGCCCGTCCTTGAACGTCGTCAGCGCCTTCGCGCCTGAACCCTGAACCTCTGAACCTTGAACCCCGGGTGAACTCTGAACCCCGAGACTGGACACCGACCAGATGTTCTGGGCGCCGCTGCGGTCGGACATGAAGTACAGCCCCTTGCCGCCGGCCGCCCACATCGGCCACGCGTCTTTCGCGCCGCCTTTCGTGATCTGCGTGTAGGCGGTGTCCTTGACGATCCAGATCTCGCTCTCGTCGAGATGGCTGTGCCCTTTGCGCCACCACTGCGATCCCGCGTTGGCGCGCGCGGTGATGGCGACCGCCTCGCCTCCCGGCGACGGCGCGGCGAAGTACTCCGTCGTGTACCGGTCCGCGGCGACCGGCATCGGCGTGCCGCCGTCCGCGCTCACGCGGTAGACGTCGAGCATCCCCGAGATCTCGTGGCTGTTGGACTGGAACAGCACCGACTGGCTGTCCGCCGACCATCCACTCACCAGCTCGTTCGCATCGTCGAAGGTGAGCCGCGTGACGTCACCAGTCGGGATCGCCAGCACGTAGACGTCGCCGTTGCCGGTGCGCGTCGACGTGAACGCGAGCCGCTTGCCGTCGGGCGAGAACAGCGGGCGCGACTCGGTCGCCGGATGCGACACGAGCAGCCGCGCGTCGCCGCCCCGAGCGGGCACCTCCCAGATGTCGCCGCCGCTGACGAACGCGATCGTCGAACCGTCAGGCGAAATGCCTGGTTCACCGAACGACGGCAAGGCGGAAACCGCGGCGGGCTGCCCTTGCGCGATCGCAGGGGTGAAGCCCTGCGCCACGGACGCCATCCGGAGCGCCACATACGCAGGGCTGAAGCCCTGCGCCACGTACGTCATCACGAAGGCCGCACCGGCGGCCAGCAAGAACACTTTTTTCATAAACATCACCGACGGGTCCGAAAGGATCCGCCCTGCATCAGCCCTGAGCCCTCAGCGCTTAGCCCTATTTCTGATCCGTGCTTTTTTTGTAGAACACGGAGACATCCCGCTTGCCTTTGTCGAGATACGGCACGCCGTGCTCCATCCAGTCCGGCTTCGGCGCGTCCTTGAAGAAGTAGTCGAAGTACTCGGCCATGTGCACGGTCCAGTGCTTCTGGTTCTCGCGCTGACGCAGCCCGTGCTTCTCGCCGTTGTAGACGAACATGTACGCCTCTTTACCGAGCCGCCGCATCGCGGTGAAGAACTCGATGCCCTGCTGCCACGGCACCGCGTCGTCTTCGTCGTTGGCCATCGTCAGATACGGCGTGTGGATGTTCTCGATCCAGAAGATCGGCGAGTTCTCCATGTAGATCAGCGGGTTCTTCCACGGCGGCACGCCGATGCGGCTCTGCGTCTTCTCGTACTGGAACGCGCGCGACATGCCGGTGCCCCAGCGGATCCCGCCGTAGCCGCCGAACATGTCGCCGACCGACGCGCCCGCTTCGACGGCGCGGAAGATGTTGGTCTTCGTGATCATGTAGGAGATCTGGTAGCCGCCCCAGCTGTGTCCCTGGATGCCGACACGCGCCGGATCGACGAACCCCTTCGCCAGCACGGTCTGCACCGCGGGCAACACGCACTTCAGCGCGCTCTGCCCCGGATATCCCAGGTCGTAGACGATGTCGGGCTGCAGGATGATGTAGCCGTTGCTGGCGTAGCGCGTGACGTTGATGCTGCTGCCGCCCGGCGCCGGCGCGACGTAGCGATGCAGGTTGTTGGTGAGCTGCTCGTAGATGTACACGAGCATCGGGTACTTCTTCGCCGGATCGAAGTTCTCCGGCTTGGTCAGAATCGCCTGGAGGTGCTTGCCGTCTGCATTGACGTACTCGATCAGCTCCGAGGTGCCCCAGTTGTAGTTCGCCTGCTGGGGGTTGGCGTCGCTCACTTTCTTCATGTCGGTGAAGGCGCCGCTCGACGTCCACAGGTTGCCGAACTCCTCGAACCGCGACAGCGTGAAGACGTAGACGTCGGCGTTGCGCGCCTTGATCGGTGCGCCGAACGCCTTGTCGAGCATCACCAGCTTCGCCGGTTCCGCCGTGCCGGTGAACGATACGCGGTACAGCCCGCTCGCCTTCGTCCGCTCGTCCACGGCCGACAGCAGGAGCGGGCGCGTGGTCGGGATCGGCGGCTGCTCGGCCTGACGGCGGGGACCGACTTCCTCCTCGGGCTCCTGAGTCGAGGGCGGCGCCGCCTCCGCGCGGGAATACCTGAACACGATGTGCTGCTTGCGTCCAAGGCCGGCGGTCAGCATCCGCGGCGCGCGCCCGTCGGGATGCACTTCCCAGATGTCGTAGCGGTCGTACAGCACGACCGTGTTGTCGCCCTCAGTCCAGCCCGCCTGTCCGTACGGCGTCGGATGCTCGGGGCGATCGTCGGTCTCGCTCTGGAACATCACGCCGAGGTCCTTGGTGATGTTCGTCTTGCGGCCGTCGGCGACGCGCACGGTGTACCAGTTGTCGTCGTCTTCGTCGAAGTAGAGGATGAACTGACCGCCGGGCGAGACGGTCGCGCCGAAATGTTCCTTGTCGAGGATCTTCTGGCGCGAGCCGTCGGCGAGCTTCACGAGGTAGTAGTCGTCGTAGTTGCCGTCCCACGACACGAGTTGCCGGTACGGCACGTTGCTGACGCCGAGCGCCTGCGTCGCGCTGTCGCCGACCCGTACGTCGGGCATGTCCGGTGTCGCGAGCTGGGCGAATCGCTTGTCCGCGAGGTGAAACACCGCGCGGTACGTCCGCTTCGTTTCCTGATCCGCGCGAACCTTCTGCATCGGCTGCAGCTCGGCGTCCTTGTAGTTCCAGATGTCGACCTTGATCAGATCGGGCGGTTCGTCCGGCTCGGCCGCGCGCGGCGGGGACATGCCAAAGTACAGACGCCCTCCGTCCTTCGAGAACTCGAGACGGCCGTTGTCGCTGACGGCCATTTGCGCGTTCGCGGGGATCGGCAGCTCGCTCGCCGCGTCAGCCGACGTCGACCATTGATACAGCTTGTAGCGCGGCGCCGGCGCCTTCGCATCGTCGCGGTCGCTGACGAACGCTGCCTGCACGCCGGCGTTGTCGAAGACGAATCCCTTGTAGTTGCCCGGGCCGGCCAGCAGCGTCTTCCGGACGCCATTGGCAATTCCGCGCGCAAAGGCGCCTTCATTGGCGGGCGTCTTCGACGCCACGCCGTACGCGAGCCATGCGCCGCTCTTGTTGATTGCGTACTCGCTGACTTCCGGGATGGTCGTCTGCAAGCCGCTGCTGAGATCGCGGATCACGAGATCGGTGCCGATCGCCTTCTTGTCGCGCCCGCGCGGTCTTTCTGTTCCGCCACTCGCAACCGGAGCCGGCGCGTCAGGGGCCGTCAAGTAGACAACAACCTGCGGCGTCACGTCGTCCGGAACGCGAAAGCTCTTCACGTGTTCGGCGACGGTCGTCGCCTGACCGGTCGAGAGGTTGACGATGCCGACGCCGGCCTTCGGCATGTCTTCCGGCTTTTTCTTGGCCTTCCGCGCCTGATCGACGTCCTTCTTGTACGGCGCCACGGCAAAGACGACGAAGCGGTTGTCCTGAGTGATGAGCGGCTCGCGTCCGCGCGCCGCGCGGATCTCGGTGTTCGTTTTCAGGTTGCGGACGACGAGCTCGCCGTCGCCGTCCTGCGGCGTCAACGCGTAGGCCAGCCACACGCCGTCGCCCGACAGCTTCGTGCCCTGGATCGACTTCCACGAGTCGTAGACATCGTGGGTGATCGGCTTCTTGACGGCCGTTTGCGCAGTGGCAGGGCTCACGCCCTGCGCGACGAAGGTCAGCGCGACCGCGACCAGCAGCTTCCTCATGAGCGCCTCGTTTATTCGGTGCGTTTGCTTCCGGCTTCTGACTTCGTGCCTGGTACTTGGGGATTACCAACCTGCTGACCGTTGATCGTCTGGTACTCGTAGGTCATCTTGAACGTCGATCGCCCGGCGATCAGCACATGAGCGACCGACTCGATCGAGATCGGCACGCGAACGCCGGCCTTGCGCTCGTACTTGCGGATGACGTCGACGCGGCGCGTCCAGAAGGACGGCGTCTTTGACAACTTGCCTTCGATGCGCGTGAGCTCGCCATCGGCGGGCTGGACGAAGATCGCGCCCTCGACCAGCAGGACGTCCTTGCGCTTTGGCTTCACGTCGATCGACGCGAGGCCGTCTGATGCGTCGGGACCGTCGCCGAACACGTAGTTCTCGCGGGTGAACGACGCCTTCTGCGGTTCGTGATTGGCCCAGATCTTCTGTTCGCCGTCGAGGGCCGCGCGCAGCACCTTGGAGCGGATGTAGCCGGAACCGCCTTCGGCAACCACTTCATACCTGAGCCCGTTGGCGTGGTCGTACTCGGTCCACGCGACCATCCACGCACTTTGCTTGAACTTCGGGTTGTCCGCCTCGAGCCGCCGCAGCGCGCGGTACTCGACCGGCGGCTCTTCGACGCGCGCGAGAAAGCGCTGAACCGCGCCCGGTTGAGTGTTCTGAAGAGCGTGGACGTTCGCCACGGCGCACGCCACGACGATGCCGGCGGCGAACCGGAAAAGGCGGTGCATGCCGCGAATTATAGGTCAGCGCGAGGTGTCGCGAGCGAGGGTTCTGGGCTGCGGATTGCCGACTTTCTGGCCGTTGATGCTCTCGTATTCGTAGGTCATCCGGAACGTCGATTCACCGGCAATGCGCAGGTTGGCGACCGATTCCAGCACCGTCGGCATCCGGAAACCGGCGATCCGCTGATACCAGCGGACGATTTCCACCCGGCGTGTCCAGAACGAGGGCGTCTTCGACAGGCATCCTTCCATCCTGACGAGCTCGCCATCGTCCGGGTTGAGATAGATCGAGCCGTCCACGAGGAGCATGTTCTTGCGGCGCGGCTTGACGCCGAGCGACGCCAGACCGTCGGGCTGTGCGCCGCGGTCCTCGAAGACATAGTTCGCGGGCGTGAGCGCTCCTTCGTCAGGACTGCCCGGCGACCACATGTCGCGCTCTCTGTCGAGCGAGGCGCGGAACACCTTCGAGCGAATGTAATCGGAGCCCTCTTCGGCGACGATGCGATACCGGAAGCCGCTCGCATCGCCTTCGGTCCAGACGTCCATCCACGCGCTTTTTTCGAACTTGTCGTTCCTGGCCTCGAGATGGCGGAGCGCGCGGAACTGCGTCGGCGTGGGATCGTCGAGGGCGAGGAATCGTTGAAGGATCGCCGGCGCCGCATTCGACGGGCCCGCCGCGCCGGCGTGCGCAACCATCATGGCGACCACCGATGTCGCCAACAGGCTACGGTTGAGCCCGCAGGTCATGCTTCAATCGAAGCAATTCCCGCGCCGTCAGGATTTCAGAGTTGAGACTTCAGTCTTCAGACTTGGCGCAAGGTACGCCGAGCCTGGAGAACACGCTGTTTTGCTTCTTCAGGCGAGGCTGCCAAGACAGTAAGGTGGCCCATCTTCCTTCCCGGCCTGGGCGCCGATTTGCCGTACAGGTGAAGCTTGATGTCCGGCAGCGCGAGCGCTGCGGCCCAGTTCGGTTCCCCGTCTTCCCAGAGGTCTCCGAGTAAGTTCGCCATGGCCGCCGCCGGCTGCAGCATGTCCGGCGAGCCCAGCGGCAATCCGCACACCGCGCGCAGCTGCTGCTCGAACTGACTCGTGCGACAGGCGTCGAACGTCAGGTGGCCGGAATTGTGCGGGCGCGGGGCGAGCTCGTTGACCAGCAGTCGACCGTCGCGCGCGATGAAGAACTCGACGCAGAGAATACCGACGAAGTCGAGCGCCTCCATGATGCGGCGCACGGCGTCCACCGCCAGCGTCGCAGTCACGTCCGGCACGCTCGCCGGCGTCACGGACACGTCGAGGATATGGCGTACGTGCGCGTTCTCGATCGGTCCGAAATGCGACCACTCTCCACCGACGCCGCGCGCGCCAATCACGGAAATCTCGCGATCGAGATCGACGAACGCTTCGAGGACCGCGTCGCGGCGTCCCAGCGCATCCCACGCGGCGCCGAGATCGGCGGGAGTGTCGACCTTGATTTGCCCTTTGCCGTCATAGCCCGAGGTTGCCGTCTTGAGGATCGACGGACAACCGGCGATCCCGGCCGCGGCAGCGAGATCCCGATCGTTCCGCACCGCCGCGAACGGCGCCACCGGCAGTCCGTGCTCGACGAGAAACGATTTCTCCTTCAGGCGATGCTGGGCAACGGCGAGCGAGCGGCCGTTGGGACGAACGATGGCGTGCCGCTCCGCTTCGGCGACTGCCTCCGCCGACACGTTCTCGAACTCGAAGGTGACGACGTCGACTGCCTGCGCGAACGCGCGGACCGCGTCCATGTCGTCGTACGACGCGTTGATCTCGACGTCGGCGATCTGCCCGGTGGGCGTGTCGTGATCCGGCGCCAGGGTGTGGACGCGATAGCCCAGACGGCGCGCGGCCATGGCAAACATGCGTCCCAGCTGGCCGCCGCCAAGGACACCGATGGTGGAACCGGGAAGGATCACAAGTACGAAGTACGAAGTGCGAAGTACGAAGTACGAGGGACGAGGCTCATAACGTCTGCTGACGGACCTCCGCGCTGATCCTGTCGCGGTAGGCCTTGAGTTTGGTGCGGAGCTCGGGGCGGGACGTCGCCAGGATCGCGATCGCGAGCAGGCCGGCATTGGCGGCGCCCGACGGACCGATCGCGACGGTCGCCACCGGTACTCCTTTCGGCATCTGGACGATCGAGAGGAGCGAGTCGAGACCGTTGAGGGCGGCGCTCTGCACCGGTACGCCGATCACTGGCAGCACCGTTTGCGACGCGACCATACCCGGGAGATGTGCGGCGCCGCCGGCGCCGGCGATGATCACCTGCAGCCCGCGGTCCGCGGCGGTCGACGCGTACTCGGCCATCCACGCCGGCGTGCGGTGTGCCGATACGACCTGACATTCGTGCGGAATCCCAAATTCGGTCAGAATCGCGTCGGCCTGGCTCATCGTCTCCCAATCCGACTTGCTGCCCATGATTACACCCACCAAGTAGGGCTGAGGGCTAAGGGCTGAGGGCTGGGGAGAATGCTCGTCGGACACGCGCGTATTTTATCTTTCCTTGGCGTCCTCTGTTCTCCTTTGTGTCCTTCGTGCCCCGGAGAGTTATCATCCGGGGATGAAGCGCGCTGCTTTTCTCCTCCTTCTCGCGCTCGCGGTGCCCGCCGCCGCGCAGACGCCCGCCGCTCCTCCGAAAATCGAGCTGCCATATACGCAGTTCACGCTGCCCAACGGTCTGCGCGTGATCCTCCACGAGGATCACAGTGTGCCGATGGTCAGCGTCAACATGTGGTACCACGTCGGCTCGGCGCGCGAGCTGCCGAAGCGCACCGGGTTCGCGCACCTGTTCGAGCACCTGATGTTCATGGGCTCGGGGCACGTGAAGCCGGGCGAGTTCGACGAATGGCTCGAAGCCGCCGGCGGCGACAACAACGGGTCGACCGAGAACGATCGCACCAACTACTGGATCAACGTGCCGGCCAACTCGCTCGAGCTCGCCCTGTTCCTCGAGTCCGACCGCATGGGCTACCTGCTCGACTCGATGACGCCCAAGTCCGTCGATCTGCAGCGCGACGTCGTCAAGAACGAGCGCCGCCAGTCGTACGAGAACCAGCCGTACGGCCTCGCGCAGCCGACGCTCGGCGAGATGCTGTACCCGGAAGGCCATCCGTACCACTGGCCGGTGATCGGCTACATGGAAGACCTGTCGGCGGCGAGCTACGACGATGTGGTGGCGTTCTTCAAGCGGTACTACGCGCCGTCGAACGCGAGCCTCGTGGTGGCCGGGGATCTCCAGCCCGCCGCGGCGAAGACACTGATTGAGAAATGGTTCGGCGACGTGAAGGCCGCGGCCGCGCCCGATCCGATCGCGATCCCAGGCGCCGTGCTGAAGGGCGTGCAGAAGAAGACGATCACCGATCGCGTGCAGCTGCCGCGCCTGTATCTCGCGTGGCTCACGCCGCGCCACTTCGAGCCGGGCGACGCCGCGATGGACATGGTGGCCGACGTCCTCGCCGGCGGCAAGAACTCGCGGCTGTTCAAGCGGCTCGTCTACGACATGCAGATCGCGCAGGACGTCAGCGCGTTCCAGGCGTCGCAGGCGCTGTCGTCGGCATTCCAGATTATCGCCACGCCGCGCCCGGGGCACACGGTGGCCGAGCTGCAGAAAGTGATCGACGAGGAGATCCAGAAGCTGCAGCGCGAGGCGCCGACGGCGCACGAGCTCGAGCGATCGGTCAACCAGATCGAGTCGTCGTTCTTCAACCGCATGGAGCGCGTCGGCGGCTTCGGCGGCAAGGCCGATCAGCTGAACGCGTACTTCACGGCCACGGGCGACGCCGACTGGTTCAACGAGGATCTGTCGCGCTACCGCGCGCTCTCGGTCGGCGACATCAGCGCCGCCGCCGCGCAGTTTCTGCCGCTGGACAGGCGCGTCGAGCTGATCGTGGAACCCCAGAAGCCGTAGCCGATCTGGTGTCGGAGCTTGGTGTCGGAGCTTGGTGTCGGAGATTAGTGTCGCAGATTAGTGTCGGAGCCTTGATGCGAAAACACGTGTTCTTTATTGCCACCATCGTCTGTGCCTCTGTGGCAGTTTTCGCCCAGCAGGCGCCCGATC
>Ga0105248_10008572_pt1 | contig 11225 bp, 8 predicted proteins | sample KBSS34metaG_FD_81524 | JGI IMG/M metagenome (GOLD analysis project Ga0105248, IMG submission 81524) | Switchgrass rhizosphere microbial communities from Kellogg Biological Station, Michigan, USA - KBS S3-4 metaG | ecosystem: Host-associated > Plants > Roots > Rhizosphere > Soil | place...
AGCCTCGCGCAGCTCCGCTGCGTGCGGATGAAGCGTCGGCAGCGTGAGGACTTGAGACTGCTTTGGCATTTCCCAACCGGAATTGGCGTTGCGCGCGCCGGAAAATCCAACTCACGTTTGGCACAAATAAGAGGTCGCGCATTCAGTCGAAAGCACGCTCTGGGTCAAATTTCATTGCCGGACAAAGTTCCCCAATTGGGTAGACAATATGGCGGCCTTTACAGCCGCGACCGGTTGCAGGCCGGGCGGTTCGCCGCCCTGGGTGTCATCTGGGTCCGTTCGTGAGGGTGCGAAACCCATGGTGTTTGCTGTATTGTCGTTGGGAGAACGGTTCGCGCGAGATTTGAGGAGCTGCCATGCTCAGGCCTGAGCAAAATACATTCGCGACCCAAACAGGTCCTGGCACCCCGATGGGCGAGATGTTCCGCCGCTATTGGATTCCGGCGATGCACGCTGAGGAACTGCCGGAGAACGAATGCCCGCCGGTGCGCATCAAGCTTCTGTCAGAACGGCTCTTGGCCTGGCGTGACACCCAGGGCCGCCTGGCGCTGACTGACGAGTTCTGCGCCCACCGCGGCGTGTCACTGTGGTTCGGGCGAAACGAGCACAACGGCCTGCGCTGCCCCTATCACGGCTGGAAGTACGACCACACCGGCCAGTGCATCGAAGTGCCGTCGGAGCCGTCGGAAAGCGGCTTCTGCAACAAGATCAAGCTGAAGTCCTATCCACTGATCGAACGCGGCGGGATTCTGTGGGCCTACATGGGGTCGCCGGAATTACAACCGCCGTTCCCGGAGTTCGAGTGGTCCACGCTGCCGGCCGCACATTGCTACAACACCAAGCGCCTGCAGGAGTGCAACTACCTCCAGGCGATGGAGGGCGGCATCGATTCCAGCCACGTGTCGTTCCTGCACTCCGGCGACATGCACCGCGATCCGCTCCATCGCAACACCAAGGGCGCACACTATCAGGCCGACCAGAAGCCGAAGTTCGAGATCGTGGAATCGTCCGGTGGTCTCTTCATCGCGGCGCGGCGGAACGCCGAGACGGGCCATTACTATTGGCGCATCACCCAATGGATCATGCCCTGGTACACCATGGTGCCGCCCTACGGCCACAACGCGCTCAATGCGCACGCCTGGGTGCCGATCGATGACGAAAATTGCTTCACCTGGACTTTCACCTATCATCCGACCCGGGTGTTGAGCGACATGGAGCTCGACGTGATGCGCAAGGGCGGTGGCATTCACGTGCCGCTCATTCCCGGTACGTTCCGGCCGATCATCAACAAGGACAACGACTACAACATGGATCGCGCGGCGCAGAAGCGCGGGGAGACTTATTGCGGTGTGCGCGGCATCGCCATGCAGGACGCCTCGGTGCAGGAAAGCATGGGACCGATCCAGGACCGCTCCAAGGAGAACCTGGTTTCCACCGACAACGCCATCATCATGGCGCGGCATCGGCTGCTGCGCGCCGCGCAAGGCGTCCAGAACGGCGCAGCGCCCCCGGGCCTCGATGCTGAGGCGCAACGCGTGCGTTCGGCGACCTTCGTGCTGCCAGTCGATGTGCCGTTTGCCGAAGCCAAGCGCGATGACCTCAGGGTGCGCGAAGGCGTGCCGCACACCTCGATCTAAGGACCATGGCTGACCTCGATCATCGCGCGGCCGGCGGGCGCCGGCTGAAAGACAAAATCTGCATAGTCACCGGAGCGGGGCAGGGTATCGGCCGCGCCACGGCGAAGCGGCTTGGCGCCGAGGGCGGCACGGTCGTCGTCGCCGACCGTGTTGACGAGGGCGCGACCCAGACCATGGCCGAGCTCGGCGAGCACGGCGTTGCCGCCCTCAAGATTCTGGTCGATCTCAGTACCTTGACCGGTGCCAAAGAGCTGATGAGCAAAGCCGTCGCGGCCTATGGTCGTATCGACGTGCTGGTGAACAACGTCGGCGGCACGATCTGGATCAAGCCGTTCCATCTTTACACCGAAGAAGAGACCGTGATGGAGCTGGAGCGTTCGCTCTATCCGACCTTGTGGGGCTGCCTCGCCGTGTTGCCGATCATGATGAAGCAGAAGTCCGGTTCGATCGTGAACCTCGGCTCGCAATCGACGCGCGGGCTTTATCGATTGCCATACGCCACCAGCAAGGGCGGCATCCTGGCGCTGACCAAGGTGATGGCGATGGAATACGGCCGCTACGGCATCCGCATCAACGCCATGGCGCCCGGCGGCACCGAAATTTCCGATCGCGTCGTGCCGCGGCAATTCATCAAGCCCGGCCACACCGTCGAGGAGCCCGCGCTGGAGGCGGAGTATCGCCGCGAGATGGCCGAGGACATCCGCAGCCAGCAGGCATTGCGGCGCCGCGGCCTGCCGGAAGAGCAGGCGGCGGCGATTGCGTTTCTTGCCTCAGACGACGCGAGCTTCATCACCGGTCAGGTGATCAACTGCAGCGGCGGGCAGTCCTAAAGTCTGACCCAGCTTCGCTGGATCAGACTTTAGGTTTTTTGCTTTGAGCATGATCTTTTCCGAAAACCGCTTCACACTTTTCGGGATCATGCTCTAATCGAGCGTCACGAACCGCAATCGCAGCGCGTTGAGGATGACGCTGACGGAGGACAGCGACATCGCGAGCGCGCCGATCATCGGCGATAGCAGAATGCCGAACAGGGGATAAAGCGCGCCGGCCGCGATCGGCACGCCGGCGGCGTTGTAGATGAACGCAAAAAATAAATTCTGCCGGATGTTGCGCATGGTCGCCCGCGACAGCCGCCGCGCTCGCACGATGCCGCGAAGGTCGCCTGTGAGAAGCGTGATGCCGGCGCTTTCGATGGCGACGTCGGCGCCAGTGCCCATCGCGATGCCGACGTCGGCCACCGCCAGCGCCGGGGCGTCGTTGACGCCGTCGCCGGCCATCGCCACTACGCGGCCCTCGCGCTTGAGCCGTTCGATCACTGCGCTTTTCTGATCGGGCAGCACCTCGGTCTCGACCTGGCCGATGCCGAGTTTTTGCGCCACCGCCATCGCGGTGGTGCGGTTGTCGCCCGTCAGCATGACAATGGTGATGCCGTCCGCCTTCAGCGCCTCCAGCGCATGGGCGGTGCTTTCCTTCACCGGGTCGGCGATGGCGATGATGCCCGCGGTCTTGCCCTCGACGGCGACGAAGATCGCGGTCGCGCCTTCGCTGCGGAGCTTCTCGGCCTGCTGTTCAAGCGATTGCGTCGCGATGTTGAGCTCGCCCAGGAACCGCGCGTTGCCGAGCACGATGCGACGGCGCCCCACCATCCCGATCGCACCCTTGCCCGCGGGCGAATCGAAGCCGCGTACGGACGCAAGCTTGATCTTTCGCTCAGCGGCTGCTTCGACGATCGCCTTGCCGAGCGGATGCTCGCTGCTGCGTTCGATGCTGGCCGCGAGCCGCAGCACCTCAGTATCATCAAAGCCGTCGGCCGCGTTGACGGCGACGACCTTGGGCTTGCCCTCCGTCAAGGTGCCGGTCTTGTCGACGACGAGCGTGTTCACCGCCTCCATGCGTTCCAGCGCTTCGGCGCTTTTGATCAGGACGCCGTCGCGCGCGCCGCGGCCGACGCCGACCATGATCGACATGGGCGTGGCGAGACCGAGGGCACATGGGCAGGCGATGATCAGCACCGTGACGGCAGCGACCAGGGCGTAAGCGTAGCGTGGCTCCGGACCGAACGTCGCCCAGGCCGAGAACGCCAGAATCGCAGCCAGGATCACCGCCGGGACGAACCATTCGGCGACTTGGTCGGCGAGGCGCTGCACCGGCGCACGCGAACGCTGCGCTGCCACCACCACTTGGACGATCCGCGACAGCATGGTGTCACGGCCGACCTTATCGGCGCGCATGACGAACCCGCCGCTGCGATTGATCGTGCCGCCGATCACTTTGGAGCCCGCGTCCTTGGTCACCGGCATCGACTCGCCGGTCACCATGGATTCATCGAGTGTCGAATGGCCCTCGATCAATTCACCGTCGACCGGCACCTTGTCACCGGGCCGCACCCGCAGCCGATCGCCGACCGCGATGGTTTCGAGCGCCACCACCTCGTCGCCGTGTTCGGTGACGCTGATCGCGGTCTTCGGCGCGAGATCGAGCAACGCGCGGATTGCGCCGGATGTCTGCTCGCGGGCGCGCAGTTCGAGCACCTGACCGAGCAGCACCAGCACAGTGATGACGGCCGCCGCCTCAAAATAGACCGCGACCGCGCCGTGATGATCGCGAAACGCCGGTGGAAAGAGACCGGGAACTGCGGTCGCGATCACGCTGTAGGTCCAGGCCACGCCGGTGCCCAGCGCGATCAGGGTGAACATGTTGAGGTTGCGGCTCGCGATCGATTGCGCGCCACGCACAAAGAACGGCCAGCCCGCCCACAGCACCACTGGTGTGGCAAACACCAGTTGCAGCCAGTTCGATTGCGACGGATTGAGCCAATCGTACAGGTGCCCGCCCATTTCCAGCGCCACAACGGGTAACGTCAGCAACACCCCGACCCAAAACCGCTGCGTCATCTCGATGAGTTCAGGGTTGGGTTCTGACTGCAGCGTCGGCGTTTCCGGCTCAAGCGCCATGCCGCAAATCGGGCAGGAGCCCGGGCCTTCTTGCCGCACCTCGGGATGCATCGGGCAGGTAAAAATCGTGCCGGCCGGCATCGGTTCGGCTGGTTCGAGTGCTTCCGGATCGAGATATATTTCAGAGTCGGACGCAAACTTGGCGCGGCAGCCGCCAGAGCAGAAGAAATAGGCGATGCCGCGATGGGTGTGCCGATGCGGCGTCGTCGCCGGGTCAACCGTCATGCCGCAGACGGGGTCTGTGGCTTTGGTGCTGGTTGTTCGGGGGGCCGTCATTGCATCCATCCCTATCATCTAGTGACGGATGAAAAAAATGCCCAGGCGTCGCCGCTGGGCTGCTCTGTTTAAGGCCGAAACTTCGGGCGAAGAGCTTATTTCAGGTCGAGCGTTTTTGCAGCCCAATCATCAGCACGGCGGACACCGCGAGCCCGACCACCAGACCGTTGGAGAATTCCGGCAGCGACCGGATCTCTTTCTCCACCAGTAACGAGGTGGCGATCAACGCGGCGACCCCGCCCTGAAGGTAGAGCAGAACCACGGCGCCGGCCGCGAGTGCGAGCGCCAGATTGCGGAACAGCGACGATGCAGCGAGGGCTGCGACCAGGATGGCCGCGACCGCGATGCCGACGATGAACTCTTGGCTTTGGAAAGCCGTCAGGTTGAGATTGAGCATGTCCACCTCCACGACGCGACGTCGCGCTTCAGCTTCGAGGTGGCCTCCCCGTATGCCGTTAATCTGCATCGTCCATTGCGAGGGCGCAACCGGCCTCTACCCAGATTTAGGGACCTCATGACAAGGTCACACAAGCAATAGTGGTGTGCGTTGGCGGGAGCGGCCTTAACTTTTGATTATGGTTAAGCCCGGGGCGGCCCAAAACCCTGCCGGAATGGACCTTTGCTCAGAAAATCGCCCGGACCCCAGATTTCACGCGGCTTTTACCGCGCATCTGCCAGCCGCCGCGGTTCGTGGACATGCACATCCGCATCTGGCAAATCCTGAAATCGAAGCCGCGCAAGGACCGCAACGAGCACCGGCGCGGTCAGGGAGGATCGAGAAATGGCCGAGACCAAAGTCACGTTTCAGTCGGGTGCATTCAGGCTCGCGGGCACGGTGCGGGTGCCGGAGGGCGTGAAGCCCGGCGAAAAACGGCCGGCCTTCATCGTCATGCACGGCTTCGGCAGCAACTCGAGTTCGACCAACGTGCTCGAGCCTTGCAAAATGTTCGAGAAGCTCGGCTACGTCACCTTGCGGATCGACATGCCGGGCTGCGGCGAGAGCGAAGGCCCGCGCGGCAATCTCATTTGCCTTGAGCAGGTCCAGGCCGCGAGCGACGCGCTGACCTTCCTGGCCAAGCATCCGAACGTCGAGGGCGACCGCATCGGCATGATCGGATCGAGCTTCGGTGCTGCCATCGCGGTCTATGTCTGCGGCGTCGACAAGCGCGTCGCCGCGGCGATCTCATCGGGCGGCTGGGGCAACGGCGAGCGGAAGTTCCGCGGTCAGCATCCGGGCGAGGCGGCCTGGAAGAAGTTCACCGACATGTTGGCGGAAGGAAAACGCCACCGCGAGAAGACGGGCAAGTCGTTGATGGTGCCGCGCTACGACATCGTGCCGATACCAGAACATCTGCGCGGCCATCTGGCGCAGAACTCAATTCTTGAGTTCACCGCCGAGACTGCGCAGAGCATGTATGACTTCCGCGCCGATGACGTCATCGGCAAGGCCAAAGGACGGCCGATCCTGCTGCTGCATTCGTCGGTCGATTCGGTGACGCCGACCGAGCAGTCGATCGAGATGTTCAAGCGCGCCAGCCAGCCCTGCGACCTGCACCTGTTCGCCGAGACCGATCATTTCATGTTCGCCGAGAGCAACACCCGCGTCCGCAGCGTGATTTACGATTGGCTGGAGAAGTATTTCCCGGTCACTGCGCGCGCGGCCGCAGCGTAACGCGAATGCTCGAGCCCCGCCGCGTTTCCGTCGCGGCGATGCTCGCGTTCACACGCGACGCATTGCTCGCCCATGGCCTCCCTGTCGCCGATGCGGAGCTCGCCGCCAAGCAGATGATCGAAGCCGACCTGACCGGCTTCGACGCGCACGGCATCATGCGGCTCGGCAACTACTGCAACTGGATCAAGTCCGGCCGGGTCAATCCGAAGCCCAACATCAGGGTGCTACAGCGCTCGCCAGCGACCGCCCTGGTCGACGGTGATGACGGTATCGGCCATCTGGTGATGACCTATGCGACGAATCTCGCCATCGAGCTGGCCCGCGGTTCGGGCGTCGCCTGGGTCGGCGCGCGTAATTCCAATCACGCCGGAGCCGCTGGCATTTATCCGGCGATGGCGGCGGAGCTCGGCATGGTCGGTATCTATGCAGCGGTGTCGACCATGAACCACATGGGTCTATGGGGCGGCGCCGAGGCGCTGCTGGGAACGAACCCGATCGCGATTGCGATTCCGGCGGGCAAAGAAGCTCCGGTGGTGCTCGACATCGCCACTTCGGTCTCCTCGTTCGGCACGATCCGGCAGCATCTTGCCCGTGACGAACCGCTCCAGGAGGGCTGGGTGGTGCACAGCAAGACCGGCAAACCGATCACCGATCCGAAAAAGGTCAATGAGGGCGTGCTACTGCCGATCGGCGGTCACAAGGGCAGCGGGCTTGCTTTGATGATCGGCCTGCTCGCCGGGGTGCTGAACGGCGCCGCCTTTGGCCGCGATGTTGTCGATCCGTCGGCGCCGGGCAATGGGGCGACCAACACCGGGCAGCTCATCGTCGTGGTCGATGTGTCGCGCTTCATCGCGCCGGATGTTTTCGCGGCCGAGATGGATCGGCACCTCAAGGACCTTGCTTCGTCGCCCACCTTGCCGGGATTTGATTCGATCCGGCTGCCGGGCGCCGACCGCCGCAAGCGACGCGCCGACCGCGGCGCCAACGGCGTGCCGCTGCCCGCGCCGCTGCTGAAGCAGCTCGACGAGCTGGCGGCACGCCTGAAGCTTCAGCCGCTCGGTGAACGAACTTGAATTAAGGCTGCTTTGCCGTCGCTGCGGCGCGGAAATAATAGTCTTCGCTGCCGGGCAACGACCCGTAGCTGAACGGCTGTTGCGCGCGGTTTGTCATTTCCAGCACGTCGTCGCGCACGTGATCGAACAGCCTGCGAACCTCCAACCCGGGCGTCCTCATGCGTTTGGTCAGCGCCGTGACGAACGGGCTATTGCCACCGTCGCCATCGAGCGCGACTTGTCCGTGCTTGGCTGCATAGACCACAAGCGTTCCTGCCTCGGGCTCGACGTTCGTCAAGCCGCGGCCGATCGAGCGCGTGGCGACCGACCGGCGCATCTGGTTGGCGAACGGATTGTCGCGGCAGGCGTCGAGCAGCACGAGCCGCAAACGTTTGGCGCCGCTGACGGCATTCATCACCCGGTCGAGGGGCATCGCCTCGAATTCAACGTCCCGGTCGGCCGCGAGGCGCGCGTCCACCGGGATCAAATAGTTGGTGCCGTTCACCTCAAGGCCGTGACCGGCGAAATAAACCACGGCCCAATCGGCTTTGTCCGCCTCCGCTGCGAAGTCTTGCAAAGCGTCGGTCAACTTCTCGCGCGTCAGATCCCTCCTGAGTTGCACGGTCTTGAACCCGGCTGAGCGGAACGCGGACGCCATGGTGTCGGCGTCGCGGGCGGGATTGGTCAAAGCCGGCACGTTTTTATACGCGGAGTTGCCAATCACCAGCGCGATGCGATTGCCGGCCGCCGTCGGTATCGCATCTCGGATGTCCGTGTCCGTCGGTACCGTGGCTTTCGCCACCTCGTCTGCAGGCTGCGTCGTTCTTGGGGTGACGGCATTGGCTGACGCGACAACGGTGTCAGGTTTCTTGCGTCCGGCGGTGGCCGAAGGCAGCACGTTGATCGTCACCGTGTTGCTGTATGTGTTGCCATACATCGTGACCGTATAAGTCACGGTGTCTATGCCGACGAATTCCGGGTTTGACAGATAGTTCAGGATGACACCGGTCATCTCCTTGCCCCGGCACTGGTCTTGCCCCGGGTTGTTGCGATTGGCCCCGATGGTTACGGGCCCTGCGGTCAGTTTGGCGGCGCCGTGCTCCGGTTGCCGGCCTATTTTGACTGCGGGCATGCCGTTCGGGCTGCAGTCTTTATTTTTCCACTGCACGTGACGGCCAATGATAGTCGGTTCGCCGCTGGCCGCTGACAAATGGCGGTCTTCCGCGATGGCGGTGCTTGCGAGCCCAACGCTTACGGCAAGTAGCGTACACACTGCTGATGGGAGGCTTCGCGCAAGACGCGTTCCAAGAGGCTGCATGAGCTGCTCTCGAAGCAGTTGAGTAGGGCCAAATATACCACGGCGCGTTGTTGCCGGAAGGCCCCGACCGAACCTTAACCCGCTGAGCTAGGGCTTATTGTTACCTTCGACCCAGGCACGGACCTGCGGTAGCACCTCCGGTAGCAGCGCTTCGACCTCCGTGCGCGTCATGCCCGGCCGGATGCGACGGTCGTAGAGAATGTTGAGCAGGTATTGATCGTAGAGATCGAAGAAGCCCATCTGTACGTCGTCGTTGAACATCGACCAAGGCACCGTGGTGTCATCATTGATCGGGCCGAGTGACTGCAACAACTCCTCGTAGATGCAGTCATAGAACACGAATTCGCCGGCGTCGGCGACGATCAGCACGTCGGAATGCAAAATCCGCGAGTTCTCGTCCTTCCGAAAACCGGACAGGCACTGCGGCTCAAGCGAGCGTTGAATGCGGCGGGCGCGATCGATCCCGTACAGCGTGCGGATCGCGTGGGCGAGGTCGCGGTCATGCACCAGCGACACGATGATTTGGGCGTCGTCGCGCCGGCTGGTCATGGCGATGTCGAGGTCGCGGATCCTCATGCGAATATCGGCAACGACCGCGCCAACTTGTGAGCTGCGGTCGGGCTTGGCTTTGTTGTCGACATAGACCCGGATCGGCCCGTCGTATTTGCGGATGCGGTCGACGCCGCCGGCGATATGGAATTCGGCACCGAAGGTGATCTTGAAGAATCCGTCGATGATCTCGGCGTTGCTGAAGGTCTTACGTTCGGTCGCGCGGCGCCGGGCGATATCGGCGTCCTCGGCCGCGACGAGCACCGTGCCTGTCAGGACAGCCAGTGCGACCAATGTCGCGATGCAGGGACCGCGGAGCCTGCCGAACGTCATGATCGGTATCGCTCTGATGCCACCCACAGACGCATCATGGCGGTGGATCGCAGATGGCGCAATGCCCGGGTGCTTGATCCCAAAAGCGGGAATCGGTTCCCCCTTCGCGAAGCCCGCTTCGCTGGGCGAAGGAAGACCGGGAAGGATCACGATCTAGAAAGAGTCTAAGTCCGTCTCAGCGTCTCAGGGCACTACGTCGCAGCCGGCAGCCGTGAGGCCTTCAGTTGCAGCGCGCGGATGCGGTCGGCGAGATTGCCTTTGCCCTCGCCGCCGGCAGCGGGCTTGCGCTCGCCGCTGGCGGAATGCTGCCCGTTGGTGGCGGCGGGCTCACTGGTGAGCATCGCCTCGATCGGCGAATCGACGCCTTCGAGCGCGGCGGTCAGCCGCGCGATCTCGGCGGCGATGTCGTTGATGCGCTCGCGCAGCAGCGCGTTCTCCACCCGCTCGGCAGCCCAGGTCTGCTCGGCCTCGCGCTTCATGGCGGCAATTTCCTGCTGCAGCTTGGTGCGCTCGGCCTTCGACTGGGCAAGCTGATCTTCGATCAGCGCCTTTTCCTTGGCGAGGCCCTCGGTTGCGGAGCGGCCGCGGTTGGCGGCGCTGGCAAGCTCGGACCGCAGATCGATTTCGGTCTTGTGCGCGGCCGCAACTGTTTCATTCAGCCGAGAGATTTCCAATTCGCGATCGGCCATGGTCTTGGCTTGCTCGACCATGCGGGCTTCGAGCTCGTGAACCCGGCGGCCGAGCACTTCGGCTTCGGTGGTCTGCGCCACCAGCGCGCGCTCGAGCTCCATCACCCGGTCGCTTAGCTTTTCCACCTTGCTGCGGGCTTCGTTGAGCTCGGCGGTCGCGCTCGCGGCATCCTGGCGCTCCCGCGTCAGGCGGTCACCGATTTCGTGGGCCTCGCGTTCGTGGGAGGTGACGCGTTCCTTAAGCGCCTCGACCTGGACCCGCAGAGCGGTCGCTTCGACGCGCTGGCTGTCGGCAGTGGCAGAGCGCTCGCCGAGATCGGCCGAGACCTTGGCAAGTTCGGCCTGCTTGTCCGAAAGCATGCGCTCGGCTTCGCGGAGCGACCCGATCTTCACCGAATGCTCCGACTCGGTGGCATGCAACTGATCCTTGAGCGACTTTTCGCGAGCTTCGAGCGAGAAGATCGCGGCGGTCTTGTCGCCAAGCTCGACCTTGAGGCGGTTGATTGAGTCGGTCTTCTTGCCGAGTTCGGCAAGCTGGCTCGTGGTCTTGGTCTGCATCTGCTCGACCGAAAGCTCGAGCCGCCGCGTCGACATCGCGAACTCGGCGCGAAGCTGATCCTTGTCGGCCTGGATCTCGGCCATCGACAGCGGCGTGGCCGCTTCGAGGCGGCGCATGGTCAGCCGCACCGCGCGATTGTGCACGAGCGGGACCAGCACAAGCCCGAGAAGGCTCGCGACCAAAAAG
>Ga0105248_10008573_pt1 | contig 11225 bp, 7 predicted proteins | sample KBSS34metaG_FD_81524 | JGI IMG/M metagenome (GOLD analysis project Ga0105248, IMG submission 81524) | Switchgrass rhizosphere microbial communities from Kellogg Biological Station, Michigan, USA - KBS S3-4 metaG | ecosystem: Host-associated > Plants > Roots > Rhizosphere > Soil | place...
CACTGGAACGCGGTATTCGTGAACGACGCCTACGCCACCTTGGAGGATCCGGTCCGGCGGGCGGCCTACGACCTCGAGCTGCTCAAACATTACGACATCGCGACGCTGTCCCGTGGTCCTCTCCGTCTGAAGAATCGGCCATCTCGACAGGTCGTGGCCTCCGACCACAATCAACGAAACTTCTACCGGATCCTGCAGGTTCAGCCGGATGCGCCCCTTGTCGTCATCGAGGCCAGCTATCACGCCCTCCTGGCTCAGGGCACGATTCCCGCGCCACAGCTCGAGGAAGCCTTCGCCATGCTGCGCGATCGGGCGCACCGTGAGATCTACGATCGTCATCTCAAGGAAGGCGGACACCTCGAAGCGGTGGCCCGCGTGGCGACGCATCCCGAGGCCGAGCCGCGCGACTCGACGTCGTCACTGCAGCGAGGCGCGCATCAAAACTCGGGCTACGAGCCGCTCATCACCCAGTACTGTCTCTTCTGCAAGACGCCACACTACGCGAGCCCCTCGGTTCTGGAAGAGGCAGGGTGCATGGAATGCGGCAGCCCGCTGTTCGCTCCACCGGCGGACTTCCTCGATCAGGCGCGGCGCGCGTTGGGCCGCAGTCCAAGCAACGAGGACCTCGGGTTCTACACGTTCTGGCCGGGAAAACGCATCCGCGGCCGCATGCTCGATCTGTCTCCGACCGGGTTGCGCTTGCTGACGCCGAAAGTGTGCGAGACCGGTGACGTCCTCAAGATCGACGCGCGGCGCCTTCAGGCCGTGGGCGTCGTCGCGCATCAGCATCGCGATGGCACCGGCACGACGGCTGGGATCAGGTTCTGCACGGTCGCGTTCCACCATTCCCGCGGCAGCTTTCTCTCCACGCGCGCGTGACCGAAGCTTTAGGTTAGAGCCGGTCAGAACGCGCCGAGATTGAGACCGAGCGTGAAGCTGCGCCCGCGCGAGGGTGCGAACTGGAAGTGCTCCCGATAGAACCGGTCGGTCAGGTTTTCGACGGCCACGGTGACATTCACGCGATCGCGTCCGCGTGCGAGGTTGACGCCTCCGCCGATGCGCTGCACGGTAAAGCCGTCGAGCGACAACAGATCCTGCGCGACGCGGAACGGCGACGTCAGGAGCGTCGGCGTGATGCGCGTGACCTCGGTCTGCGTGCGCACGCCGTACTCCACCCACCAGCGGCCGGCACGCTCGGTATACCGCGCGGCGGCGAGAATCTTGACGGGCGTGATGTTGTCGGCCGGCTGGCCGTCGAGCGCGCTGCCGTCCAGCGGGTTGGTGCCCTGCGTGATCGTGCCGCGCGTGAAGGCGCTCGATGCGTTGAGCGTCACCACGCCCCGCGCGACGGTCACTGGCGCGCTGGCCGACAGCTCGAGGCCAGAGATGCGGACATCAGCGTAGTTGGTCGCCTGCACGAGGGGGCCCGCCGGCGTGGTCGCCGTCGTCAGGTCCTGCACGATGAAATCCTTGTACTGGTTGACGAACAGGTAGGCACCGCCCGAGATCCGCGGCACGTTGAACTTGGCGCCGGCGTCGAAGTTGTTGCCTTGCTCCGGCTGAACCGTGACGTTCGGGGCGATGCTGCCCGCCGTGGCCGGTCCGGCAAAAAACATCTCTTCGAGGTTGGGATGGCGGTAGCTGCGGCCGAAGCGCACGAAGGGACTGACACGGCCGGCGGTGTTGCCGACGAGGCCGATGTCGCCGGTGAGCGCTTGACGAGTGTAGGTCGCGCCGGTGGGGTCGGGCAGCGTCGACGGGTCGATGGCGGGACGCGCTCCGGCCACGACCGAGGCGACGTCGTAACCCGGCGTGGCCTCGCTGGTGACGGTGTAGAAATCCTCCCGCAGGCCGGCGACCAGGGACAACGCTGGCCGCAGCCGCCATTCGTCCTGGGCAAACACCGCGATGTCGCGAAGGCTCGCATCGGGCACGCGAACCGGATGCGCCACCGAAGGCGGCCCGAGCGGCGTCGGCGCCGGCAGCACGTTCGCCGCGGGGCCGCGCGCGCCAAGCACGACCTGACCGACCAACGATGTCGTGGTGGTCGTCGTGCGCTGGTCGCTGCTGCGGTCGCGATAGAAGGTGAGGCCGGTCGTGAGCACGTGGTTGGTCCCGGGAACTACCACCGCTTGAAGGTCCACGCCTGGCGTCGAGACGCGTTGCTCGGTCTCGGACCGAATGTCGAGCCGCATGACGCTGATCGGAAAGAACGCGACGGGTGTGGGCGCCGGGAACTGCACCGGCAGCAGGTTCTGCAACAGGCGATCCGTGCGTTGGTAGTGGGCCGTCAGCGACAGGTTGGCGAGCCACGGTGTGACGGCCTGCGCCTCGTATCGCCCGGAGACGCGGTCGAGATTGCTGTACGGCAGCGACGTGGCGTTGAAGAAATAGGGCGGCGCGAAATCGGGAAACCCGACATCGTCCATCTGCCGACGCTGGTAGCGGATGCGCACGCTCCGGCGCGCGCCGGCCTTGAACAGGCCCGAGAGGTTCAGGAAGTTGCCACTGGCGCCTGAGCTCACGATCTCGTTGCTGGTGCGCACGAACGGCGCGTTGAATGGGTCGGGAAACGCGTTGAGGGCGAAGCCGAAGTTGTCGTCGATGGTATCGCCGCGGTGGAGCGCACCCGACGCGAACAGCGGCCGTGTGTCTTCCACGGTGAAGCTGCCGGCCTGGTAGTTGTCGAAATGCTCCATCCCGGCCTGCAGGCGCACGGCATAGCGGGGGGCGGTGACGCCGAGCGTCGCGGTCCCGCGCGCACCGTTCTCGTTGGTGCTGTAGAAGCCGTTGAAGCCGTAGAGGCCGCGAGTGCGATCGGAGAATGTGGGCTCGTTGGTGATGATGTTGATGGTGCCCGCGAGCGCGTCGGAGCCATACAGCAGCGTGCCGGCGCCGTTGACGATCTCGATCTGGCTGATGGCGTCGGGGGCGATCAGCCCCACTTCCGCGCCGGTGCGATCGGTCGCCTGGCGGGCGGTGTTGAGCCGTTCGCCGTCGACGAGTACCAGGAGTCTCGTGGAGTCGAGCCCGCGCAGCCGCGGCCGCACGCCGAATGGGCCATTGCCGACCGGCGTGATGTTGGCTTCGAAGGTGAGCGCATCGCCGGTCGACAACGCGTTGCTCTGTTCGACGGCGCTCCTGGTGATGGTTTCGACGTGGAGCGGAATCTGCCGGGTTTCGCGCTCGGCGCGTGTCGCGGTGATGCTGACCTCGGCGCTCAGCCCGCCGAGCTCGAGCTGCACCGGCACATCCACCATGTCGCTGTCCGACACGATCACCACCGTCCGTGCGGCTTCCGAGAATCCCGGCCGCGTCACGATGACGAGGTAGGTACCAGGCGTGGGCGCATCGAGACGAAACCGGCCGTCGGCGCCGGTCTCGACGAACGTCTCTTGTCCGGTGGCGACGCCGCGCAGGACGACGCGGGCGCTTGGGAGGACGGCGCCGGTCGCATCGGACACCGAGCCGGCCACGGTGGCTGCACGAGCGGGGAAGGCGGCAAGAACGAGTGCGGCGAGGACTACAAGGATACGGATATGCATCACCAAAAAGGAGGAGCGATCTATTGAGGGCTCTTCTTCGCCCGTCGCGAAGTCAGTTCCTTGATCGTCAGCTGGTACTCCGGATACGTGGTCTCCCTCCCTCCGCGGCTGGCCTCAATCGGCAAGCCCAGTCGATCCGCGAACAGCCGGAGTTGATCGTTGGCGCCGGGCAGTCGATGCGGCACGAAGCCGTCGCGGCCGTTGGCAATCTCGTCGACGATCTCGTTCGGCACGGCGAGGATTTGTTGCGCCGGGGCCGCCACCCAGCTGGTGCTCCGCATCAGGGGCTCCTCCAGGTATACCGGGTCGTCGACGACCGTGACAATGGTCAGGTAGTCGCCGTGACGCACGATATGCTCGATGAGCGAGGCGCGATCGCTCGCGGGCACGCCGTTGCGCTGGATCCAGCCGGCTTTCATGTGCGTGGTTTCGACCGTCAACATCTGACCTTCCCATCGGCCGGTCGAAAACCCCATCCACGTGTGCGCGACGTAATCAGGAGGATGGTGGCGGCCATCCATCCAAATCATCCTGGTGGTGCTCCCGCCCGCCCCGGCCCGGTAGATCTTGAACGCGATGAGACGCTCGGTGTTCTCGTCGGTGACCTTCGAGATCCGCATGTTGCCCCCGCCGCGCGCCCAATAGGCGGCCGGCGCGACGATGGTCTGGTGCTCGCGGAGGCTGTTGATCGAGGCGTCCCACGCTTCGGCCCGGAGCCGGGCCGCTTCGTTGATCGGGAGGCCGGTGTAGTCGCCGATCTCCGGCCCGCCGCCGAGCGCGTCGTTGCGATGCGGCACGTCCTCGTGGAGCGTGCCGGCCCATTCGCCGGAGAAATCCGTCTGCGCGGAGGCGCGGCCGCCCGCGAGCGTGATGGCCATCAGCAGGAATCCCAGGTTGCGGACAAGGCGGCTACTCGTCACGTCAGCCTCCTAGTTTTCAGTAGCGTCTCAACTTCAACGTCAACTACCGAGATCACCGAGCTGCCGAGAAAAATCCTGGTGTTTTGTCTCGGCGCACCCGGTGGTGAAACCGAGACAGTACGTAATGTCAAGCGCCGCGTTCACAGGTCGTCATCGCGCGGGCTAATCTACCACGTCAATGCCAGGGACGCGTGGAGCCGGCAGGTCCAGTGGCCCGGAGCGAACAGCAGCCCGGCCGCTTGCAGGGCCTGCTCAACCTCCGGTCGCATCTGCCGATTACAGACCTGCGGGACGCGCAATCAGCGCCGTGGCCGTATGCGCGCGCTGGCGCGCGCCACTTGGATGGATTTCTTCCGTTATGCCCAAAGACTCCGGCACCGACTACTACGAGGTCCTCGAAATCAGCCCGAATGCGCAGCCCGAGACGGTGCACCGTGTCTACCGTCTGCTGGCGCAGCGTCTTCACCCCGACAACCTGGACACCGGCAACGAGGAGCAGTTCCGCGCGTTGATCGATGCCTACCGGACGCTCAGCGACGCGGAACAGCGAGCGCGATACGACCTGACGCATCAGCAGCGACGGCAGGACCGCTGGCGACTGGCGTCCACCAGTGCCGAGGCAGGCAACGACTTCGATCGCGAGCGCAGCATTCGCGTCCTGGTGCTCAAAGTGTTGTGTGCGCAACGGCGGCTGGAGCCCAACCAGCCCGGCCTCTTCATCCTCGATCTCGAGCAGCTCACCGGCACGCCTCGCGAGCATCTCGAGTTCACGGTGTGGTTTCTCACCCAGAAGAAACTCACGCAGCGGATGGACAATTCGATGTTGGCGATCACGGCCGACGGCGTCGAATATCTCGAGGACCATTACCTGGCGATGGCGCCGAAGCAACTAGTGGCTTAGGGGTTTCCTCTCCGCGATCGCTGCGGTCTCCGCGTCGAACATCGTCTTTCTTCACTCGGTCCGCGAGCTCACACCGCGGCTGCGGTCGAGCTCCACGCTCATTCGTGCCCGCGCGGCCTCGCGAGCCGATTAATTCTTGCTGCTATACTCCTCGCGGATTTCAAACCACGGCCGTCGTTCCTGGCGGCGGCCCTGCCTGAAGACCACACCTCTCCCTTCGGGCAATCGTTCACTTCATTTCACGAGGACACCATGTTCACCAATGTCAGTCGCATCCTCGGGTTCCTGTGTGTGTTCACGACACTCTCCGCGCGCCTCGTCCTTGCGCAGGCTGGAGGCATACCCAAACAGGTCGACACGTTGACGGCAGCGGTCGCCGTCATCCAAACCCAGCTGATCACGGTGCAAACCTTGAATACCGACCTGCAGAAGGCGGTCGCCACACTCCAGGCCCAGTCCGTCGCCCTCCAGTCCACCAACACCAGCCTGCAAAACGCGGTCTCGACCCTCCAGGCCCAGCAGGTGGCGCAGACCGCCACGGTGTTGTCACTGCAGACCAAAATCACGGCGCTGCAGACCAATCTAACTGCCGTCCAAGCCACGGTGGCGGCGGGACCAACCACGGTGGTGCGTGTGCACAGCAACTTCAACAACGGCGTCAGCGATCCCAATAACTATGCGGTTGTATCCTGCGCGCCAGGCGAACGGCTAACGGGCGGAGGGGCGTTCAGTAACGGGCGGCCGCTCCTCGACACCAGCCCGCTGCGTACCAGCGATCCGTTGGCCGGAATCGCAGACGGAGACACACCCACCGCGTGGTTTGCCTCAAACACGTCGCCGATTCCGATCGATGCCACGGTCTATGCATACGCCGTTTGCCAGCGACCGTAACGTGACGTTCTTCTTCGTGAAGACACGAAGAAGAACGTCACGTCTTCGTATAGCTTCAGAGAGCTCGTAAATGTAGCACCGTCCGTCTGCGCGTTGAGAGACGAGTTGCGGTTGCGCCTCATCGCTCAGGGGCTGACGACCCGACTTTGACGATCTGGCCGGGAGTTATGCCGTCAAGGATCGCCAGAACTTTTGGCATCAACGGTTGGAGGTCCGAATGCTTGTTGCCCTTGGCAACCATCACGACGACGGCGATCGTGAATCGGGCCACGTCCTGCTGGAATGACAGATTCCGATCGACGGTTAGGAAGACATCGAATTCCTTCTCCGCCAGTGCGAGCAGATCTCCATTCTCCGTGCTCGCCCACCCCATCTCCGGGACTGTTCGAGCTTCGTGCCCGATCAGGTCCCGCTTCAGGCGCTTCGGCAGGCACTCGTCAAGCAGAATGCGCACGGGCGAGTAGAGCGTCCTTCGCCTGATCGAGAGCCGCCACGGCCTGCTCCCGGCTGACGGTGGGAAAATCCTCCAGAAACTCCGAAAGGGGTTCGCCGGCCTCGAGATAGTCAAGAAGCGTCTGGAACGGCACCCGCGTTCCGACGAATACAGGCGTGCCGCCCATGATTCGTGGATGGCTATGAATCGCCAGTGCGGTCTGCTCAATCATGATGCCAACAGGATACAGCCGTTCGTGCAGGGAGCCCAACGGTTCGCGACATCACCCGTCATCGGACGAGATTTGATGGCGCAGGGTGCTGCTAGAGACCCAGGGATTCTGGCAGTCTCTGCGTCCTCTGCGTTGAACGTTCTCACATCTTCACCGCCTGTCAATCAAGTCGTTGGCGCATGGGAAGACACTTCGGTCATAATCGCCGCCTACCAGCACGTCGAGGAAGTTCGATTCTTGAAGGAGCACGGCGATGCGCCCAGTTGTGAGGATCGTGACCTTGCTCGCATGGGTCGCCTTCGTACCGGCGACAGCATTTGCGCAAGCGTCGATTGCGGGCACGGTGAAGGACGCGTCGGGCGCCGTGCTGCCCGGCGTGACCGTTGAAGCCTCGAGCCCGGAACTAATCGAGAAAGTCCGCACGGCGCTGTCTGATGGCACCGGCCAATACCGGATCGAAAATTTACGGCCCGGCACCTACGCCGTCACGTTCACGCTCACCGGTTTCAGCACGGTGCGACGAGAAGGCATCGAGCTCACCGGCTCGTTTACGGCGACCGTGAACGTGGACCTCCGCGTCGGATCGGTCACCGAAACGGTGACCGTATCTGGCGAGAGCCCGATGGTCGACGTGCAAAGCGCCAAGCGCCAGCAGACACTGAGCGATGAGGTCATCGCCGCCATTCCCACCGCTCGCGTGTATCACAGCATCATGAATCTGGTGCCGGGGGTCACCACGTCTGGAAGTCAGGATGTCGGTGGTCTGGCCGGGCCGTCGGTCATCGTGTTCTCCATTCACGGCGGCCGTGCCAGCGAGGGACGTCTGCAAGTGGACGGACTGTCGGTGGGCGCCGCGGTGGGCGGCAGCGGCACATCGTTCTACGTCGTCGACATCGGCAACAGTCAGGAAGTGACGTTCAGCACCTCCGGCGGTCTGGCCGAGGCCGAAACCGGAGGGCCGGTGATGAACGTCGTGCCGCGCCAGGGCGGCAACAGCATCAAAGGCACGCTGTTCGGCAACTTCGCGAACGGCTCCATGCAGAGCAGCAACTACACCGAGGCGCTGAAGAGCGCCGGCCTGCTGGCGCCGAATCAGTTGCAGAAGATCTGGGACGCCAATGCCTCGTTCGGCGGCCCCATCCGGCAAGACAGGCTGTGGTACTACGTGGGCGGCCGTTCGCAGGGAAATCGCAAGCTGGTTGAAGGCATGTACTACAACAAGAATGCCGGCGACCCGACCAAGTGGACGTACGAACCCGACCTGAGCCGGCAGGCCACCGACGATGGCACCTGGAAGAACCTGAGTCTGCGCCTCACGCTGCAGGCCACGCCACGCAACAAGGTCAACCTGTTCTGGGACGAGCAGGACCTGTGCATCTCCTGCATCGGAGGCGGCAACGCCACGACGTCGCCGGAAGCATTCACCCAGACGATCGGGCGCCCGCAGCGCGCCCAGCAGATCACCTGGACGTCGCCGGTCACGAGCCGTTTCCTCCTGGAAGCCGGCTTTGGAACGGTGCTCATCCGGTATGGCGGACTGGAGCACGACAACAACGACCGCGATCTGATTCGCGTCGTCGAACAGGCCGGGACCATCCCGGGGCTGACCTATCGCGCACAAAATTGGTCTCGCCCGTGGAGCGGGACCTATGGCTGGCATGCCTCGGGGTCGTACGTCACCGGCGCGCATAGCATGAAGGTCGGCTACTGGGGCTCCCTGTACGATGCCTGGACCCTGAACCTCACCAACAACGCGAGGCTCCAATATCGGTTCAATGGCGGCGTACCCAACCAGTTGACCATGTCCGGCAATCCGTTCCTCACGATCAACTGGGCCACGCCCTCCGCCGTCTACGCCCAGGACCAATCGACGTTCGGCCGGCTGACGCTGCAAGGAGGTCTGCGATTCGACTACGCCAGCAGCTCCTACCCGGAACAGCAGGTGGGTCCGGAAAAGTTCATTCCGGTCGCGATCCGGTTCCCGGCGAGCGATGGGACGGCGTTCAAAGACCTGACTCCCCGGATGGGCGCCACCTACGACGTGTTCGGGAACGGCAAGACCGCCCTCAAGGTGAGCCTGGGCAAGTACCTGGAAGCCTCCAGTGCCGCCGGTCTTTATACGGCGCTCAACCCGATCAACCGCGTGGTCACCAGTACGACGCGGACCTGGACCGACGGGAACCGTGACTACAGTCCTGACTGCGATCTCAATAACCCCCTGGCGCAGGACAACCGCGCGAGCGGCGGCGACTTTTGCGGGGCGTGGACGAATCAGAACTTCGGCAAGAGTGTGTTCGACACGAACTACGACACCGCGATCACGCAGGGTTGGGGCAACCGTTTTTACAACTGGGATTTCAGCGCGTCGGTCCAGCACGAAATCGTCCCGCGTCTCTCGGCGACGGTCGGCTACTTCCGGCGCGTGTACGGCAACTTCCTCGTGACCGACAACCTCGCGGTGGCGCCCTCCGACTACACCGCGTTCAGCATCCCGGTGCCTGCCGATCCGCGGCTGCCCGGCGGTGGCGGCACGGTGCTCTCAGGGCTGTACGATGTGAATCCTGACAAATTCGGGTTGAGCAACAACCTCGTGACCGCCGCGAGCAACGACGGCACGCAGACCGAGCACTGGAACGGAGTGGATTTCACCGTCGACGCGCGACTTCGAAACAGCCTCACGGTGCAGGGTGGTTTCAGCACCGGGCGCACGGTGACCGACAACTGCGAGATTGCGGCTCGGGTGCCCGAAGCGCTGTTCAGCGTGACCTCGTTCGGCGTCGCGAACACCAGCTGGACGCCGGCGCAGAACTGCCATCTCGAGACGCCGTTTCTCACGCAGTTCCGCGGCCTGGGCTCGTACACGATCCCGAAAGTGGACCTTCGCGTCAGCGCGACGTTCCAGAGCAAACCCGGTGCCCAGCTTGCGGCGAATTACAACGTGCCCAATGCCGTGGCCGCGGTGTCGCTCGGCCGCAATCTCTCGGGCAACGCCGCAAATATTCCGGTGAACCTCGTGGCGCCCGGGACACTGTATGGCGATCGGATCAACCAGCTGGATTTCCGTGTCGCGAAGATCCTGACGTTCGGGCGGTCCCGAGTCCAGGTCGGCTTGGATCTCTACAACGCGCTCAACTCGAGCGCCGTCCAAACTTACAATCAAACCTACGGCCCGGCATTCCTGACGCCGACCCTGGTGCTGCCGGCGCGCTTCGCGAAGGTCAGCGCGCAGCTCGACTTCTGATACGCCTGAGGAAGATCCTGCGGGCCTCAAGCAATCTTCAATTTCTGTGTGTCGTGGGGATTAGGGATTGGGCTTGGGGATTGGTAGGGCGAGAGCCCTCCCGGGTATTTCGAATCCCCAACCCTGATCCCCAATCCCTAATTTCTGAGCGCTCCGTGCACTCTGCAAGCGCGCGAAGCCGTCCTGCTATCGCCGCCCGAGCGCGCGTAGCGCATCCTGCGCCTGTCTCTGCTGCGGATCGATCCGCAGCGCTTCCTCGAATTCCCGGCCCGCTTGTTCCATACGCCCCTGCTGCGCGAGCAGCAGACCGAGATTCGTGTGGACGGCGGCATTCGCGGGCTCAATCTCGAGCGCGTGGGTGAGCTCGCGGGCGGCCCGCTCCAACTGTCCCTGACGCACCAGAACCGACGCGAGATTGGTGAGCGCCGCGAGATGATTCGGGTCGCGGGCGAGCGCGCGCTCGTACTCGACGATGGCGTCCGGCAGCCGTCCGACGCGGGTCAGGACGAATCCCAGGTTATAGTGCGTGAGCGCGTCGTCCACCCGCGTCAGCGCGCGACGCAAGAAGGTCTCGGCCTCCGCGAACCGTCCCAAATCGCCGAGACAACTGCCGATCTGGCCGAGCACCTGATAGTCCCCGGGTACCATCTGCTGATAGCGCTGGAACAATTCGAGCGCTTCTTCGTTCCGCCCCAACGTGCGCTCGATGAATCCAAGCTTGTAGACCACGTCCGCATTGCCCGGATCGAAGTCCAGCGCGCGGCGCGTCAGATACTCGTTCCAGACGGCGTTGAGATCCGTGCCCTCGGCTTGCTGCAGCAGGAACGTGCTGCTTCGCGATTCGCGTGCCAGCGCGTCGACCAGCGGATCCGCATACGGCGAGTACGCGGGCAGGCTGTTGGCGCGATGCACGGCGCGTTCGGCATCCGCGCTCCGGCCCAGTCGGCCATAGGTGTCGCCGAGGAGGCGAAATGCCGGTCCGAACAGAGGCGCGCTCGTGGTGACGCCTTCGAGGATCTGTCGCGCCTGATCGGTGTCCCCGCGCACGAGCGCCAGGCGCGC
>Ga0105248_10008582_pt1 | contig 11222 bp, 9 predicted proteins | sample KBSS34metaG_FD_81524 | JGI IMG/M metagenome (GOLD analysis project Ga0105248, IMG submission 81524) | Switchgrass rhizosphere microbial communities from Kellogg Biological Station, Michigan, USA - KBS S3-4 metaG | ecosystem: Host-associated > Plants > Roots > Rhizosphere > Soil | place...
CTTGTTAACCTGGCTTCGGCGGATGAGTTCTTTCTGACCAAGTCGCGTGAGTCTTTTCGTGAAGAAGTGGAACGGGCACTTGTTCTTGGTGTCGACTATCTAGTCGTTCATCCCGGAAGCGCAAGAGGTTCTTGTGAAGCTGACGGCATCACTGTTTGCGCACAGAGTTTAAAGATTGCTTGCAAGGGACTACGGCTTGGTTCGTTGAAGATCCTACTCGAGAACACAGCCGGCCAGGGCGAGTGCATAGGTCACCGGTTTGAACATTTGAAGGCGATCATGGATGCATGCCCAGGACTCCCGCTCGGAGTCTGTTTCGATACGGCGCATGCGTTCACTGCAGGTTACGACATTCGCGAAGAAGATGGACTGGCAGCACTGATTCAGAAAATGCAGCGAACCGTTGGTCTCAAGAACGTTCGTGCGATTCACTTCAATGATTCCCGAGCCGCTTATAACTCGCGAGTCGATCGACACTGGCACATCGGTGAGGGACATATTGGCGCCGAAGCGCTGAGACGTGTGGCCCAGCACCCAAGACTAAGGCACTGTGCGTTCATTCTTGAGACTCCTTACGATGATCCGCGGGTGGACCTTAAGAATTTAGAGATGCTGAGATCGTTTGTGAGCTAATCTCTGTGTCTCCGTGCCTCTGTGTTGAAAATGAGAACTGATTGTCTAAGCGGCAAGTTTCAACACAGAGGCACGGAGAACACAGAGACACGGAGAAACTCTTAGACATCCATACCGTTCCTTAGGTAGAATCACATTGAACATGTTCTCGAAACGACCTCCAACCAAACTCCTCCTAACGGTGCCGCTTCTGCAGCGCGCTTGATAGCGCTTTTCTTGCGGAGCGGCGAATCCCTACTTACAAAGGAAGTCCACAAAGATGTCGGCATTACCGTGACTTTGTCTCGGCCCGACAAAACGTGTTAACTGTAAATGGATAAGGTTATGGACGAAAAATACTTCCCTGAACAAATCGAACATAAGTGGCAACAGCACTGGAACGAGTCGCATTCATTCGAGGTTGACGCAGGTGACCAGCGACCGCGGTTCTACTGCCTCGAGATGCTCCCGTATCCGTCGGGCTACTTACACATGGGTCACGTTCGAAACTACTCGATCGGTGACGCACTCGCCTGGTTCAAACGTCTCCAGGGATTCAACGTGTTGCACCCGATTGGTTGGGACAGTTTTGGTCAGCCGGCAGAACAAGCGGCAATCAAACGTGGCGTTAATCCGCGTGACTGGACCGAAGAGAACATCGCGCACATGCGCGGTCAGCTCCAGCGACTCGGAATTAGTTACGACTGGTCACGTGAGATCGCAGCTCATCGGCCCGACTATTACAAGTGGGACCAGTGGTTCTTCCTGAAGATGTTGGAGCACGGCCTCGCTTACAAAAAGGTGTCGCAAGTTAACTGGTGTCCGAAGGAACAGACCGTCTTGTCGAATGAGCAGTCGTCAGGTGGAGTCTGCTGGCGTTGTGGCGCTGCCGTAGAGAAGCGTGATCTCGAACAATGGTTTCTCCGCATCACTGATTACGCAGAGCAACTTGTCGCCGACATCGATCAGATTGAATCCGGTTGGCCCGAGAAAGTGTTGAAACGTCAACGTGATTGGGTTGGTCGCAGTGAAGGTGCGTTCATCGACTTCGCGATTAAAGACAGTGACAAGAAGATCCGCGTGTTTACAACCCGCATTGACACTATCTACGGAGCGACGGCGGTTGTGTTGTCAGCTGAACATCCATTGCTCGCTGAATTACTGGAAGGCTCCACGCTAAAGACTGACATTGAGGCGTTCGCGGCGAAGGTGAAGAGCGAGCGCGCAACTCGCGGAGAAGTTGACGAAGAGGAGAAAGAAGGACTCAACACCGGCTTGCTGGCAATCAATCCGTTCAGCGGGGAAAGTGTCCCTGTCTGGGTAGCGAATTACGTTCTCATCGAGTACGGCACTGGCGCCGTAATGAGTGTACCTGCGCACGATGAACGCGATTTTGAGTTCGCACAAAAGTACTCGTTGCCAATACGGCAGGTAATTGCACCGGTCACGCACGACCATGCCAAAGCTGAGCCTACGTCAGTAGACGGAATGGAACAGACGGCAGACATGAAAGAGTCATTCACCGATTATGGAGTTTTGATCAATAGCGGTGAATGGGGTGGGAAGCTCTCGGAAGTGGCTGTTCCCGAAATGGCGGCGTTCGCTGAAAAGAACGGTTTCGGAAAGGCTGCAGTGACGTACCGCATTCGCGATTGGGGAGTTTCACGCCAACGTTTCTGGGGTGCGCCTGTCCCGGTGATCTACTGCGATAAGTGCGGGATGGTGCCTGTGCCTTACGAGCAATTGCCGGTTGTGTTGCCGGAGACAGCGGCGTTCACCGGAACTGGTGAGTCCCCGCTCGCAGGCGTAGCGGAGTTTGTGAACACTGAGTGTCCTAACTGTCATGGGCCAGCGAAGCGTGAAACGGACACCATGGACACATTCGTCGATTCGTCGTGGTACTTCTTCCGTTATTGCGATCCGCGAAATGAAGCTGCTCCGTTCGATTCAAAAATCGTAAACCAGTGGACGCCGGTGGATCAGTACATCGGTGGCGATTCACACGCCGTGATGCATTTGATCTACACGCGCTTCTGGACGAAGTTCATGCGCGATCTTGGCCTGGTCACTTTTGACGAGCCGGTAACGAGACTGTTGACCCAGGGCATGGTGACCAATCGCGTTGAGGGCACTGATGATTGGAAAGCAATGTCGAAGAGTCTCGGCAATGGGGTTGATCCGGACGAGATGATTGCAGCGTTCGGGGCGGATGCGACACGCTTGTTTGTCTTGTTTGCCGCGCCGGTTGAAAACGAGTTGAGGTGGCTGGAGTCTGGAATCGAAGGTGCTGTTCGTTTCTTACGGCGTGTCTACACACAGGTTTGGAAGTGGCAACAACGATTTGCGACTTCTGACAACAAGGTAAACCTTGACGCGATCAGTCCGGAAGCGCGAGCGTTAAGGCGCAAGACTCATCAGACAATCGCGAAGATCACGAGCGACTTTGAGCAGTTGCATTTGAACACCAGTGTCGCTGCGTTAATGGAGTTGTTCAATCAGCTAAGTGAGTTCAAGGCTGATCCCGACACGGCGTCCTCTGAGGATGTTTTTGTGGTTCGCGAGGCGCTCGAGTCCTTGGTTGCAATGTTGACCCCGTTTGCTCCGCATATCGCGGAGGAAATGTGGGAAGGTTTAGGTAACTCAGGCGGGTTGTTGAGTGCCGGTGCGAAGTGGCCTGTCGCCGATTCTGAACTTGCTCGAAGCGAGGAACTGGAGATTCCCGTGCAGGTCAATGGCAAGCTGCGCTCGCGATTGATTACCTCACCGGAAGTCTCAGAGGCAGAATTGAAGGCGGCTGCACTTGCGGATGACAAAGTAAAGGCCCTGATCGACGGACGCGAGATTGTGAAAGTGGTTGTGGTGCCTAAGCGGCTCGTGAATGTCGTGATCAGATGAAGGTCGGTTGTAGCAAAATCACGCTCTTCAAAGAACTTCACGGTTGCTTGAGGTTCTGCGAGCCGTTAAAATCAGATAGCGTTTGTCTTAAACCAATTTGCGCCGCTCGGCCCCATTTTCTAGTCCTTGAGAATTAGTCACAAACGCAGTTGCTGCTTAGACCACGAGAGTGAGAAACCCTTGCGTCTTTATGCCGGGAGAGCGGCAGCTAATGCTTATCCGACAGTTCCTAACCGACACCAGTTGATAGCGAGCCTGGCCGAAGTTTTACGAGCCACTGAATGAAAGAATGCCCTGTTTGTAGGCGCTGCTTCTCCGACGAAATAAATCACTGTCCTCAAGATGGTGATGAGACGATTCCATCTCTTCATGGCGAACCCACGTTAGACGGTCGCTATCTCCTTGAACGTCGACTTGGTCAGGGCGGCATGGGCGTGGTTTTCAAGGCGCGCCACACCTTTCTTAAAACAGCTCACGCAATCAAAATCATCTTGCCGGATCTGGTTGGAAACGATCCGATGCTGGCCACACGTTTCCGCCAGGAAGCCCTCGCCGCTGCAGCGATCAAACACCAAAACATAATTGCAGTAACCGACTTCGGAGTGATTCGAGGAACCATGCCGTTCCTCGTGATGGAGTTTGTGAAAGGACGATCCCTGCAGGAGATTCTTACCGCCGAAGGCAAGATGAAGCCCGAGCGGGCCTACGAGTTGATCACCGCTGTTGCATCTGGAGTGGGTGCCGCGCACAGGCAGAAGATTGTGCACCGCGATCTGAAGCCGTTGAACATTATGGTCCAGGATGATGTTCCGGTTGCGGAAGGATTGAAGATTCTTGACTTCGGGTTGGCAAAAATAAAGTCTGGAGAATTGTTGGGCTCATTCGTTCAGGCACAGACGAGCGGTCTGATGGGTTCGCCATTTTATATGGCGCCTGAACAGTGGTCTGACGAAGAGCCGGATGCACGAGCCGACATCTACAGTCTGGGAGTGATTCTTTATCAAATGCTCGCGGGCGAAGTACCGTTCAAGGGGTCGACAATCCCATCGATAATGAAGAAGCACCTAACGCTTCCTCCTCCCAGTTTCCAATCGATGGGCGCTTCTGTGCCGCCGCCACTCGAAGCTGTTGTTCGTCACGCTCTCGAAAAGGAAGTGAAGGATCGTATCGACTCGGTCGAGTCATTTCTAAAAGAAGTGAATGGTGCCATGAGCGCTTCGCCAGTGGTCGTTACCACCACGCGACCAACGGGCTCACTCGATCCGAACAGGACCATGGTTTCGGATACGCCGCCGATCCCAACCGACACCCGCCCCCCCGGGTTTTCAGCAACAGCGGTGACACCTCCAATCTCCAGCGACACCAACTTCGCAGGATCGTTCGACTCGATGCCTGGGACGGTTCATGTTGAGGGAGAGGCCAAGCAAGAACTTTCTAACACTGCCGCTGAACTTCTGCGGGAAAAAGAAACAGACCGCCGAGCAAAGGAAGCTGAAGAACAAGCAAAGGCTAAACAAGAGGCAGAGAAACAGCGTCTCGAGGAAGAAAATCGCGCGAGAAGAGAACGTGAGGAGCGCGATGCCAGAGAGCGCGAGCAGCAAGAAAAATTCGAGCGGATGGCCCAACAGGCTAAAGAACTCGAGGACAGATTGGAACGTTTGTCTGTCAGTATTCCGCCAAAGACTCTCGTAGATCCTGAAGAGACTCACATTCAGAACAGTGCGGCAAACAGCTTTCCAGAATTTTCACGAAGCCAGGCACCTACGATCGTTTCCGAGGTTCCATCTGGGCGAAAGACTGGTGTCCTACTGATCGTCGCAACCCTTGTCATTCTTGGCCTGGCAGGAGTTGGCACTGGCGCTTATTTCATCTTGCGTCCCAAGCGACAGGTCGTAGTGACACCACCTCCAGAGACAACTCCTGCAATCAAGGCCGACATGGCGGAGATCGAAGGTGGAACTTTTGAGATGGGTCGCACTGGTGGCACACTTCAGGAGAGCCCTCCACACCCAATCGTAGTCGAAACGTTCTTCATGGATAAGTCGGAGGTAACGAACACTGAGTATGCCGCCTTCGTGCGAGAAACAAATCATGCGGCACCCGGATACTGGTCGGGAACTAAGCCGCCATTTGGTCAGGAACTCTGGCCGGTAGTTAGCGTTTCGCAAAACGACGCAAATGAGTTTGCGGCCTGGCGCTCAAAACGTGACGGCGTTACCTATCGATTACCTACTGAAGAAGAATGGGAGTATGCAGCGCGAAACGGTACGCAAGGTGACTTGTATCCCTGGGGTAACCAGTGGCAAATAAAGAATGCTGTGATTAAGGAAGCGACTCCGTCTCCGGTAGGATCCAGACCAAGTGGCAGGAACAAGTGGGGTGTGTCGGATTTGATTGGTAATGCGTGGGAGTGGACCTCTTCACACATCTCTGCATATCCCGGCAACAAGACAGTAATCCCAACCGCAACGAAAGATCTTGTAACAATTCGAGGAGCCTGTTATGTGAGCGATCCTGCCAAAGCAGATACTCCGATTACCGCAGCCATGCGTGATTTTATTCCGGCGACGACGAAAAACACGTTACTGGGGTTTCGACTTGTCCGAAGCGGTTTGTAAGGCTAGCCACGCTTTTCTCTGGTTGCTCGGATGCGGCTCAGATTAGCTCATCCACCAAAAGCTGCTACAATCCCAGTGCCTGTTGACGTTAGAAATGTTTCAGCAAAGAGCGGGTCGGAAAGGGACCTCCCAGACTCCGACCTTTTTATCTCGAATATTCGCAATCCAAGCACTCAAGCTGTAGGAGACCCTGAGATGATACCCCGAGGAATACTGCGCGCAGTTTTGTTACCGGCTGCGCTTTGTGTTGCCGTTTGTTTTGGTGCTGGGGAAGTTTTTGGTCAGGATGTTGGGGCGGACGTCGGTGGCGGAGCCGGCATCTTTAGACCCAAGAACCCCGAGGCTAAGCGAAAGGCAAAAACCGCCAACCCAACTACGAAGCCATCAAACAGAACCAAGGCCTCCACTGCGGGTATTGAAGATCGAGCTGAGGACTTACTGGATAGCGGAAACAACTTTCGCGATGCACGCAAGTTTGCGGAAGCTGAAGAAGCCTATCAGGGTGTGCTGAAGCTTAAACCAAAGGATCCGCGAGCAGCGTATGGTCTAGGCAATGTCTACTCGGATCAGCAGCGCTGGGAAGATTCTGAAGCCGCATATCGCAACGCAATCCTATGGGCGCCGAATGATGCTGATGCCTACGTCGCGTTAAGTGTCGTGCTCGTACAGCCACATTCTGGCGCGGACAACGCCAAGCGTTTTACTGAAGCATCTGACTTCGCTCGCAAAGCTGTTCAAATAGATCCGAAGATGGCCATCGCCTGGGACCGCCTGGGTGTGGCGCTTCAAGCTCGTGGCATCTTCAACAGTGAAACAGAGCACGCACATCGTCGTGCACTGGAACTTGATCCGCAGTTAGCAGTCGCCTACGTTCACCTTGCAAAGGTATTGAATCGGTCAGGACGTTCAGCGGAGGCGGTGCCGCTTTATGACAAAGCGACCGAGCTCGCGAAGGATCCGGCAACCTTGAACCTTATTGCCGAATCGCTACAGGGCGAACAACTGTGGCCTCAATCTGAGCCCGTCTTGAAACGCGCGTTGGAGTTGGATCCCAAGAATCCCACTTCTTTGGTATTAATGGGCCGACTCTTGATCGTATATAAGAGATTTACTGAAGCGGAACCGTATTTGAAGACGGCTACTGAAGTCAGCTCAAAAGCCTTTCAACCTTTCATTCTTCTCGGTCGCACTTACCTTGCGCTTGATCGTTTGCCTGAGGCTGAAACGACTTACGAAAAAGCTTCAACACTTGCCGTTCTCGGCGAAAAGAAACAGCTGGCAGGAGTTTTTGGTTTCGAGGGAGTTGGTGACGGCTATATGAAGGCGAAACAGAAAAGCGCTGCCGCTCGTGTCTACCAGCGCGCGCTCGATCTTGACCCGGGGAATAAGGGAATAGAGCAGAAACTCGCCAAGGCACGTCAGAACTAATTTCAACTTAACCTGGTATTCAATTGCTGAGAGGTCTTCTGTATGAAGAGTTGTCCGAAATGTAATCGTACTTTTCCGGATGAAGGTCAGAAGTTTTGCACGTTCGATGGCGGTCTGTTGATTGCCCCGCAAACCTTCGATCCAAACATGACGATACGCCAGACGACGGGAGAGATTGCTCCTCCCGCGTCGGAAAAGCCAACTAGTCGCGATCTGCCCGATCCCAACGCGACAATAGCGGATTCATCATTTGCTTCGACGATCGCGCTACCGCGAAACACAGGCCCTACCGGTCCCCAAACGACGAGCGATTTCGGACAGGTCTACAACCCCTCTTCAGCTAACCCAACTTCTGCACTCGGGCAGGAGCAAACGGTTGCGCTCGGCCAGGTGCCACAGCCACATGTGACTCCGCAGCCACCACCTCCGGCACCGGCTCCGCCACCGCCACAACCTTCTGCCCCTGTTGTGACCACGGCGCCGACACCTCTTGCTCCTACACCTGCCAAGAAGAAGTCGAAGCTGCCGTTGATAATCGTTGGAATTCTCGTGTTCCTGTTTTTGGGAGGAGGAGCTTTAGCGGCGATCTTCTTCGTTGTCGTGAAACCTCGACTTGGCGAGTTGAAAGCGAAAGAAACTCAACCAATTGTTGAGACGAACACCAACACAAACGCGGCTACTCAGCCCTCACCTGTTGCTCCATCACCGACACCACAGGAAGACAACTTCGTGCCACCGCTGGGCACTACTGCGTTTGAAAATTCGAAGGAACGACTTGACGGAAAGCTAGCCGAACACTACTTCGACTTTTCCTTCTATTACCCTGAGTCGTGGCAAAAGGACCCCAAAACTGGTGCACCCGGCTCGAGTAGTTTCGTCAGGGTCGAGCGACGATTGCCTCCCGATTTTACACAAGAGAATTTTACGGTCGGTTGGTACACAAGTACCGGAACTTACGATGGCGATTTGCCAAACTATCCGAGTCGCGTCGAAGAACTAAGCAACTCCCTCTCGAAGGCTTATCCCGAGTACAAGAAAGTTTCTGAAGGGCCAACAACTGTAAATTCAATGAAGGCCTATGAGTTTAGATGGACAGGCTTTTCAAAGAATACTGAGCAGGGCGATCTGAAACTCTGGGGTCGTGTGATTTTTCTTCCAACGAACAAGGAAGGCGATACGACAGGCGCAACCTTAACGATGCTCTCGACATCTCTTGCACCAGAGTTGTTGTCGGTGGACGATCTCGGTGTAAAAGGTGAGGCGCCGGTCATCCTTGACTCATTCCGATTTGGTAAGAAGAAGTGAAATAGAAATGTTAGCGTAGTGTGCAGGTGACCACCTTTGTTACTAAATCGTAATCAGGCAGGCGGGGACGCCTGCGGTCCCAGCAGTAAGTTTTGCGATGAATAAACAAAAAAAGTTTTGGACGCCAGTTCGTTTATGCTTCACCTTTGTCGTGGTCATGTTGGTTGCTGTGTTCGGTTCGAGTTGCAACTCAAACGATGTAACTCCAACTTCAACTAGCAGTGCTCCAAAGACGGCGGCCGGTCCAGTGCTGAATAGCCTACCGCCAAATGTCCTCACCTCGGAGATGAGGGCAGCAAGTGGGTCACCATTCAAACTATCTGATTATTCCGGAAAGGTTATCTTCGTAAACCTGTGGGCGACCTGGTGCGGTCCATGTCGTCTTGAAACTCCTGAGCTGGTTAAGTTGCACAAAGAATTTCAGGATCGCGGCGTTGAGATGTTTGGCCTTTCAACAGAAGAGCCTGATGCGTCTGCGGAAGCCGTACGTCAGTTCGTAAGCGCCTTCAATGTCGATTACCACATCGGTTGGGCAACGCCCGAAGTCAAATTCACTCTCATGGAGGGCCGGGGCGCAATACCGCAAAGCTTCATCATCACTCGTGAAGGGCGACTAATGAGAAAGTTTATCGGATTCAACCCAACCACTACTCCTCCTCAGCTTCGACAAGCTTTGGAAGATGCGCTGGCTGCCAAGGGATAGTTTCTATTTCGCTTTTTTCAGTTCCCGCTCCGCCTCATCCTCTAGTCGTTGACCTTCGCGAGCTAGCTTTCGGTTTTGTAGACCCTCAGCAACGTTCTTCTTTGCTGAACCTTCAATCTTCTTCATCTGCGCCTCGACACGATCTTCTACCTGATCGATTGGCGCCTGCTCATCTAAATCATCCTGGGTTCTAACCTTCTTTTTATCAATCGTCATGAAGTCCATCTCCTCTTTAAGCTTGAATTAACAGGTTAATTCTCAAATGCTGGGATTTCGTGGCAATTTGGCGATCTTCCGGTTTTCACCTGCTTTATGTGCGCGGTTTTACGGAGGCCCCAAGGCGTTTCTCGTAGCCGAATTCTTCCATCCGTTCGCTAACGTACAGACTGCAATTGAGGCAGGTTTAGAATCCAACTAGCCAAGGACGTAAGCTCGGTCTTGTTTGGTTGGCCCTTAATGATGGATGGTCGGCAAAACATCCTTCAGCAATTCCGAGCTTGCGCTTTTTCTTTTTAGTCTCTTCGCTCTAAAGACTGTCGACAATTGATCTTTCGCGATAGACTAGTCGCGTGACTCGACCTTTCCCCATCAAGCTTGCACGTGTAGTACTGGCGCTCAGCTTTTCCTTCTGGATGACTGGTGCCGCCTGCATGTGGGGTTGTAGCAACGCATCTGCGTCTGCTGCACGCATTGAGAGTCCCGGTGCTAGTGCTATTGCTGGTCGTTCGTGTCACTCCGCTGCTCATCATTGTTGCTCTAAGAAATCTCCACCGAGCATTGATTCTGCGACTCAGTCTCTACATGTTTCAGGTTTAGAGATTTCGACGGAAGCCGTGATGAGCGATTGTCCGCTTTCGGTTATTGGGAGCGCCGTCGTTACGAAGACAAAAGCAGACGACACGGACGGGAATCAAATCTCAGTCGGCGCACTACCCAGGTTTGAGAAGACAGTTCACTCTGAGCCTTTTCGTTCTACTCCACTTCAATCCTGCAATCGTGGTCCGACCTACCTGCGTTGCTGTGTATTCCTGATTTAAAGATCAATTGATGCAGGACAGATTGTCGTGATCTGTTCTTCCCGGGCGTTAGTGTGCTCTAAGCCAACGCTCTTAATGATCTTTTTTTGAAAGGAAGAGAAATGAAACACCTTCGAAGAAATACCTGGATTGTGCTGCTTGGAATTCTATTGATGATGTCTGTCGTCAGCGCAGCACAGGGTTTAAGTCAAACAGATCAAAAGAAGAAGACTGAGGCAGCTTCATGTTCAATGGACTCGTGTTGTTGCCAAGGTGATTCGTGCTCCATGAAAAAGGAACGTGCGACGGCCGCCGAGACGAAGGAGCACTGTTGCTGTTGTGGCGATGATTCGTGCGACATGAAGATGAACAAGAGCATGGAGAATCACGCAGCCGGTAACGGTTGTTGTTGTGGTGGCGATTCCTGCGACATGGAGTCAAAAGAGAAGAAGCAAAATCATGAATCAAGCGAGTCGTGTTGCTGCGACATGAAAATGAAGCATAAGGACACGGAGCAGACGAAGTCCTAGTCTGATTGCCGTGGTTTGGAGCGGGCGTCTTGCATTCACAGCAAGGCGCCCGCTTTGTGGTTAGTCCGAGCTACCGCTGCTGATCTGTTTTGGCCTCTGTCCTTAACTATTCACA
>Ga0105248_10008583_pt1 | contig 11222 bp, 8 predicted proteins | sample KBSS34metaG_FD_81524 | JGI IMG/M metagenome (GOLD analysis project Ga0105248, IMG submission 81524) | Switchgrass rhizosphere microbial communities from Kellogg Biological Station, Michigan, USA - KBS S3-4 metaG | ecosystem: Host-associated > Plants > Roots > Rhizosphere > Soil | place...
CGACCAGCGCCCCTCGGGCGGCGACGACTACGCCCACAGCACAGAAATCACCGACGACGACATCCCCTTCTAAACATCCGATCTCTACCTGTATGGGTGCCCCATGTCTCGCGTCTGAGACATGGGTTTCTCGCTCGAGAGCATGCCTCACGACTTAGGCTTCAAATGCCCCCCACCCACCAACCCATAGCTCTTCCCGCCCAGTGAAGGATTCACCGCCGGATCGTATAGAACATCGCTCCCATTCCCAACAATGTTCGTCACCGAATCCCCCGAAATCGCATCTGCATCCGTCAATTTTCCGATCATCGTCGAGCCCGCGCCATCCGGCAGCGTCCATTTGCTCGAAGCATCCAGAGTCAGCGCGCCCCCATTGATCCGCCCCTGGTACGTGGAACTATCCTTGAGCGTGAGCGAAGGCGCCACCCCATCGTTCTGAAGCTGAATATCTCCATGAATCGCCGAGGCGCTGACAGTAATCGTCGTGCTGCCGGGACTGAAGGAATAGCAGAGCACCGGCCCTGAGTTCACCATAACCCGGGTCAGCGAAACATCCGCCGAAGCATTCGCATACACCGTCACAAGAGTTCCCTGACCCGAGTCAAGCGTCCCGCCCGTCATCGCAAAATGCCCCGTGCCCACCGGGTCCCCCGGAAGCCGGTTGTCATAGAAAGTAATTGCGCCCTGGGCGACCGCGCCGCCAGTCAGCGAGGCCAGCGTTGAATCGGTTGCCGTAACGCTGCTGCCTCCATTCACAGAAACCAGCAGATTGAAATTGGCGCTCACATGGGCGTTGGTCAGTGTGACCGCCCCGCCAGAGGCAGCCCCGATCCCGTCCTCCCCTTCGATCACCGTCCCATTCACATCGACTGTAGCCCCAACGCCACTCGCAAACGCTCCATACGCCCCAATTCCCGTGCTCTGAATCAACCCGCTCTGAATCGAAACCGAACTCCCCGGTCCATACGCCAGCACGGCAGAGTTGATCCCGCTCGGGTCATCCACCACCACCCCATCGCCCGTCTTGCTGATCTCCGGCGTCACCAGCGTCAGCTTCGTCCCCGCACCCTGAGCACACGCTCCGCTCTGGTAGCTCGCGCTTGGGCCGTATGCTCCACTCGTAACGGTCTGGCTGCCCGAACTGAGCACATACACCGCCGTCCCCAACCCGCAACTCGCATCCGAAGCCGCAACCCGCACCGGCACATTCAACGAATCACTCGATTTCTTGAAACCCGAAGTAGGATCAAAGGCGGCCGAATACAGAATCGTCCCCGGTCTGGAGGGCGTCGCCTGCACGGAAGCCGTACCCGTCGCCAGCACCACCTGCCCCACATTCCCCTGAGGATCGCTGAAGACAAAACCGCCCTCAGCCGAACTCGGCGTCATCGTCGCCTTCAAAGTCAGCGGAGAGCCTACCGTAGCCGGAACGGGAGTGGCGCTCAACGCCAGCGTCGTGCTCTGTTGGTTTCCGCCGCCTCCCGGAGGCTGGGTTACCGTCTGGGAACCACCGCACCCCGCTAGCATCAACCCAGCGCCACCGACAATCGACGTCACAACAACACTACGAAGAAACGTATGCATATCCGCAATCTCTCTCTGCGCAATCAACACTGAGATTCCGTTTACTTCCGGCTATCTTTTCGAAGTATGGAATAGTTAAGGCCAATTCTACTAACTCGCGAAAAGATCAGGGAACTTGTTTTTCGTACTTACCCCAATCCTTCAACAGTTCCGCCACCACCACGCTCCCCACCCGGTAATTCGCATCCAGCGCCGGAATATACCCCGGCGAATCCGCCAGATTCTCAAACAGGCTGTCGTTGGCCTGGACCCCCTTCGGCTGCAGCACATAGTTACTCGCCGTCCGCAAAATCATCAGCCGCTCAAAGCTCACCTTGCCCAGCCTGTCCAGCTCCGTCATCGCCAGAACTATCCCCTGGTCTTCGCAGTCGGCCATCGCCAGCGCGCCCTTGCCCCGCGTGTAGTTCCGCACCCAGTCGCGTGCCCACTCCGCAAAGATGCGCCCGTGCCAGAAGTGGTCCGCACCCAGCGACTCGCCCTCCATTACATAGGGCTTTTTCTGCGCCTCGGCATACTCTGGAAACTTCAGCCGGTGCGCCACCAGCCCCGGCGTATCCGGAATCACGACATCCTTTGTCAGCCCATAAGCCCAGTCCGCCAGCGACCCGTTCAGCGGAAAGACGATCCGCCCCACACCGCCCGCGCCGTCATCCGAAACCCCAGCCGCGGGCGCCGATTCCACATTCGCGGGCACCTTGCTCGGCTCCGTCGCGCCCAGCGCAATCGTCCCATACGGCCACGCCGCCGGAGTCTCCCGGCTATCGATCTCAAAGGCCGGGTCCCCATCCAGCACCGTGCGCACCCACACCGCGCCCGCCTCCGGCACCCGCACTGGATCGGCCCCACCAATCCCGCTCAGCAGAAAATACGTGTACCGCAGGTCAAACCGCGCATCCATCGCCAGCGCCATCATCTGCAGCGCGCACCGCGAAGTTGTCCCGCTGATCATCGCGTACAGGCCGTTGCCATTAGTCAGAATGGGATGATCGATCCCTGGCACCGTAATCGCCTGGTCCAGGTGCTCCCGCTCCACCCAGTACTGAAGCTCCCCCGGAGTATCGCCGCGATCCTTTCCCGTCTCATAGGTGGCAATCACCATCACCTTAGGCGCAATCGGCTCGGCATCAGACACCGAAGCGTACACAAGCCCCGCAGCTACCAAAGCAAACCCAACTCCGCGAGACAGAAATCTCCCCAAATCCAATAAAGGCATAACTCCCCATTTCTGACGCCAGTATGGATTTCTTATACCATCTTCAAAGTCGAGGAGCCCCGCTCACCGCATTCCGTTGAAGCTGGCCTGCCTCACCTGCGCCACATCCGCCGTACCCATCAGCGAAGCAGCCTGCTGCAGAGTTAGTCCCTGCGGCACCGCCCGGAATCCGCTGCGCACCTCGCTCGTCTCCCGGGCAATCGTCTTGAAGAGCATCGCGCGGCCCTGCATATGCACCTCCAGCCGCTCCGTCTTCCAGTCCGTCTGCCCGGCAGCGTTCGTCGCCCGCGTCCGCTCCAGCCGGAACCACCCATCCTTGTACAACCGCCCCAGCAGACCGTACCCAAAATCGACATTCTCCTGCAGCTTTCCTTCCAGCTTCACTAGGTGCTTGCTTTGCACGCTGATCCACAGGTCCCCGGCCATGGCATGAAAGATCCGCGACTCGATCGTATGCACGGGATAGTCGGGATTCGGCCGGAAGCGCAGATGATAGTTGCCACCCTCCACCACCGCCGGCTCATACAGAAAAGCCTCCGGCAGCAGCGCCAGAATGCGCCCGATCCGCCGCTCATCCTCCGCATACTCCTTGCGATGCTGCGCCTGCTCACTGGGAGAGTTCAGCAGATGCTCCAGCCGCCGGTCCTCATCGGCGCGCGCCGCTTCATCCAGAGGACGCCCATTCGCCAGCTCCAGCCTCTGGATCGGTCCCTCGGCCGTCTCCACCTGTTCCTGCATCAGCGTCGCCTTCGCCGTGCGCCGCTCGATCCAGTAACGCCAGTATCCATGCGTATCGTGGTCGTGCAACTCGTTGTAAACCACCTCTCGCACCAGCCGCGACGAATCCACCGCTCCAGCCTTCCCCTCCGCCATCCCACGTGCTGCCAATACCGCCAGCACAGCCACACCACAGCATCCGATCAGCCTTCGTTTCTCCACGCGAGCCTCCTCTTCCGGGTTGTGTTGCCGCCCACAGTCTGCCGCAGCTTTCATGACAGCCTCACAAGGCGGATGTGAATTGACGGAAAAAACCCGCATAACTCCCAAAGAAAACCGGAATGTGGGAGGGCCTCACACCTCAGGCCTCAAATTGGTACACTGGCCTTTGTTCCTACGGAGTGCATCAAGCATGGATGACATCGAGTTCCGCCGCGAAGCCGACGCCGCAATCAAAGAACTGACCGAAGAGCTCTACGCCTCAGAAGACGAAGGCGGCTTTGAAGTAGAAGAAGGCGGCGGCGCCCTCTACGTGGTCTTCGAAAAGCCCGCGGGCAAATTCGTCATCACCCCCAACACCCCCGTCCAGCAGATCTGGATCTCCGCCCGCAACACCAGCTTCAAGCTCGACCTCTCCACCGACGGCTTCGTCCTAGCCAAAACCGGCGAGACCCTGATCCCCCTAGTCAAGCGCTTGATCGAAGCTCACCTAAGCTACTCATAACCGCGGCAGGGCCTTTCACACTCACACTCCACACTCACACTGCCTTTCCATGAAACTCTCCATCGCCATCCTCGCCTGCAATGAAGCAGCCAACCTCCGCCGCACCCTGCCCAGCGTAGCCTGGGCCGATGAACTCATCCTCGTCGACTCCGGCTCCACGGACGACACCATTGAAATAGCCAAAAGCTTCGGCGCAAAAGTCTTCCCCGAACCCTGGAAGGGCTACGGCCCCCAGATGAACTCGGCCATCGACAAGTGCACCTCCGAGTGGGTCTTCTCACTCGACGCCGACGAAGAGCTCACCCCTGAGTTACAAGCCGAGATACAGTCCCTGTTATCCGGCAAACCTGAGTTCGATGCCTATTGGGTTCCCCGCCGCAATCAGATATTCGGCCGCTGGATGCGCCACGGCGGACAGTATCCCGATTACAAGCTCCGACTCTTCCGCCAGGGCACCGCGCGCCTCCCTGAAGACACCGAGCCCCACGCCACCCCTAAGTGGTCAGGCCCCAAAGGAAAGTTACACGGCGACCTGCTGCACTACCAGTACCCCACCGTCGCCTTATACGTCGAACACATGAACCGCTACAGCTCCGCCAGCGTCCCGCTCGTTCTGCGCAAAGGCCGCACTTGCCGTGGACTCATCGAGTTCGTCGCCATGACCTTCGTCAATCCAGTCCTCACCTTCGTCAAGAACTACATCTTCCGCCTCGGCTTCCTAGACGGCCGTCCCGGACTGCTCTTTCCCCTCTACCGCGCCGCCTATACCAGTTGGAAATACGCCAAAGCCTGGGAAACCACTCAGCCCAGCAGGAAGATATAGCGACTCAACCTGCGACATCCCCTCTCATATGCTGGTAGTGGCGTGAAAAGCCTTTTACTTCATCGTTTGATCTGATAAAACTCTTGGGATGGTTAAGTCCCAAACAAAGTCCAGGCCCAAAACTGAGCCGCGGCCCGGTCATGTCAACCTCAAGATGCTCGCCGAGCACTTGCAACTGTCCCAGACCACCATCTCGCTGGTACTCAACGACTCCCCTTCGGCCAAATCCATCCCTCCCGAGACACGCCAGCGCGTTCTCGAAGCAGCCGAGCGCCTCAACTACCGGCCCAATTACTTCGCCCGCTCCCTGCGCCAGAGCCGTAGCCTCAGTGTCGGTGTCCTCGCGCCCGACCTCAGCGAAGGCTACTTTACCCGCGTCATGAGCGGCGTCGTCGAAGAGCTGAACAGCGCCAAATACTTTTACTTCACCGCCTGCCACGACTGGCGTCGCGAGCTCCTCGAAGAATACCCGCGCATGCTCGTCGAGCGCGCCGTCGACGGCTTCCTGCTGCTCAATACTCCCGCGTCCTTCGACGTTCCCGTTCCCGTCGTCGCCATCTCCGCCCACGGCACCGAGCCCAACGTCACCCACATCGTTCTGGATCACGTCAAAGCTGCCGAAATGGCACTTAGCCACCTCCATGAACTTGGCCATCGACGCATCGCCTTCATGCGCGGCCCCAAAGTCATCCCCGACTCCGAATTCCGCTGGGAAGGCATCCAGGAAGCAGCACACGGCCTCGGCCTCAAGATCGACCCCACCCTCGTCGTCCGCATCGACTCCGCGAGCTGGAGCATGAAATCCGGCCACCACCCCATGTCGCCCGAGATCGGCTACCTGCCCATGAAGCAGCTCCTAGCAAAGACCCGCGACTTCACCGCCGTCTTCTGCTTCAACGACATCGCAGCCATCGGCGCCATCCGCGCCCTCACCGAGTCCGGCCTCCGCGTACCAGCAGACGTCTCCGTAGTCGGCTTTGACGACATCCAGTCCGCCGCCTTCTGCACACCCAGCCTCACCACCGTGCGCCAGCCCCTCAACGAAATGGGCAAGCGAGGCGCCCGCATCCTCCTCGACCGCATCGCCGACCCGCAAAACAAAGACCTCACCGCCGAAGTAGTAGTCCAGCCCGAACTGGTAATCCGCGAATCCACCGGCCCAGTCTCTTCAAAATAGCCAGCTCCAACAAATAAGGTCCGGGTGCCCCACCCTTGCCACGCTCCTTGTGGCAAGGGTGGGAACGCAGATGCCGATGAGTAGTTGCCTTTATCTCCCCCGCGACACGCGCGAATCCGGAGCGAGCATCGGCATCCCTTCCCCTGCCCTTGCGGTTGCCTTCATTTCTGTGACTCCCAGAAACGAATCTGCCTCCGTCTTTCTCGTTCCCTGGTCCCTGGTCCCTGTTCCCTGTCTGCTGTTCTCTGTTTGCTGTTTGCTGTTCCCTATCCCCATCCCACCCTCACCAATTAATCTGGACATCAACCGTGACCGACCCCTCCAAATATGGCCCCGAAGAATCCCTGACTCCCTTCATGCGCCAGTGGACCGCGGCCAAGAGCGAGAACCCCGACACTCTCCTCTTCTTCCGCATGGGCGACTTCTACGAGCTCTTTTACGACGACGCCATCATCGCCGCACGCGAACTCCAGATCACCCTCACCGCCCGCGACCGCGAGCGCCAGGTTCCCATGTGCGGCGTCCCCTATCACGCAGCCGAAGGCTACCTGCAGCGCCTCCTGCGCAAAGGCTTCCGCATCGCCATCTGCGAACAGATGGAAGACCCCAAGCTCACCAAAAAGATCGTCCGCCGCGAAGTCACCCGCGTCCTCACCCCCGGCACCGCTCTCGACCCCTCCCTCGACCAGGCCCAGAACAACTTCCTCGCCGCCTTGCATCAAGATGGCCAGACCGTCGCGATAGCCCTCCTCGACCTCTCCACCGGCGACTTCCGCACCGCAGAATTCATCGGCGAAAAATCCGGCCAGTCCGCGCTCCATCAAGCGTTAGACGAACTCCAGAAAGCTCAGCCCAGCGAACTACTCCTCCCCACCGCCGCACCCGCCGACTTCGCATCCGATCTCGATCGCCAAGGCGACCGCATCACCGCTCGCACCCGCATCGAAGACTGGGTCTGGACCCGCGACTACGCTGTCCCGCTGCTCCAGCGCAAACTCGGCGTCCACTCGCTCGAAGGCTTTGGACTTGCCCATCACCCCACCGCCGCCACCGCCGCCGGAGTCATCCTCCACTACGTCCAGACCACGCAAAAGCTGGACGCGCTTCACCTCGATTCCCTCCGCTTCGTCGAGCACTCGACTGCCCTCCAGCTCGACCCGGTAACCGTCCGTAACCTTGAATTAGTCGAGCCCCTCATCTCCGGTCAAAACACCCGCGCCACCCTCTTCCACACCCTCGATCACTCGCAGACCCCCATGGGCAAGCGCCTCCTGCGCTCGACGATCCTGCGGCCCCTCTACGACGCCGCTGCCATCAACGCCCGCTACGAAGCCGTCGGCGAAGCTCTCAGCGATCTCGTCCGCCGAGAAGACCTCCGCAAAGCTTTCCACGGCATCCTCGATCTCGAACGCCTCCTCGCCCGCCTCTCGCTCGACAGCGCCGGCCCCCGCGATCTCGCCGCGCTCGCCGCCAGCCTCAGCAAGCTCCCCGGCCTCCAGCGCGCGCTCACCACATTCACCGCAGCCCTCTGGCGCAACCTCACCGGCGCGCTCGACCCTCTCGAAGACATCGCCGGCCTGATCCAGAAAACCCTCGCCCCCGAGCCGCCACTCACCCTCGCCGACGGCGGCCTCATCGCCCCCGGCGTCCACGCCGAACTCGACGACCTGAGAAACATCAGCAGCACCGGCCGCCAATCCATCGCCGCCATCGAAGAACGAGAACGCCAGCGCACCGGCATCGGCTCGCTCAAAGTCCGCTACAACTCCGTCTTCGGCTACTACATCGAAATCAGCAAAGCGAACCTCGCCAACGCCCCCGCCGACTACGAACGCAAGCAGACCCTCGTCAACGCCGAGCGCTTCACCACCCCCGAGCTCAAGGAATACGAGGTCAAAGTCCTCACCGCGCATGACCGCGCCATCGAGATCGAAAAGCGCATCTTCAGCGAACTGCGCCACACCGTCCTCCAGGCAGCCAGCCGCATCCGCAAAAGCTCAGCCATCGTCGCCGAAGCCGACATGCTCGCTGGCTTCGCCCACCTGGCCTCGATCCGCAGCTACATCCGCCCCGAACTGGTTGCCGAACCAGTCCTCGAAGCCGTAGCCGCCCGTCACCCTGTCATCGAAAGCTGGATGGGAGAATCTGGCTCAACCCGCTTCATCCCCAACAGCCTCTACCTCCACGGCCACAACTTCAAAGACGGAGGGAGCAGGGGCCTTCAGGCCCCTGAATTGAGCACCAAAACGAATGGGGCTTTAGCCCCGGAACCTAGCCTCCTGCTCATCACCGGCCCCAATATGGGAGGTAAAAGCACCTACCTCCGCCAGGCCGCCATGCTCGTTCTCATGGCCCAGATGGGCAGCTTCGTCCCCGCCGCCAAGATGCGCTATGGCCTCGTCGACCGCATCTACACCCGCATCGGCGCCAGCGACAACGTAGCCCGTGGCCGCTCCACCTTCATGGTCGAGATGACCGAAACCGCCACCATCCTCAACACCGCCACCAGCAAATCGCTAGTGCTACTGGACGAGATGGGCCGCGGCACAGCCACCTTCGACGGCCTCTCCCTCGCCTGGGCCATCGTCGAATTCCTGCACGCCGAGATCGGCGCACGCGCCCTCTTCGCCACCCACTATCACGAGCTCACCCTGCTCGCCGAAAAGCTTCCCCGCGTCCTCAATCTGCGCGTAGCCGTCAAAGAGACCCCTTCGGGAATCGTCTTCCTCCACTCCATCGAGCCCGGAGCAGCCTCCAAGAGCTACGGCATCGAAGTAGCCAGGCTCGCCGGCCTGCCCCGGACTGTACTCGACCGCGCCCGCCACGTCCTCCGCCAGCACGAAAAACAGGAGCGAAAATCCGTCCAGGCCGAAGCCCAGACCGACTCCGCCGAACCGATGCAGATGACCATCTTCACCCCGCTCTCCCAGCGCATAGTCGACCGCATCGCCGAGACAGATATCAACTCTCTAACTCCATTGCAGGCCCTCAACTTACTCGAAGAGTTAAAGCAAGAGTTATCCAAACCATGACCGATTCAGTAACACATCCGGCCAAGCCACAAATGCGGGTGCCCCACCTTCGCCGGGCTTTAGTTTTTCCGGCTAAGGTGGGATACTGTGTATCTATAGTTCCTTATAGTTTCTTAAAAACGATCCTCACCAGAGCGGATGCCTCATATAGCACTTATAACATATGGAGAGGATATAACTTATGAGCCAAACCCTACGTCAGGCCGCAGGCAGCCTGTTAGTCATAGGCCTCTCCGGTCCGGAACTAACCGCCCTCGAACGCGCCTGGCTCAAACTCATCCAGCCAAGCGGAGTTATCCTCTTCCGCCGTAACATCACAAACGTAGTGCAAACGCGCCACTTACTCAGCCAGGCTACAAGCTACTGCACCCCAAGCCATCTCCGTTGCGTCGACATCGAGGGAGGCGCCGTAGACCGCCTGCGCGATGCCGTTGCCCCAATGCCCTCCGCACAGGCCCTAGCCGCCACAGGCTCCGTAAAGCTCATGCAGCAGCACGGCGAACTCATCGCCCGCGAAACCCTGGCCTTCGGCTTCAACACCACCCTCGCCCCGGTCCTCGACCTCGGCCTGCCAGAGTCTGCCTCCGTCATGGGCACCCGCACCGCAGCCCCAACTGCAGAAGGCGTCGTCCAATACACCCGCGCCTTCCTCGCCGGACTCGCCCGCCACGGAGTCATCGGCTGCGCCAAACACTTCCCGGGCCTTGGCGGCGGCAGTCTCGACTCTCACCTCGAAACCCCGGCTATCCCCCGCAGCTACAAACAACTCTGGGCCCAGGACCTCGCCCCCTACCGCCAGCTCGTCCGCGAACTGCCCATGGTCATGGTCAATCACGCGACATATCCTGAAACGCAAAGCGCCAACATCCCGGCCACGGCTTCGAAGTTCTGGGCCACCACCGTCCTCCAGAAGCGCCTCGGCTACAAGGGCCTCATCTTCTCCGACGACATGGAGATGGGCGGCATCCTCAAATTCGCCCCCATCGAAGAAGCCGCCATCCTTGCCCTCCGCGGCGGCATCCACATCATGGAAATCTGCCACAGCCCCGAACTCATCCTCCGCTGCTACGAGTCGCTGATCCACGAGGCCGAGCGCTCTGCCGCCTTCCGCACCCTCCTGCTCGACCGCGCCGCCACCTCCCGCCGTCTCCGCAAATCCCGATTCAGCCAGCCGCCCGGTCGCGCCCTTTCGCTGACCCAGTTCGAGTCGCTTCAGAAAAAGGTCCTCCGCTTCCGCGAAACCGTCGAGAAAGCAGGCCCGCGATGAGTCAAAGTCCGTACTATGGCGCTTTGTCTGCCGATATCAGAAGTACGTCCGCACTTATCAGATCCACGTCTGCAATCATCTGTCCGACGTCTGAAGTTATCTGGCCAGCGTCACACATCATCAGAAGTGCAGGTTTGCCCCCAAAAACCCGTCGAGGCCAGAACCGATGATCGTAGCCGGAATCATGAGCGGTACCTCGGCCGACGGCATCGACGTCGCCTTCACCCGCATTACCGCGACCGGCGGCTTCCCCAGGCTCAAACTGCTCGCCCACGAGGCATTTCCCTTCTCGCCAGCCCTGCGAAAAGCCGTCCTCAGCGCCATGAACGCCCAGTCTATTTCGACCGCCGAACTTGCCCGGCTCAACTGGCGCCTCGGCATCGCCTACACCGAAGCCGTCCAGCAAACCCTTCAGAAACATCCACTTAAGGTCGCCCTGGTAGGCTGCCACGGACAGACCCTCTACCACCAGGCCACACCGCAAACCTACGTCGGCAAGCGCTTCGCCTGCACCTGGCAGCTGGGCGAACCGGCTCTGCTGGCCGCCGGACTCGGCATCCCGGTTGTCTCCAACTTCCGTCCCGCCGACATGGCCGCCGGAGGACAGGGCGCGCCGCTCGTTCCCCTGCTCGATTTCGTTCTCTTCCGTCACCCAAAACGTGGCCGTATCTTGCAGAATATAGGC
>Ga0105248_10008585_pt1 | contig 11221 bp, 7 predicted proteins | sample KBSS34metaG_FD_81524 | JGI IMG/M metagenome (GOLD analysis project Ga0105248, IMG submission 81524) | Switchgrass rhizosphere microbial communities from Kellogg Biological Station, Michigan, USA - KBS S3-4 metaG | ecosystem: Host-associated > Plants > Roots > Rhizosphere > Soil | place...
CAGCGGGTGCTTCAACGGGCAGTGGCGGGATCACGATTCCATTTCCATTCAGCGGGCACGGCTCACAATAACTTCCCAACCGTAGTTTTCGATCGCGACAATCGTTACAACCTAAAACCAGCCCGAGCTGACGCAGCGCTTCGAGCAGCGGCAACAGCAGGTGGCCGCGTTCTGTCAACGCATACTCGATGTGCGGCGGGTTGCCGCCGAAGTCTGTGCGCTCGAGAAAGCCGTCTTTCTCCATGTCGCGCAAGCGGCCCACGAGCGTGCGGCTGCTGATCGGAAACAGGCTGTTGAGCAGCTCCATCGTGCGCTTGGGACCAGTGACCAACTCGCGCACGACCAGCATGGTCCATTTATCACCGAGCATCTGCAGAGCGCCGGTGATCGGACAACCATCGAGTTCGCGTCGTTTCATGGTCCTGACTTATGGTCTCAGGTTGATGTTATACGTTTTTATCTTCGAGTTAAGAGTCGTTGCGTTCATGCCGAGCAGGCGCGCGGCGCGTGATTGATGGCCGCCGGTTTGTTCCAACGCGCGCCGGATCAGGTCGATTTCAAACCGGCGCACTTCTTCGTAGAAGTTGATGCCGCGGCCGATATCGCCGACGGCGGCGTTACTCGCGCCGTCATGATGGCCTGAAGAAACCGACTTGGGATCGCTGATCTCCGCGCGCAGGCATTCTTTCGTGACCTCGTCGCCGGGCGCGATCACGACGGCGCGTTCGATCGTGTTTTCGAGCTCGCGCACGTTGCCGGGCCATGAATACGCTTCGAGCATCGCGAGCACTTCGGGCGCGAGTTGATCGGAGACGTTACGGCCGTTTTCTTCGTTGTACTTCTGAATGAAGTGTTGCGCGAGCGGGAGAATGTCTTCGTTACGATCGCGTAACGGCGGCAACTCGATGGGCACCACTGCGAGGCGGTAGTACAGATCTTCGCGGAAGCCTCCCTGGCGTACGGCTTCTTTCAAATCGATGTTGGTGGCGGCGATGATGCGCACGTCAACGCGGCGTGGCGACGTGTCGCCGAGGGGCGTGAACTCGCGCTCCTGGATGACGCGCAACAGACGCACTTGCGTTTCCGGCGGTATGTCGCCGATTTCGTCGAGGAAGATGGAGCCGCCGTCGGCGACTTCGAAGAGTCCTTTCTTCGCGGCGACCGCGCCGGTGAATGCGCCGCGCGTGTGGCCGAAAAGTTCGGATTCGAGGAGTTCCGAGGGAATGTTTGAGCTGTTGACGGTGACGAAGGGCCGGCCCGCGCGTGTGCTTGCTTCGTGAATGGCCTTCGCGATGAGTTCTTTACCGGTGCCGCTTTCACCCGTGATCAGGACGGTGGACCGTGCGGGTGCGACTTGTTCGACGAGCCGGAAAACTTCCTGCATCAGATCTGAGCGGCCGATGATCTCGCCGCGATCGACGGCTTTGCTCATCGCGCGTCGCAACGTGCGACGCTCTTCTTCTTTGCGGCGGCGTTTTATGCCGGCAACGATCTGCGCGATGATCTGTTCGTTTTGAAAGGGTTTGCGGATGCAACCGAACGCGCCGCGTTCCCATGCGGCGATGGCGGTGTCGAAGGTGGCATAGGCGGTGATCATGATGATCACGGCCTCGGGATCCATCTTCAGAAATTCTTCGAGCGCGCGCAGACCGCCGATGCCGGGCATGGAAACGTCGAGCAGGACGACATCGAACGCGCGGCGACCGTAAGCCTCCAAGCCTTCTTCACCGGTCTTGGCGAGATCGACGCGATAGCCTTCGGCGGTGAGGAGCGTTTCAAGCACCTCGCGCATGATCTCCTCGTCGTCCACGACGAGCACCGAGCCTTTTCTGGAGTTACGCTTTTCCGTTTTCATTATTCACTTACAAAAGCCGTTAGTTTAGCGACTTCACAAAATAAAACAAGAGCTGTAGCGAACGCCTTCAGCGTTGCGCCGTCGCGGGTACGAAAAACCCAGGGTTGAAACAACCCTGGGCTGAAAGTAGTTAACGCCGTTGGCGTTGCGTAATGGCAATTTGGCGTTGCGTAATGGCAAGTAGCTTGATGTCAATCGCCTACCGCTTGCAGGCGAGCGCGAGCGCGAGCGGCGGGGAGAGTTATCTTGAAGCTTGTGCCGTGACCGGGCGTGCTTTCAACACTGATGCGGCCCGCGTGTTCCTGAACAATTCCATACGTCACCGCGAGGCCGAGGCCGGTGCCCTGCCCGACGCCCTTGGTCGTGTAAAACGGATCGTAAATCTTCGCCACGTTCTCGGGCGCAATACCGATCCCGCTGTCAGCAATCTCCGCGATCACCGATCCATCTTCAGCGGTATTCGTTGACACCACGATCCGGCCGCCATCGGGAATCGCGTCACGCGCGTTCAGCAACAGGTTCGTAAACACCTGCTGCAACTTCCCGGCATTGGCGTAAGCTTCCGGCGCTTCCGTGCTGTAAGAGCGAACGATCTCGATCTGACTCCGCCGCAACTGCGGTTCGAGCAACTGCAACGTGTCGTCAAGCACTCGCGCCACGTTAACCTCGCAAAACTCCGTCGCGCTTCCAGTGCGCGAGAAATTGAGCAGGTTGTTGACGATGTTCGTCGCGCGTTCAGCCTGCGTGCGAACCTTCTGCAACAACGCGTGCTTCGGATCGTTTTCATTCAACATGCCGAGCAGCATCTGCGTGTAAGACGAAACACCCGTCAGCGGCGTGTTGACCTCGTGCGCGACTCCCGCCGCCAGCAAACCGATCGACGAGAGTTTCTCACGCTGCTGTAGCTGCTCTTCGAGACTGATGCGCGCGGTTACGTCTTCGAGCACCACGAGCGCGCCGGTCTGTCCCTGCGCATCCTGCAGCGGCGCGAGGGCGATGTTCAAAATGAGCGCGCGATTCGTGCGCGTCGCAGTGTGCAGCTTGTAGATGTTGCGAATCTCGCGCAGCCGCCAGCCGTCTTTCCCCAACACCTGTTTGAGCGTGTCGGCGAAGTCTTCCGAAAACAGGTCTTCAACTCGCCGCCCGATCGCCGCATCACGGCGCAGATCGAGCATGTGCTCCAGCGAGGAATTCAAGCGCGTCACACGCCCCTCAAGATTCACCGCGAGCAGTCCAACGTTGATCGACTCGATGATCGACTCGTTGAACTCCTTCAACAATTTCAACTCGCTCGCACGTTCCTGCTGGTCCTTGTAAAGCAGACTGTTTTCGATCGCGACCGCGACGTAACCCGAAACCGTGCGCAGGATCTCCACGTCTTCCGACGACAGCAGCCCGCCATCGACCGACCGTCCGAGACCGATCACCGCGACCATGCGGCCACGTACCACGCACGGCACGTAATAATGAAGCGTCCGCCGCGCGGAAACGGCCGATTCCGAAGCGATATCCAGATCGTCCGCACGAACAACACCGGTCTCCGCCGAACGCACGCGAATCATCTCGCGAAAATCGGGCGGCACGACCGCCGGCACGTCGAGCCCCACCGAACGCGCCACGATGTAACCGTTCGGCGCATGACGATCCTCGATAAAGATCGCGACGCGCCCGACGTTCATCACCTGCTGCAAACGGCTGACTAAAGCATCGAGCAGCGGATCGAGCGCCGTGGTTGCCGAAAGCGTACGGCCGAAGTCCAACAAACTGTGGCGGAGGTTATAGCGCTCGCCGTAGAAGAGCCGATCGACCTGTTCCTGGAGAAAGTTTTTCACCGGCGCCGCCACCATCACGATGCCGGCCATCGCCGCCACCGCTGCGACCACGCGCAACGTGATCTCGCCCGAGCTGGACGATCCGCCTTCCGAACCAAACGCATAGACGCCGCCGGTGTAGACCGTCAGACCGATCAGCAGCGAGATCGCGAGGGTCGTCAACGCGTAAACAAAAACGCGGCGCACGACCAGCTCCACGTCCATCAAGCGATAACGCAGAACTGAATAACCAAACGCGAACGGAATCAGGATCAACGGCAACACGGCGATGTCAGTCAGCCAGCGATCCGTCGCAGCGCCCCACAGGTAGACCACGCCGTAAAGCAGCGTGAATGGAGTAATCGCGAGCACTGTTCCCCACACGACCCACTTCATTTGCTGCCGGACCAACGCATTCTTCGCGGTGACGTACGTACTCACCAGCAAGGCGCAACTCGCCACCAGCCCGACCGTGAAGTGGAGAAAGCTCAAGCGATAGAAAACCTCAACGAACGACTCCGATACGCCACCCGTCCTGATGCCAAAAGCTCGCAACGCGCTGCTGAGATAAACAAACGCGCCGAGGGGCAAAAACACGACCGCCGCCATCAACAGCAACAGGATCGCCGGGACGTAAAGCACGATGACCTTCCAGCGATGTTTCGAAAACAGTTGCTGCTTGGTCGGGTAGAGCATGCAGAAGTGCAGGAAGAGCGGCGCGAACAATATCAACGCGGAGTTTTTCAGAAACGCGACTGCGAGATCCAGATCGCGGTAAGTTCCGGTCGGCGTGTAGAAATGAAGGACGAACGCCGCGAGACAAACGGTCGCGAAGTGTGTGACAAACGGCGCGCGCCCGCCCTGCTTGAACAGCACGAAGAACCCGATAAACAGGTACGCCAACCCGATCAGGTTGATGTAAATAACGCGCGGCGTCCATTTATGTATGGACCCGAGGTTGTCGAGATCGGCCCAGTAGTTTCGAGTCTCTTCCGGGTACGACGGCCGTTGCATGCGGTAGTGCACCTGGCCGCCTACGTGGGCCTGGTCGAGATAGATCTGCACGTCGCGGGCGCTGATGACCTCCTCGGCCTTGGCCCGCGGATCGAGTGCGATGCCAATCAGACGATCGCCCGGAAGGAGCCAGGCCCTCTCCGCGGCGGAACCTTTTTCGATGCTTTTGGCGATGATGCCTTCGGAGGTATCGACCCACTCGACCCCGTCCCAGGCAGGAGTTTCGTGGTTGGCGCGTTGCCGGAAGTTGAGAACGCCGGCGCTGATCAGGAGCGCTGCTCCGATCAGCAGAAACCACGTTCTGGTTGTGATTACCGATCCCTTCACTGCATCCTCAACTACGCCCGAATTTCCTCACGAATTCCGTCACAGGGCGATCCGACCGTTTTAGGCAAGGAATGTTCCGGGTGACCGCACGGTGTAAGTCCGAGCTTCTGCGGGCCTAAGTTGTTGAGATCAATCCATCTTTTCGGAATTTTCCGAGAATTTGGAAGGTTAAAATCTGACCGAGATCCCGCCGCGGACAGACCGGCGGGTCGTACCGATGAAAGTTATGAACTCTCCATTGTCGGAAGCGGTCGCCGCATCCAGCAGGTTTCGGGCGTCGAGAATGGCTTCCGCCTGGACCGGCAAACCAAAGCTCGGGAGGTCCTGCGTTACCTGAATGCTCAACGACGGATCGTAAACGCCCAGTCTTCCGGCGAATGGATCGATCGCAAAAACCGTGGCTTCCGGAGAGAAACGGAAGACGGTCCGCACCTGCGTCCCGCTACGAAAACCAGCTCCGAGCTGCAACGCCCCGGTTTGGAACAGGGCATTCTCAAACATATCGCCCGGACTGGAGACCCCTGCTGCTGAAAGTCGCTGACCGCGTCCAAACGCGTAACCCGCTGAAGCCGTCCACACGCGATTCAAACGACGCGTGTAGACCACGCGCATGCCGCGCGAAGATCCCTGCTGGTTCGCCACACTCGCGAACGCGTCACCCGCATGTCCGGAGAACGCCGTCGCCGGAATGCTCAACAACCCGATGCCGCGGCCGCTGGTCGTGTCGAAGAAAGCAGTCGCCTCAACGTTCGAACTGTTGTCGAGCACGCGCTCGATGCCGAACTCCACGCGATGACTACGTTCAAGCACTGCCTGCCCGTCAACAAAAGCGACGGGCCGCAACGCCTGGCGACGGAAGACGACCTGTTCGTCTTCAAACGTCGCGACGCTCTGAATGCCATCCTCATCACCGCCGGAAGCAAACGCGGCTTTCACACGCGTGCGCGCGTTCGCGTCAAACTGTATTCCGAACCGCGGCGTGAAACTCTGCGCGCCGCCCGCGCCGATGAAGCGCGAATAATCGAGGCCCATCACGATCACGATGCCGTCGCGCACGATCCACTCGTCAACCGCGCGCAGGGAAACCTGGCCGGCGAGGTCGCCGTGCTGGTTACCTCTGCTGGTCCAAACGGGCGTTTCGTAACGCAAACCCGCCGCAGTTACGCCGACTTTGTGTCTGTCGCCGACGCGAAAACGCGTGGAAGCTTCGAGTCGTTCGGGCGCATCTTCGGTTCCGGTTTGTCCGGCAAAGATAAGCTCGACCTGATCGGAGATTGGAGTGGAGATAGCGAAGTTGAGACCGACGTAGGATTGAGAGGAGCCATTACTGGCGAAGTAGTTTTCCAAAACGCCGTGAGTTCGGCTTCGTGAACTGGAGCTCGACGACGCGTATTCCGACTTGATCTCAGACGCGCTTTCCGTCGCGGCGGCTTCCGCGTCGGTGATCGCTCTGATCGTCGCGTCTTCGCCTTCCTGCACCTGGAGGATCGAGCGGCTCGTATGCTTTGAACGCAGCGTCCACTTCACGTCATCGCGATCGCGGCGTCGTTCGGGCAAGGTGTTGCCGTAACCAACCGGTTCGAGATTGAACTTGTAGACGAGTTCCTGCGCAGCTTTCACGTCGACCGCATTGAATGCGACTTCACCGAAGCCGATGGCGATCGCCTTGATGCCATAACGTCCCGGCGTCACCTTCGCGATGAACTTTCCCTGCTTGTCGGTTGCCGTGTATTTGACTGTGCTCTTGGGAGCGCCTTCGCGCGTTAGAGACACGAGTGCCCCAGCGAGCGGGTTTCCCTTGTTGTCATTAACGATTCCGGAGATGGTCGCGAAACTCTTGCTGGAGCTGCCGGCCTCGATCGGGGCTGCCGACAGTGATATGAGTGTGAGCAACGATAGGCTCAGACCGACGACTCTTCTCATGCGTTACGACCTCCGCTACGAAAGTCCACTAGCCGCCTAATTCGGGGTGATAGGGCCGAACTGGTTCAACGAGGAGACTTGCTGGAACCAGCAGAAATTAAGGTGAACATTGTCGTTCAGGCCCCTAATACTGTCAAGAACTGGGCGGTATTTCGGCTCATTTGCCGCCCCGTTTTCCAGCGTGCTAGGATTCAGACCCCCTAATTCACCGCGGTGCGTGTTTGCCTAAAAATTTTTGGTTTCCAACAGAATTCAGGTCCCGGCCATGATCGACGATATTCAAACTACCAGACTCCCTAACGGCATCGCCGTTCTATCCGAACACATGCCGGGACTCAGGTCCGTCACCGCCGGAATCTGGGTTCGCCGCGGGTCTCGTCACGAATCGCCTGAGCTCAACGGCATCTGCCACTTCATAGAACATGCTGTTTTCAAAGGCACTCGGCAACGAACTGCGCGCGATATTGCTGTAGAAACCGATCGGCTGGGGGGTCACCTTGACGCGTATACAACGCATGAGATGACGGGATTCACTACAAAGGTTGCGGACACCGCCATCGCCCAGGCCATGGATTTGCTCGCCGACCTCGTTTCCAACCCGCGTTTTGAACAGGAAGATCTCGAGCGAGAGCAGAAAGTCATCCTCGAAGAGATGAAGATGGTCGAGGACACGCCCGACGAACTTCTCGGCGAGCTCTTCAACGCCGCGTATTTCCCGAATCAACCGCTCGGACGACCCATCGAAGGCACGCGCGAAACCGTTCCGACCTTCGATCACAAGACCACCGTCGCCTACCACGCGCGCGAGTTTTCCTACAGCAACCTCGTCGTCGCCGCGGCTGGAAACGTTGATCACGATCGTCTGCTCGAACTGGTCGGCCGCTCGTTCAATGGTTGCGAGAGCGGCGCCGGCGCCCGACCGCGCACGCTCGATAGCCGTCCGCGTCCAGCGGCGCCGATCCTGATCGAACAGAAGAACGAGCTCGAACAAGCGCATCTCGTACTCGCGACTCCCTGGCCGTCCGCCTTGAACGAAGACCGCTACGCCGCGAGTTTGCTCGGCTCGATCATCGGCGGGGGCACGTCGAGCCGTTTGTGGCAGAAGATTCGTGAGGAACGTGGTCTCGCTTATTCCGTCGGCGCGGCGGGCAGCGCGTTTTCCGATGTTGGCGTGTTCAATGTTTACGCCGGCACTTCTCCCGAACAACTCGACGAAGTGTTGGAGCTCTCGTTGAAAGAGTTGCGCGCGGTGGTTCGCAACAGCGTGACGGAAGAAGAGATGCGGATCGCGAAGGACCAGGCGATCTCTTCGATCCTGCTCGGGCTCGAATCGTCGAGCGCGCGCGCCAGCACACTCGCGCGCCAGGAGATCATTCACGGCCGTCGGATCTCGCCTGACGAAGTGATCGAAAAACTTCGCAACACGACCATCGATGAGCTTCAGGAAGTCGCGCGCACTTACTTCAAATCAGAAACCATCGCGCTCGGCGCTCTCGGAAATCTAAACGGCTTTAAAGTCGATCGCTCTCGCCTGGCAATCTGATATAGTTTCCCGCCAATGAAACTTACCGTTCTCGGTAGCGGATCAACTGGTAACGCAGTCCTGATCGTCGCCGGCAATACGCGCGTGCTGGTCGACGCCGGTTTGAGCGCCAAAGAGATCGTGCGCCGGCTCGCGCTCTGCGGCGAGGACGCGCAACGACTCGACGGAGTGCTCGTCACGCACGAACACGGTGACCATGCCGGCGGACTGCGAGTGTTGCTCGGCACGGTTGATTGTCCCGTCTACATTTCCGCCATGACACTCGACGCTTACGTCAGCGAACGTTTCAACGTCAACAACGAAGAGCCGCGACGCCGCGAAAAAGCATTACGCAATCGCGTCGAGCAGATCGAATCCAGCAAAGACTTCCGCATCGGCGAGATCGACTTTCATCCGTTCACGATTCCTCACGATGCCGTTGACAACTTCGGCTTCACCGCCACTCACCACGGCGTGAAAATCGCGACCGTGATGGATTTCGGGCACATCACCACGCTGGTCTCGGAACAGCTCCGCGGCTGCGCGGCGATCGTGATCGAGTCGAACCACAGCCGCGACATGCTCAAGGCGTGTGACTCGTATCCGTGGGAGCTCAAGCAGCGAATCCTGTCGCGGCTCGGTCACCTCTCGAATGAAGATTTAGCCGATTGGATTAAAGACGGATTCGACGGCAGCGCGAAATACATCGTGCTCGCGCATCTCTCGCAGCGCGCAAACAATCCGTACCTGGCCAAGATAAACGCCGAGGTGGCGTTGCAGGAGAAGACGCCGTTATTTCCGTGCGACACGGAAATCAGTCTTTCCTACCCGAAGGAGCCGACGCCCTGGATCGAGGTCTAAAAGCCGCCACAGTTTGTTTGCTTTTGGCAATCGTGTCCGGCTGTGGCCAGGGACCCGAAGCGGCGAGGGTTCCGATCGAGGTTCAAGAGGTCGTCAACACAGTTGGCGAGCAGATTGCGCAGGAACGTTACGAACAGATCTACAATGAGTCGTCGGATCTGTGGAAGCAGGACGTTTCGCTCGAGCAATCGAATCAGGTCTTCAAAACCCTGCACGATAAACTCGGCAAAGTCGAAAACCGCTCGCTTCATTCCGCCACCGAACAGCAAAACTCGGGTGGCGCGCTGAAGGGGCATGTATACATACTCTCGTATCAAACGCGCTTCGAGCGCGGCGACGGCATGGAGACTTTTACCCTCGTCGAACAGAACGGCCGCTGGTTGCTGGCGCGTTATTTGGTTAACTCCACCGCTCTTGGATAAAGATGATCGATCGTTACACCTTGCCCGAAATGGGCGCGCTCTGGTCTGAGCAAAACAAGTTTCAGAAGTGGCTCGACGTGGAAATCGCGGTGTGTGAAGTGCACGCCGAGAACGGCATCATTCCGCGTGACGCGTTGGAGCAGATCAAAGCCCGCGCGAAGTTTTCCGTCGCCCGCATCAACGAGATTGAAAAGACGACGAATCACGACGTCATCGCGTTTACGACGAATCTCGCGGAGTCGATCGGCGAAGCGAGCCGGTTCGTTCACTACGGGCTCACTTCTTCCGACGTCGTCGATACCGCGAACGCGCTCCTGCTGCGCGACGCCGCGGATATCCTGCTGAAAAAAGTCGACGCGTTGATCGACGTCTTGAAACGTCGCGCGCTGGAGTTCAAAAACACGCCGCAGGTCGGACGCACGCACGGCATTCACGCCGAGCCGACCTCGTTCGGATTGACGTTCGCGCTCTGGTTTGACGAAATGCGGCGCAACCGCGAACGGCTGTTGCGCGCGAAAGAAGCCACGGCGGTCGGGAAGATCAGTGGTGCTGTCGGCGCTTTTGCGCACCTCGATCCGTCAGTCGAAGAAAAGGTTTGCGCACGACTCGGGTTGAAAGCCGCGCCGGTTTCGACGCAGGTGATTCAGCGCGACAACTACGCCGAGTACCTCAGCGCGCTCGCGATCATCGCCTCGTCGCTGGAAAAGTTTGCGCTCAACGTTCGCCACTGGCAGCGCACCGAAGTCCGCGAAGCGCAGGAACGCTTCACGAAAGGTCAGAAAGGTTCGAGCGCGATGCCTCACAAACGCAATCCGATCATCTCGGAGCGCATCTGCGGCATGGCGCGCATTGTTCGGGCAAACAGCGTGGTAGGACTGGAAAACATCGCGCTCTGGCACGAACGCGACATCTCCCACTCATCCGCCGAACGCGTGGTGCTGCCTGATTCGAGCATCGCTCTCGACTACATGCTGCAGAAGGCGATCGGACTTATCGACGGTCTCGTTGTCTATCCCGAGCGAATGCTGGAAAACCTCGGTGCGACGCGCGGACTGATATTCAGCGGCCAACTGTTGCTGGCGCTAACGAACACAGGCGTCTCGCGCGAGACAGCCTACGAGTGGGTGCAGCGAAACGCGATGAGAGTTTGGGACGAGAACCGCGACTTTCAGACGCTCGTGAAAGCAGACCCTGACATCACGTCGCGGCTTTCGCCCGCAGAGATCGACCGCACGTTCTCGCTGGATCATTACCTGCGGAACGTGGACCAGATCTTCAACCGATTAGGAATTACTTAGCAGAAAACTTCTCGGCGAAATTGCCGATGACCGGCAGCTTGAAATACTGCCCCTGGAATGCCTTCACGAGGCACATGACCGCCGCGATGAGTATTCCAACGCCGAAAACCAGCCAGAGCAATGTTGCGATCAGGCTCAGCAGCGTGCCCACAATGTCTCCGATCGCCGCGCCGACGATCACGAAAACA
>Ga0105248_10008586_pt1 | contig 11220 bp, 9 predicted proteins | sample KBSS34metaG_FD_81524 | JGI IMG/M metagenome (GOLD analysis project Ga0105248, IMG submission 81524) | Switchgrass rhizosphere microbial communities from Kellogg Biological Station, Michigan, USA - KBS S3-4 metaG | ecosystem: Host-associated > Plants > Roots > Rhizosphere > Soil | place...
GCGTGCCTGCGGCAGAAAGTCGCCGCCCTGACGCCAGCGTGCCGCGTCCCGGCCAGCGAAGGCGGCTGGTCCGCGGTCCTCCAGGTGCCGTCCTTCGAATCGGAAGAAGCGCTCGTCGTCAACCTGCTGAAGCAGGACGGCGTCCTGACGCATCCCGGATATTTCTTCGACTTTCCGCGAGAGTCTTACCTCGTGATGAGCCTGCTCGTCCCCGAGGCGCAGTTCGCCGAGGGAACCGATCGCGTGCTGAGGCGCTTCGAATGCCCGGTCGTCAGCCATGACTGATCGTGCGGGCCGCCGCCAGTCCGGGCTGCTGATCCCGCTGTTTTCCTGCCCGTCTTCGACGAGCTGGGGGACCGGCGATATCGGCGATCTCGCGCCGTTGACCAGCTGGCTCGCGGGAGCGGGCCAGAAGATCGTTCAGCTCCTGCCAATCAACGAGAGGGCCCCCGGTCAGGAGTCGCCGTACTCGGCGATCAGCGCGATGGCCATCGATCCGATGTACATCCGCGTTCCGGACGTCCCCGAGTTTGCCGCCATCGGCGGGGAAGCCTCGTTGACGGCCGCCGATCGTGAGGCGCTCGATTTCGTGCGGCGCGCGGAGCGTGTCGACCACGCCCGCGTCGGCCGGTTGAAGCTCGCGTCGCTGAGGGCCGCGTTCGAGCGGTTCAGCGCTGACGACTGGTGTCACGATACGGGGCGCGCGCGCGAGTTGAAGGCGTTCATCAGCGAGCAGGCGTGGTGGATCGAAGACTACGCGCTTTTTCGGGCGATCCATGCCAGCCAGGACGAGCGCCCGTGGACGGAATGGCCCTCGGCGCTCCAGCGCCGCGAACCCGCCGACATCGATCACGCGCGGCGCGAGCTCATGCGGGACGTCCTGTTCTATCAGTACATGCAGTGGCAGGCGTCGCTCCAGTGGCGAGAAGCGCGTGCGCAGGCGCACGGCGTGGCGCTCTTCGGCGATCTGCCCTTCATGGTCGATGGCGACAGCGCCGATGTCTGGGCGCGGCAATACCAGTTTCGGCTGGATGCCTCGATCGGCGCGCCGCCGGACGCGTTCTCTGCCAAGGGGCAGAACTGGGGAATGCCGCTCTATCGCTGGGACGTCATCGCCGCCGAGCACTTCCGGTGGATGCACGAACGCGTGCGACGCAGCGCGGATCTGTACGACGGGTACCGCGTCGATCACCTCGTCGGGTTCTTCCGGACATTTGCGTGGCCCAAGGACGGCGGCGAGCCGTTTTTCACGCCCGGCGACGAGCAGACACAGATCGTGCTGGGCGAACGGCTGCTGAGCATCTTTCGCGAGGCCGGATCGACGATCATCGCCGAGGACCTCGGCACAGTGCCCGATTTCGTCCGCGCGTCGCTCGCGCGCCTGAACGTCCCCGGTTTCCGGGTGCTCAGGTGGGAGCGTCACTGGCATGCTGACGGCCAGCCGTTCCGCGATCCGACCGAGTACCCCGCGATTTCTGTCGCCACATCCGGGACGCACGACACGGAGTCGATGGCTGTCTGGTGGGAGCACGCGCCGTCGGGAGAGCGCGAACAGATCGCCGCGCTGCCGATAGTCCAGCGCATCGCGGGCGGCATTGATTTGCCGTCGGCCCCTTTCACCCCGACCGTCCGCGACGTGCTGCTCGAAACCTTGTTCGCCTCGGGATCGAACCTGCTGCTGCTGCCGCTGATCGACGCGTTCGGGTGGACCGATCGGATCAACGAGCCCGCAACCGTCAGCGCCGATAACTGGACGTTTCGATTGCCGTGGCCGACCGATCGAATGGGCGAGATTCCTGCCGCGTGCGAGCGTCAGGAGGCGCTGCGCCGCTGGGCGGCCGCGTACGAACGCTGATGGCGAGCCTGTTACCTTTCCGTGCGCTCCGGCCTCGACCCTCCGAAGCAGCCGCCGTCGCGGCGGTTCCTTATGACGTGGTGAACACCGACGAGGCACGGGCACTGGCCGCCGGCAACCCGCTCAGCTTTCTCCGCGTCTCGCGCGCGGAAATCGAGCTGCCCGCCGGCACGAACCCGTACTCGAAGGACGTGTACGATCGCGCCGCCCATAATTTGGACGCCCTCAGGAAGTCCGCGCTCGTGGTCGAAGACGCGCCGAGCCTGTATCTGTACCGCCTGCGCACCGGCGGGCACGAACAGACGGGCATCGCCGCCTGTTACTCGCTCGACGAGTACGATTCCGGCGCGATCAAGAAACACGAACGGACGAGGCCCGATAAAGAAGACGATCGCACGCGGCACCTCCTTGCGCTCGGGGCGCAGACCGGGCCGGTGTTTCTGATCTATCGTGCCCGCGCCGACGTCGATCGAATCGTGGCGGAGGCTGTCAGGGCCGGGCCGCTCATCGATTTCGAGGCGGTTGACGGCGTGCGCCACACGATCTGGCGGATGGACGCGGGCAATCGCGACAGGCTTGTTGAAGCGGCGGGCCGGATTCCTGCGCTGTACATTGCGGACGGTCATCATCGTGCGGCGAGCGCTGCGAGGGCCCGCGTCGAGATGCGGCAGCGCGGGAGCTCCGGGACGTTTCTCGCCGTCGCGTTTCCGGACAATCGCGTCCGCATCCTGCCGTACAACCGGATCGTGAAGGATCTCGGCGAGCTCTCTGCCGCCGATTTTCTGCAGGCGGTCCGCGCGCGCTTCGAAGTGAAGAAAGGGCCGGCGACGCCGTCGGCGCGGGGCGAGATCGCCATGTATTTTCAGGGCGGCTGGCACACGCTTCGGGCACTGGTGCCGCCCGATCGCGCCGACGCGATCGCCGCGCTCGATGTCAGCGTGCTGCAGGATCGACTGCTGGCGCCCGTGTTGAAGATCACCGATGTGCGGACCGATGCCCGCATCGAGTTCGTCGGCGGTGCCCGCGGGACGGACGAGCTCGAACGGCTCGTCGACTCCGGCCGCGCCGCAGCGGCGTTCTCCCTGTTTCCCGTGGCGGTCGACGATCTGATGGCCGTGTCGGACGCCGGCGCGATCATGCCGCCCAAGAGCACCTGGTTCGAGCCAAAACTCAGAGACGGATTACTGATTCATGTCATATAAACGCATCTATAACTTTTCCGCCGGACCGGCGATGCTGCCGGTTCCGGTCCTGGAAGAGATCCAGCGCGATCTCGTCGAGCTCCCGGGAGTCGGGATGTCGATCCTCGAGATCAGCCATCGCTCGAAGACGTTCGAAGCGATTCTTGCCGAGACCGAGGCCGACATCCGCGCGCTTGGCGCCATCCCCTCGAACTATCGCGTCCTGTTTCTGCCGGGCGGCGCCAGCCTGCAGTTCTCCATGGTGCCGATGAACTTCCTGGCCTCCTCCGCGACGGCCGACTACATCGACGCCGGATCGTGGGCCGAGAAGGCCATCAAGGAAGCGAAGAAAGTCGGGACGATCAACGTCGCGGCGAGCACGAAGGGCGAGGGTTACACGCGCATTCCGGGGCAGACCGAATTGAAGCTGACGCCGGGCGCCGCGTACGTGCACATCACGTCGAACAACACGATCGAGGGCACGGAGTACAAACAGCTGCCCGACGTGGGCGCCACTCCCCTCATCGCGGACACATCGTCGGACATGTTCAGCCGGCCGCTCGAGATTTCGCGGCACGCCCTCATCTATTCTGGAGCGCAGAAGAACATGGGGCCGGCCGGCGTGACGATCGTCATCATTCGCGACGATCTCGTTGCGCGATCGGCCGGGCGCAAAGCCTCGCTCCCGACGATGCTGAGCTACGCGGTACATGCGGAAAACAAGTCGCTGTACAACACGCCCGCCACCTTCGCGATCTACGCCGTCGGGCTGGTGATGAAGTGGCTGGCCGGCCAGGGCGGGCTTGCGGCGATTGCCAAGATCAACGAGCGAAAGGCCGGCAAGTTATACAGCGAAATCGATCGAACCGGGTTCTACCGCGGCACGGCGCGCAAGGAGCATCGCTCGCTGATGAACGTCACCTTCCGGCTGCCGAGCGAGGAGCTCGAGAAGACGTTCGTCAAGGAATCGGCCGCCGTGGGTCTGGACGGCCTCAAGGGGCACCGTTCGGTTGGCGGCATCCGGGCGTCGCTTTACAACGCTTTTCCAGAGGCGGGCGTGGATGAGCTCGTCAATTTCATGAAGGAATTCGAGCGCACTCGCGGTTAAGGTGATAAAATCACGCCGCGTTCCCCCCTTGGTATTCAACGGGTAATCCCTGGGTAGTCCATTGTTTACGGCTTTGGAGGTAGAGGCGTGCTTGGTTCGCTGATCCTCAGTCTTGCTGTCGCGATCGTGCTGATTCAGGTTGCGGTGTTCGGCACAACCATCTACCTGCACCGCACCGCGACGCATCGCGCTCTGACGCTGCACCCCGCCGTCGCCTGGCTCTTCCGGTTCTCGTTGTGGCTGACCACGGGCCTGTCCACGAAGGAGTGGGTCGCTGTTCATCGAAAGCACCACGCCTTCACCGACGAAGAAGGCGATCCGCACAGCCCGCTCCTGATGGGTTTCTGGTCCGTTCAGCTCGGGAACGTTTTCCTGTACCTCAAGGAAGCGAAAAACCCGGCCATCGTCGAAAAGTACGCGCGCGACATTACGGATGATTGGTCGGAGCGCCTGCTCTTCCAGCGCGGCTGGCTGGGACTCCTGATCGGCACCGTCTCGCTCTGCGCGATCATCGGCATCGGTCCGGCGCTCCTCGCCGCGGGCATTCACGCGACGATGTATGTGTTCGTGCTGTCGTCGTCGATCAACGGACTGTGCCACGCCGTCGGGTACAGGAACTTCGACAACACAGCCACCAACCTTCGCTTCCTCGCGCTGCTGACCGGCGGCGAGGGCCTTCACAACAACCATCACGGCTTTCCGCGCAGCCCGAAGTTCAGCTTTCGCGCGGGCGAGATCGATCCCGCCTGGCCGATTATCAAGCTGCTGACCGTGCTGCACCTCGCACGGCCGAACAAGACGATCGAAGAAGTCGCCGCCTGACGTCCGGAATCTAGGATTGCACAGGCCGGATCGGACCGCGGCGCCGGCGCCGTCGTCGCCGCCGGCGCGGCCCGGGTTCGTGGCCTTCCACCGGCACGTCCTCACCTGCGACCGGCCCCTGGGCCACCACCGTCTTCCAAGTCTCGACCGTGTCTGGATCGCCGCCGTGAATCTCGAACCACGTAAGCGTCTCGGGGAAGAGGCTCCGGTGGGCGAGCGCGCGCTGGGCCCGCGCGCCGGCGGTGACGTCACGCAGGCGGCGCTGGAGTCCCAGGATCTGTCTCAATCGCTCGACGTCGCGGCGTGCGAGCGGCAGCGCGCCAAGTTTCGGCACAGGCTCTTTAGGGCGCCCGGACCCCAGCAGGATTCCAAGCGGCACGAGCAGACTTCCGAGCAGGATCGGATTCGTCAGCGTGTCCGGCATCGATTCGAAGCGGCGGCGATACGCGTCGAGCTCGGCGAGCGAGCGCCACAAGGGGTCGGCCGCGCCTCGATGCAGCTCGGCCGAAATCGGTTCCAGCAGGCCCAGTTCGGCCAGCATCCGGAAGGTCTTTTCGGCGGAACCGGCGCGCAGAATCTTGTAGTACTCCTCCAGCAATCGCGGCGCCGAGCTGTGCGAGATCTCGTGACGATGCGTGCGGATCGCATCGAGGACGGGCGGATCGATCGTGAAGTTCAGGCGGGCGGCGAGCGCGACCGCGCGCAGCATGCGGACCGGATCTTCCCGCAGGCGGACTTCCGGATCCCCGATCGCCCGCACGACCCCGGCGCGGAGATCTTCGAGGCCGCCGACATAGTCGATGATCGAGAAGTTCGCGATGTCGTATGCCAGCGCGTTGATCGTGAAGTCGCGGCGGAACGCGTCCTCCTCGGGGGTGCCAAACGTGTTGTCGTGATGGATGAGATGCTCGCCTTCCGGCGTGCTCGGATCGGGAGCAGGCACGCCGTCCTGCACCACCTCTTCGCCGGCCGCCACCTGCCGTCGGAATGTTGCGACCTCGACGACCTTCGCTCCGAATTTCACGTGCGCCAGACGGAAGCGCCGGCCGATAATCCAGCAGTTGCGGAACAGCTTCTTGACTTGATAGGGGTGCGCCGACGTTCCGATGTCGAAATCCTTGGGACGTCGTCCGAGCAGCAGATCGCGGACGCTGCCGCCGACCAGGTAGGCGACGTGGTCGTATTGGCGAAGCCGGTAGAGAACTTTGAGCGCGTCGGGATCAATGTCGCGGCGCGAGATCGGGTGCTCGGCGCGCGGAATGATCCTCGGGACGACCATCGGAGGGCATTGTACCAAAGGCGTAAACAACGGCGACTAAACCCATATGTATCAACACGATAGCCTTACGGCGTACACATGCTACCATCGGTTGATGGGTCGCGCGGGCGTGATGTCGTTGCTCCTTCTCATGGCCGCGCCCGCGATCTGCGCGGCCGACGGCCCCGACCTGCTGGCCGAGGCGCGTCAGCTTTACAACCGGCATCAGTTCGACGCGGCGTTGATCGCCGCCGACCAGGCGCATCTCACGCCTGCCGTAGCGGATCTCGCCGATCTGATCGCCGCGCGCGCATATCTCGAGCGGTTCCGCGAAAGCGCCGCGTCCGCGGACCTGGTGAGCGCGCGCGAGCGTCTGCGTCGCCTCAACCCGCAGCGCTTCGATTCCATGGAACGCACCGAGTTCATCGTCGGGCTCGGCGAAGCATTGTTTTTCGAAGGCTCGTACGGTCCGGCTGCCGATGTGTTCGAGACGGTGGTCGACAGCGCCGCCCTGTTACCAGAGGATTCGAGAGAACGGGTACTGGACTGGTGGGCGATCGCCGTCGATCGCGATGCCTGGCCGCGTCCGGAGTTTGCGAGGGGCAGCGCGTACCTACGGATCCGGACGCGCATGCGCGACGAGCTGACGTCGCGGCCCGGCAGCGCGACGGCGGTGTACTGGCTGGCGGCCGCGGCGCGCGCGGACGGCGATCTTCAGACGGCGTGGGACGCGGCGGAGGCGGGCTGGGTGCGCGCGAGCCTCACGGTCGACGGCGGCGAAGGGCTTCGAGCCGATCTCGATCGGTTGATGCTCACCGCGATCGTGCCCGAGCGCGCGAGGATGCTCGGACAGCCGGTGGAGAATCTCAGACTCGATTGGGAAAAATTCAAGGAACGATGGGTGTACTAGCCGCGCAGCACCCGGGTGGTTACGAGCAGCTGTCCGACATGACGCTGCGTGTGTTCGGCGGCGTGAACGATGAGACCCAGCCTGGTTGACGGCAGCTTGCCCCGGCCGACCGTCCGCGCATCGGTGAGCGTCCTTTCGTCAATCGCGCGCAGCTCGTCGATGGCGCGATCGACCTGCTGCCTGAAGGCCTGAACGAGATCCTGAACCGTGACGTTTGCGCGTGAAGGTTCCTGCTCTGCGGCGAGCGCTTCGCGCTGCGCCGCGTCGAGCGACTCTCCACGCGCGTACGTGAACAGCCGGCTCAACACGCCCGCGAAATGCTGCAGGTGAAAACCAACCGACGCCACGCCGGCCGGCTTTTCCCACAGCTTCTGCTCGGGGAAATCGTGCATCAGCGCCTCGACCTCTTCACGCGCCTGCAGCAAGGCATGGGCGACCGGCTGCAGCGGCGGAGGAACACCCGCCACGGGACCTCGTAACCAGACTTCCGGAAGTTTGTCTGTCATATCTACTCCCAATCTACTCCCAACGGAACACCTTCGCCGACAGCGCCGTGCAGACCACGAACACCATCGCCAGAGCCAGAAGGTCGCCGAGGTGCGCGGACCACGCGTCGCCCCTCCAGATCCCCTCGAGAAGCGACACCGCGTAGGTGAGCGGCAGGACCCGCGCCAGGCTCCGCAGCGCGGGCGGCAAAGACTCCGGCCGGACGAAAAGTCCCGACAAGCCAAGCATCGGATACAGGATGAGTCCACCGATCGGCTGCGCAAAGCGGGCGGTCGGCACGATGCTGGCGATGAGAAAGCCAATCGACAGAATGCTGACCGTGCTCACGAGCAGGGCGACCGTGAATCCGAACACCGGCACGTCGACGTCGAGCGGGTAATAGCGTTTGCCGGCGAGCACCGTCAACATCAGGGTGATGACGGTCAGCAGCAGTTTGACGATCACGTGCGCGGCGAGGATCGTGTGAGGACGAAGAGGCGTCGCGCGGAGTCGCTTCAGGATGCCGCCCTCGCGGTAAATCGAGACGATGGTGACGAGCGACAGCACCGCGTTGATGGCGATGAGGACGGTGACGAAAACAGGTAGCTGGACACGGATGAGACCGATGGCGCTTTGAGGCGGAGGAGCCGGCCCGCGCCCTACCACTCGACCGAACACGATGAACACCAGCACTGGTATGCCGACGGTGGTGATGGCGCCGAGCGGCTCGCGCAGGAAGATCTTGATCTCGAGCCACGTCAGATTGGCGAGTCCACGCAGCATCGGGTGTCCTAATCGCGAATCGAGTGGCCGGTCAGTTTGAGAAAGACGTCTTCGAGCGTCGGCAGCACCGTGCGGAAGTCGGTGACGCGAATCCGGTTTTCAGAGAGGCAGTGAATCACGTTCGTGACCAGGTCGTCGCCCCGGCCGCCGATGGTGAACCGGCCATCCTGGCGAATGACGGTCTCGACTCGCGGAATGCTCCGAAAGCGCTCTTCTGCAAGCGGATCATCGGTGGCCAGCACGACCTGTCGCTCCGGGCAGTGGCGGTTGATGAGTCCCTGCGGCGTGTCGATGTCGATGATCCGGCCGTGCTCGATAATCGCCACACGGTCGCACAGCCGCTCGGCCTCCTCCATGAGATGCGTGGTGAGAAATACGGTCTTGCCGCGCTGGCGGATGCCGCGCACGAGATCCCAGATCGCCCGTCGCGCCTGCGGATCCAGCCCGGTGGTCAGCTCGTCGAGAAACACGAGCTCCGGATCGTTGATGAGGGCCAGCGCGATGAAGAGGCGTTGCTTCTGACCGCCCGAGAGCGTCATGAACCAGGCGTTTCGCTTCTCCCCGAGACCGAGCTGTTCGAGCAGGCGGTCGCCATCTGCGGCCTTCCTCTCGTAAAGGGAAGCCCAGAGATGGACCGCCTCCCAGACTTTGATTCGTTTCTGCAGCTGCGCTTCCTGGAGCTGCACGCCGACCAGGCGCTGCAGCTTGTAGACGTCGCGGACCGGATCGAGACCCAGCACGGAAATCGTGCCGCGATCGGGCGATCGCAGCCCCTCGACGCACTCCATCGTCGTGGTTTTTCCGGCGCCATTCGGCCCGATCAAGCCGAAGATCTCGCCGTCGGCGACGTGAAACGAGACGTCATCGACCGCGACTGTCGGGCCGTACGTCTTGCGGACGCCGTGGACTTCGATGACTTTAATGTTTCGCGTCTTTCCAGTTGTCGCCAATCCCGACGTCGACGGTGAGCGGCACCTTGAGGTCGGCGGCTGATTCCATCCGCTCCCGGACGATGGCGCCGATCTCCTCGGCCCGCGCCTTCGGAACCTCGAACAGCAGCTCGTCGTGGACCGTCAGTATCATGCGCGCCTCGCGATCGGCGCGAAGGGCCTCGTGGACCTGCAGCATCGCGCGTTTCATGATGTCGGCGGCGGTCCCCTGGATCGGCATGTTGACCGCCTCGCGCTCGGCCGAGGATCGCCGCTGGAAATCGCGGCTGTTCAGCTCGGGCACGAGCCGTCGGCGGCCGAACATGGTCTTGACGACGCCCGTGACGCGCGCTTCCTCGAGCGTGCGGTCGATGTACTGGCGGACCCTTGGAAATCCGGCAAAATACGCGTCGATGATCTCCTGCGCGGCCTGCGGCGTGACGCCGATATCCTTCGCCAGGGTGAAGGCGGTCTTCCCGTACAGCAGCGCGTAATTGATCATCTTGGCGGTGCTGCGCTGCACGTGCCTGTCCATGGCGCTGTCGGGACCGAAGACCTTCAAGGCGGTCTGATCGTGAATGTCGTCGCCGCGCCGAAAGGCCTCGATCAGCGTTTCGTCTTCGGCCAGATGGGCCAGCACCCGCAGCTCGATTTGCGAATAGTCGGCGGAGATCAAGACATGACCTGTCTCCGCGATGAACGCGCGGCGGATCTCCCGGCCGAGCTCGGTTTTGATCGGAATGTTCTGAAGATTCGGATCGCTGCTGCTCAATCGTCCCGTCGCCGCGACCGCCTGATTGAAGCACGTGTGAACGCGTCCGGTTTCCGGATTCACGAGCTGCGGGAGCGCGTCGATGTAGGTGCCCTTGAGCTTCATCAACGTCCGCCAGTCGAGAATCTGCCTCGGCAGCTCATGGCCGAGTGCGAGCTCTTCGAGCACTTCGACGGCCGTCGAAGGGGCGCGTGACGTGCCGGTCCGCTTCAGGATCGGAAGCTGCAGCTTATCGAACAGGATTTCCGAGAGCTGCTTCGGCGAATTGATGTTGAACTCGCTGCCCGCCAGCTGAAAGATGTCGCCGGTGCGCCGGGCGAGCTCCTGCTCGAGCCGCTGAGACAGGGCCGCGAGGGCGCCTGTATCGATGCGAACGCCGGCACGCTCGACCGCAACCAGCACCGGAATCAACGGCAGCTCGAGCGAGTGATACACCTCGTCGAGCTGCTCGCTCGTGAGCAGCTCGCGAAACCGCGGCGCGAGCTGGCCGGCGATGTCGGCGCGCTCGCACGCATAGTCGATCGTCGCTTCCACCGGGACATCTGCCAGCGACACGGCCTTGGCGCCGCGGCCGCAGACGTCCTCTTCCGAGAGCGCCTTGTAGCTGGTGTGCTCGAGCGCGAGATCTTCGAGCTTGTGCTGGGACCGCGTGGCATCGTGCAGATAGCTGGCGACCATCGTGTCGATGTCGAGCCCCTGGAGATCGACCCCGTGCCGTGCCAGGAGAATGGCGTCGAACTTCAAATCGTGACCGACTTTGGCGATGGCCCGATTCTCGAGCACCGGCCGCAGCGCGTCGAGCGCGGTCTTGACGGGAAAGGAAGCAACGGGCCCGAGCCCCCGGTGGCCCACCGGAACGTAATCGGCATCGCGCGGCGAGGTCGAAAACGCCAACCCGACGATCGACGCGGTCATGGCCGCGCCGCCGGCGGAGAGGACGCGCAGTGCGATCGTCTCGCTGGCTTCGAGGCGTGCCGCCAGCGCCTGAAGGTCTTCTGTGCTCGATACGATCCGATAGTTCTTGGACGTCGTCGCCGCGGTCGGCGCGTACTCGGCAACCAGCGTCCGGAACGCCAGCTCGTTGAAGATCTCGAAGCAGCGCTGCCGGGAGGCGCC
>Ga0105248_10008587_pt1 | contig 11218 bp, 12 predicted proteins | sample KBSS34metaG_FD_81524 | JGI IMG/M metagenome (GOLD analysis project Ga0105248, IMG submission 81524) | Switchgrass rhizosphere microbial communities from Kellogg Biological Station, Michigan, USA - KBS S3-4 metaG | ecosystem: Host-associated > Plants > Roots > Rhizosphere > Soil | place...
CAGCGACGTGCGCGTGATCATCGGGCGCGACTGGATCCAGGCGGCCCGCTGCATGGACGAGGGCGTGTGCCCGCGCGTGTCGACCGTTGTGGCCGAAGGCACGAACTAACGCGCCGCCAGCAGCTTCGCCTGCACGCTCTTCCCCGGCCAGGCGAAGTTGCCGCCGCCCAGGTGATGCAGCGTGTGCAACGCCATGTTGTCGTCGCGGAACGACCATCGGCCACCCGCGAAGACGCGCGCATCGGCCTGGGCCGACACGACTTCGGCGAAGCAGGTGTCGTAGGCGTCCTCGGTGTGCCGCTCCGGGATGAGCCGGCATTCGAGCCAGGCCACGCAACCCTCCACCAGCGGCAGGCCGAGCACCGGGCCCTCGAAGCGGGCGATGCCGTGGCGCTCGAACTTGTCCGGGCCGCCGTCATCCGCGTAGTCGCGCCCGCTCACGCTGCCCACCGTGTAGGTCGCATCCAGGATGTCGCGGCAGGGAATGCACAGGGCGAAGCTGCCGCTGGCCATGACGAGCTCGCGCGTGTAGGTGCGCTTGTCGATGACCACCGCGACGCGCGGCGGGACGAACTCCACCGGCATCGACCAGGCGGCGGCCATGACGTTGCGGCGTCCCTCGAATTCGCTGGTCACGAGAACCGTGGGGCCGTGGTTGATGAGGCGGCAGGCGTGCGCGAGATCGACGGGCTTCTTCATGCGGCCAGTGTGCCGGCGGATGCCCAACCCCACTGCAAGCCCGACTGCCCTGTGTCAGCATGGCCGGCCTGCCGAAATCGCGACTCCCCATGACACTGCATTCATTCGACGAAGCCATAGCACTCACACCGCGCGACGACAACAGCTTCACGGGCTGCACGAGCCCGGCCTACGCCAACATGGTCGGCCCCTTCGGGGGCACCACCGCAGCCACGATGCTGCAGGCGGCGCTGCAGCATCCCGAGCGCCTCGGGCAGCCCATCGCCCTCACGGTCAATTTCGCGAGCGCCGTGGCCGAGGGCGAATTTGAAGTCCACGCCCGCGCCGCACGCACCAATCGATCCACGCAGCACTGGCTGATCGAGATGGTCCAGCAGGGGCAGACGGTGAGCACGGCGAGCGCGGTGTTCGCGCAGCGCCGATCCACCTGGTCGCGCCCCGAAGCCATGCCGCCGGAAGAGGTGCCCGCCCCCGAAACGCTTCGCAGCGCCGACACGAGCCGCCGTCCGGCATGGGTGCGCCGCTACGACATGCGGTTCATCGAGGGCGGCATGCCCGAGCCCTTCGACGCCGTGGAGCAGCCGCACTCACGCACCTGTGCCTGGGTCCGCGACGAGCCCGCGCGCTCGCTCGACCACGCATCCCTCGCGGCGCTGTGCGACAGCTTCTTTCCGCGCGTGTTCATTCGTCGACGCAAGCCGGCGCCCATCGGCACCGTCACGATGACGACCTACTTCCACGCCGACGAAGCCCTGCTGGCCGCGCAGGCGGACCGCCATGTGCTGTGCTGCGCGCGCGCGATGAATTTCCGCGACGGCTACTTCGACCAGAGCGCCGAAGTCTGGAGCGACAGCCGCGAGCTCCTGGCCAGCACGCACCAGATGGTGTATTTCCGCGAGTAGTCAGCCGGAGCGCGCCGGTGCGACTTCGGCGCCTTCGATGCCATGCCGGCGCAAGGCATCGGCGACGAAGCCCGAGGACTTCATCTTCTCGATGAAGTCGCTCAGCCAGACCTGGGCCGCCTCGCGCCCCTTGGGTACGGCGATCGCCTGCTCGATCACCATGAAGCGGCCCGGCAGCAGTCGCACGCCGCCCACACGCAGCGCGTCGGCTTGCAGCTGCTGCCTCACGCCGGCCGCGGCGTCGAGGTTCTGGGCCAGGAACAGGTCGGTGACCGCCGGCGAGGTCGGCGCCCTCACGAGCGCGGCCGCTTTCAGCTCGCGCGACAGGAACAGGTCGTAGGCACTGCCGCGCCCCACCGCCACTCGCGTGCCGGGACGATCCACATCCTCGTTGCGCTGCAGGGGCGACTCGTCGCGAACGAGGTAGGCGCCTTCGATCATCACGTAGGGCGCGGTGTAGTCCATGTCCGCCGCGCGCACCGGATCGATGGCGACGAAGGCGAGATCGACCTGCTGCGCCTTGAGGGCCTCGACCACGCTGGCGGCCGATGTGAACTGCACGAGCTCGATCGGCACGCCCAGGCGCCGTGCCGCCTCGCGCGCGAGATCCACCGACACGCCGCTCGGCACGCCGTCCGCGCCGCGGGTGGCGAGGATCGGATTGCCGAAGTTGATGGCGGCGCGCAGCTTGCCCGTGGCGGCGAGCTCCGCAGCGGCGGCGGCCGCGCGCGCGTCGGGCTTCGCGGTGCAGCAGCCGGCCAGCACCAGCGCGGCTCCCGCGCACAACGAACGGCGTGTGCAGTGCATGGTCGCTGCGACGCACTAGAAGTCGATCTTCCGGCCCGGCTCGAAGGCGGGCGCATCGGCGACCAGGATCAGGAGTGCGCAGACGAATCGGTTCATAGGCTCCTCGCGCCGGGGGTTGCAGCCGACCGTATACGGTCGCCGTGGCCTCTCGCGCACACGGACATTCCCTCGCAGACCCTGCGTGTCAGGGTCCGCAGCCCCCCTGAAATGCGGGCGCGAATTCGATTGCCGGCGAATTGACTGCGCTGCCCGGGCGGCGCACGCTCGGGCGCGGTCCTCAGGCCCGAAGACCCGCAGGAGAGAGCTCATGAAGATTGCTCCCAGGCGCGTGCTCCCACCCGCCGCCCTCTTGATGGCGGGGCTCTTGCACGGCACGCCCGCGCAAGCGCAGGAAGGCTTGATCGCCCCCGGAACCGAGACCTGGAAGTTCGGCCTCGGCGGCGTGCTCAACGAAGGCAGCACACGGCTGCGCCTGGACTCGCCCAGCGGTCGATCGGGCGAGGTGAACCTGGAGGACGTGACGGGCCTGGACCGCAACAAGTCCAGCATCTTTGTGCTGGCGACCTGGCGCTTCGCCGCGAACCATCGCATCGGCATTCAAGGCTTCGAGGTCAAGCGCGATGCCGACAAGGTCATCGAGCGCGACATCGAGTTTCGCGACCAGGTGATTCATGCGGGCACGAGGCTGCACACCGAGGCCAAGACGGACTTCTTCGTCGTCAACTACCAGTACTCGTTCATTCGAAATGAAAGCCTGGAGTTCGCCGGCATCGCGGGCCTTTACGGCGCGCACTTCAAGTTCGGCTTCAACGCCTCGAACCCGCCCACCGACGTGCAGGCCAGCACCAATGCGCCGCTGCCCATGCTCGGCCTGGGCCTGGACTGGTTCGTCACGCCGCGCTGGACCGTGTCGCTCCTGGGCGAAGGGCTTGCGGTGAAGGTGGGCGACGTGGACGGCCGCACCTACAACGGCGCGCTCACCACCGACTACATGGTCACGCGCAACATCGGCCTGGGCCTGGGCCTGGCGGCGGTGAATCTCAAGGTGGACGTGACGAAGAACGACTTCACCGGCCGCGTGGGCTGGCGGATGAGCAGCTTCTTCGGGTATTTGCAGGCGCGGTTCTGATCGCCGCAGCGCGGGTAGCAGGAGACTGCCCCGACGGCCTGAGCATCCGCCAGGCCCAGCTTCGCGGGATGGCGGAGCTCATCGCCGAGCCCGGCTTTACGACGAGCACGCCTTGCCGTGGTCCGGCTTGTAGCCCTTCGACTTGGCGTCCGCCTCGGACATGTACTCGCCGTGCTTGGACTTCCCGTACCAGCGGTCGCCGGGGCAGTGATAGACCTTGCTGCTGTCGTTCGCCCAGACCTTGCCCGGGCCGCCGCCGGGGGCTGCCACCGCGGCCGGCTGATTCGACGACGTCTTGTCGCTCGACATCTTGTCGCTCGACATCGCCGGCTTGGAGGCCGCCGCGGCCGTCGCGGGCGCGGCCATCGAGGAAGAGGCAGCGGGCGCGGCCATCTTGGACGACGAGGCGCCCGTCCAGCTCTTCACGCCGCCGTGCCCGGCGCAAGCGCCCTTCTTGCTCTCCTGCGTGGTGTAGGTGCCGTCCTTGCACTCGCCCGTCGCGCCCGCAGGCGCCTGCGCATAGGCCGCACCGAGACCGGCGATCAGCAAGACGAGGGTCGCAATCGATTTCGTCATTGACGTGCTCCGAGTAATGGCACGGCGAAAACGCCGCCGGACCAGTGTGCGCAAGCGCGACGTGCTGCCAAGCGTCTCAACCCACCCATGTCAACGCGGCGAAAGGAAACCCTCCGCGTCATGCGAGCGCGATCGCGATCACGCCCGACAGCATCAACGCCGCCCCCGCCACATTCCTGCCCCGGATGCTCTCGCGCAGCAGGTGCGCGCCGAGGAAGGTGCCGATGAGCATCGACACCTCGCGCACGGGCGCGACATAGCTCAAGGGCGCCATCCGCACCGCCATCAGCACGAGCGTGTAGGCCGCGGGCGAAAGCAGGCCCACGATCAGGATGGCGCGCCGGGACCGGCGCCACTGCTCGCGCAGCGCGTCGCGCTCGCTCAAGGCCATGGGCGCCAGCAGCCCGGTCCTCAGCGCGAGCCCGGCCCCGTAGAAGAGAAGCGGGGACATGCCCAGCTGCTTGACCGCCCATCCATCGACCACCGTGTAGCCGGCGATGCACAGCCCGGTCGCCAGCCCCCAGCCGACGCCGGACATCGCTCGCGTGTCCGCGCTCTTCTCGCGCGCACCCGCCGGACTCCCGGCCGACACGACGATGCCCGCCAGCACGGCCAGGACTCCCATCCAGCCCCAGGCATTGGGCCTCTCGCCCCACAGGCAGATGGCGGTGGCGATCGAGAACATCGGGCCGCTGCCGCGCGCCACCGGGTACACCACCGAGAACGGCGCGTCTCGATAGCCGCGCTGCAGCACGAGCGAATACGCCACGTGAATCAAGGCGCTCGCGCACACGGCCGCGCTCATCGCGGGCGTCAGCGCCTGCAGGCCGTGCCCGGCCTCCCAGAGCGCCAGCGGCGCGAACGCCACCACGCTCACCACGCCGAACAGCCAGACGAATGCCGTGCCGCCCTGCGTCCGCTTGGCCACGATGTTCCACAGCGCATGAAAAGCGGCGCCCGAGAGCACGAGCGCCCACGCGGCGGCGCTCATTGGTGCTCCTCGCACGCAAGTGCCTGCGCGGGCAGGCCCTGCGGCATGCGAAAGCGGGTGCGCAGCAGGCGCCGCACCACGCACACGACCTCGGCGCACTCCTCCTGCGTCAGCCGCTCGCGCCGTGCCGACCACTCGCCCAGTTCGGCCAGCGCCGGAAAGCGTGGCGACTCGCCCCAGCGCCAGTCCGGATCGCGCGAGCGGCGGCTGCGCCCGAAGACATGCTGGTGCACCCGACGATGGGTCTGGACGTGCTTCGGGCCCACCGGCGGCGCCCGGTCGTTCAAAGCCCAGTTGCCGGCCTCCCAGTAGTTCACGCATCCGTCGCGAAGCACCGGCAGCACCTGCAGCATCGCGGCCCCGGTCGCCGCGACCAGCAGTGACCAGGAGACGAGCTCTGACGTCGTGAGCTCGCTGCGCTCCCACACCGCACGCGGCGGGTTCACCACCAGATGACCGCCGTCCAGGCGGTCGCACAGCACCGGCGCCGGGAGGACAATCGCCCCGCCTTCTCCTTCGAACAATGGTGTCGACATGATCGGCTCCTCTTCATGCACGGGCACGAGCCCGCAGACCATGAGACGCATGCTCGGCCAGGCCTGCATCTGCGTCGATGCCCGGCATCAGCCCGACTGGCGGTGGCCATGAGCGAGGCTGATGGCCGCGCGGATCGCGAAGGCTTGCCGCTCAACTCCATCCGCGTCTTCACCGAAGCGGCGCGCCAGGGCAGCTTCAGCGGCGCAGCCCGCGCCTTGAAGATGACGCAAGGGGCGGTGAGCCAGCATGTCGCGGCGCTGGAACGCTTCCTCGGCAAGGCGCTGTTCACGCGCGCCGCTTCGCTCGTCACGCTGAACGACGCCGGCCGTGCCTACTTCGATGCGGTGCACGAGGCCGTGTCCACCATCGAGGTGGCCACCCGGCAGATGACGCAGCGCTCAGGCCCCGGCGAAAGGCTCGTCGTGCGCACCTCGCTGCCGACCTTCGCATCGGTGGTGCTCATTCCGCTGCTGCCGAAGTTCGACGGCCTGCCGGCCGCGTCGGTCGACGTGCTCACCTCGCTCGCCGCCCCGGACGCAGGCGAGCGCTACGACGTCCTGATCTCGCGCGACCTTGCCATTGCCGGCGCGCAGCAGTGGCATCTCGCGCGCGAAGAGCTGATCTGCGTGGGCTCGCCCGGCTTGCGCGAGGCCTGGGGCCGTCAGCCGATGACGAATTGGCCGTTCATCGTCGCCAGCTCGCGCCCCGATGCGCTGGCGGGGTGGGTCGCAGGGCAGGTGCCAGTCGGTGGACCGCCGCGCATCGTCGGCGTGTTCGCGCATTACTTCCTCGCCCTTCCGGCGGCCGTCGCCGGTGTGGGCCTGATGGTGGTGCCCAGGCAACTGGTGGGCGAGCTGCTGCGCCATGGGCATCTCGTGGAGATGCCGGGCGCGCGCATCGGCTTGCAGGCCAGCTACGACGCCTATGTGAATCCGGCAAGCCCGAACCCCGAAGCGGCCCGGCGCTTCTGCCGCTGGCTCAAGCGGCAACTCACGGAAGAAGCGATGCCGTGAAGCCGCAGGCTTTCGGGCGAGCGCTTCTCCTGTGCGCCCTTTCGCTCGCCGGCCCCGCACGGGGCGACACCCTCGCGAAGGGCCTCGCCCTTGCGACGGCGGGCATCGTGGCCGTGGGCGAAGTGATGGACGTGGCGCCGTCGCACGAGGATGCAGGCGCCCTGATGCTCGAGGGCGGGCGCTTCGATGTCCTCAAGGACGCCTCGCACCGGACCGCGTCCAATCAGCTCGGCATCGAATACCGCTCGGGCAGCCACCTCGTCTGGAAGCTCAAGCCCCTGCTGGGCGCTGCCGCCACGACGACGAGCAGCGTCTACGCCTATGGCGGGTTGCGGCTGGACACCTACTGGGGTCCGCGCATCGTGGTCGCGCCCAGCTTCTCCCTCACGGCCTACGAACGCGGCAATGGCAAGGACCTCGGCAGCCCGCCGCTGCTCGGCCGCTTCGGCATCGACGTGCAATACGTCGTCAACGAGCGAGTGCGCCTCGGCGTGGGCCTGCACCACATGTCCAACGGGCAGGTGCTGGGGCAAGACCACAACCCGGGAACCGGCGTGGCCGGCGTCACGCTCGCCGTCGCGTTGCCGTGACCCACTAGGGCTGCGGCTTTCCGCTCACCGCATGCTGCGTAAACGAGAGCGCCATGAAGTCCACGAACGCCCTCACCCGCGCCGCGCGCTGATGCCGCTGCGGATACACCGCGTGAATGTCCGCATCGGGCGTGTAGTACTGCGGCAGCACCTGCACGAGCCGGCCGTTGCGAAGGTAGTGCTCGATGTCCCATTCCGCGCGCATCAGGATGCCGTGCCCGTCCAGTGCCCAGTTCACCGCGATGCCGCCATCGTTGGTGGTCAGGTTGCCGCGGGTCTTGACGGACTCGGTGCTTGCATTGCGCCCGCGGCCGCTGGACAGGCGCCACACGCCATAGGCCTCCTCACCCTGTCGGATGCCGATGCAGTTGTGGCGCGCGAGGTCGTTCGGCACCTTGGGCGTGCCGTGCTTCGCCAGGTACGCGGGCGAGGCGCACAGCAGCCGCCGGTTCGGCGCGAGATGGCGCGCCACCACGCGCGTGTCCGGCGGGGCGCCGAAGCGGATGCAGACGTCGAAGCTGTCCTCCGTGAGCGGCGGCGGGTTGACCGAGAGCTGCAGCTGCACCTCCACCTGCGGATAGCGACGCACGAAGCGCGAGATCACCGGCGCCACGTAGGTGCGACCGAAGCCGAGCGTGGCGTTGACCCTGAGCAGCCCCTTGGGCGTGGCCCTGGAGACGCCCAGCAGCTCCTGCATGTCCTCGATCTCGCCGAGGATGCGCCGCGCATGCTCCAGGTAGATCTCGCCCTCGGGCGTGAGGCTCATGCGCCGCGTGGTGCGCATGACCAGCGGGATTGCCAGTCGCGCCTCCATCTGCGCGAGGTGCTTGCTGACCGCCGGGGTCGTGATGCCGAGTTCCCGCGCCGCCGCGCTCAGGCTTGCAGCCGAGGCCAGCGTGCAGAAGAAGCTCAGGTCCGAGGGTTGAATGTCGCCGGCCATTTCCGCGTCGATTGTTGAATCGAGGTTAATGACGCATTGACTCTAGCGGTGCGCATGGGGTGGGTCCAGTTCCTAAAGTGAGTCCATCCCCCACCCCAGCCCCGAGTCAAGCCATGAAGACCTATCGCATCGCCACCATTCCCGGAGACGGCATCGGCAAGGAAGTCGTTCCTGCCGGCCAGCAGGTGCTGCAGACGCTCGCCGCGTCCGGCACCGACTTTCGCTTCGAGTTCGAGAACTTCGACTGGGGCGGCGACTACTTCCGCGCACACGGCGTGATGATGCCGGACCAGGGCCTGGACGCCCTGCGCGACAAGGACGCGATCCTCTTCGGCTCCGCCGGCGACCCGCACATTCCCGATCACATCACGCTGTGGGGACTGCGCCTGAAGATCTGCCAGGGCTTCGACCAGTACGCCAACGTGCGCCCCACTCGCATCCTTCCCGGCATCGATGGCCCTCTCAAGCGCTGCAGGAGCGAAGACTTGAACTGGGTCATCGTGCGCGAGAACTCCGAGGGCGAGTACTCGGGCGTGGGCGGCCGCGTGCACCAGGGGCACCCGATCGAAGCCGCCACCGACGTGACGATGATGACCCGCGTGGGCGTGGAGCGCATCCTGCGCTTCGCATTCAAGCTGGCGCAGTCACGAGCGCGCAAGCAGCTCACCGTCGTCACCAAGAGCAATGCGCAGCGCCATGCGATGGTGATGTGGGACCAGATCGCCGCCGAAGTCGCGCGCGAGTTCCCCGACGTGAGGTGGGACAAGGAACTCGTGGACGCCATGACCGCGCGCATGGTCAACAAGCCCGCGACGCTGGACACCATCGTCGCGACCAACCTGCACGCCGACATCCTCAGCGACCTCGCCGCGGCGCTGGCGGGCAGCCTCGGCATCGCGCCCACCGGCAACATCGACCCCGAGCACCGCTACCCCTCGATGTTCGAGCCCATCCACGGCTCGGCCTTCGACATCATGGGAAAGGGCCTGGCCAACCCCATCGGGACCTTCTGGTCGGTGGTGATGCTGCTGGAGCACCTCGGCGAAACCGATTCCGCGCAACGCGTCATGGACGCCATCGAGCGCGTCACCGCCGACCCGGCGCTGCACACGCGCGACCTGGGCGGCAAGGCCACCACCGCGCAGGTCACCGCCGCCGTCTGCGCAGCGCTCGCGCAGACGCGTCGCAAGGCCGCCTGAAGCGCCGCGGACCCGCGGGTCCGCTTCCTCCCGGGTGACGCCCGCGCGTCACCCCGCGACCGCACCGGCCAGCAGAGCCGCCGGGTCGCACTCAGCCCCGTGTATCGACCTTGGAGACAAACGATGCGCCGCTTCTTCGGAAAGCTTTATGTCCAGGTGCTGATCGGCGTCTTCGCCGGCGTGACCCTCGGCTTCCTCGCGCCCACGCTCGGCAGTGACCTCAAGCCGCTCGGCGACGTGTTCATCAAGCTCATCAAGATGGTCTTCGCGCCGGTGATCTTCGCCACCGTGGTGCTCGGCATCGCGCGAATGGAAAACATGAAGGAGCTCGGCCGCGTGGGTGTTCGCGCCCTCGTCTACTTCGAGGTCCTGTCCACCTTCGCGCTCGCACTGGGCCTCCTGGTCGTCAACGTGGTGCAGCCCGGGCGGGGCATGAACGTCGATGCGGCGCACCTGGACACCAAGGCCATCGCCACCTACACGGCCTCCGCCGCCAAGCCCGCGGGCTTCGTCGACTTCCTCATGAACCTCGTGCCCACGAGCATCGTCGATGCGCTGGCCAAGAACGACATCTTGCAGATCCTGGTCTTCGCGACGCTCTTCGGCGTGGCCCTGTCCCGGGTGGGCCCGCGCGCGAAGCCCGTGGTCGACTTCCTCGAATCGTTCACTCACGCGGTGTTCGCGATCGTCGGAATGATCATGCGACTCGCGCCGCTGGCCGCATTCGGCGCCATGGCCTTCACCGTGGGCAAGTACGGCCTGGGCTCGATCGTCTCGCTCGGCAAGCTGATGGCCACGATGTACATCACCTGCATCCTGTTCGTCGTGATCGTTCTGGGCACCATCTCGCGGCTCTCGGGCTTCAGCCTCTGGAAGTTCCTGAAGTACATCAAGGACGAGCTCTTCACCGTGCTCGGCACGAGTTCCTCCGAATCGGTGGTGCCGCAGCTCATGCGCAAGCTCGAGCATGCGGGCGTGTCCAAGCCGGTGGTCGGGCTGGTCGTGCCTTCGGGCCTGACCTTCAACCCCGATGGCCAGTGCATCTACTACACGATGGCCGCGATCTTCATCGCGCAGGCGACCGACACGCCGCTCACCCTGACCGATCAGCTCGTCGTGCTCGGCGTGCTGCTGCTGACCTCCAAGGGTTCCGCGGGCGTGACGGGGTCGGGCTTCATCACGCTGGCGGCGACGCTCGCCTCCATGGGAAAGATTCCGGTGGCCGGCATGGTGCTGCTGCTCGGCGTGGACCGGTTCATGTCGGAAGCGCGCGCCATCACCAACACGATCGGCAACGCGGTAGGCACGGTGGCCATCGCCCGCTGGGTCGGCGCGGTCGACCGCCAGCGGCTGGACCAGGTGCTCGACGGAAGGTCCGACCCGCAGAACCTGGAAGAGATGTATGAGGGCGAGGACGAGGCCGATGGCGCCAAGGTCCAGCCGATTCCCGCCAGGCGCGCAGCCGCGTGAGGCACACCCTTCGCACCGACACCCACGAGGACATGACCATGCGCCGCTACCGCAACGCAAAGATCGTCGCCACGCTCGGCCCCGCCAGCGGCGACCCCGCCACCATCGAAGCCCTGTTCGACGCGGGCGCCGACGTGTTCCGGCTCAACTTCAGCCACGGCAGCCACGAGGACCACAAGCGCCGCCTCGACCTGATCCGCTCCATCGAGCTCGACCGCGGCCGCCCGGTGGGCGTGCTGCTCGACCTTCAGGGACCGAAGCTGCGCGTGGGCACGTTTGCAGAAGGACGAATCCAGTTGAGCGAGGGGCAGGCATTCCGCCTGGACCTCGACGCGAGCCGCCCCGGCGACGCCACGCGCGTGTCG
>Ga0105248_10008589_pt1 | contig 11217 bp, 13 predicted proteins | sample KBSS34metaG_FD_81524 | JGI IMG/M metagenome (GOLD analysis project Ga0105248, IMG submission 81524) | Switchgrass rhizosphere microbial communities from Kellogg Biological Station, Michigan, USA - KBS S3-4 metaG | ecosystem: Host-associated > Plants > Roots > Rhizosphere > Soil | place...
CCCCGATCCCCGCATCTGCTCGACGAGGCGATCGAGATCGACCAGGGTGGGTTGCGGTCCGTCGTCCTGCGAGTGCCGCAACTGGGCCAACAGCACCCGGACATCGGAGAGCGCCTCACGCGCGGTCGTCGCGATCGTCGCGAGGGCCGCATCCGTGGCGGCAGGATCCTTCGCGCCCAGGTAGCGCGCTCCATCCGCCTGCGCGACCACCACCGCCAGCGAGTGCGCGACAACGTCGTGCATGTCGCGGGCGATGCGGACCCGTTCCTGCTCGGCGACCATCTCTTCCGTGGCGACGACGGCCGCGCGCCGGTTCTCGCGCGCCTGCCGCCAGATGCGGGTGAGCAGACCCGCCGTCCACGAGAGCAGGAAGGCCGCCGCCGACCCCACGAACACCACGATCGAGGAACGGACGAGTGCCACCGCGTCGCCGCTGATCACGGTGGGACCGATCGACAGCAGGGTGGGAACGAAGTTCGGCGCCAGCAGAGACGCGGTGATCACGGCGGCGCCCAGGAAGCTCGACGCGAAACCGACCCAGCGCAACGTGCGAGTGCCGTATGCCGACGTCGCGTACAGCACCGGCAGGATCGCCACGTTGGCCGGCACCGGCGCCCCTCCGATGGAGACCTGACCGATCGAGAACACCCACGCGACGATCAGGGCGAGCGTGGGCGAGAGGCGGCGCAGGGCGAGCGCGGCTCCCATCCCGAATGCGACGGCGAAGTAGACGATTCGGCCGCCGGTGAAGCCGTTCACCATGAACCACACGACACCGATGGCCACGTCGACGACGAGCTGCGTGGCGGTCAGCTTGCGGAACATCCCTCCACGGTACGGGCGCCGGAGCTCTCCGAGCGCAAGAATGCGTTGCGAATCAACCGGTCGGCCCCGAAATCGTCCTCTCGATGTACGGTCGAGATGAGGCGGAGGGCGGGTGTCATGACGGGTCAGGATGGCGACGCCGATCCGCGCCCGGCCGCCACGGTCCTGCTGCTGCGCGACGACCCTTTCGAGGTCCTCATGGTGCGCCGCAGGAGGGGCGGCACCTTTTCGGATGCCCTGGTGTTTCCCGGCGGCGTCATCGAGGAGTCCGACGCGGATGCCGCCTGGCTCCGCCACCTCGACGGTGCACGCGGTCTGGACGCGGCGGCTCGTGCCGCGCGGATCGGTGCGTTGCGGGAGACCTTCGAGGAGGCCTCGATCCTGGTCGCCCGCCTCGCCGACGGCTCCCCCGTGCCTCCCGGGCCACCGAACGACGGCACCCCCTTTCGCGACCTGGTCCACCGGCGCGGCGCACGGCTCGCCCTCGACGAGCTGCATCCCTTCGGACGCTGGGTGACACCGGTCATCGAGCCCCGCCGGTTCGACGCGACCTTCTTCCTCTGTCGAGCGCCCGATGGACAGCCGGCCCGTCAGGACGACGGCGAGACCGTCGGCTTCGAATGGGCCAGCCCGGCCGAGCTGCTCGAGCGGGCCGCCGCCGGGGAGCGTTCCCTGCTGTTTCCGACCCTGATGAACCTGCGACGCCTCGCCGAGAGTCGCGACACGGCATCCGCCCTGGCCGCAGCCGATGCTCGGCAGGTGATGCGGATCCAGCCGACCGCTCGCCGGGACGGCGACCGCCTCGTGCTCACCATCCCCGAGGATTCGGGCTACGGCGTCACCGAACACGTCATCGACAGCCCGAAGGGCTAGAAGCCGAGCCGTCCCAACTGCTTCGGATCACGCTGCCATTCCTTGGCGACCTTCACCCGCATCGACAGGAACACCTGCTTGCCGACCAGCGGCTCGATCGCCGCCCGCGCGCGGGCTCCCACCTCTTGCAGCCGCTCACCGCCGCGCCCGATGACGATCCCCTTCTGGCTGTCGCGCTCGACCCAGAGGTTCGCGTAGATCTCGAGCAGCTCCTTGTCGTCGCGCTCGACCATGTCGTCGATGGTGACCGCCAACGAGTGCGGCAACTCGTCGCTGACGCCCTCGAGCGCGGCCTCGCGGATCAGCTCGGCGATGCGGTGCTCCAAGGTCTCGTCGGTGACAGCCTCGTCGTCGTAGAGCGCGGGGCCGAGCGGCAGCAGCGAGATCAACTCGGTCAGCAGAACATCGAGCTGGACGCGGTTGCCCGTCTCGTTCAGGAACGCCGACACCGGGATCACCGCGTCCCAGTCCCGCAGCTCGTTGATCGCCAGCAGCTGCTGCGCCACCGCCGTGCGCGATGTGGAGTCGATCTTCGTGACGATGGCGACCTTCTTGGCGCGGGGGAAGGCATCCAACTGCTCGTTGATGAACCGGTCGCCGGGGCCGATCTTCTCGTTGGCCGGGACGCAGAAGCCGATCACGTCGACGTCGCCCAGCGTCGCCTGCACGACGCTGTTGAGCCGCTCGCCGAGCAGGGTGCGCGGGCGGTGCATGCCCGGGGTGTCGACGATGATCAGCTGGCCGTCGGCGGCGTGCACGACACCGCGGATGGCGTTGCGGGTGGTCTGCGGCTTCGACGAGGTGATCGCGACCTTCTCGCCGACCAGTGCGTTGGTCAGCGTCGACTTGCCGACGTTCGGCCGACCGACGAACGAGACGAATCCCGAGCGGAATGTCCCTCGTGGGCCCTTCGCAGACCGGTCGTCGCTCACGGGGCGCTCCTGTCGTCTGCCGGGTTCTGTTCGAAGGCGGCCTCGGCGTCGCGCAGGGCGGCGTCGCGCTCCACCAGCACCGTCGTCAGGTGCTTGCGGCGCCCCTCGGTGCGCTCGGCGGTGAGCACCAGGCCCGAGACGGTGGCTGCCGCTCCGGTCACCGGCAGACGGCCGAGCGCCTTGGCGAGCAGGCCTCCGACCGAGTCGACGTCGTCGTCATCCAACTCGATGCCGAAGAGATCGCCGAGCTCGTCGGTCGGCAGCTTCGCGCTAACTCGGTAAAGGCCATCGCTCAGCTGGGTGACCTCGGTCTCTTCGCGGTCGTACTCGTCCGAGATATCGCCGACGAGCTCCTCGATCAGGTCTTCCAGGGTCACCAGGCCCGCGATCCCGCCGTATTCGTCCACCACCATCGCCAGGTGATTCGACTCGAGCTGCATCTGCCGCAGGGTCTCGTCCGCCTTCTTCGATTCGGGAACGAACAGGGCGGGACGAGCGAGCTTCTTCACGGTGCTGGTCGCGGCATGCTGCGGCCGTTCGTGGGTCAACCGCGCGACATCGCGCAGGTAGAGGATGCCGAACACCTCGTCGGCGTCCTTGCCGATCACGGGCATCCGCGAGACGCCGGTCTTGAGGAACTGGCTCATCGCCGCCGACACCTCGGTGTCATCGTCGACCGTGATCATGTCGGTGCGCGGCACCATCACCTCGCGCACCACGGTGTCGTTGAACTCGAAGATCGAATGGATCAGCTCGCGATCGTCTTCTTCCAACACGTCGAGCTCCGTCGCCTCATCGACCATGCTCAGCAGCTGCTCCTCGCTCGAGAACGACACGGCGGCTGCGCGCCGACCGGGCGTGACCCGGTTGCCCAGTGCGACGAGCAGGTCGGCGATCGGACCCAGCAGAACCCGGATGAACCGCAGCACCGGTGCCGCGACCACGATGACGCCGCGAGCGTGTGCGCGCCCGACCGAACGCGGACTCGATCCCACGAGCACGAACGAGGTGGCCGTCATCACGAGCGCGCTGCACAGGAGCACGAGCCACCACTGATCCGGCCGATTGAAGACCGAGGCGAAGGCAAGGGTGACGAGCACGGCCGCGGTCGTCTCCGAGACGACGCGCATGAAGTTGAGCGCGTTGACATAGCGGCCCAGGTCCGAGGCGATGTCGAGCAGGGCTTTCTTCGCGCGATGGCGGGCGGCCAGGTCGACCAGGTCGGCTCGGCTCAGGACGCCGAGGGCGGCATCCGCTGCCGCCAGCAGACCGCCGAAGGCGACCAGCAGCACCGCGACCGCGACGAAGATGGCGATCATCGGCCGCTAGCGTTTTCGCTCGGCGAGCGTGAAGCCGACGAGGATGTCGCGCTGGACGCCGAACATCTCCTTCTCGTCCTCGGGCTCCGCGTGGTCGAAGCCGAGCAGGTGCAGCATGCCGTGCGCAGTGAGCAGCAGCAACTCATCGAGCACCGAGTGGCCCGCCTCCTCGGCCTGGGCGACCGCGACCTGCGGGCAGAGGACGATGTCGCCGAGCAGTCCGGCCGGGGTGATCTCATCGTCGCTGCCCGGGCGGAGCTCGTCCATCGGGAAGCTCAGGACGTCGGTCGGACCGGGTTCGTCCATCCACTGCACGTGCAGTTGCTCCATCGCAGCCTCGTCGACCAGCAGGATCGCGAGTTCGGCATCGGGATGCACCCGCAGGAAGTCGAGCTCGTAGGCGGCGAGGCGGAGCAGGGCCGATTCGTCGACCTCGATGCCCGACTCGTTGTTGATCTCGATACTCACAGCTCGCCCCGCGTCATGATCGCCATCCGCGCTTCGGGCGCTCGGCCGAGGGAGGCCGGTGGTCCTGCGGGTGGTGACCGCGGCGCTCGGCCCGATTGACGCCATCCTCCGCCGCTTGCGTGCGCTCATAGGCACGCAGTTGCCGTTCGGCGTCGTACTTCGTATAGGCGTCGACGATGCGACCGACCAGCGAATGCCGCACCACGTCATCGCTGGTCATCACGGCGAAATGGATGTCGGGGATCTGCTCGAGGACGTGCCGCACCAGCTGCAGTCCGCTCGCTCCTCCCGGCAGATCGATCTGGGTCACGTCACCGGTGACCACCATCCGCGTTCCGAACCCTAGACGGGTCAGGAACATCTTCATCTGCTCGGGGGTCGTGTTCTGCGCTTCGTCGAGCACCACGAAGGCGTTGTTGAGGGTTCGGCCGCGCATGTAGGCGAGCGGGGCGACCTCGATGGTGCCTGCCGCCAGCAGCTTCGGGACGATGTCGGGATCCATCATCTCGTTGAGGGCGTCGTAAAGCGGTCGCAGATAGGGATCGATCTTGTCGGTGAGGGTGCCGGGCAGGAATCCGAGCCGCTCGCCCGCCTCGACGGCCGGGCGGGTCAGGATGATCCGTTCGACCTCTTTGCGCTGCAGCGCCTGAACGGCCTTCGCCATGGCCAGGTAGGTCTTGCCGGTTCCGGCAGGGCCGATCCCGAAGGTGATGGTGTTCAGGTCGATGGCGTCGACATAGGCCTTCTGACCCAGGGTCTTGGGCCGGATGCTCTTGCCACGGGTGGTCAGGATCGCCTGGCTGAGCACTTCGGCCGGGGAGCCCTCTCCGCGCTCGAGAATTCGTGCGGATGACGTCACGTCGACCGGTCCCAGGTCGGCGCCGTTGCGGACCAACTGGATCAGTTCCTGCACCAGTCGCTCAGCCGCGGCCACCTGCTCGTGCGGCCCCTCGAGGGTCACGTGATTGCCCCGGACGAGCACTGTCACGTCGGGGTACTGATGCTCGATCGTCGTCAGCAGCCGATCCTGAGGACCGAGCAGCCGCACCATGGCCACGCCATCCACCTGGAACTCGGCATGCCCGTTCGGCGTCGGATCGGAGGTGGGGAGGTCGTTAGAAGCCAAGAGAGCCTTCCGTCAGGTCGTCGCTCGCGCCGCGCGCCCCCAGGACGTGGGCGTGCACGTGAAAGATCGTCTGACCGGCCCGCTCACCGGTGTTGAAGACGAGGCGGTACTGTCCGCCGGTGAACTGGTCGGCGAGCTGCTGTGCGACCGCGACCACCTGGGCGAGCAGCTCCGGGTCGCCTTCGGCGAGCTCCGTCACGTCGCGGTATTACGCGGTCTTCGGCACCACCAGCAGATGAACCGGCGCCAGAGGTTCGAGGGTCTCGAACCCGATGATCCGGTCGTCCTCATAGACGATCGTCGCCGGCAGCTCGCGCGCGACGATGCGCTCGAAAACAGTCGACTCGGCCATGTCCCCATTCTACAGGCGGCCCCCGGAGCCCCGCCCGGTCAACCGATCGGATGCGGATCACGGCCATTCGGCTGATCCGAGCGCCGCCGACCGCAGTGAGGCTGGATCCATGACCGATACCCGCATCTCCCGTCCCGCCGTGACCGACGGCCTTCGCTCGCGCCTCCGCCCCGTGCTCGTTCTGCTGACGACCTTTCTCGTGATCAGTGGCGCGATGGAGGCGGTGCTGGCCGTCCGGAGCGCGACCGGCACCGCGGTCGAGAGCGCGATCTGGGTGCGCTGTTCGCTCGTGCTGGGCAGCTCGGTGGTGCTCCTCCTGATCGGCGTCAGGGCGGCCCGCGGTTCGCGCGCCGCCTGGATCCGGCTCCGGATCATCACGGTGGTGGTGGTCGTCGCGGTCATCGTGATCGTGTCGATCCCGGGCTTCCTGCCTGACTGGGTGCGGGTCGAGCAGGCCGTGTGCGGAGCGCTCGTCCTGCCCGTCGCGATCATCCTGAACCTCCCGCGCACCGCCGAGTTGTACCCGGCTGCCGCCCGCGCAAAACGCGCGTAGGGTCGGCTCGTGGTCGATCCTCGCTGGCGGACAGCTCTGGCGGTCACGACCTCGCTGCTTCTCGCAGCGTTGGCGGCGTTCGCCGTGGGCGTGCGGTGGGGCGACTGGCCACGCCTCATCCCGGAACTGGTGCTGTGCGCGGCCTACGCGGCGTGGGTCCTGGCCTTCCGGCCGTTCCGCGCGGCACGGAGCGGCCGACCGATCGCGGTCGCCGTCTTCGTCAGCGGAGCCATCCTGCTCAATCTGGCTCTGGTGCTCTGCGATGGCTGGTTCGGATTTCTGCTCATCGCGACCTTCACGTTCTCGTTCGCCCTCGTGCCGTGGCCCTGGGAGGTCGTGGCGGTCGGCGCGACGGCTGTCGTCGCGGGCATCGCCCAGAGCTCGGGCTTCTCGCACGGCTCTTGGGTGGGCATCACGGAGGTCTTCGCCGTGATCGGACTGAACATGCTCATCATGTGCGGGATGTCGTGGGGCCTGCATCTTGCGGAGCGCGCGACCGAGCGCGCGGGCATCGAAGCCGAGCGGTCACGATTGGCACGGGAGATCCACGACACGCTCGCTCAGGGCTTCGCCGGTATCGTCACCCAGCTGCAGGCCGCCGAGCAGGCGCACGATGAGTCGGAGCGCCACCGGCACACGGATGCCGCACTCACGCTCGCGCGCGACGGCCTCGCTGAGGCGCGGCGATCGATGCAGGCGCTGCGTCCGGCGGCCCTGGACTCCGCCCGACTGCCCGAGGCGATCGGGAATGTGGCGCGAGACTGGTCGGCGCGCACCGGCATCCCCACCGCCATGCACACCGACGGCCGTGAGCGCCGCCTGCCCACCGACGCCGAAGTCGCCCTGCTGCGCACCGCGCAGGAGGCGCTGGCGAACGTCGAACGGCACGCTGATGCACGTCGGGTCGAGCTCGCTCTTCGCTATGACGAGCATGAGGCTCGGCTCGAGATCCGGGACGACGGACGGGGCTTCGACGCCGCCGCGCCGGTCGCGTCACCCTCCAGCGGACGAGGCGGCGGATTCGGCCTGGTCGCCATGCGCGAAAGGATCGAGGCCCTCGCCGGCGACCTGGTCATCGAGTCGCGACCGGGTCAGGGCACGGCCGTGCGCGCTGAGGTGCCGGCATGACGATCCGATTGGTGGTCGCCGACGACCATCCTGTCGTCCGGGACGGCATCGTCGGAATGGTGTCGTCCGACCCCGAGATCGAGGTGGTCGGCGAAGCATCGGATGGCGCCGAGGCGGTCGCCCTGGTGCACGTTCACGATCCGGACGTCGTCCTGATGGATCTGCGGATGCCGAAGACCGACGGCGTCGCAGCGATCCGCGAGCTCATCCGCTCCGGAGCAGCCTGCCGAGTCGTCGTCCTCACCACCTACGACTCGGACGCCGACGTGCTGCCCGCGATCGAGGCCGGCGCCACCGGATACTTGCTGAAGGACGCCTCCCGCGAGGACCTTCTGCGCGCGATTCACGCGGCCGCGATCGGTCGTGCGGAGCTCGCTCCCTCGGTCGTCTCGCGATTGGTGGACCGGGTGAAGTCGGCGGAGTCGACCTTGCTGACCGCCCGCGAGGTCGAAGTGCTCGGCCTCGTCGCCGACGGCGCGACCAACCGCCAGGTCGGAGCTCGCCTCCATCTGAGCGAGGCGACGGTCAAGACTCACTTGCTCAACGTCTACGCCAAGCTGGGCGTGAGCGATCGTGCTGCGGCGGTTGCCGAAGGATTCCGCCGCGGCTTACTCGGTCACAGCCCGGGATCGCCGGCGTCGAAGAGCTCGCGATAGCGCCCGATCCGACGTTCATCGCGCTCGACCCCGTACGCCGCGAAGAACTCGTCCTGCCAACCGGAGCCGTAGTTCCAGTCCAGGCTCTGGCTCGCGACGGCCAGATCGGCCCAACGGTCGGCGACCCCGACGAAGCCCAGATCGACGTGACCCACGAACTGCCCGTCCGTTCCGATGATGGTGTTCGGGGCACAGGCGTCACCCTGCACGACGACCAGATCCTCAGCGGGAACGTCGGATGCCGGCGCCCACCGGCACACGAACGCGCAGTCGGCGACCGGCAGGGCGTGCAGGGCGCGCAGTCCTTCGGCGATCGCGTGGACCGCTTCGCGCGGACGGGCCCGCCATGTGTCGGTGACCGCACCGTCACCGGGGAGCGCCCGCGTCACGAGCAGCTGACCGTGGTCGTCGCGCGCCACGTCGAGCACCTCGGGAACGGGATGCCGCGGCGCGAGCCAGGCCAGCCGGGCGCGCTCGTCGTCCAGGTCGACCCCGCTGCCGTGCGGGTTCCACTTCAGGTAGCGCTCGCCATCGCGGAAGGTCAGCCCACCGAGCTCGTTGCGCCACACCGCGTCCAGGTCGCGGCGCGGCGCGAACGCGCGCACCAGGTCGGGAACCTCGACCGGACCGGTCGGCCGGTTCGCCAGGATGGGCGGACTCACCACCGGCCGAGCCTCGCGTTCAGCACCGCGAGCGCTGCCGGGCCGGCCGTCGAGGTGCGCAGGACCTCCGAGCCGAGACGAACCCGCAGCGCGCCGGCCGCGACCAGCGCGTCGAACTCGCGTGGGGCGATCCCGCCCTCCGGTCCGACCACGAGCGTGACGCGTTCGTCGTCCAGCGGCAACTCCGTCAGGGGGATGTCGCCGAGCGGGTCGAGCACGAGCAGTCGACCGGGAAGTGCGGCGAGTTCGGTCGTGCTCGCGAGGGCTGAAACGTCCGGGACCCGGGATCGGATCGCCTGCTTCGACGCCTCGCGCACGATCGACGTCCAGCGCTCACGGCCCTTGTCGGCCTTGGCGCCCTCCCAGCGCGACACCGAACGATCGGCTGCCCAGGGGATGACGCCCGCGACGCCGAGCTCGGTCGCCGCCTGGATCGCGAGCTCGTCACGGTCGCCCTTGGCCAGAGCCTGGGCGAGCCAGATCGGGGGTTCGGGCTCCGGGTCGTGGCGCACCTCGTCCACCTCGATGGCGAGCTCCGCGGCGGATGCCGCGACCACTGGGCCCCAGACCATGAATCCCGCGCCGTCGCCGATCGCGATCCGCTCGCCGAGCCGCACCCGCGCGACCGTCACCGCGTGCCGCGCCTCATCGCCCGCCACGCTGACCCGGGCGCCGAGCTCGGCATCAGCGGGCTCCAGCTCCGGATTCAGGTAGAGCGACGCCATGAGACGGCTAGACCCCGAGGAACCGGTCGCGCAGCTTGGCGAACAGGCCCTGCTGGAATGTCGAGAACTCCGGCGGCACCGGCCGACGGCTCTCGGCGAACTCCTTGATGAGTTGCGACTCCTTGCTGTTCAATCGCACAGGAGTCACCACCTGGATGCCGACCTTCAGGTCACCGCGGCCGCCGCCGCGCAGCCGGGTGATACCGCGATCCTTCACGGTGACGATGTCGGCGCTCTGGACCCCGGGCTTGAGCTCGATCGCGATCTCGCCGTCGAGGCCGGCGAGCTTCACGGTCGTGCCGAGGATCGCATCCGTCATTTGCACCTCGAGCGTCGCGAGCAGGTCGTCGCCGTTGCGACTGAAGATGTCGTGGTGCTTGACCTTGACCTCGAGGTACAGGTCGCCGTTCGCACCGCCGGCCGGGCCGACCTCGCCCTCGCCGGGCAGGCGCAGACGCATGCCGGTGTCGACACCCGACGGCACATCGACCGTCACGGTGCGCTTGGCCCGGATGCGCCCCTGGCCTGCGCAGGTGGGGCACGGGTTCGGGATCACGGTGCCGTAGCCGCGGCACGTGCCGCACGGTGAGGAGGTCATCACGTTGCCCAGCAGCGAGCGCACCGAGCGCTGAATGGACCCGGTGCCGCGGCAGATGTCGCAGGTCACCGGGGAGGTGCCCGGCGCGCAGCACGAGCCGTTGCACGTTTCGCAGAGGATCGCCGTGTCGACATCCACGTCGCGCTTGGTGCCGAAGATGACCTCGTCGAGGTCGACCTCGATGCGCAGCAGGGCGTCCTGCCCGCGTTCACGGCGCGAACGCGGGCCGGTGGTGCGGCCCTGCGCGGCGCCGAAGAAGGTGTCGAAGATGTCGCCGAACCCGAAGCCGCCCGCTCCCCCGCCGCCGAAGCCGGCCTGCGGGCCGAGGTCGTAGCGCTCGCGCTGATCCGGATCGCTGAGCACGTCGTAGGCGTGCGTCACGAGCTTGAACCGCTCGGCGGCATCCTCGCTCGGGTTGACGTCGGGGTGCAGCTCGCGTGCGAGCTTGCGGTACGCCTTCTTGATCTCTTCGGCGGTTGCGGCGCGGTCGACGCCCAGGACTTCGTAATGGTCGGCCACGCTTACTGTTCCTCGTGCTTGTCGTTCTCTGACAGCAGCCGCGTCAGATATCGGGCGGTCGCCCGCACGGCTGCCATGTTGTTCGAATAGTCCATGCGGGTAGGCCCGAGCACGCCGACGCGCGCCACGCTCCCGCCGGATGCCGTGTAGCCCGAGGCGAGCACGCTCGTCTCGCTGAGCCCCTGCGCGCCCGGCCCGAAGCCCTGGTTCTCGTGCCCGATGCTCACCGACACGCTGTCGCCCTCGATCTCCATTTCGCCGAAGAGCTTGATCAGGATGACCTGCTCCTCGATGGCCTCCAGCACCGGGTAGATGCTGCCGCTGAAGTCGCTCTCGGTGCGGGCGAGGTTCGCCGCGCCGGCCATCACCAGGCGGTCCTGCCGGTTGGCGGCGACCTGCTCGGCCAGGCAGCCGGCCACGGCGCCGACGAGCTGCGCGCGGTTCGAAGGGAAGTCCGCGGCGAAGGAGCGCAGCGGATCGA
>Ga0105248_10008590_pt1 | contig 11217 bp, 14 predicted proteins | sample KBSS34metaG_FD_81524 | JGI IMG/M metagenome (GOLD analysis project Ga0105248, IMG submission 81524) | Switchgrass rhizosphere microbial communities from Kellogg Biological Station, Michigan, USA - KBS S3-4 metaG | ecosystem: Host-associated > Plants > Roots > Rhizosphere > Soil | place...
ACCGCGAGCTCCAAGAGCGAATCGAGCAGGGTTCTTGAGCACCATGTCGCATTCGGACAAATGTGATGGAACGTCTCAGACATATCGCTAACCATCATTGGAAAATGACGCTTGCAAGCTAGGCGCCGTTTCATCTCACGTCGCACATTTGACACGGGCAGCGCCCGAGGCGTTTTTGTAACCTAAGAACATGCGCTGGGAATATCTCGTGCGTGAGTTTAGCGTGCAGGAGCCGGCCCACATCGTGTTGCTGGAAGAGTTCCTCAACGAAGTCGGGAAAGACGGCTGGAACTTGGTCAGTGTCGCACAGACGCCGACCGCAAACTTCACGCACGTGGTCTATCTGAAGCGGGGCTCAGTGACAGCTGAAGGGGTCATGGCACAGGATTAGGCATCGAGCACCAGGACCAGAGGAAGCACAACGCCCTCTTAAGCCGGACATTTCTCATGACTATATCGCTTGTCGGGAAGTTGGTCGAATGGGGGACGGTTGGTCCGGCATACGGAAGCGAATCTTGGCGCCGGCCGCAGGATCACTACCGATAATGATGAATATCGTGCGCTCCTGAACTCGAAGATTGAGAACCAGAGCGCCGCCGTCGAAATACTCTAGATCGCACACTCGGATATCGGTTAGCTAGCTTGCGGCACCGCGCAGCGAGCGCGACTGATCGCTCGACCTGCCATCGTTTATGATAGTCGGATGTCTACCCTCATAGTGATTGGTGGTAGACTATCGACCATGGAAAGAAGGCGTTCAAATCAAGACCGAATTGAGCTTCTTCAGGGCACACTCGACATGTTAATCCTGCGAACACTCGCTTCAGGCCCAAGCCACGGGCATGAGATTGCCAAGCACATCCAAAGAACTACAGACGAACTGCTGCATGTGGAGCATGGCTCACTTTATCCCGCGCTTCATCGTCTCGAGCGCAAGGGCTGGCTGAGCGCCAAATGGGAAACACCCAGAGACCGTAATCGCGAATTCAAGTACTACCGGCTCACCGCTGCTGGGCGGAAGCAGTTGAGCCGGGAGGAGTCCAAGTGGAATCGGATGACCAAGGCCATTGCGCAGATCATGTGGCCCTCCGAGGCGGAGCACTGAAGGCATGCTTGGAGCGAGATGGTACGGCCGACTTTGGCGGCGTGCTTCCGCCGGTCGCGATGAAGAAGCGGCCCGCGAGCTCCAAGACCACCTCGACCTGGAAGCGGAAGATCTTCGACAAGCCGGATTCAGCCTGAAGGAATCCGAATATGGCGCGCGCCGTGCGTTCGGAAACGCCACGTTGATCCAAGAGGAGATTCACGCCGTCTGGACATCGATTGTCTTGGAACAACTGGTGCAGGACGTTCACTACGCCATCCGTACGTTGGTCAAGACTCCAGGATTCAGTGTCGTCGCATTACTCTCGCTGGCGCTGGGTATCGGGGCTAACACCGCGATTTTCACCTTCGTCAATGCCGCCTTTCTGAAGCCGCTTCCTTATCCTAATGCCGGCCGCATTGTGGTGCTCCGACAGCGCCCGTTACGTCCGCTCCAGGGCATCGCTACTGCGACGCTGGTGCATCCGCGTAGTTTCGTGCGGTGGCAGGATCGCGCTCGGTCATTCGAAGCCTTGGCGCTCGCGCAGCCGGTTCCGATGACGACAGAGGGGGCCGATGGCGCGGAACAAGTTCCCGGGCTGTGGGTTTCGCCGGAGCTCTTCCGAGTTTTCGGGGTTCGACCTTTCCTTGGTCAGGAATTTTCTTCGCAATCCGGCCTGGGGCGCGTAGAGGCTCGCGACGGGCGAGTATCGGAGGTCATCCTGAGCCAGGCTTATTGGCAAAGGAGATTTGGCGGAGACCCTGACATCGTCGGCAAAATGATTCCAGCGGGGCGCGCTTCCGCCGTGGTCGTTGGAGTGATGCCTGCCGGATTTCGCGTGGGTTCCTTCAACGTCGATGTCTACACGCCAATGCGGATTGAGAGAAGTCGGCCAGAATCGGTCGGATCGAGAAGCTTCCTATGCATTGGGCGTCTCGGCCCCGGCGTGACTCTTAAATCGGCTCAAGCTGAAATGGAACTCATCGCCGCGCAAGTGGCGAAGGAGGACGCCATTGAGAAAGAGTTCGGCGTAATCGTCACTAGCCTTCGTGACTACCTGGTAGGCGAGAACCGCTCCACTCTGCTCATCCTGTCAGCAGTCGTCGGGGTGATCTTACTGATCGTATGTGGAAACTTGGCGAGCCTTCTTCTGACGAGGGGAATCGGACGTCAGAGTGAACTCGCGGTTCGGACCGCATTGGGTGCTAGCCGCTGGCGGATTGTGCAGCAACTTGGCGTCGAAAGTCTCATCCTGTCGGGTCTCGGCGGAGTGATTGGGTTGTGCTTCGGGTGGGCCGGGAGCCGGGCTCTGGCGTCCCTCTCGGAAACGGCTGTCAACTTTGGTCAGCTATCCGATGTGGGGTTGGATGGTCGAGTGCTTGCTTTCACTCTGGCGTTGGTAGGCCTTACCACAGTTCTGTTTGGACTCTTTCCCGCGTGGCAAGTGTCTCAAGTTGATTTGCAGGCGAGCATGAAGTCGCAGAGGCGAGGCGCCACCGGAGGAGGCCGGGTCTCAACCCGGTCGCTTCTCGTTATCGCAGAAGTTACACTTGCGGTTGTCCTTCTCGTGGGCGCGAGCCTGCTTTTGCGAACCTTCTCGAACCTTTCGGATGTGGAACTCGGCTTTCGGCCCGAGAACGTGCTTACGATGCGCACTCTCGTCGTGGGAAGTGCCGATTCACGAGCCACTCTGACCGGCGCCATTCTGGAAAGAGTCGAGTCCTTGCCGGGAGTACGTGCCGTCGGTACAATCCAATTCCTCCCCTTGGCTGGAATGACAAATCAAGGCCCGTTCCACTTCATAGGCCGACCCATGCCGGCCGACCCAACGAGCATGGAATCCGACGTCTCAACGGTGAGCAGCGGGTATTTCGCGGCCATCGGCATGGAGGTCTTGCGAGGGCGCGATTTTGGCACCGAGGATCGGATGGCTAGCCCGAGGGTCGCACTGGTCAACGAGGCGTTTGTGCACAAGTATTCGCACGAAGAGGATCCCATTGGACGCGTGATCATCGGAGACTGGTCGAATCCCAAGCCAACGGCGATTGTCGGCGTGGTGAATGACGTCCGCCAGAATGGCCTTGCTGCCGAGCCCCGCCCAACCGTATTTTTGGCGCAGTCGCAGGTTCCCGGCTATCTCACCAACCTGGTCGTGCGAACCGCGATGGACCCGGTGGTGATGGCGGCGACAATCCGACGTGAAGTTAGGCAAGTTGACCCAAGACAGCCCTTCACCGATATTCAACCGATGAGTCACTACGTTTCGACTCAACTTGCCCGCCCTCGGCTCTACGCAGCTTTTGTTGGCGCGTTCGCCGCCTTGGCTCTGTTTCTCGCCACAATAGGGCTCTACGGGCTACTGGCTTACGAAGTTTCTCAACGTACGCACGAAATTGGGCTTCGCATGGCACTGGGGGCGCGGCCAGGTGACGTTGTTGCTTCCGCGATGTGGCAAGGCGGCAGATTGGTATTGATCGGTCTTACTCTTGGGACACTCACCGCATTCGCGCTCAGCTCGGTCGTTTCGGACTTGCTGTTTGGCGTGCACGCTACCGATCCGCTCACTTATCTTGCCGTCGCTTTTGTGTTTGGGGCTGCCGCTATTCTTGCGACTTTCCTTCCTGCGCACCGCGCTGCCGTGATAGATCCGCTTACCGCTCTGCGGTACGAGTGATTGGAAGCTTGATTCCTTCTCTCTCCCGCCAAACGCTGCCCAGCGATACAATCCGAGCGTTATAGCAGCGCGACCTGGTTAGCTACTGCCACTCTCAACTTGATCGCATCGTTCGGCGCATGAACCAGATCCTGCTTTGTGCCGAGGTACCGTTCCGTTGTCTGGACCGACGCGTGGCCCACATTCGGATTCTAGATCGGCGGGGCCGATGGCGCGGCCAAAAAATTCATTCAGCCGGATGTGGGCTTTCATCATTGCGGCACGCGCTTGGCTTAGGTCGCGTGAGGCATTTTGGATGCGTTGGACCCCATCGGGAGGCGGGATTCCGCTGGGAATGTCACGCATGACCGCATCGTATGCCCTGGACGCGGCATTGGCGCGCTCCGTAGCCTCCTTCAGGTTCTTGATTAGCGCCTGTCGCGTCTCGCCTTCACTCTCAGACATGTGGGCCATAAAGCACCCCGTTCGTTTGAACGCACTTAGATCGCCAATGATCGTTAGATTCAAGCAAAAATACGTTCTAGTATTTTGGTGCGCTTACTGCAAGACGAAGGAAACCGATCTGTACGAAGACGGCTCCCCGATCTGCCTGAAGTGCGCCGAGCTTGGTGGACGCGGTGGTACTTTCCAAACTTCATTAGCTAAAACCCTGGCCGAAGCGAGGCTGCATGCAGATTCCGCATTCCAGGAACTACGTCAATCATGAACGACATTCGTAGTGAAGCCTTAACTTCGCAATCCGAGAAATCCCCGCATCGGGAAGCGTGTCGAAGCAGTACAGCGTTCAACCAGCAATACCGCGATCAGGGGAGAAAGAACAAGTGCGGGAAACGGCAGATAAAGGAGCCGCCGTTCGGTCTCCCTGAACCGCAAACCGACGGAGGTGACGGCCCGTCCCGTCATCTGTAAGATGCATCGAAACTCAAATCCGTTGCCTAGCCACCTCCCGATCCCCAAGAAGTTACTGAGTTACTTTACGGTTGGGCATTGACAGGCGCAGTAGACGGGCGTAAAGTGATGCCGTAGGAATTGGTATGAGACTATGCGCGTTCTGTAAAGCTAATCAAGCCGAATTCTACGACAATGGCATTCCTATTTGCCTAAATTGTTCGGAAGCACCAAAGCGCAAGCCGCCAACAACACAACAAGAGATGCGGAATGTTCTCCTTCAGGAGACACTCGAAGCAACGGCGCATCATAACGAAGCGCGCGAAGAATTTGAAGCCGTGATGGGACAGATTCCCAGCGGCCTTCCGTGTCCAGATGGAACCCAGCGCATCACAAACGCCTCCCGCCGTTTATCCATAGCCAGAAAAAACATGATTACGGCGCACAACCGGCTTGATCGCTTTTTAGAGACCGGGATGGTGCCAGAGATCGTCCGAGAAGACCTGAAACGGAGCGGGTAATACTCCACGCCAGAGCCTCCGACCCTTGGGTGCGGCCCACTCAGATCGCGGGGGAATCTCACGATTTCTTGTCTTGCTTAAAACTGCGTTTGTCAGTCTCCAATAGCGACGTAAAGGAGTGTTTTTGCCGGTCTTCGTCGGACCTAACCATGCACCCAACGCAGTAGGTGACATCGGCTCGGTACAGTTCGGTGTCTGCTCCGCACTGCACACATTTTACGGCGGCTTCATTCGTGGAAATCTCGTTTCTACCGAGAGGAAAGAGGAGCGTCCACGCAGCTTGTGCGCTTCCGTCAAGGCGAGAGCTTTTTCGCCCGCTTTTGTATCTATGATCTGCCTTAGGGATGGGCGCTCCACTAATGGCGTCCAAGCGGGCCATTAGACAGGCGAAACGGCTCCAAAAGTGTTACAGACCATGGGCTTAGATTATTAGGCACGAAGGATCTGTTGATGTAGAAACGATAGCTTTTGTTGAGCGTCTCATAAGAGGAACATCTCTTTCAAAGGAGGTACTGAATGAAAGCGAGAATGTTTGCTGCAGGCGCCATCGGTGCGGCTCTTTTGTGCGTGGCCCCGGTGGGAGCGCAGGACAAGAAGGCCGAGGGATCGACGGTTAATGTGACCGGATGCCTCGCCCAGGGCGACGAGAAGAACGAATACTCGATCAAGGGTGCTGACGGAAAGACTTATGGTCTCAAAGCAGGCTCCGAACTGAACCTCAAATCGCATTTGGGTCATAAAGTGACCATCACTGGCACTCCGATCGAGGAAAAGAAAGAGAAGGTGAAGGCCGGAAAAGTTGAGGAGAGTGAACATCTCCGAGTAAGCACTTTTTCGATGGTCAGCACGACCTGTCCGTAGTCAACGTGTGTCCTGAAGTAGCTTCTGCCCTCCTCGGCCCACCGGGGAGGGTTTCATTGTGATTATTGACGCTTGATAGACTCGGTGTTCGGCATCCAATTAGTGGAGATCGAATTAGGAAGTCTTATGTCTCGTACCTTCGCCGGTTTGCGGCATATAGCCGAGCGCCCTTGAGGATCGTGCGCCTGGGGAGGCCTAACAGCGTGCTCTTGCCGATGCCGGCGGAGTGCTGCTTCCAACTGTTCGACGTATCGAGTTGCTATGATCACCTCGGTTGAATCGTCAGAGAAATCTGCGCGCGCTTCGGCCCAATCCCGCAAAGCCGAGCGGTACGCCTCGCACAGCTTCACCCGGTCCTGGCAGACGGCAAGCGAAACCGCCATAAGTATTTGATAGGTGGGCGTAACAGCCTTCGCTCCGCGTTCAAAACAACCTATGGAATGTTTTGATTCCTTGTGAGTCACCTGATCTTGTCTACCGAGCCTCTTTTGGCTCGTAACGGCCTCCGTAAGCTTACAGGTCGTTGCACTACCACCTCGTATGGCTCATCACGCGCCGCAGCAAATTGGCCCCGCTGACAAGTTCCGGTGGATAAAAAGGGGGGCCGCGATACTCCCCGACCTCGCCTGCGCAACAGTATTCGGGTTTGGCTAACTGGTGTCCCGGACTACTTTGTTTGATACTTTCCTTTATCACGCCGCACGCGCTTCGAAAGCAGTATCTTCGCCTTTTCCAGTTCAGCTTGGCGATCCGCGCTCAATCCCTTCCCTGCGCGATTTATAAAGTAGGTAAGCATCCGCAAGCCGGAAACGGGACCTTTCGGCGAAACTTTTTTTGATGCGAGAGTTCTTGCGATGGTCGAAGCGTTCTTGGTGAATAGTCCTTCAGGAGGGTGAGTAGAGTCTGTCGTGACCTTCGCAACCCACCTCTTGGAGGAAGGCGACGCGGGCGAGCGCGAGTTAGTGGCTGCCATTGCGCGCCTCGAGGTTCAAATGTTGTGCAAACCAATCGCTCGCGAGTTTCGAAACCTGCTCTAGCGTCCCTGGCTCCTCAAAAAGGTGGGTAGCGCCCGGCACGATAGAGAGTTGCTTCTCGCAGCGCAAACTAGCGAGTGCCTGCTGATTTAATCCGATAACCTGGCGGTCATTGCCTCCAACGATCAATAGTGTCGGCGCTTGCACGCGAGGAAGGGCCGACCCGGCAAGATCCGGCCGGCCACCGCGTGAAACAACTGCACCGATCAGCGAAGGACGCTCAGCGGCTGCCGCGAGTGCAGCGGCCGCGCCGGTACTAGCTCCAAAGTATCCAATCGATAGGCCGCGAGTTGCAGGCTCGCGGCTTAGCCAATCCGTCGCTTCGCGGAGTCGCTCACCCAGAAGTCCGATATCGAAGCGAAGGTGAGCGGTGTTGAGATCGACCTGCTCTTCGGCGGCGGTCAACAGGTCCAGCAGCAGTGTGGCAAACCCGCCTCGCTGAAGAACACTCGCCACGTAACGATTTCGGGGGCTGTGACGGCTGCTGCCACTGCCATGTGCAAACAAGACCACGCCGGCCGGCCGCTTTGGGACGACCAGATCGCCTGCCAATCCGTCGGGCGAAAGTCGTATTGGCTGTTCTGTGGTAGCAAAGCTCATGTGTATCTCTAAACTCCAACTGGATAGGTTTCTGGCACCTCCGCGGTCTGCTCCGCTTCGGCATGCGGAAGCGGTTCGACCGCGTGTGTCTCATCAAAATGCAAGATCGCGTCAAACTGATCCGCCAGACGCGCGTAGAAATAATGGCTCGCCCGCTCAGTCTCGGGTCGATAGATCACACCGATAGCGCGCTCCAGCCTCTCAGAACGAAATTCCGCCGAAAGCCGCTCGTCACCGGCGAATGTCACTAGGAATTGCGGTATTCCAGTCTCATGGAAGAGTGCTTCGTAGCTGCCAGGCAGCGCTGGACGGATGCGATGAGTTTCATGCACTCCGCCCCAGTCAGATGCCGCAGTTACGTTGCCTGTATACGTGGTGAACCCCACCAGAACCGATTGGGCGTAGCGCTCTCGCACGAGCTGGCCCAGATTCCATTCGCCATACCGGCTGCGATCAGTTGCGCGCGCGTTACCTAAGTGCGAATTGTGAGCCCACACGACAATCTTGCCCCTGCCAAAGCGCCGATCAAGATGGGCCGAGAGAGCATCAAGCGTCTCGGCCATATGGCGATCACGCAAGTTCCAGGTGCTAACGCGGCTCTGGAACATCCCGCGGTAGTATTCTTCGGCGTTTCGAACCAGCCTGGCATTCTGCTCGGCGGAAAAGAAGTCGTCCTCAGCGACTTGACCGTCCCGGTGCAAGTATTCATAGGCGTGTCGTTGAACGTCCGTGAGCTGCTGCACTACCTCGTCTTCGCACGATTGCGACAGATTGCATCCCGCTGCATAGCCGTATTCCCGCTCGTCCGCGTCGAAATGATCGAAACACGAGTAACGATAACGTGCTCGCCGGGCTGCTTCGAGATCTACTCTCTCCAAGTACCGAATCACTTCCGCGCGCGAGCGATTCAAGCTGTAAAGATCTAGCCCATAGAATCCTACCTGTGCTGCGTGTTCAGGACGGGACTCATTGTATTGGCGAAGCCAGCTGACGAACGTTTCTACGTTCAGGTTGCGCCACATCCAGACAGGGAATCTGGTGAAGGCGGAAAGCGCCTGCGAAGGTGTGGTGTCGTTGCTCCGGCTCCGCACATAACGATTGACGCGGTATGCATCGGGCCAATCAGCTTCTACTGCAACTGCATGGAACCCTTTCTCTTTGATTAACCGCTCGGTGATTGCCGCTCGCGTCGAATAAAATTCGTGCGTTCCGTGCGACGCTTCGCCCAGAAGAACAAACGACGCATCACCCGCGAGGTTGATCAAAGGGTCCAAGGCAATCTTGCCGTCGGCCAGCCGGTGCGCCGCAGTCCGTAAGAGATCAAGACATGGCGAACTTAAGGATGCCACAGTTCCTCCTTAGGGACTCGTTCGTGTGCGGCGCGTTCGAGTAGTTCCCGCACTTCGGCATCGGAGGTTTGAGAGAAATCTTCGTACCAGGAACCAACTGAGTAGAATGGCTCTGGCGTTTCGGCGCAGACAGTCTCATCCACGTGTCGCCGAAACTCCTCACAGGCCTCGCGGGATGCGACCGGTACCGCCACAATGATTCTCTTCGGTCGCTGTATTCGCAAAGCGCGCGCGGCGGCGAGCATTGTAGCTCCCGTGGCTAGACCGTCATCGACCAGGATGACCGTGCGGTCGCCAACTGCTAAAGGCGGCCTATGCTCGCGATAAAGACGCTCACGCCGCTCGATTTCTCGCCGCTCCCTCGCGGTAATGCTGTCGATAACAAGAGAGGTGAGTCCTAACTCTCTAATGAGGGTTTGGTTCAGCACACGGATGCCGCCACTGGCGATCGCGCCTATCGCCAGCTCTTCATGACCGGGAACTCCAAGCTTCCGAACCAGAAAAATATCAAGATCAGAGTGCAGCGCCTTGGCAACTTCGAATCCGACAGGCACGCCTCCACGCGGAAGCGCGAGCACGATCAGGTTCGAATCGCGAATGACGCCTTTAAGCCTTTGAGCTAGAACTTGGCCGGCCTCAATACGATCTCGAAAAATGGGATTCACAGACATAAACGCCCCGACTCTTCGCGGTGAAATGGCATAAGCTCAGCGCTAAAGAGCCGTCTTTACTGAAGTCGACCACTCTTGATAGAGGCACTTTTGTAACCAAAGTTTCGTTACCGTTCGCGTTTTCGAGTACGGGCTGCCTTTTGCGCTGCACGCCTAAGCCCTGCTTTCCCTTTCGTGTGGACAGCTTTCTGGGCAGCGCGACTTCGGCTAGCTGCGCTGCGACTCCGGGTGCTCGCATTCGCTTGGCGCGAAAGGGCTAGATGTGAGGCGGCCTGCTTACCTTCGCGTTGAAGAGCCTTCTTGACAGCTCGCGATCTGGTGGGCGATGTCGCCCGGTCTGGCGATGTCTGCCCTTGGGCATAATTGCGTGCCGCCTGATTCCGCGTGCTCTCCGATACTTTTCCCTCCTTTGGAGGCGGTAGCTTCACTCCCGCCCGCCTAGCCTTCGAGAGCCCAATAGCGATCGCCTGCTTTGCAGAACGAGCACCGTGCTTGCCTTCCCGGATATGCTCCATCTCTTCCCGAACGAATTCTCCGGCCTGTGTGGAAGGAGCCTTACCTTCCCGCGCGTCTTCCCGCGCACGTGCTAGCGTTTTCTTTTCAGGCATAGAGCCTCCTTGGAACTTAGAGCACGTTTGGTTCCGTAACTGTAAAGAACCAGTTGAAAGAGGGATGAGCCTTCACTTGACGCTCATCTAGTGACTTGGAGAGGCGGCTGTCCCACTAGAATCGATGAACTGCGGATGAATCTCCCGGGCCTTTCCTATCTCCCGCAGGTGAGCTTGCGCTTATCGAGATAGGACGTGAGCACTGCGGCGCTGCCGTCAGGATCCGCGAGGGCCACATATCCGTCGGGCCGAATGAGATAGACGGCATTTCGGCGCAAGCCGGTCCGATCCATCTCCGGACGCCAGGGATATTCGTGCAACGACAACTTCCGCCCCTCGCATAGCGCCCTGATCGCCGGCGCTGCGTCACCGTAGATGTGGACCTGCCAGTCCAATGAGGTCAGCGGGGTGAAGTTGTCAGCTCCGTTAAGGTTCGTCTCCACCCATGCCAAACGGTCACCGCCATGAACCGCTCCAGCGCGGCCAGCGCTCAGACTGCTACCCCGGTAGTTCACCACAGTCTGCGAGACCGTGCGGAACATGAATCGTCGTACCACCTCAAACGCGAAAAGCATCGGAACCAGGAGCGGCACGATCCGCAGACGCATGAGCCGCGCTATCCACCCCCGGCTCGTCACGCCCGTGAAGGCCTGATCCGTCGTCGCGACCAGCCGCCTTGCGAAGGCGATACGCTCCGGCTCATAGCTATCGAGTAGACCTTCGCCCGCACGCCCGCGCAAGACAGCGGCGAGTTTCCACGCAAGGTTCACCGCGTCGCCAATGCCGGTGTTCATTCCCTGTCCACCGACGGGGCTGTGGATGTGCGCCGCGTCGCCGAGTAGAAACCCCCGGCCCTTGCGGAAATGATCGGCTACCCGGTGGTGTACACGATAGGTCGAGAACCAGTTCACGCGCGCGACGTCGATG
>Ga0105248_10008595_pt1 | contig 11214 bp, 13 predicted proteins | sample KBSS34metaG_FD_81524 | JGI IMG/M metagenome (GOLD analysis project Ga0105248, IMG submission 81524) | Switchgrass rhizosphere microbial communities from Kellogg Biological Station, Michigan, USA - KBS S3-4 metaG | ecosystem: Host-associated > Plants > Roots > Rhizosphere > Soil | place...
ACGCTGATTCAGTTGCCTTTACGCCGCCAGATCATTGGAATAGCCCTATAAACCCAGGACTTTTGGACCCTAATTGGACCCAACTGCAGTGAATTGGACCCCACTTCGCTAATCGGTGCGTAAGCCCTAGCAGAGGTCTCGTAGTTGGGCGTTATTGACGGGCCAATGGGCCAATGCCCCACCCCGATCTTGCTTCTTTGATGCGGTCTGACAGATTCCCGTCAGACTTTGCCCCCATCGATCCGTTTCCGTCGTGTCCATTGTCATTCGTCGGCGGGAGCTCTGGCTTGGCAATCTCGATCAGAGTCGGTGGCGGAATGTCTCGTTTCGGTCGCGGTACATCCAACACCAGAACCTGAACGGTATGCTTGTGGGCCTGCTCTACGGCCGGCGGAATAGGCGCAAGTGCTCGCCGCCCACTCTGACTTCCGCCCAAAAGCCCTTCATCCAACATTCGGAAACTTTGACATGCCGTGCCGCTCTGGAACCAGGGGGTAGCAGGCACAAGCGCCATCGTAGTAACTGCCCGATTTTCACTTTCTGCTAGGCGAGCGTAACGACCGTGGCGATGCGCCGCGATGACCCTGCCCTTGGTCCATGGCTGGCGCGCGCCCGCTCGATTCAAAAACATCTCTTTGTGGGCATCCAAATTAGGGAATACAGAGCACATGGATTCAGTCATTTACATCCGGCGTAACGTAGAGGCTTTTGGGCAGCCTGTCACTGCGTGTGGGGAGATTACTTCCTACAAGCCGACTTCGCAGGACTAATCCCGCTGGGGAAGCCGGATAAACCACGCCCTTGTCTCCATAGTCTTGCCCGGAGTTGGGCACAAATTCCCCATGCAGATGATTTCGTCATTCCATCCGTTTGCCTTATGTGCGCGTGCCGGCTGAATGCTCATTCTGGACAGAATAATCCATAATATGACATAATGGATGACCTGGAGGCTTTGGTGGCCATATGCAAACGAAATTATTCAAAGGCAAAGTAGCTCTCGTCACGGGCGGTTCAAGAGGGATCGGAGCAGGCATCGTCCGCCGGCTCGCGGCCGACGGCGCGTCAGTTGCGTTCACTTACTCAATTTCAAAGGAAAAGGCTCTCCAACTCGTAAGCGAAATCGAATCCACTGGAGGAAAAGCATTGTCCCTAAAAGCTGACAGCGCCTCTGCCGAAGAGCTCCGCGCCGCTGTCGCGAGAACAACGGAAGCCTTCGGTACGCTTGACATCTTCGTCAGCAACGCGGGCATTCTCACCAGGGGCACAATTGATACCTACAGTCTCGAAGAATTCGACCGCATGGTGGCTATCAACGTCCGCGCCGCCTTCGTCGGTATTCAGGCGGCTGCCCAACAAATGAAAGAGGGAGGCCGGATCGTGCTCATCGGCAGCAACACCGCTATTCGCTCTGCCTTCCCTGGCGCAAGTGTTTACAGCATGACTAAGGCTGCGCTTACAGGGCTTGTTCGGGGCGCTGCCATCGATCTGGCCCCGCGCGCCATCACGGTAAACAATGTTCAGCCCGGACCCACAGCGACCGACATGACTTCAGCGCTTGCTGAAATGGTTAAGCCGCTGATTCCTTTGAAGCGAATGGGTGATGTATCGGAGGTCGCTAGCTTCGTCTCCTACCTGGCCTCTGAAGAAGCGGGCTTCATCACCGGAGCCAGCCTCACAATCGACGGCGGATACGTCGCCTAATCGGAAGAGAGCATAGAGGGAGAAGAGGCGCATGGCTCGACCGAAGGAGTTCGATCAGGAGAAAGCACTTCGGAAGGCGATACGCCTTTTTTCTCAGCAAGGCTTTGCCGCCACATCCACTGATGACTTGATGCTCGTCATGGACGTCGGGCGACAGAGCATGTATGACACTTTCGGCGACAAGCGGGCGCTGTTTTTGAAAGCCCTGGAGTTGTACGTCACAGAGAGCGTCCATTCCATTAACGTGGAATTGGAAAGACCTGGCTCGGCCCTCGCCGCCGTGCAAAACGCCCTGGTGACTTTCGCTCAACGGAAAGACTTGTCCAGCGCCGAAGGCTGCATGGGGCTCAACGCCATCAGCGAATTCGGTCAGCGAGATGAAGGCGTAACGCGTGTCACACGTAATGCGGCGCGGCGGCAGCGTCAGACACTAATGCGCGTGCTCACGAGAGCAAAAAAACAGAGAGAAATTCGTTCAGATGCGGATCTGGACAGCATGGCGGACTTCTTTGAGAGCACGCTTGCCGGAATCAGGATGGCGGCCAAAGCCGGCAAGAGTCGCCAAGCCCTTCGAAATATCGCCGCCTTTGCGTCAAGAGCGTACATGGCATCAGATCGCCGAATAGCTCCCGAATGATGGGCTAACCGTATGTAATCCCCAAGTTCTGATTAGCAATAGCGCAACGCCTGTAACACCGTCGTCCCTTCAGGAATTCATCGGATTCTTACACATGTTTCTCGTCGGACGAATCGTCAGTCGAGAGGCGGACATCCTTCCAGTGCTTGCCTGACTCGATCTTATCAAGAGCGCTCTTCTCAGCTGCTGCGTAGGAGTCGAGAAACCGCGGGGTCCGAATCGCCGGACGAAATTGACCTCGCTTCTGGAGACAGGCTGGTTCTCTACACCGACGGACTGATCGAAGTGTTCAACCCCACCGGCCACAAGCTTGGCGAAGAAGGCCTTGCAAGCATTGTCCTCGAAGCGGCAAAGCTCCGCCTTCCGGAAATGCGACAAGCGATCCTGGATGGCGTTAGTGCGTGGAGGTATGGCCCCTTAAGCGATGATGTTTCTTTAGTGATCGCGGAGGTTCGCTAATGCACTGAGGCGATGGTTTGGAGTGCCGCCAAATTGGGAGGAACTACTACACGTGCGCGCAACGGGACGGCCGGATTGCCGCCGTTTGTCCGTTTTTCGACAAGCTACCATGAGCTGGACTGTGCCGTGCCAGGGAACTGCAAAGGAGTGGAACGCTCACTCAGAGCGGCCTTCTTGGGAGAGTGGCGTGGATGCCCGAGCCGATAAGGTCGGTGGTTGCGTGGTGCTGACTTTTACTCGTTAAGCCAATTCTTACGGCAGCGGTTGTATGCTAGGGACGAGTTTTTTTGTGCACTCTTGGTTCACTACCGCCTGCGAATGGGGTCTTTGATTACAAATGAGAGCAACTAAATTATTCAAAACAAATGAATGAGTGTGAGTACAAACGTTGCAACTGTAAATTCGCAACGAAGTCGCAAGCCGCTACGGAAAATCGGGACTGTGACTTTGGAGGCCGATTCGGGGGTGAGTTGTGCCGCGGAACTGCGGATTCACAGCTTGCGGACCACCTTCATGAAGTCGTCCACTTTTCGGTTCATGGACGCCTTGCTGACTCTCAGGTGCTGCTCCATGCTGATGCCGGTAAAGAAGGTCAAGACCATCTCAGCGAGCAGCCCTGGTTTCATCTCGGGCTTCTCGGCCTTGACATTTCTCGCGATTAGATCTCTGAGACCCGCATAGCTCTTCGAAACGACTTCTTGTGCCGCGCGAGGGAGCACAGCGAACTGGTTCATGGAGTTGATCGAGAAGCAGCCCTTCTGGCCCTCCAAACTGCAGGGTCCGGCTTTCAGAAACCGCTCAATATTCTTCCAGCCAGGCGGGTTAGCGGTCAGCAACTCTTCCTTCTGCCGTTTTCTCAAGTAGTATCGCAAACTCTCCAAATACAGATCTCCCTTGTCCGCAAACTCGGCATAGAGGCCGGACTTGTTTACGCCCGTCGCCTTTTCCAAGTCCTGAAGACCGGTGTCCGCGAAGCCGTGTTTCCAGAAGACAGGCAGTGCCTTTTCCAAAACGTCTTCGCGGCTGAAGTTCTTCGGTCGGCCCATTACTTCATTATGGCGAATTGAACCGTTCGGTGCACTATTCTCGTAACCGGAGGAGGTTTCATGCATCATATTGAACCGAATGGTTCATTACTACTGGGAGTCGCCTGAGGGAGAGGAAGCAATCTATGAATCTCACGGGGAATACGATTTTCATCACGGGTGGTGGTTCGGGGATCGGGCGAGGCCTTGCGGAGGCGCTGCAGAACCGCGGAAATCAGGTCATCATTTCCGGCCGCCGGAAATCTCACCTGAAAGCAGTCGTGAAGGCGAATCCGAGAATGGTCTCGGTCGAACTGGGTCTTCAGGACCCAGAGAGCATCGCCTCGGTGGCGAAGAAGCTCATCGCGCAGTACCCCAAGCTCAACGTCCTGATCAACAACGCCGGAATCATGCAAATTGACGACGTAGCAGGCGTTGTGGACGACGCCGTCCTGGTCTCCACGGTCAACACCAATCTACTGGGGTCCATTCGCACGACCTCGGCATTCATCGAACACCTGAAAAAGCAAGCGGCGGCAACCGTCATCTACAACACTTCTGTGCTTGGCTTCGTTCCTTTAGCCATGACCGCAGTGTACTCGTCGACGAAAGCAGCGTTGCACTCCTATGTTCTTTCGCAACGCCACAAACTCAAGAACACGACAGTCGGCGTACTCGAGATCGCTCCGCCATGGGTTCAGACCGACCTGCTCGGCAGCAACGATGAACCACGGGCTATGCCGCTGGCCGATTCATCAACGAGACCATGGACGTGCTGGGGACGGACGCACAGGAAGTCTTGGTACAGCGGGCAAAGCCTCTCCGCGACAACCCGGGTCCTAACGAAGGTGCATTTGTAACTCAGTTCAACGATTCGATGTCGGGGCAGCAGTCCTGAACAGGAAGAGAGGCGAAATGAGCGACTCAACGGCAGCCAAAAATAAAGCAGTCGTTCTTGAAGCGTTCGAAACCTTATTCAACAAGCGGGACTATGCTGCAGCCGAGCGTTACTGGTCTCCTGACTATATTCAACACAGCGCTCATATCGCATCTGGCCGTGAAGGACTGTTCAATCTCGTCAAGAGCTTGCCACCGGCTCTCAGATATGAGCCGGGAACAATTCTGGCGGAAGGAGATTTCGTCATCGTGCATGGACGATTTTCGAACTTTGGTCTTCCGGTGAACTGGATTGCAGCAGACATTCTTCTCATCAAGGACGGAATCCTCGTCGAACATTGGGACGTGATTCAAGACGAGGCGTCGCGCGAGCAGTCGAAGAGCGGCCTCCCGATGTTCGGCGAAAAGTTCACCAAGTAAGGCGCCGATATCGGTGACTTCGGTCTTTCGCCGTAGGTGAGCCACCGGAGGAATCATGGAAATGCTAGGAAACACAATTTTGGTGACCGAGCGGCACGAAAGGAACATGCCCAACCACAATCACAACGCGCTTCTCACTCGGTATCAACTTGGAGATCTGAATCTGAGAAATCGAATCGTCATGGCTCCCCTTACCCGCACGCGGGCCGAGAACCCGGGCCATATTCCGAATGACCTCATGATCGAGTATTACGCACAGCGCGCCAGCGCTGGGCTGATCATCACCGAAGGAACCTGGGTGAGTGAGGAAGCGCAGGGCTGGTACGGAGTACCCGGAATTTACAATGAAGAGCAGGCAGGGACTTGGCGAAAAGTTACCGATGCAGTCCACGCACGAGGCGGCCGGATTTTCGTGCAGCTCTGGCACCAGGGCGGCGTCTCGCATCCAAGCTTCTATCCGGACGGCCGGCAACCCGTTGCTCCCTCTGCGATCAACCCAGGACAGCTTGTGAATATTCGCGGCGGCCAGGTCATGAGCGGTGTTCCCCGTGCGATGTCAAAAGAAGACATCAGGAGGACGGTCGCTGACTTCAAGAATGCGTCACGCTCGGCGCTCGACGCAGGATTCGACGGCGTCCAGTTGCAAGCAGGATATGTATATCTGTTCAACCAGTTCCTGCACGAGACCACAAATCACCGCACCGATGAGTACGGTGGCACCATTGAAAATCGCTCTCGCTTTTTGTTTGAAGTGCTGGAAGCGGTCCTTGAGGTTTGGCCCAGCCAGCGGGTCGGGGTGAAACATGGACCGATGACGAATGAGTCAGGCGCGTTCAAGGCTGTAGATTCCACGCTCGCTGTCAGTGAGTACGTGTACGAAAAGCTGACTACCTACAACCTCTCCCACGTCCTGCTTATGCGTCAGATGGCGGATCTTACCGGCACGCCGATCGAGGCACTCTCCGGAGATGCGGTGATTCATCACTTCCGTAAGTATTACGAGGGTAGTTTGATCTTGAACGTTGGCATTAATGCGGAACACGGTGCCCGGCTGGTCCGCGAAGGTGCCGGAGACCTCGTCGCATTCGGTCGGGATTACATCGCGAATCCGGATCTCGTTGAACGAATCGCTTCCGGCGCTTCGTTGAATCCGGGGAGGCCAGAAGGCTATTACGGATCTTCGCCAGTCGGATACACCGACTATCCGTTTCTTGAACAGGAAAGCCGTGCTTCAGCGGAAAGTCAGTCGGGTCACTTTGGACGATCTTGATTTCTGCCGTCAACGAGTTGCACTGCAAGCCAGCATAACGCGCTCCGTTCTCAACCAGTTGCCTCCCGAGGAAAATGGACCATCGGCCGCACCCGAAAGGCGCCCGCAGCCGGCGACGTGCTTTGGACGATTGTTTGGGGCTTGCTACGGAAAGTCCGGAGATGAGAATCGCGGACATGGAGTCGTTCAGACGGCGCGGTAACATGATGCCTTCAAAACGACTCCTCTAACGGCGTCGGTTTGCCGAATCCGAGCCGACAGAACATCACAAACTACTGAGGAAGATTAGTCTCCCGATACAAACCGTTTGACGTTGACTACCCTTGATTTCTCTCAGATACATCATTTGGCCGATTTGTCGCAAACCGAACTATTCGGGGAAAGGTGCGTTTTCGAAAAGATCGGCGAAGCTGGGCGCTTTGTAACCCTCCACATACCGCGTACCGATATCCCGCAGGAAGTTGTCATAGCTGGTGGCTGGTTTCTGGCGAACTACGCTGCAAAGGGAATTCTGGAGATGCTTTTTCATCGACAAGCGGGGGAACTCGGCAAGAATTGCGCGAACCTTATCTTGGGAAATCAGATCCAATCCGGCCCCAATCGCGTCTACAGCGATCCCGGAATGGGTCATCGCGACCTCTGGCTCTTTGTGAAGAGCAATGGAACGAGTCGTATGAAGGGCAATGGCGTCCCACACTAATTGGATCTGATTTGGCGGAATGCCCCGTTCTTTCAAAAATGAGCGCGCTGCGTCGGCCCCGTCGACCTCAAAGCGCTCCTGAGCGGAGTAGCGGTTGGTCAGTCCGAGATCGTGCAGGACCGCCGAGACCGCCAAAAGCTCGGGATCCGGACCAGGTTTCGCCTGTTCCGCAATCAGGACACTAAAGAGCCATGAACGCATTGCGTGGTTGAAGAGGTACGGTTCTGAAGCATGCCTCGCTAGCTCAATCGCGTCCCGAACCAAAGGTGTATCCACTACCTTGATGCCGGCTAAAACTATTCCCACAATGGACTCCCGGACGCCGCTTTATCGAATGGCGGAATTGGTGCTTCTGCGGCGTCGCGACTACAATGTGATGGTCTTTCTGGCTTGTCAGCAATGACAGATTTCGCTTGAATCCTGCCAATTATGCGCCCAGCGACATGTCGCCGTATTGTTGTCACTGCTTATGAAGGGGTCGCGCTGCTGGATATCGCCGGGCCGCTGGAGGCGTTCCGCGCCGCCGCTGTATTTGCTGATCCAATTGAACGGCGCACAAGCTACGAATGCAAGATTGTGTCGTCACGAGGCGGCATTGTGGGAACTACCGTTGGCGTGCAACTCAAAACCGAATCAATGAGCAGTCTTGCGAAAAAGCATATCGATACATTGATTGTGCCAGGTGCCTTGCTCGTTGAGGACGTGGTTCGTGATCGAGCCTTGGTCCGATGGGTCATGAAGAAGGCTCCCACATGCAGGCGCGTCTGTTCGGTGTGCGCTGGTAGTTTCTTGTTAGCTGATGCAGGCATTCTCGACGGACGCAAAGCAACAACCCACTGGATGCAGGCCCCGCTGCTGGCTAACCGCTATCCAAGGGTGACGGTGGAGACGGACGCCATCTTCGTTCACGACGGCAAAGTTTGGACTTCGGCTGGCCTCACGTGCGGCATCGACTTAGCGCTTGCTTTGATCGAGGAGGATCACGGGCGCGAGGCCGCGATCAAGGTCGCACGAATGCTTGTCGTCTACTTGAAACGCGCAGGCGGTCAGTCGCAATACAGCGCCTTGCTTGCTGCACAGATGCACTCGAGATCAGACAGATTCAGTGAACTGGAGCGATGGATAGCCGAGCACCTGGAGGATGATCTTCGTGTCGAAGCATTGGCAGAACTCGTGCACATGAGTCCCAGAAACTTTGCGCGAGTTTACACGAAGACGCGTGGTCGCACTCCCGCAAAAATAGTTGAGGCCATTCGTATTGACACAGCACGGGGCCGGCTTGAGCAAACGACTGCTCAGATCTCCTCAATCGCGGAGGAGTGCGGCTTCACCGATGAACAGCAGATGAGGGCTGCTTTCATTCGTCTTCTCCAGATTTCACCGCGCGACTATCGAAAACGCTTCACCTCAAGTGCGCCTTACCTCGGGAGTGAAGCGTTCCGATAAGCTCGCGCTGCAGGCGACAGCGCTATTGCAGGGTGTCCTGATACGGGCTGTCGCGTTGGAATGCACCGAGAGCTTCGATAAAGCCACCGAGCGGCTCATTACTCGTCTTGTGCGACCGTTTCGCTCATGGACTCGATCATAGGGCGCCGGGGCAGCCTGTGCGCAATCCTCAGTCAGGTAGAGGCCGTGGCCGACACGAACACAACGGTCTTGATTACGGGAGAGACCGGGACGGGCAAGGAGGTCATTGCGCGGGCGATTCACGACCGCGGCAGACCTAAGGACCGTACCTTTGTGAAACTTAATTGTGCCGCAATCCCCACGGGCCTGCTGGAGAGCGAATTGTTTGGGCACGAAAAGGGCGCGTTCACCGGAGCCATTACGCAAAAAATCGGGCGATTGGATCTAGCCGACCAGGGCACTAGCGCAAGTTGCCGTTCCAGATATCGGGGCGGTCGCTGTTCGCGTCCTCGAGGAGCCCGCTCGCTTCACCGGTAAGCGTTTCGACCTCGCGGGCGACGAGCTCACGGGCTACGACGTCGATGTCAAGACGCCGCCAGAGGGCCGGCGAGTCTCGAAACTATCCCTATGACGCATCAATGGAAAACCTCGCCAAAGCATACGCGAGCGAGAAGTGGCATCCGCCTCAACCATGGCGCAGCAAAGAAGAAGGACTCATAATTCGGCGATATGTGCTCGTCTGGCTGACTTGCCGCGATGCTAGCAGACCGTCAGGTCGCAACTGGGCCAAGCAACTCGGTATCTCGCACACTTGGCTTCAAAAGCTGGTTCGGGAATTTACGACAGACCCAGGCAAAATGCGCCGCCTAGAGCGTTATGGTAATCCCACGCTCGAGCAACTGAGCCGTGCACAGGAATATACCCGACGGATGAAAGAGCGTGGGGAGTTGCGTTCGCAACGCGGGCGAAAGGCGCACGGTTAAGGGCCTTTCCGCCGGATCCGCGATAATTCGGCCCGCAGCGCGGCCTTGCGTGGTACGCCTGGCGCTCTGTGTCGTAGTAAGATCCCTCCCGGCCGAAACTGATTCATGCTTCTGCCGCCGCATGTCACTCGATTGGACTCACGGACACTTATGCGAAGGCCTGCGCTGCTTCCATTCCGGCGCGTTCTTCGAAGCCCACGAGCATTGGGAATCTGTGTGGCTCGGGGTGGAAGAGCCGGAAAGGACGTTTCTGCAGGGGCTGATTCAGGTCGCTGCTTCGTTCCACCATTTTCAGCGCGGCAACTGCGCCGGAACCATTTCGCTGTTGCGATCGGCCTTGCGGCGTCTGGACGGATATCCGGAGACCTTCGCCGGCATCGCCGTCGCGCCGTTCCGCGCGGCGCTCCGCCTATGGCTCGAAACCCTCGAAACGATCCCGCAGTCTTCCCCGCCTCCCGTCCCCAAACTCCAAATGGCGGAATAGGATCACCTTCCTGACAGCATTTTCCAGTCCATGCCCGTCTATGGTGGGTGTTCGAGAGCGATACCTTCAAAGCGTGGCGCGAGAGCAGCCTCAGATGATCGAGGATCGCGCGACTCGGAAACCGTAGTCGGCATATTTGAACTCTGGCGGAATACTCGATCGCGCCGCAGTGCGGGCGACCTTGATCTGGTGCCGCCAGGAGCCACCTCGCGAGGCTCGGCGGCTAGCGTTGGTAGGCCCCTGCGGATTTCGTTCGGGGGAGTAGCCGTAGTAGCCGGCGTCGTACCAGTCGAAACACCATTCATGCACGTTGTCACCCAGATTGTAGAGTCCGTATGTGTTTGGCGGATACAGACCCACCGGCTCAGGCCCGCTCTTCCAACGCCGGGCGTAATCGGGAAGCCGCTCGGGTGGCGTGTCCCCCCACGGGTATCGCGAGCGTTCGGTGTTGCCGCGAGCGGCGCGTTCCCACTCCGCTTCGCTAGGCAAGCGATAGTTCATGGAAGTCGCACGATTCAGCCACTCGCAATAGCTCATCGCCTCATGCCACGATATCGCGACGACAGGCATCTTCGGGTGGTTGAAGTTTGGATCGTTCCAGCACGACGGCTGAGGATAACTCATCGCGGCAAGAAAGCAGGCGTACTCAACGTTCGTGACCTGGTAAGCAGCAAGCTCGAAGGCATCGACCCAGACGCGATGCAGGGGCTTTTCATCATCTCGCCCGATTTCGCAACCCATCCAGAACCAGCCCCCTGGGACGCGCACCATCACTGGTTCGATAACTTCGATCCGGACCGTCGGGGAGGCTGCCATATATGGCCTTTCAAGCCACTCTTTTACTCGCAACTAGGTGAGGACTGTCAAAAGCCTGCGAGCATCCTATCACCTGCTTGGGGCAAGGTTCTGGCCGCTAACTGCATTTTCTTTTTCCCCCGATGGTGTCGGTGGGTGGCAGAGTTTTGATTCCTGCTCGGTGGCAGCGCCTATTGGCTCTCCACTTAATGGACGCGTGAGGGATCAATAGTGCCGAACTCTTCGACCGTTCCTCGATACTTGTGATTGCCGTGTGATGTGCGACTCCCAAATCGATACACCTATGTCCTCGCGCATGAGTCGCCTAGGAAGGCGCCGCAGCGTCCTGGCATCCACGCTAAAGCACACTGCCCATGCTCTTTTGCTCGACCCTAGTCACGCTTGTCTGTCGTACCGCAATTTGCAACTTGCCCTA
>Ga0105248_10008596_pt1 | contig 11214 bp, 7 predicted proteins | sample KBSS34metaG_FD_81524 | JGI IMG/M metagenome (GOLD analysis project Ga0105248, IMG submission 81524) | Switchgrass rhizosphere microbial communities from Kellogg Biological Station, Michigan, USA - KBS S3-4 metaG | ecosystem: Host-associated > Plants > Roots > Rhizosphere > Soil | place...
CTTGCCGTCGCGCGTCACCTCATAGACGGTGACATCGCTCTGGAAGACGGGCAGCCCCTCCACCCTGGTGAATTTCAGGCCGTAGAGCCGGCCCGCCGCGTAGAACATCGCCTCGCGGACATGATCGAGCTGCAGGTACGGCTTCACATCGTTGAGATCGAGGTCGTACTTCGCCTTGCGCACCTTCTCGGCGTAGTAGCGATAATCCCAGGGCGCGATCTGGAAGCCGCCATGCTCGGCATCCACGATCTTCTGCATCTCGGCGACATCCTTGTGGACCTGCGCCACCGCCGGCCACCACATCGCCATTTCGAGATCGAGCGCGTTCTGCGGCTTCTTCGCCATGGTGTCGGCCAGATGCCAGTCGGCATAGGTCGGGTAGCCCAGCAGATGCGCTTTCTGGGCACGCAGCTTCAGGATTTCGCTGGCGATGGCGTTATTGTCCGTCGCACCGCCGGTATCGCCGCGCGAGGTCCACATGCGGAACGCCTTCTCGCGCATCGCCCGGTTGGACGAATAGGTGAGGAAGGGCTCCACCGCCGAGCGGGTGTTGGCGATGCGATACTGGCCGGCCGGCAGCTTGTGCGCCTTGGCATCCTCGGCATAGCCGTCGATCTGCGCCTGCGGCAGGCCGCCGAGTTGATCGTGCGTGAGGACGAGGGCGAAATTCTCCTCGTCGGACAGCTCGTTCTGGCTGAACTTGGTGTAGAGCGAGGCGAGCTTCTGGTTGACGGCGGAGAGCTGGGCCTTGTCCGCCGGCGAGAGCTTCGCGCCGCGCTGGGTGGCGTTCTTCCAGTAGAGCCAGACGAGCCGCTGCTGCTCCGGCGTCAGCTTCGCCTTGTCGGGCGAGTTATAGACGGCGTCGATGCGCGCGAAGAGCTTCGCATTCTGGGTGATCTTGTCCCGGAAGGACTGGAGCACCGGGGACATCCGCGTTTCCACCGCCTGGAAATCCGGCGTGTTCAGGTTGGCGCCCCAAATGCCGTAGAAGGTGAGAACCCGGTCCAACGGCTTGCCGGCCTTCTCCATCGCCACGATGGTATTCTCGAAGGTTGGCGCGGCGGGGTTATTGGCGATCGCATCGACTTCGCGGAGCTGCATCGCCATCGCGGCGTTCAGCGCCGGCTCGAAATCCGGGATGCGCACCTTGTCGAAGGCGGGCACGCCGCCATAGGGGCCGGCCCACGGCGCCATCAGCGGCGAGGCGGCGGGAGTGGCTTCAGCCTGCACGCCAGCACTCAACAGCCCGGCGCAGGCCGCGCCGAGCATCAACAGCTTCATCATGATCTTCAACACTCCCTGTTCGATGCCGCTGGGCACGGCACCGCCCTGTTCCGGCAGGCGAATATCCCGGCCGGCCGGAAAGGATGCGCGGCGTTGCCCCTTCGGTCAACGCCGCGCAGTCCATCGTCAGCCCTTCACGAGCCCGTCGTAGAAGACCGCCAGATCGCGGTGCATCATCACGAGCGCATCCGGATTCAGATAGGCCATATGGCCCGACGGATAGTAGCGGAACGAGAAGTTCTTCGCCTGATCCGGATCGAGATCCATGTGCTTCAGATCATGCTCGGTGCCGAAGAACGGCGTCGCCAGATCGTAATAGCCGTTGAGCGACAGCACATGGAGATAGGGGTTGGTGCGCATCGCGATGCCCAGATCCACCGCCACGTCGGGCCACGCCTGCGAGCCGCGACGGCCCGGAATGCGATGCTCAAAGTCCCACTTGAAGCCATCCGCCGAATAGGCCGAGACGCGATATGGCATGTCCGTCTTATAACCGAGTTCTCGCGTCATATAGTCGTGGAAGTTGGCCACGAAGGCGCCCCCGATGGCGGTATCGGAGGCGTCATACTCAGGCGTCTCGCCGGCCGCATCGGAATCCACGCCGGGGAAGCGCGCATCGTAGCGGCCCACCGTCAGCCGATGGTCACGCAGCAGCTCCTTACGGAAGCGGAAGGGATCGATGCGGAGATTGGCAGCCAGCACGAACTGCGGCGTCAGGCCGGTGAGCGCCGCCACCTTCTGCGCGATGTCGTTGCGGGTCTGCGGATCGAGCGACGATCCCTCCGCCAGAGCCGCAGCATAGGGGCCGTTGGCGAATTCGCGGGCCTGCTGCACGATGGTGGCAACGTCAGCGGGCGGGTTGGCGATCTTGTGGTGATACCAGGCCGTCGCCGCGAAGCTCGGCAGATAGTTCAGATAGACCCGGTCAAAGCCGGGCTGGCGGATGCCGTAGTTCAGGATCGACGAGAGCAGGACGACGCCGTTCATCTGCATGTCGCGGTCTTGCAGCACGTTGGCGAGCGTCGCCGAGCGGGTCGTGCCGTAGCTTTCGCCGAACAGCACCTTGGGGGACTGCCAGCGCTCATTCTTGGAGACGTAGCGCTGGATCGCGCGGGCGAAGCCGTCCGCATCCTGATCGACGCCCCAGAAGTCCTTGTCCTTCTTGTCGCCGAGCGCGCGCGAATAGCCGGTGCCGATCGCGTCGATGAACACCATGTCCGTCTTGTCGAGCAGCGTGTCCTTGTTCGGGCCGAACTGGAACGGCGCCGGGCGGATCGCCTCGGGGCTGGTGGTCTGCACGCGTTCCGGCGCGAAGCTGCCCATGTGCAGCCACAGCGTCGAGGAGCCGGGGCCGCCATTGTAGAAGAAGGTGACGGGGCGACGCTTCATGTCCTGCACGCCGTCGGCGGTGTAGGCGACGTAGAAGACGGAAGCGATCGGCTTGCCCTCATCGTCGCGGATGGTGAGCGTGCCGGCGGTCGCCGCATATTTCATCGGGCCGGACCGGGTATCCGCCACATGGTGGGTGACGACGGTCTGCTCGTCGACCGAGGGCTTCGCCCAGCCGGCGGCGGCATCGGCCTCCTTCTGCTCCTGATTCTGCTTCGCGACGGGAGACTTGTCGCCCTTGGCATCGGTCTTGCCGGGGGCGGCCAGCGAGGGGGCAGTGACACCAAGCGCAAAAACCAGCGCGGTAAGTGGCAAGCTCAAGCGAAAACGCATCGGGGATTCCCTGTGTCAACGGTGGATGCGCGGCCAGCCCCCCGGCCTCTTTCCGCGCTGCGACATAACAGCCACTCATTTCATCGCACGCAAGAGTTAAAGTTACACCATGAAGACGATTACGTAATAAACGGTGCCGCCACCTCGACGGGAATGCGCAAAGGGCGGCCAGTGTTGCAATCCAGCATCGCCCATGTGGTTCGCGCGCGGACGCAGGCTTTCCCATCCACGCCGATGAACTCCACCAGGCGATCGAAGCGCGCTCCGGTCGGCGCCTCGCCCACCCAGGTGCGCGCCGTCACCCGCCCGCCGGGGCCGAGCCCGCGCAGGTAATCGATTTCGTGCCGCACCACGACCCAAACATAGGCCGCGACATGGGCCGGATCGGCACGGGCGAGCCAGTGGGCGGTGGCGACATCCTGAATCCACCGCACCCATGCCGCATTGTTGACATGGCCCAGCTCATCGATCTCGGCGTCGGTCGCCTCGAACGCCTTCTCGAAGACGGGCCAGTCGCTCATCTTATCCCAGCGCCTCGATCATGAAGGCATAGGCCTCCGCTCGCTCGGTGATCGCCTCGTATCGGCCGGACTTGCCGCCATGCCCCGCACCCATGTTGATCTTGAGCAGCAGCGGGTTCGCGTCCGTCTTGGTGGCGCGCAGGCGCGCGGCCCATTTGGCGGGTTCCCAATAGGTGACGCGCGGATCGTTGAGGCCGCCGGTGATGAGCATCGGCGGATAGGCCTGCGCCGATACATTGTCGTAGGGCGAGTAGCTCAGGATCAGATCGAACGCGGCCGGATCGGTGATGGGGTTGCCCCATTCCGGCCACTCGCCCGGCGTGAGCGGCAGGCTCTCGTCCAGCATGGTGTTGAGCACGTCCACGAAAGGCACGTCGGCCACCACGGCGCCCCACAGATCGGGATCGGTATTGGCCACCGCCCCCATCAGCTCGCCGCCCGCGGAGCCGCCCTGGATGGCGATGCGGCCGGGGCTGGCGAAGCCGGCGGCGACCAGCCCCTTCGCGGCATCGGAGAAATCGCGGAAGGTGTTCCAGCGCTTCTCCGCCTTGCCGTCCAGATACCAGCCATAGCCGAGATCGTCTCCGCCCCGGATATGCGCGATCGCACACGCCCAGCCGCGATCGAGCAGGCTCAGGCGGTCGGTTGAGAAGCCGGGAGGGATGGCATAGCCATAGGCGCCATAGGCATAGAGATAGAGCGGCCCCTTGCCGTCCTTCTCGAAGCCCTTGCGATAGACGACCGACACCGGGATCGACTTGCCGTCCCGCGCCGGCACCATCAGCCGCTCGGTCGCGTAGAGGCTGGCGTCATAGCCCGACGGCACCTCGCGCACCTTGCGGACGGTGAGCGCGCGGGCCGCCGCATCATAATCATACACCGTGTCCGGCGTGACCATCGAGGCATAGCCGATGCGATAATCCGGCGTGTCGAACTCGGGATTGGTGCCGAGGCCGGCGGTGTAGCTCGCCTCGGGGAAGGCGATGCGATGCTCCTCGCCGGCATAGGTGCGCAGGCGGATCTGATCGAGCCCGTCCACCCGCTCCTCGATGACGAGGTGCCGCGCGAAGCTGGTGAAGCCGCGCAGATAGACGCTATCGGAACCGGCGATCACCGTCTCCCACACCTCGGGGGCTTGCGGCAAAGCGGAGGCGAGGCGGAAGTTGATATGGTCGTCGTTGGTCAGCACCCAGAGCCGGCCATGCGCGCTGTCCACGCTGTACTGCCGCTTCTCCCGGCGCGGCGAGACGAGCAGCGGCGCGGCCAGCGGATCGGCGGCGGGGACGAGGCGGATTTCGCTTGTCTCATGATCGTTGGTGCCGATGACGATCCACTGCCGGTCATGCGTGCGGCCGACATGGACGTTGAAGCCGATATCCTGCGTCTCTTCGTAAAGCGTCGGATCGCCTGCCGCATCGGTGCCGAGCCTGTGCAGCCGCGCGCGGAAGGTGCGCCAATTGTCGTTGACCTCGGTATAGGCGACCGCGTCAGACCCGGCCGACCACACCACCGCGCCGTTCACCACCTCGCTGATCGTCTCGATATCCTCGCCGGTGGCAAGGTCGCGGATCTTGAGGGTGAAGCGCTCGGCGCCGCTGGTGTCGCACGCCCATGCGGCGAGGCGCCCATCCGGGCTGATGCTGAGCGCGCCGAGGCGGAAATAGGCATGGCCCTCCGCCTCCTTCACCTCGTCGAGGATGATCCAGCCCTCTTCGGCAGAACCCGTCGGGCGGCGGCGCCAGTGGCGATATTGCGCGCCCGTCTCGAACGCCCACCAATAATCCCAGTCGCCGTCGCGGCGCGGCACGGAGGCGTCGTCCTCCTTCATCCGCCCCTTCATCTCGGCGAACAGCGTATCGACCAGCGGGCGCACCGGCGCCATCGCCGCCTCGAAATAAGCGTTCTCCTGGCCGAGATAGGCGAGGATCGCCTCGTCCGACACGGTCGGGTAGCCGGCATCCTTCAGCCAGGCATAATCGTCCTGCACGGTGCGGCCATGATGGCTGAAGCTATGCGGATGGCGGGCGGCCTGCGGCGGCGGGGGAAGCTGGGTCGGATCGATCATGCGCCGCTTTGTGGGGCGCGACGGGCCTGCGCGCAAGCGGTGGCCGGCCGAGGATGAGGGGCCACCCCCCTCAATCGTCATGCCGGACTTGATCCGGCATCCAGAGCGGCTCGCGATGCCCTTTACGGCTCTGGATGCCGGATCAAGTCCGGCATGACGATGAAGATAAGCAGGGCAGCCTCTCGAAGAACCCAATTCTTCACGCCCGCATCGGCCTCGGTCCTTCGTTTTCCGCACCTTTGCTCGATCCGCGAACGGGACTATCTAAGCGCCATGTCCAGCTATGCAGATCGCCTCGCCGCGCTTCGCGACGAGCTTGCCCGCCGCCGTCTCGACGGCTTCGTCGTGCCGCTCACCGATGAGCATATGTCCGAATATGTCGGCGCCTATGCCCAGCGCCTCGCCTGGCTGACCGGGTTCGAGGGATCGGCCGGCTCCGCCGTCGTGCTGCCGGAAGAGGCGGCGATCTTCGTCGACGGGCGCTACACACTGCAGGTGCGCGAGCAGGTCTCGGCCGATCAGTGGAGCTATCAGGCGGTGCCGGAAACCTCCGTCGCCGCATGGCTGAAGGAGCATGCGCCGCAGGGCGGGCGGATCGGCTATGATCCGTGGCTTCACACCAAGGGCTGGGTGGATGCCGCGCGCCGGGCGCTGGCCGCCCGCGGCGCCGAACTGATCGCGGTGGAGACCAATCCCATCGACGCGGTGTGGGCGGATCGCCCCGCCCCCTCCGATGCAAGGCTGGTGGTGCAGGCCGACGAACATGCCGGCCACGCCGCCGCCGCCAAGCGGCAGGACGTGGCCGAATGGCTGGGCAAGGAAGGCGCCGACGCGGTGGTGCTCTCCGCGCTCGATTCGATCGCCTGGGCGTTCAACGTGCGCGGTGCCGATGTGAGCCGCACGCCCGTCGCGCTGGCCTACGCGCTCGTCCATGCGGACGCGACCGCAGACCTGTTCGTCGATCCCGCCAAGGTGGGCGAGGATGTCGCCACCCATCTCGGCAACGCCGTGCGCCTCCAGCCGCGCGACGCCTTCGCGGGCGCGCTGGCGGGGCTTTCGGGCAAGCGCGTGATGGTCGATCCCGAGCGCGCCGTCGCCGCGATCTTCGATCGGCTGGGGGCGGCCGGCGCCACCATCGCCGAGGCGCGCGATCCCGTCGTTTTGCCCAAGGCGATCAAGAACCCGGTCGAGATCGCCGGCACCACGGCCGCCCATATCCGCGACGGTGCCGCCGTCGTCCGCTTCCTCCACTGGGTGGATACGGTGGCCGCGAAGGGCGGCGAGGACGAACTGACCGCCGCTGCCCGGCTGGAAGCGTTCCGCGCGGAAACCGGCGCGCTCAAGGATCTCTCCTTCGATACCATCTCCGGCTCCGGCCCCAACGGCGCGGTGGTGCACTATCGCGTCTCGGAAAAGACGGTGCGGCCGATCGAGCAGGGCACGCTCTTCCTGATCGATTCCGGCGGCCAATATGTCGATGGCACCACCGACATCACCCGCACCGTGCCGATCGGCGCGCCGACGGCGGAGATGAAGGATCGCTTCACCCGCGTGCTGAAGGGCCATATCGCCCTTTCCCGCGCGATCTTCCCGCAGGGCACGCGCGGCGGCCAGCTCGATACGCTGGCGCGGCAATATCTGTGGCAGGCGGGCGTCGATTATGCGCACGGCACCGGCCACGGCGTCGGCAGCTATCTGGCGGTGCATGAAGGCCCGCAGCGCATCGCGACGCCGAACGGCGGCCAGGCCGGTGGGGACGAGCCGCTCCGGGCCGGCATGATCCTCTCCAACGAACCGGGCTATTACAAGACCGGCGCCTACGGCATCCGCATCGAGAATCTGGTGCTGGTGGAGAAGCAGGAGATTGCGGGCGCCGAAAAACCCATGCTCGGCTTCCACACGCTGACGCTGGCGCCGATCGACACGCGGCTGGTGGATACCGCCCTCCTCTCTGCGGAGGAGCGCGCGTGGCTGAACGCCTATCATGCGCGCGTGCTGCGCGAGATCGGCCCGCTGGTGCCCGCCGATGCGCGCGGCTGGCTGGAAGAGGCGACGCGCCCGCTCGCCTGACGAAAGAGCCCCGCCAACCCTGTCCGTGCGGAGCAGGGTTGGCGGAGGGTGGACCGGGAATGCTCCCGTTCAGCTACCTCCTGCCCCGTTCATCCTGAGCGAAGTCGAAGGACGTGCTGCAAGCCTCGCGCTCGTGGCACGCACTTCGGCAGGCTCAGTGCGAACGGAGAGAGGCTGGAGAAGTCTCCGGGCCCGGGAGGCGCGATGTCGGCGTGGCCGCCGGGCAAGTCACGCGATCAGCGACGTCTGCCGAATCTCCTGACGCGCGGTTTCGCAGCGGCTGACATCGAGCGCCTCGACCTCGGCAGCACGCACCTCGAATTCACGAGCCATATCGATCAGGTGAGCGCGGGCCGATTCGTCACGCGCGACATCTGCGAAGCGGCGGCAATTTGCCGCGAACGTCTTCAGACGTTGGACATTGATCATCATGTTGTGCCTCGCTGAAGTCTCTGCACAAGACCTAGGTCGGTTATAATACGATCGAGTAATCCCCCGATCGCACGATAGTCAGCCTACGCTTCAAGCACTGGGTTGAGAGATGATTAGTCGATTCCTGGGCTCTTCGCCAGCGGTGATGATTGATCCAGGTTAATGTTTTGCGACGCTCAACGACAAATAACACCTGTTCCGGCATGAATCGCAAGCGCGCAAATCCGCCGAAACTATTGTCCATCGCTGCCATTTCATGCGCGGGCAGCGACTCGACTCGGCACCCTTCAGGCCACCGCCGGCACTGTCGCCCGGCGCCGCGCATCCAGCACGGCGATTACCCAGATCGCGAAGCCGCCCAGCGCCAGCGCACAGCCGACCGGCCCGGTGGAGGTCCACCCGAGGCCGGCGCTGATGGCGAAGCCGCCCAGCAGCGGCCCCAGCGCATTGGCGGTGTTGAAGGCCGAATGGTTAAGCGCGGCGGCCAGCGCCTGCGCATGATCGGCGACATCCATCAGCCGGGTTTGCAGCACGGTGCCGAGCGCGCCGCCGATGCCGATCAGGAACACATCCACGATCACCCAGCCGAGGTGCGGCGCGGCCAGCGGGAAGAGCAGCAGCGTCAGCGCGGAGAAGAGCAGCAGCCCGCCCGCCGTCGGCATCAGCGCGCGATCGGCGAACCACGGCACCACGATATTGCCGATCGTCATGCCGGCGCCGAAGATGCACAGCACTACCGGCACGAAGGTGGGGGAAACGTGCGTCACCTCCACCAGCGTGGTCGCGAGATAGGTGTAGACGGCGAAGAGACCGCCAAAGCCGATGGCGCCGATGCCGAGCGTCAGCCACACCTGCCCGCTCCGGAGCGCGCCCAGTTCGCGCAGCGGGCTCGCATCGCGGTGAGGCACGTCCCGCGGCGCATATAGTGCCACCAGCGCCACGGTGATGAGGGCCAGGCCCGCCACGATCGCGAAGCCGGATCGCCAGCCGATCGCCTGCCCGATCCAGCTCGCCGCCGGCACGCCGATCACGGTGGCGACGGTAAGCCCCAGCATCACCCGGCCGACCGCCATGGTCCGCCGGTGTGGTGGCACCAGCGTGGTCGCCACCAGCGAGGCGATGCCGAAATAGGCGCCGTGCGGCAGGCCCGCGATGAAGCGGAAGGCCAGCATCCAGCCATAGGTGGGCGCGAGCGCGGAGAGGCCGTTGCCCAGCGCGAACATCGCCATCAGCAGGATCAGCAGCGTCCGCCGCGCCATCTTCGCGCCGATCACCGCGATCAGCGGCGCTCCCACCACCACGCCCAGCGCATAGGCGCTGATGACGTGCCCGGCGGTCGGCTCATCGATGTGCAGGCCGCGCGCGAAATAGGGCAGCAGGCTCATCGTGGCGAATTCGGTGGTGCCGATCGCGAAGCCGCCCATCGCCAGCGCGAACATCACCAGGGCCGGATGGGCATGGCGCGCGCCAGCGGATGCGGACATGAGGGGGATTCTCCGATTTGTGCGGGTGATTTCACCTATCGCACAAGCCACGTTGCGCCGCAGCATTATTCTTATCGCACGGGAAAGCCCCGATATCGCCCTGCCCGTCTCAGGCGGCGATGGGCAGGCTGAGGCGCGCCATCAGGCCGCCCAGATCCTCGCTCTCTTCCAGCGCGACGGAGCCGCCGTAGATTTCCGCCACGTCCCGCACGATGGCGAGGCCGAGGCCCGTGCCGGGCTTGGTGGAATCGAGCCGGGCGCCGCGCTCGAATATCTTGCCGCGCTGGGCCTCGGGGATGCCGTGGCCGTCATCCTCGATCAGCATCTCCGCCATGTCGCCCGCGCGCCGCACCGTCACGAACACGCGCCCGCCGCCATATTTGGCCGCATTCTCGATCAGGTTGCCGAGCAACTCGTCGAGATCCTGCCGCTCCACCCGCACGGTGAGGCCCCGCTCGCCATCGATATCCAGCACCACCTCGGGGAACAGGCGGCTCACCGCGCGCTCGACGGCCTGCAGCGAGGGCCACACCTCCGCCCGGCTCTGCGCCGAGGCGCGCCGGCCGACCGCGCGGGCACGGGCGAGGTGATGGTCCACCTGCCGGCGCATCGTCCGCGCCTCGCGCATCACCGTGGTGGAAAGATCGGGCGCGCCGGCCGTCACCTCGTTCATGATGACGGTGAGCGGCGTCTTCAGCGCATGGGCCAAGTTGCCGGCATGGGTGCGCGCCTCCTCCGCCTGCCGCTCGTTATGGGCGAGGAGATTGTTCAGCTCCTCCACCAGCGGCCGGATTTCCAGCGGCAGCTTCACCTCCACCCGCGAGGCCCGGCCGGATCGCACCGCCGCGATCGCCAGCCGCACCCGCCGCAGCGGCCACAGGCCGAAGATCGTCTGAAGCGCGGAGAGGATGATGAGGCCCAGCCCCAATATCGCGAAACTGCGGATCATCGTGCGGCGGATGACGGCGATCTGCGCATCCAGCTCGTCACGGCTCTCGGCCACCTGGAAGCGCCATGTCACCGGCGATCCGGGCAGCTTCACGTCCCGCTCCACCACGCGCAGCGGCTCGTCCTTGAACTGCTTGCTGTCGTAGGTGTGCACCACCGGCTGGGGGTGGGCGAGGTCCACCGTCAGCGTCTGGTCCCACAGCGAGCGGGAGGGGAACACCTCATGCCCCTTGCCGGATATCTGCCAGTAGAAGCCCGAATAGGGCTCCAGGAAGCGCTGGTCCGCCAGCGGGCGGTTGAACGTCACCTCGCCGTCCGGCCCGATATCGGCCTGCACGATCATCGCGGTCAGCTCATAATCGAGCGAACCGTCGAAATTGCGGGTGATGGCGCTGGTCAGCACCCGATCCAGCGCGACGCCGCCGCCGGCGAGCAGCACCAGAATCCACACCGCCGCGATGCCGATCATGCGCCGGGTGAGAGACCCCGTCAGCGGCGCGGCCGGATGCCACTCCTCCCCGCGCGGGCGCAGGAAGACGAGGATGCGCAGCATGTTGACCAGCATGGACCACAAACGGTCCCGCCGCCGGCTCTCGCCGCCGGCGTTGCCGGACGCGGCTTCAGGCGGAGGCGGGCTCTTCAAGGCTGTAGCCAAGCCCCCGGATGGTGGTGATGATGTCGGTGCCGA
>Ga0105248_10008597_pt1 | contig 11213 bp, 3 predicted proteins | sample KBSS34metaG_FD_81524 | JGI IMG/M metagenome (GOLD analysis project Ga0105248, IMG submission 81524) | Switchgrass rhizosphere microbial communities from Kellogg Biological Station, Michigan, USA - KBS S3-4 metaG | ecosystem: Host-associated > Plants > Roots > Rhizosphere > Soil | place...
AGTTTCCCGATTCGAACACCGGTTGGAACCTGCGGCTGATACCGTTGCGCGAACAGCTCGTCGGCAGTAGCCGAACCACGGTGCTGGTACTGTTCGGCGCGGTTGCCTTCGTACTGCTGATCGCCTGCGCGAACGTTGCAAATCTACTGTTGGTGCGCGCGGCTGCGAGACAGAAAGAGATCGCCTTGCGAACGGCGCTCGGCGCCAGCCGTTGGCGAATTGTCAGGCAGATGATCACGGAGAGCCTGTTGCTGGCGATTCTTGGCGGCGCGCTCGGAGCGTTGCTCGCGGCGTGGGGAGTCGAGCTGTTGGTGAAGCTAAGCGCGGACGCGATTCCGCGAACGGCGAACGTAAAAATCGACGCGACGGTACTCGGCTTCACGTTACTGATTTCGATTGTCACGGGAGTCTTGTTTGGCCTCGCGCCTGCTTTTCGCGCCGCGCGAGGCAATCTGATCGACTCGCTAAAAGCGGGAGTGCGAAGTGACGGGCAAGGCTCAGCTCGCAATCGCACGCGCAGCGTACTCGTCGTACTCGAAAGCGCGGTCGCAGTCGTGCTGCTGATCGGTGCGGGATTGTTGGTTCGGAGCCTCGTCGCGTTGCAAAACGTGAATCCCGGATTCGATGCGAACAACGTGTTGACACTGCGCGTCGATCTGCCGCGTCAGAAATACAACACGCCGGAAAAGGCCAGAAACTTTTTTCAGGATCTCGAGAGGCGTGTTGCCGGTTTGCCGGGAGTTGAAGCTGCCGGCATGGTCACTGAGCTGCCACTCAGCGGTCAGCTTAACGACGTTCCGTTCACTGTCGAAGGCCGTCCGGCGGTTGCTCCCGGACAGGAGTTTGGCGCCGACTTTCGCCGGGTGAACCAAAACTACTTTAACGCCATGCGTATTCCCTTGCTCCGCGGCCGCAACTTCACGGATCAGGAAGTGCAGCAGGGCGACAACGTAGTCATCGTCAGCCAGCAACTCGTCGCTGCGGTCTTTCCGAATGAGGAACCGCTGGGCCAACGTTTGATTACCGTCATGGGAGACGACCGTTACGAGATCGTCGGAGTGGTCGGCGATCTGCTTCATCAATCGCTGGGCGGTCAACCGTCACCGGCGATGTATTTCCCGACGCGGCAAGCCGGCGGGATGAATCTTGTGGTTCGCACCAAAGGCGATCCGTTGAGCATCGCCGGCGCCGTGCGGGGCGAGGTGCGCGCTATCGATCCCGATCAGCCGATCTCGGCGCTGAAGCCGATGACGGACTGGCTTAGTTCGTCCGTCGCCGCGCCGCGGTATCGCACGACGTTGCTCGTGTTGTTTGCGGCCCTCGCGATGATCCTCGCAGCCACGGGAATCTACGGTGTCATGTCGTACACAGTGGCCCAGCGAACTCACGAGATCGGCGTGCGCATGGCTCTGGGCGCGCGGCGGTGGGACGTGTTGAAGCTGGTGGTGCGGCAGGGAATGGTGCTCACGGTGATCGGCGTGGTTGTCGGTTTACTCGGCGCGTTTGCTTTGACGCGAGTGATGTCGAGTTTGCTGTTCGGCGTGACGGCGAAAGATCCGATCACGTTCGGTGTCGTCGCAGCGTTGTTGCTGGCAGTAGCTTTCCTCGCCTGCTTCGTGCCCGCGCGGCGCGCGACGAAAGTCGATCCCCTCGTGGCTTTGAGGTACGAGTAATGGAATCAGTTATAAAAGATCTTCGCTTTGCGTTTCGTAGCTTACTCAAGCGGCCCGCGTTCACGGCCATCGCCGTCATCACGCTCGGACTCGGCATCGGCGCGACTACCGCGATTTTCAGCGTCGTCAACAGCGTTATGTTACGGCGGCTGCCGTATCTCACGGCCGATCGCATCGTGGTGATCCAGGAGCTGAATCCGGAAGGAAAACGAATCCAGGTCACGGGTCCCAACTTTATCGACTGGCGCGCGCAGAATACCGTCTTCGAACATCTCGCGGCGATCAAAACAAGAAACGCAAATCTCACCCTCGCGGACCAGGCCGAACGCATCGACATGGCCCAAACGTCCGCCGACTTTTTCGACGTGTTCGGAGTCGGACCACAGCAGGGCCGACTCTTCGTCGCCGGTGACGAACAAGCGGGACATGCGCCCGTGGCGGTTTTGAGCGACGTTCTGTGGCGGCGCCGGTTTGCCGCGAACCCGAGCGTCGTGGGCGCGCCGATCACGCTCGACGGCGACACTTACACCGTCGTGGGTATTGCGCCGCCGGGTTTCCAGTATCCCGATAAAACGGAAGTGTGGTTGCCGCCGCTGAAACTCGCCCCGGAATTTAATCCGCGCGTTGAGCCCACGGAGCGGCGCGGCATGGGTTACCTGAGCGCGGTGGCGCTGCTCAAACCCGGCGTCACCGTCGCGCAGGCCGGCGGCGAGATGGAGACGATCACCAGCCGCCTGCGACAACAATATCCCGAGACAAATAACCGCCGCTTCAACCGCGTCCTTTCGCTTCACAATTATCTCGTCGGTGATTCCCGCACGATGTTGTGGCTGCTGTTTGGCGCAGTCGGGCTCGTGCTGCTGATCGCGTGTGCCAACGTCGCGAATCTTTTACTCGCGAGCGCGACCGCGCGCAGCAAGGAGATGGCGATTCGCGCAGCGCTCGGCGCGTCGCGTTGGCGCGTGATTCGGCAGCTCCTGACTGAGAGCGCGATACTCGCGCTTGCCGGAGGTCTTCTTGGCCTGGGGCTCTCGAGTTACGGCGTCATGGCGATCATGAAGCTGTTGCCGCAGACGTTTCCACGTCTCGCCGAGATCGGCATGGATTGGCGTGTGTTTGGGTTCACGCTCGGTGCGTCGTTACTCACCGGATTTCTGTTCGGCTTTGCGCCCGCGCTGCACATTTCGCGCACTGACGTTCAGGACGCGATGAAGGAAACAGGACGCGGCACTGCCGGCAGTGCGCGTCACACTCGTTTGCGACACGCGCTGATCGTGACGGAAGTCGCGTTGTCGGTTGTGTTGCTTGCCGGCGCGGGACTGCTGTTTCGCAGTTTCATGCGTTTGCAGGCGGTCAACGCCGGTTTCACTCCGCAGCAGGTGTTGACGGCGCAGCTCTCACCCGCTGGTCCGAAGTATGCCAATCTTTCCGACTACGTCGCTTTTTACGATCAAGTGCTGGAACGCACTCGTTCCCTGCCAGGCGTGCAAAGCGCGGGCGTGATCAATACGCTGCCGCTCAGCGGTGGACCAACTATCGCCTTCCGCATCGAAGGGCGTCCGATCCTCACGGTGGACAACTGGGTGCCCACGAACTTCCGTACGGTGACTCCCGATTACTTTCGCGCGATGAACATTCCGGTGCTGCAGGGACGCACGTTTACGGCAGAAGACCGCGCCGACGCGCCGCGGCGATTGATGATCAACCAGGCATTGGCCCAACGCGACTTTCCCAACGAAGATCCGGTCGGGAAACGAATCACGCTCGGCAACACCGATGAGAACAATCAACCCATCTGGTTCGAGATCGTCGGTGTGACGGCAAACGTCCGCAGCATCGAGTTGCGTGAGGAAGCGCCGCCGGAGCTCTACTTCGCGCTTCCGCAACTGCCGTTTCAAAACATGGCGATCGTCGTTCGTTCGACAGTCGAGCCGGAAACGCTCGCGCCCGCGTTGCGCCAGGCGGTGGCGGAAGTCGATCGCACGGCGCCGGTGGCTCAAGTGCAGACGATGGAACACATCGTGAGCGAGTCAGTGACGCAGCCACGGTTCAATCTCTTTCTCGTGGGACTGTTTGGCGGCATCGCGTTGCTGCTTTCCGCCGCCGGGATTTACGGAGTGACCGCCTACACGGTCACGCAGCGCACGCACGAGCTCGGCATTCGACTCGCGCTGGGCGCGCAAGTCAGCGATGTGCTCAAGCTTGTGCTGGGCCAGGGAATGGCCGTGATCGGAATCGGCATGGTGATCGGTCTGGTAGCCGCGTTTGGACTGATGCGTTTGCTGAGAAGTTTGCTGTTCGGTGTCGGTGAAAACGATCCACTGACGTTCGCGGCGATCAGTCTCGTGTTGCTGCTGGTCGCGCTGGTCGCGTGTTACGTGCCCGCGCGACGCGCAACGAAGGTCGATCCGATGATCGCGTTGAGGTACGAGTGATGGATTCTGTCTTGCAAGATCTCAAGTTTGCGTTTCGCAGCTTGAGCAAACGACCCGGTTTCACATTGGTGGCGGTGCTGACGCTGATGCTGGCCATCGGCGTCAACACAACCATCTTCAGCGTAGTGAACGCGGTATTGCTGCGCGCGTTGCCGTTCCGGGATCCCGAACAGCTCGTCTCGGTCCAGAAATCCGCGAGCGAGAAAGGCTTCCCCGGCATCGCCGCGTATCAATATATGGTTTGGCGCGAAAAGCAAACGAGCCTCGCCGATCTCGGTGCTTACAGTGATAACGCTTTCAATCTCACGGGCCGCGGAGAACCCGAACGCATCTCGTGCGCGCAGGTAACGGCGAGTGTCTTCACCACGCTCGGCGTGCAGCCCCTCGCAGGCCGTCTCTTCCTGCCGCAGGAAGACGCAGTCGGCGGGAACAATGTCGCGATCGTGAGCGAGAAGTTCTGGCGCACACGTTACGGCGGAAGCGAGTCGATGCTCGGCAGCAGTCTTACGCTCGACAACAAGCTCTACACGATCGTCGGCGTGATGCCCGCCGGTTTTCGTTTTCCCGGTGAGTACGACATTTGGCTGCCGCTCGCACTCGATCCTGCGAAAGAGTTCGGCACTTTCCTGTCGCTCATTGAAGTTGTGGGACGCGTCAAGCCCGGCGCAAATGCGGAACGCACGCAAAACGAGTTGGGGTTGATCGCGCGCAACGCGTCGGAATCAAACAAGTCACAAGGCAAAGAAGGGCTGCCGGTCGTCCAGGTTGAGCTCGTACCGCTGCATCAGCAACTCGTCGCCGGCGCGCGCTTGACGGTCCTCGTTCTCTGGGGTGCTGTTGGTCTCGTGATGCTTCTCGCGTGCGTGAACGTCGCGGGCTTGATGGTCTCGCGAACGCTCGCGCGCCAACGCGAAATGGCCGTGCGTGCCGCGGTCGGCGCGCGACGCTGGCAGTTGATTCGACAACTGCTCATCGAGAGCGTCGTGCTCGGTCTCGCGGGTGGCTTCTTCGGTTTGTTGATTGCCTTGTGGTCCACGAGGGCTGTCGGCTCGCTTGTACCCGCGGACTTCGCCACGACTGTTTACGATCTCAGCAGCATTCCGATCGACTGGCGCGTTTTTGCTTTCACTCTCGCGCTCTCGTTGATCACCGGTGTGGTGTTTGGACTGGCGCCTGCGTTTGCGGCTTCAAAACCGGATCTCATCCAGGCGTTTCGTAACAGCCGCTCCGCGGGTTTGATGAGTTTCGGACTGCGCAGCTTTCGTGGCTGGCTCGTCGTCGCAGAACTGGCGCTGGCGATGATTCTCCTCGTCGCCGCCGGCCTGCTTGTGCGCAGCTTCGACAAGCTCACGTCGGTCGACGTCGGTTTCGATCGCGAGAACGTGTTGACGGCACGCATCGGTCTGCCGCGCTCGAAGTACAAAGAACCCGGGCAGTCGCTCGCGTTTCAACAGGAACTCCTGGACAAGGTCAAAGCCTTGCCGGGGGTCCAGGCCGCGGGCATGATCAATCACACACCGCTGGCCGGCTTTAGCATTGTCGTCTTCACCACGATCGAAGGACTTCCGCCATTCAACAAAGAAGATCCGCCGATCGGCGTGGGCGTGGTCTCGCCTGACTACTTTCAGACGCTGAAGATTCCTCTCCTCGAGGGACGAGCTCTCGACGCCCGCGATGGACCAGTCACGCAAAAGGTCGCGCTTGTTAACCAGGCATTCGCGCAACGTTTTTTTCCGAAAGGCGACGTGCTGGGTAAACGAGTCGGGTTCGCGTGTGAAGAGTCTGAAGGTTTGTGCCGGACGATTGTCGGCGTAGTGGGAAACATTCGGCAGGAGGGTCTCACCGACAACGTTGCCGCGGAGCTTTACCTGCCAAACACGCAGATGTCGATGAACGGCTTCACGTTATTTGTGCGCACGACTACCGCTCCCCTCGCGTCTGTCGCGGCAGTTCGCAGCCAGGTGCTCGCCGTCGACAAGAACCAGCCGATCTACGACGTCAAGCCGTTGGCCCAACGCGTTTCGGATGCGACTGCTGTTTCGCGTTCGCTGACGATTTTATTCGGCGCGTTCGCAGTGCTTGCGCTCGTGCTCGGCCTCGTCGGCATCTACGGCATCGTCTCCTACTCCGTCACGCAGCGAACGCAGGAGATCGGGATTCGCATGGCGCTCGGCGCGCGGGCGCTCCACATATTGCAACTGATTCTCCGTCACGGACTGGTGCTGGTTCTCAGCGGCGTCGCGCTCGGCGTCGCGGGCGCACTCGCGCTAACCCGCTTTCTGACAACTTTACTTTTCGGTATCACGCCAACTGACACGCTCACGTTTGTCGTGGTGTCGGCCATCTTTTTCATCATCGCGATGGTCGCGGCGCTGATTCCGGCGCGGCGCGCGACGAAAGTCGATCCGCTAATTGCACTGAGGTACGAGTAATGGATTCACTCATCAAAGATCTGAAGTTTGCCTTTCGTAGTTTGTTGAAGCGGCCCGGTTTTATGGCCGTGGCCGTGGTCACGCTCGCACTCGGCATCGGCGGCAGCACCGCGATCTTTACCGTGGTCGATGCGGCGTTGCTGCGCGGCTTGCCTTACAAGGAACCCAATCGTCTGGTTCATCTGTGGGAGAAGACTCCGCAAGACGCATTCTCCAAGCGCGAGTTTTCCTATCCCGATTATCAGGACTACCAGAAGAACAACGTATTCGACGGCCTTGGCGCTTACACGGGTGGCCGCGTACTGCTCAGCGGTAATGGGGAGACCGAGAGCGTGGGCGGCCCCCGCGTGAGCGCCAACTTCTTCTCCGTGTTGGGAGTGGAGCCGATTCTCGGCCGCACGTTCCAGGCGGGTGAAGATCAGCAGGGGGGACCAAAAGTTGTCGTGCTTACCTACGCGATGTGGCAACGAAAGTTCGGTGCGGACACGGGAATCATCGGGCGCGGACTCACGATCAACGGCGAGGGTTACCAGATCATCGGCGTGTTGCCGGCGAGCTTTCAGTTTGCGCTCAGAAATTCAGATCTGTTTATTCCCTATCAACCGACGGAGAACCAGCTAACGCGTCGCTACATGCACGGCACGAACCTGATCGGGCGGCTCAAACCCGGTGTTAACGAAACTCAGGCACAGTCGGATCTGAGCGTCATTGCGAGCCGCATCGAGCAGGAGCACAACCAGTCACACGCGGGCACGACCATGCGGATCGTTCCGTTGCAGGAAGAAGTGATCGGCAACGTCAGGCCGATACTGCTGGTGCTGCTGGCGGCAGTTGGATTCGTGCTGCTGATCGCGTGCGCAAACGTCGCGAGTTTGTTGTTGACGCGCTCGCTCGCGCGGCAGAAAGAAGTCGCGATTCGCTCGGCGTTGGGTGCGAGTCGCTGGCGGGTGGTGCGACAACTGTTGACCGAGTCGATGGTCCTGTCGCTGCTCGGCGGCGCTGCCGGTTTACTGATCGCTTACTGGGGCGTGCCTGCGCTAGTCGCTGCGTTGCCGCAGAACCAGTTGAACGCGATGCCGTTTCTCAAGACGTTGAGTCTCGACGCCGGTATTCTCACGTTCTCCTTTGCGCTCTCACTTGTCACCGGACTCGTGTTTGGTTTAGCGCCCGCGTTGCAGTCGTCGCGTCTCGATCTCAACGAAGTTTTGAAAGAAGGCGGGCGCAATATGTCGGCTGGCGCTGGTCACCGGTTGCGTAGCGCGATGGTCGTGAGCGAGATCGCGCTCGCGGTCGTGTTGCTGGTCGGCGCGGGACTGATGATGAAGAGCCTGCTGCGGCTGCTGCAAACAAACGTCGGCTTCAAGACGGAAAACCTGCTGACGATGGGCATGGTGTTACCGCCGACGAAGTACACCCAGGCTAATCAACTCACCAGTTTCAGCGACCAGATCCAGGAACGCGTGCGGTCGCTGCCCGGAGTTGCGAGCGCGGGAACGGTGGACGTTCTTCCGCTCAATGGCGGCAACACGACTCGTTTTTACATCGACGGTGATCCCGTTCCGCAACCGGGTAAAGAAATCGAAGCGAACTCCCGCGTCGTCAGCGACACCTATTTTCAAGCTCTCGGCGTCCCTCTGATCGCCGGCCGCATGTTTGACCAGCGCGACACGCCGGACAAGCCCAACGTAATCATCATCGGCAAGACGATCGCCGATCGGCTCTTTGCGGGACGCGATCCGGTGGGACGCAAGATTAGATACAGCAGCGTACAGTTAGATCCAGTAGAGATCGTCGGCGTGGTCGGGGACGTGAAGATCACCGGTCTCGATGAAGCAGTCAAACCGGTGCTTTACTATCCGTACCGGCAAAACTCCGGTCCATTCGCCAATCTTGTCGTGCGTACCGACGGCGATCCGGCCGCACTCACGGCCAGCGTTCGCAACGAAATCCGCAACCTCGAACCCGACGCCGCGATCCTCAACGTCAACACGATGGACCAGATGATCGCGCAAACGCCGGCGTCGTTCATGCGACGTTTCCCGGCGTTGCTGATCAGCATCTTCGCGGCCGTCGCCCTGTTGCTGGCGTCGATCGGTATCTACGGCGTCGTTTCCTATTCAGTGAGTCAACAGACGCACTACATCGGCGTGCGCATGGCGCTCGGCGCGAGTCCGTCTGACATTCTCCGGATGATCTTGAAACAGGGACTCGTGTTGGCCGTGGCGGGCGTGGTGATCGGCGTCGTGGCCGCGCTCGGGCTGATGCGGCTGTTGCGCACTTTGCTGTTTGAAGTGAGCACGAACGACGTTACGACGTTTGCGACAGTCAGCGGCGCGTTGTTCGTCGTCGCGCTCGTGGCTTGTTACCTCCCGGCACGACGGGCCACGAAAGTAGATCCACTCGTCGCGCTCAGATACGAATAAGGATTTACGCATAATGATCACGGATATTCGATACGCGTTGCGCATGCTCGCGAAGAGCCCCTCGTTTACGTTGGTAGCGGTGTTGACGATCGCGCTCGGCGTGGGCGCGAACACTGCGCTCTTTAGCGTGGTCGATGCCGTGCTGCTGAAAAAGCTGCCGGTGAAAGATCCGGATCAGCTCGTGCTCTTTAAAGCGAGCTGGAACAGTGACAAGTTCGGTCCGGGCGGCTTCAACGGCAGCAATCGGTACAACCCGGAAACTCGTATGACCGTTGGCACCTCGTTTCCGTTGCAGACGCTGGCGCGTTTTCGACAGGACCAGAGTGTCTTGTCTGACGTGTTTGCGTTTGCGCCGCTGGATATCACGATGAACGCAGGCGGCCAGGCAGAGGTGGTCAGTGCGCAGGCCGTGTCCGGAAACTACTATGCGGCGCTGGGTGTGCCCGCGCTCGTCGGTCGCACGATTACAGATGCCGACGACAATGCGGGCGTGACTCCCGTCGCGGTGCTCAGCCATCGTTTATGGACCACACGCTTCAACAGTGATCCCGCAATCGTCGGCAAGCAGGTAAACGTCAATAACGTCGCTTTCACGGTGGCAGGTGTGACGCCGGAGGGCTTTCTCGGCGCGTCGAACGTCGGTACGGCGCAGGACCTCACGATTCCGATCGCGTGGGAGCCGCAGATTTCGGGTGAGCGCACCAACACGCGGGGCGCGGGAATCTGGTGGCTGCGGTTGATGGGGCGACTGAAACCCGGCGCCACGCTCGAACAGGCGCAGGCCGCACTCGCCGAACCGTTTCAAGCCTCCGTACTCGAACATCGCGCAGCGCGACAGGCACGCGCGACGCAGCCGCTGCGAACGCTCGATCCGAAAGATCTGCCACGGCTGAGCGCCGACTCGGGTAGCCAGGGCGAGATGGATTCGCGGCGCGGGCTGACCACGCCGTTGCGGTTACTGCTCGGAGTCGTTGGAGTCGTGCTGCTGATCGCGTGCGCCAACGTCGCGAACCTGCTGCTCGCGCGTGCTGCAGCACGCAAAAAAGAGATCGCCGTTCGACTCGCACTCGGAGCGAGCCGCGCGCGCTTGATCCGCCAGTTGTTAACCGAGAGCGTATTGCTCGCCGTTGCCGGTGGCGCGCTCGGGATGCTGTTCGCGCTTTGGATCAAGAACGGTCTGTTGGTAGTGACTGACTGGGGCGGCCGCTGGATGAGCGCACTCGAGCCCTCACTCGACCTGCGTGTATTCGGTTTCACTCTCGCTTTGTCCGTACTGACCGGGCTCGTGTTCGGCACGGTTCCGGCGTTGCGCGCAACGCGGTTCGACGTCACGCCGTCGCTCAAAGACGCGGCCCGCGGGTCGAGTGCGATCAATCGTTCGCTGCTGAGCAAGTCGCTGGTCGTGGCCCAGGTATCGCTCTCGGTCCTGCTGCTGATCGGCGCGGGTTTGCTCGTTCGCACAGTGCGCAATCTCCGGCACGTGGAAACGGGATTCAATTCGCAAAACCTGCTGCTGTTCGACGTTGAACCGGGTTCGATCGGTTACGAAGACGATCGCCTGGCTGCGTTGTACGAACAGATGTTCACGCGGCTCGAAGCCGTACCGGGCGTGCAGGCGGTGACGTTTTCGCGTCACGCGCTGCTTTCTTACTCCTCGAGCACAGACTCGGTGTTTGTCGAAGGTGAGCTTGGTCCGGACGGTAAGCCACGCGACACCGACACCAAGGTTCACACGGTGCGTGAGAATTTTTTGCCTGCCATGGAAATCCCGTTGCTGTTGGGACGCAACCTTACCGCGCAGGATGATGCGCGCGCTCAGCAAGTCGCAGTCGTCAACCAGGCGTTTGTGAAAGCGCACTTTCCCAACCAGAGTCCGATTGGCAAACGGTTTGGCTTTGAAGCTGACAAACCGGCGGAAATCGAGATCGTGGGCGTCGCCCGCGATGCGAAATACACGAGCCAGCGAGACGAGATCGCTCAGACGGTTTATCGGCCGTGGAAACAGTCTCTAAAAACGATGGCCGGCGGGACGGTCGAAGTCCGCACGGGCGGCGACCCTGCGGCGTTTGTGGCCGGCATTCACCAGGCGCTGCACGAAGTCGACAGCAACCTGCCGTTGAGCAACATTCGCACCCAGATCCAGCAAGCCGACGAAACACTCGCGATGGAGCGCATGTTTGCCAAACTCTTCGCGCTCTTTGGACTGATCGCGCAGGCACTCGCGGCGATCGGTCTTTACGGCGTGATGGC
>Ga0105248_10008598_pt1 | contig 11211 bp, 10 predicted proteins | sample KBSS34metaG_FD_81524 | JGI IMG/M metagenome (GOLD analysis project Ga0105248, IMG submission 81524) | Switchgrass rhizosphere microbial communities from Kellogg Biological Station, Michigan, USA - KBS S3-4 metaG | ecosystem: Host-associated > Plants > Roots > Rhizosphere > Soil | place...
CCCCATCTTCGTTCCAGGCCGGGCACACCGGATTACATACAAAAGGAAGTGAGACATGGCTGAGATTACGGCCGCGAGCGTCAAGGAACTGCGCGAGCGCACTGGCGCCGGCATGATGGACTGCAAGAAGGCGCTTGCCGAGACCAATGGCGAAATGGAGCCGGCGATCGATTGGCTGCGAGCCAAGGGCTTGTCGGCCGCTGCCAAGAAGGCCGGGCGCACCGCCGCCGAGGGCCTCGTCGGCGTCACCGTCGAAGGTCACCGTGGCGCGGTCGTCGAGGTCAATTCGGAAACCGACTTCGTCGCCAAGAACGAGCTGTTCCAGCAATTCGTGGTCAACGTCGCCAAGCTTGTGCTGGAGCACGGCCCCGACGTCGAGGCACTTGGCGCGGCGGCTTACCCGGGCGGTGGGACCGTCACCGAGGCACTGACCGAGAACATCGCCAAGATCGGCGAGAACCAGTCGTTGCGCCGCGCCGCGGTGCTCGAAGTGAAGCAGGGTGCGGTCGTGTCCTACGTCCACAACCAGGTCGCTCCGGGACTCGGCAAGATCGGCGTTCTGGTGGCGCTCGAGAGTGCTGCCGGCGCCGACGTGCTCACCGCGCTTGGCAAACAGATCGCGATGCACGTTGCTGCCGCTCACCCGCTGGCACTGACGGCGGAAGAGTTGCCGGCAGAGCTGATTGAGCGCGAGCGCGGAATTGCGCTGGAGAAGGCCAAGGAAAGCGGCAAGCCGCAGGCCATCGCCGAAAAAATGGTCGAGGGCGGCCTCGCCAAGTTCCGCAAGGAACATTCGCTGCTCACGCAGCTGTTCGTCATCGACAACAAGACACCGGTTGCCGAGGTCGTGGCGTCGGCGGCGAAGGATGCGGGCACGGCCATCGAGTTGCTCGGATTCGTCCGCTTCCAGCTCGGCGAAGGCATTGAAAAGAAGGAAAGCGACTTCGCCGCGGAGGTTGCGGCGGCTGCCGGAACCAAGCCCGAACCGGTCGCCTGAAAGGCCGCGACTGCGGCTTAGCAGTTGGCAACGGGGCGGCTGCGCCATAAAGCGTGGCCGCCCTTGTTACATCTTGAGGACAACCCGCCCGCATGACCCGACCGCGATTCAACCGGATCCTCGTCAAGCTCTCGGGTGAGGCGTTAATGGGACAGGGCCAGTTCGGGATCGATCCCGCGGCGGCCGACGGGCTCGCCGGTGAGATCGCCGCGGCCAAGTCCCAGGGCCACGAGCTGTGCCTGGTCGTCGGTGGCGGCAACATTTTTCGCGGCATGGCGGCGGCGGCCAAGGGGTTCGACCGCGCCAGCGCCGATTACATGGGCATGCTGGCTACGGTAATGAACGCACTTGCGCTACAGAACGCGCTTGAGCGGCTCGGTGTCGACACCCGGGTCCAATCCGCGATCCCGATGTCGAGCGTGTGCGAGCCGTACATTCGCCGTCGCGCCCTTCGCCATATTGAAAAGGGCCGCATCGTCCTGTTCGCGGCCGGTACTGGCAATCCCTATTTCACCACCGACACCGCGGCGGCGTTGCGGGCGGCCGAAATGGGCTGCGACGCTCTGTTCAAGGGTACGAGCGTCGATGGTGTCTATGATGCCGATCCGAAGAAGGTTGCTGGCGCGAAGCGCTACGAAAAACTCGGCTTTAACAAAGTGCTGGGCGACGATCTTAAGGTGATGGACGCCGCAGCGGTCGCGTTATGCCGCGACAATGGGATTCCGATCGTCGTGTTCAACATCCGCCAGCCCGGCAACCTTGCCGAAGTGCTCGCCGGACGCGGGACTGCGACCATCGTCCAAAGTGGGGAGTAATCGATGACTACCAGCATTAGCACCGCTGACCTCAATCGCCGCATGCACGGCGCGCTCGAGGCGCTGCGCCACGACCTCGGCGGATTGCGCACCGGCCGGGCATCGACGGCGTTGCTCGATCCCATCCAGGTTGAGGTTTACGGCTCGAATATGCCGCTCAACCAGGTGGCGACGGTCTCCACGCCCGAGGCTCGCTTGCTCTCCGTCCAGGTGTGGGACCGCTCGAACGTCCAGCCGGTCGAAAAAGCGATCCGCAACGCCGGCCTCGGTATCAACCCGATTGTCGACGGCCAGATCATCCGCCTGCCAATCCCCGAACTGACCGAGGAGCGGCGCAAGGAACTGGCCAAGCTCGTTGGCCAATATGCGGAAAAGGCGCGGATCGCGGTGCGCAACGTCCGCCGCGACGGCATGGATCATCTCAAGACAGACGAGAAAAAGCACGAAATCAGCGAGGATGAGCGCAAGCGCCTCGAGCATGAAGTGCAGAAACTCACCGACGACACGATCAAGGAGATCGATGCGCTGGCTGAGACCAAGGAAAAGGAAATTCTCGGCAAGTGAGTCGCGCCGCTCCCGAGGGAGCCGAACAGCTCGCCAATGCCGGCGCCCGCACCGTCCCGCGCCATGTCGCGATCATCATGGATGGCAACGGTCGTTGGGCGGCTGCGCGCGGCCTGCCGCGGGTTGCCGGGCATCGCGCCGGCGCCGAAGCGGTACGGCGCGCGCTCCAGGCTGCGGTCGACCATGGTGTCGAAGTCCTGACGGTATACGCATTTTCGTCGGAGAACTGGCGGCGCACCGAAGGCGAGATTTCCGACCTGACCGCGCTGATGCGCTACTACCTCGACCGCGAACTCGATCGGCTGATGAAGGAAGGCGTGAAGCTCAAGCTCATCGGCGATTATTCCGCGTTCGGCGCGGACCTCGTCGATCGGCTCGAATCCGCCGTTGAGCGCACCCGGGATAATGACCGGCTGACCCTGGTGATCGCGCTCAATTACGGTTCGCGCGCCGAGATTGCGGCGGCAACGCGCACGCTTGCGGCCAAAGTTGCGGCGGGGGACCTCGATCCTGCGCAAATCGATGAGCAATCGCTGGCGGCCGAGCTTCAAACCCACGACTTGCCCGACCTCGACCTGTTGATCCGCACGTCGGGCGAAGTTCGTCTGTCGAACTTCCTGCTGTGGCAGGCGGCCTATGCCGAATTGCTGTTCCTCGACACCCTGTGGCCGGATTTCGATGAAGCGGTCTTCGCCGACGCGCTCGATCGATTTGCCGCTCGTCAACGACGCTTCGGTGGCCGGTGAACGAGCTTTTTGTCCGCATCATTTCCGGCTTGATCATGATCGCGCTCGCGCTCGCGGCCGCGTTCGAAGGCCGCGATTTCTTCGCGCTCCTGGTCGCGGCCGCGGCGACGGCGATGCTGTGGGAATGGCGCCAACTCACCAAGGGCTGGGGGTTAGGATGGGCGACGGGCGGGTTTTTCTACGCGGCCATTCCGGCAATCGCGCTCATCTGGGTCAGGCTGATCGAACCAGACGACCAGTGGCCGAAGCTGCTGCTGTGGGCATTTATCGTCACCTGGGCGACCGATATCGGCGCTTATTTCGTTGGTCGCGCCATGGGACGGACCAAGCTCGCCCCGGCGATCAGCCCGGGCAAGACGGTTGAGGGCTTGATCGGCGGCATCGCCGCCGCCGCACTGCTTGGCGGCGCGTGGGTGATTGACCAGCACCTCGGCCGCGCGTTGCTGGTTGCTGCGCCCGTATTTGCCGCGGCGGCACAGGCGGGAGACTTGTTCGAAAGCTGGATCAAGCGTCGCGCCGGGGTGAAGGACTCGGGCAACTGGTTGCCCGGCCACGGCGGCCTGCTCGATCGCCTTGATGGCCTGGTGCCGGTCGCTGTCCTAACCGCGCTCGCGCAGCTAGTGGGGCTGGCGTGACGCGCAAAATTGCCATTCTCGGCGCGACCGGGTCGGTCGGCACATCGACGCTTGACCTGGTTGAGCGCAATCCCGAGCGATTCGAAGTGGTTGCGGTAACCGCTGCCACAAACGCCACGGCCCTGGCCGACATCGCCCGGCGCACCGATGCCAGGCTCGCCGTGGTGGCCGATGAATCGCGCCTCGACGAGCTGCAAGCCGGACTCGCCGGCAGCTGCTGCCACGCGGCGGCAGGCGAGCAGGCGCTGATCGAGGCGGCCGCAGGCGACGCCGAGCTGGTCATTGCCGCGATTGTCGGTTGCGCTGGACTGACGCCGGTCATGGCGGCGGTCGAAGCGGGGAAGGCGGTCGCCCTCGCAAACAAGGAAGCGCTGGTCACCGCGGGCGAGTTGATGACCAGGGCCGCCGTCCGGACCGGCGCAACTCTACTGCCCGTGGATAGCGAGCATAATGCGATATTTCAGTGCATTGCATGCAGTCGCAAAGAGGATGTCTCAAAGATCATCCTGACCGCGAGCGGAGGCCCGTTCCGCACGGCGACGGCCGATGCGATTGCCGCCGCAACCCCGGCCCAGGCGGTCGCTCACCCCAATTGGTCGATGGGCGCGAAAATCTCGGTCGATTCGGCGACGATGATGAACAAGGGCCTCGAACTGATCGAGGCGCACTACCTGTTTGGTCTCGCGTCGGACCGCATCGATATTGTCATTCATCCCCAGTCGGTCGTTCATTCGCTGGTCGAGTTCGTCGACGGGTCCGTGCTTGCGCAACTTGGCAGCCCCGACATGCGCATTCCGATCGCTTACGCGTTGGCCTGGCCCGAGCGGATCCCAACCCCAGCTCAGCGACTGGACCTGCTGGAGATCGCACGGCTCGATTTTGAAGCCCCGGACCTAACACGCTTTCCTGCGCTTCGCCTGGCGCGCGAGGCTCTGGGCGCTGGTGGCTCGGCTCCGATCGTGCTCAACGCGGCCAACGAAGCAGCGGTCGCCAGTTTCCTGGCGGGCGAAATCGCATTTACCGAGATCGCACGGATCGTGGAGCGCTCGCTCGAGGCAAATGACCTCGGGGCTCCACAATCCATCGCCGATGTGCTCGATATTGACCAAACGACGCGCCGGCGCGTTGCCACGACAATGCAAGCGGTTTGCCAATGATGTTTGCCCATCCCCCATTGTGGCTCGTCCTCCTCGCCTTCGTCTGCGCGCTCGGGCCACTCGTCTTCTTCCATGAACTCGGTCACTACCTCGTCGCCCGCTGGTTCAAGGTGCCGGCGGAGGTCTTTTCGATCGGCTTCGGGCGTGAGCTGTTCGGCTGGACCGACAAGCAGGGGACCAGGTGGAAGGTCGCGTGGCTGCCGCTCGGCGGCTACGTCAAGTTCGTCGGAGACATGGGGCCCGCCAGTACACCTGCGGACCTCGAAAGCATTCCCGAACATCTGCGCGATCGTGCGTTCCAGTTGCGTCCAGTGTGGCAGCGTTTCCTCATCGTTCTCGCCGGGCCCGTGGCGAATTTCCTGTTGGCAATCGTGATCCTCGCCGGCTTCTTCAGTCTGATCGGGACGCCCGCCTCAAACGTTGTCAGTGCAATCCAGCCGAACAGTGCGGCCGCGGGTGCCGGGATTCAGCCCGGTGACCGCATCCTCTCCATTGCCGGTATGTCGACGCCGACTTTCGACGATATCTTCCGAACGGTCGCGGTCAGGCCGGATGAAACCGTAATGGTCGACGTGGAGCGCGGCGGAAGCGTCCAGGAGCTCCGCGTCACGCTCAAGACGGACATCCTCAAGGACGCCACCGGCCAACCATTCAAGCGCGGATTGCTTGGCGTCTATCCCAAAATCGAAGTCCGCGAACCCGTATCCATCGTGCGGGCGGTACCGATGGCGGTCGACTACACCGGCCGAATGACGCGCTCCATCGTTGACGGTATCGTGCAGCTGGTTCGTGGCCGGGTCTCACCCAAGCAACTCGGCGGACCGATCAAGATCGCCCAGATCGCCGGCGAGGGCGCCGCGCAGGGGCCGCTCCCGTTTGTCGGGCTGTTGGCGCTGCTCTCAATTAATCTCGGATTCATCAACCTCTTGCCAGTCCCGCTACTGGATGGAGGCCACCTGTTCTTCTATGCGATCGAGGCGGTCCGTCGCCGCCCGCTCAGCGCCGAGGCGCTCGACTGGGCATTCCGTGGCGGTCTCGCGCTCATTCTCGCGCTGTTGGTATTCGTCACCATCAACGATCTTGGCTCACTTGGCCTCTGGAACCAGCTTCAGCGCTTGATTGGGTAGGAGGCATGGGGCAGGGGCTAATTACGACCGTAGTGGCTGAGGGGCGGCCGAATTCTAGTTCACAAGGCGGGGACGCGTGATTTCAAGAACGAATGGCTTCAAGGGGCGTGCCGGCGCCGTTCTTCTGGTTGGGACCATGCTTGGTGGCTGGGCGACGCCGCTCATGGCCCAGGCTGCGCAGGACGCCCAGGGCGCGCCCGCTCAGGCTGCGCCTGACCAGCTGGCGCCAGCGCCGCCTGCACCTGCTCCCGTCGCGGCACCCGCCTCGCGGATGATTCGCTCGGTCGCCGTTCGCGGCAACCAGCGTCTCGAACCCGAGACGATCCGCTCGTACGCGAACCTGTCGCCGGGACAGACTTACACCGCCGAGACGCTCGATCAGGCGCTCAAGGATCTTTACGCAACTCAGTTGTTCGCTGACGTCCAGATCACGGGCGCGGAAACCGGCGACCTGGTCATTGCGGTCAAAGAGAACCCGGTCATCAACCGCATCGTCCTCGACGGCAACAAGCGGCTTAAGGACGACAAGATCCTGCCCGAGATCAAGCTTGCTCCGCGGCAGATCTTTACCCGTTCCGCAGCCCGGTCGGACGTCGAGCGAATCCTTGAGCTTTACCGTCGCCAGGGCCGGTTTGCGGCGCGCGTCGAACCCAAGATTGTCCAACTCGACCAGAACCGCGTCGACGTGGTGTTCGAAATTTTCGAGGGCGACCTCGCCAAGGTCCGCAAGATCAATATCCTCGGTAACAAGGCCTACGCGGACGAGCGCCTGCGCAAGGAAATGTACACCCGCCAGGCCGGCGGCATTCTCGGCATGCTCAAGTCGAACGACACTTACGATCCCGACCGTCTTGCCGCCGACCAGCAGAAGCTTCGCGCGTTCTACCTGACCGGTGGCTATGCTGATTTCCGGGTCGTCTCGGCGCTTGCCGAGTTGACCCCTGACCGCCGCGACTTCGTGATCACTTACGTGGTCGAGGAAGGGCCGCGGTATAAGTTCGGTACCGTCGAGGCCGACAGCGCGCTGCGCGACTTCCCGTCCGCCAAAGTCCGTTCGCTGGTCAAGATTCAGCCGGGCAGCTGGTTCAACGCCAAGACCGTCGAGGATTCGGTCACCGACCTGAACGAAGAAGCGGGTAACCTGGGTTACGCGTTCGCGGATATCAGCCCGGCCTACGATCGCGATTCCGACAAGCGGTTGATGAACCTGACCTTCAAGGTCGGCGAAACACCGCGCGTCTACGTTGAGCGGATCGACATCACCGGCAATACCGTCACGCGCGACAAGGTCGTCCGTCGCGAGTTTCGGGTCAACGAAGGCGACGCCTTCAACGCGCTCAAGGTCAAGCGCAGCCAGGACCGCATCCAGAGCCTCGGCTTCTTCCAGGACAAGCTCGAGGTCAAGCAGACCGAGGGCTCGGCTCCGGACCGCGTGGTGCTTGGGGTCAACGTTGAAGAGAAGGCGACCGGCCAGCTGGCCCTCTCGGGCGGCTATTCGAGCCTCGAGCGCTTCGTCATCCAGCTCGCCGTCTCGCAGAACAATTTCATGGGCAAGGGCCAGGAGCTCAATGCGAGCGTCAATTACTCGCGCTACGCCAAATCGGTCGAGCTGGGCTTCGTCGAACCTTATTTCCTCGACAAGCCAATTCTCCTCGGCGGACAGATTTTCCGGCGCGATTACAGTAGCTTCAATTTCGACGCCAACGGTGACCGAAATACCACCTATTCGCAGGTCAGCACGGGTTTCGGCCTGAGGACCGGCTTCCCCGTTTCGGAATTCACCAGCTTTGGAACGCGCTATACGCTGACCCAGGACAAGGTCTCGCTCGACAAGAACAGCTTCTACACCGACCCTGATGGAGCCGGTCCGTTGGGGCCGGAATGCGACCCGCTTAAAGCCGGCCGTTATCTGTGCGACGAAATTGGTACCCGGATCACCTCGCTGTTCGGCTATTCGGCGATCTACGACAACACTGACGGCATTCGTCCGACGCGGGGCCAGCGCGTGATCCTGACCCAGGACATTGCGGGTTTGGGAGGTGACGTCCGCTACGTCCGCAGCCGCGTCGACGCTACGAAATATCATGGTTTCGGCGGGGGCTGGGTTGCCTCGGCGCATGCCGAAGGCGGCTACATTTTCCCGCTGCAGAAGTCGCCTGGACCAGGCCGTGATGCGATCCGGCTGACGGATCGCTTCTTCGGTCCCCAGCTCCGCGGATTCGACATCCGCGGCATCGGGCCACGCATCGCCCGTGAAGTCTATGACCTTGACGGCAACCTCACGTCCAACAGTAACAATATCGTCGATTCGCTCGGTGGCAGGGCCTATTACATGGGCCGGTTGGAGCTCGAATTCCCAACCAGTTCGAGCCTCAAGAGCATGGGGCTCCGGCCGTCCGCGTTCCTCGATGTCGGATCGCTGTGGATGATCAAGACGCCAACGCTGACTGACATCGGGATCATCTGCACGCCTAATACCGGTGTTACGGGTGGTCAGCTGCTTCAGGCGCCGGCATCACATTGCCCGGGTGAAGGAGCCGCAGGCACGCTGCCTGGCGATGACTACTCGCGGTCCGCCGGGTTCAAGGAATTCTTCCTTGGCAATTCACCCAAGCCGCGCCTGTCGATCGGCGTCGGCGTCAACTGGACTTCGCCATTTGGGCCGCTCCGGCTCGATATCGCCAAGGCTCTTCTCAAGCAGAAGGGCGATGACACCAAATTGTTCAGCTTTAACGTAGGAACCCAATTCTGATGAAATATCTTCTGATTTCAGCCGCTTTCGCGGCTTCAATGCTCGCCCCGTCAGTCGCGACGGCGCAAAGCCTGCCGCCGGCGATCGTCGCTGTCGTGGACCTCGACAAGGTTTCCAGCACGTGTAACGCCTGCAAGACCGCGGCTGCGACGCTGCAGGGCCAGGTCAACGCGCTCAAGTCACGCGAACAGTCCCTGTCTGCGCCGCTCCAGGCCGAGGGCAAGTCGATCCAGACTGCGATCGATGCGCTGCCCAAGGGGACGGAGCCGGGCGCGGCGCTGCAGGCGCGGATCAAGGCGTTCGACACCAAGCGCCAGCAAGGCGCGCAGGAGCTGTCGCGGCAGCAAACGCAGATCCAGCGGAACCAGGCCTATATCTCGCAGCAGATCCAGACGAGGCTCGGCCCGATTTATCAGCAGGTGATGCAGCGCCGCGGTGCCAACCTCATGGTCGAAGTCGGCTCGACTCTCGCCACCGGGGCCTCGCTCGACGTGACCGCCGACGTCCTTGCCGCGCTCAATGCTGCGCTGCCGAGCGTCCAGACCACCGCTCCCGCACAGGCAGAACCGCCGGCAAGCCGTTAAGGGCGCGAATGAACGATTCGCCCGCCAGCACCGCCATCGGTCCGCTTGATATCAAGCGGGTGATGGCGGCGCTGCCGCATCGCTATCCAATGCTGCTGGTCGACCGGGTCGAAAGCCTCGACCCGAACAAAGGCATCGTGGCCATCAAGGCGGTGTCGATCAACGAGGAGTTCTTTCAGGGGCATTTCCCGGGCAGGCCAATCATGCCCGGGGTGCTCCAGGTGGAAGCGCTGGCCCAAGCGGCCGGCGTCCTGGCCGTCGAGAGCCTCGGCCTCGCCGGTTCGGGCAAGCTGGTCTATTTCATGTCGATCGACGGCGTGAAGTTCCGCAAGCCGGTCGAGCCGGGCGTATTGCTCCGGCTCGAGGTCGAGTTTCTTCAAAAGCGCTCGCGCGTGTGTAAGTTCGCCGGCCGCGCGATGCTCGACGGCGAGATCGCCACCGAGTGCGAGTTCACGGCGATGATCGCCGATCCGCCAGCCTGATCCCGAGGTACAGCCCACGGCCCTCGGTCCGGTAACTGAAAACATCCTGATAATGCTGGTCGAGCAGGTTTGAGCCCCGCACAAACAGTTCGATGCCGGGCCGGACCGCGTAGGCGATGCGGGCATCGGCCAGCCAGTAAGACCCCAGCGTGACGCGATCGAACGGAAACGTGTCGCGATTGTCGAGATGGTCTCCGACAAAAGCTAGAGAAGCGCCGTAACTGAAGCGCTTAATCGCGCCGTCGGCCGCGACCGAGGCGCTATGCTTCGGCCGCCTCGTCTCGGTCGCGCGTTCGCCCGTCACCGCGTCGGGCTGCGTCGACTTGAGATAGGCGTATTGAGCGGAGAGCCGCAGCGCATCACCAGCTTTCCAGTCGACCGTGGCTTCGATTCCGAACCGCCGGCTGCTCCCTGGTGCATTCAACACGCTTGTGAAGGTCGCGTTGTTGACGATCTCGTCGTGCAGGCGCTGGCGATATCCCGTCAGCGACGCGCCGACGGCGCCTCGACGATAGCGCAACGACACTTCGAACCCGTGAGAGCTTTCCGGCTTAAGGCTCGGATTGCCAACAAAATTCCCGGGAAAGAATCCGTATAGGTCGAAAAAGGTCGGCTGGGCGATCCCTTCGGCATAGGAGCCGGCTAGTGAAAAGCCGCCGCCAAGACGTCCGAGCAGCGAGGCGCGCAAGCTGGTCGCATCGCGGAAGCGATTAAACACATCGCGGCGGACGGCGACGTCGCCGGTAACGGCCGCGGCATCGGCCCGCCATTCAGCCACAATCGATTCGTGGCGGCGCGTGCGATCCTGGTTGGTGAATCCGCCGAAAGCCGTGTCGCGGGCATGGAATCTCTCGGATTCCGTCTCACCCGCGATGATCAGGCGATGCGTCACCGGTCCGGTCACGAAGCGCCGTTCGAGCTGGGCCGAGAGGTTGCGACGCGTTCCGCGCGTACGGTTCTGCTGGACGTTGGTCGGCTGAGTGTCGCCGGGAAGGACAATGCCCAGATAATTCTTGTTGGAAGAACCGAGGAGGATGCCGGACGCCCGCGCGCGCCACGGCGATGTTTCATTTCCGATCCCGACCCACAATCGTCCAGCCGCCAAGCGATTGCGGCTGCTGTCGAGCGTGTCTGCATGCGCGCCGGTGAGAAGGTCGAAGCCGTCGAATTGATCTCGCGCCGACAAGGCCAGGCCGGACGCGCCGATCTCGACGTTCGCCCGTGGGTGCCACGTCCCGCGCAGCCGCCCCGAGAGATTGCTGTAGCCATCCTTGTCACCGGGCCCGGCCACGCTGTTGATGCCGGTCGCCCGTTGGAAGCCAATGGCTCCGGCGATGCCGGCCTTGCCCGTC
>Ga0105248_10008603_pt1 | contig 11209 bp, 10 predicted proteins | sample KBSS34metaG_FD_81524 | JGI IMG/M metagenome (GOLD analysis project Ga0105248, IMG submission 81524) | Switchgrass rhizosphere microbial communities from Kellogg Biological Station, Michigan, USA - KBS S3-4 metaG | ecosystem: Host-associated > Plants > Roots > Rhizosphere > Soil | place...
AGCCATCGGTCTTGCAAGAATGCAAGGCAGGTCACGTGTTGTGATTCGCGAGCAGACGTGAATCGAAAGTGGAAGGGTAAATAGGCAATGCAGCACCGGGACGATGGGCACGGCGGGCGCGCCGCCGCTGCGATACGCAATCAGCACACGAAGGTCGTCATGTCTGCGTTGCTCGCCAACGCCATGGAGTTCTACGACTTCGTCGTCTACGTCTTTTTCGCTGCGTACATCGGCCGAGCCTTCTTTCCCCCTGGCGACCGCTTCATGAGCCTGATCATGGCGCTGGCGGTCTTCGGAGTGGGATTTGTGTCGAGACCTTTCGGCGCGGTGGTTCTCGGACGCTACGCAGATCGCCGCGGAAGACGCCCGGCGATGCTGCTGACGGTCGGGCTCATCACCAGCGCAACCTGCGTCATGGCGCTGATGCCAACGTATCGCGATATCGGCATTCTTGCGACGCTGGTGCTGACGGCGTGCCGTCTCGTGCAGGGTTTCTGCTTCGGGGGCGAGTTCGGCCCATCCATCGCCTATCTTGCGGAGGTCGCACCTGCTCGACGCCGAGGACTCTATTGCGCCGGCTTGTTCGCTGGTCAAGGCGTTGCCGTCGTCGCCGCCGGAATATTGGGCACCGTAGCGACATGGTGGTTGACGCCCGAACAGATGCAGGACTGGGGCTGGCGTGTGCCGTTCCTCCTCGCCGCGGCAGCGGCGCCGGTCTCCATATTCCTGCGTCGTCAGATGCCGGAATCCCTCCTCGCCATTCGAGGCCAGGGAACGACCCCTGAGGCCGGACCGAAGGCCGGCAGGGTGATCGCCCTGACTCTCGCAATCCTCGGGGGCACGGTCGCGAACTATGTCTGCAGCTACCTGCCCACCTACGCAAACGTGACCTTGGGAATGCACGAGGTTGCGTCCATGTCTGTGTCCATCGTGATCGGAGTGGTCACCTGCGTCTTCGCACTGCTGGGCGGCTGGCTCGCCGACGCGTACGACCGGCGACGCGTGCTGCTTTCCTCGCGCCTGGCCTGCGCCGTGCTCGCAGTGCCGATGTTTGCCTGGCTGAGTGCAAACCCATCACCGCCAGCGCTGTGGCTGACAGCGGCCGTCCTCGCCGCAACGAACGCCATCAATGCCGGAGCGTTGTTCGACTTGATGGCCGAGTCCTTCGCGCCCAGATATCGGGCGACCGCCATCTCCATCATCTATGCCATGGGGGTTGCTCTCTTCGGCGGCTCCACGCAGTTCGCAGTGGCCTGGCTGGGACAAGTCACAGCCTCGCCATTGGCCCCAAGCTGGTACCTGTTCGTCACGAGCCTCGTGGCCTTCGGAGCACTGTGGCCGATCCAGAAGGCCGCCACCGAGGGCGGCCGGCCGACGGCGCTCGTTCGATAGCGGCGTACCACGCAGATGCGCCATCTTTCGGAAGCTGGCGCCCCCACGCCCTGGATAGCCCGGCGACTTTCGTTGGTCGGTCGGTCGCTCACGCCAGTTCGCGATAGATCGCTCGGCTACACGTGAAATCCTGCGAAATGCGCCTGAAGCACCCATCACTCAACATGTGATCGCGGATTTCGGTCATTGAGTGGGGCTGCGCAGAACTTGCCGAGCTTCGAAATCAATCAATCACTAAAGAGACGTCCATGAGCAATGAGAAGAAGTGCCCAATGACGGTCAGGTCCAATACCGCCCGATTGAATCGGGATTGGTGGCCTGATCAGCTGAACCTGAGGATCTTGCGCCAACGCTCGCCGCTTTCCGACCCGATGGGCGCGAACTTCAACTATGCGCAAGAGTTCAAGAGTCTTGACCTTGCGGCCGTGAAAGAGGATCTGTTGGCATTGATGACGGACTCGAAGGACTGGTGGCCGGCTGACTTCGGTCACTATGGCCCCTTGTTCATCCGCATGGCCTGGCACAGCGCCGGCACGTACCGCTCCGGCGACGGCCGCGGGGGCGCTGGCGCAGGGCAGCAGCGCTTTGCGCCTCTCAACAGCTGGCCCGACAACGCCAACCTCGACAAGGCACGGCGGCTGCTGTGGCCGATCAAAAGGAAGTACGGCCGAAAGATCTCGTGGGCCGACCTCATGATCCTCACGGGCAACGTCGCGCTGGAGTCGATGGGGCTCAAGACGTTCGGCTTTGCGGGCGGGCGCAAGGACGTCTGGGAGCCGGAAGAAGACGTGAACTGGGGCTGCGAGACCACATGGCTGGCGGACAAGCGCCACTCAGGCGAGCGCAAGCTCGAGGAGCCGCTGGCGGCCGTTCAGATGGGCCTGATCTACGTCAATCCGGAAGGCCCGAACGGCAATCCGGACCCGATCGCGGCGGCAAAGGACATTCGCGAGGTCTTCGGCCGCATGGCAATGAACGATGAGGAGACGGTCGCCCTCATTGCCGGCGGCCACACCCTGGGCAAGACCCACGGCGCCGGAGCGGCCTCCCATGTGGGAGCGGAGCCGGAGGCGGCCGGTATCGAGGAGCAGGGGCTCGGTTGGAAGAGCAGCTTTGGCACCGGCAAAGGCCGCGACACCATCTCCAGCGGCCTGGAGGTGATCTGGACCACGACTCCAACGCGGTGGAGCAATGACTTCTTTGAACACCTGTTCGGGTTCGAATGGGAACTGACGAAGAGCCCGGCCGGTGCGCACCAATGGCGGCCGAAGGACGACGCGGGCGCCGGTACGGTGCCGGATCCGCACGACCCGTCCGTGCGGCGCGCCCCTTCCATGTTGACCACGGATCTCGCCCTGCGATTCGACCCGGTCTACGAGAGGATCTCTCGCCGCTTTCTTGAGAACCCGAATGAGTTCGCCGAGACGTTTGCGCGGGCCTGGTTCAAGCTGACTCACCGCGACATGGGACCGCGCACGCGCTACCTTGGCCCCGAGGTTCCGGCCGAGGAGCTCATATGGCAAGACCCTGTCCCCGCAGTCGATCACGAGTTGATTGATGAGAAGGACATTGCCGCGCTCAAGAGCAAGGTCCTGGCCTCGGGGTTGACGGTCGCGCAGCTGGTGTCGACCGCGTGGGCGTCGGCGTCCACCTTTCGCGGCTCCGACAAGCGGGGAGGAGCAAACGGTGCTCGCATTCGCCTCGCGCCGCAAAGGGATTGGGAGGTGAATCAACCGGACCAATTGGCTGCAGTGCTGGAAGTACTCGAGGCTATCCAGACAGAGTTCAACGCAGCCCGCTCTGGCGGCAAGAGAGTCTCGCTCGCCGACCTGATCGTGTTGGCAGGCTGCGCCGGCGTCGAGCTCGCGGCGAAGAATGCCGGCCACGTCGTGACGGTTCCCTTCATGCCGGGGCGCATGGACGCATCGCAGGAGCAGACGGACGTCGCGTCGTTTGCCGTGCTCGAACCCATCGCGGACGGCTTTCGCAACTATCTGAAGGGCAAGTGCTCGATTTCGGTCGAATCCTTGCTGCTCGACAAGGCGCAACTACTGACGTTGACCGCGCCGGAGATGACTGTTCTCGTCGGCGGCCTGCGCGTTTTGAATGCGAACTTCGCTCAGTCCCGACACGGCGTGTTCACCACCCGGCCCGAGACGCTGACCAATGACTACTTCGTCAACCTGCTGGACATGCGGACATCGTGGACGGCGTCCAGGCAGGACGAAGATGTCTTCGAAGGTCGTGACCGCACAACGGGTGAACTCCAGTGGACCGGCACGAGGGCAGATCTCATCTTCGGTTCAAGCTGCGAGTTGCGTGCCGTCGCCGAAGTCTATGGATGTGAGGACTCAAGGGAGAAGTTCGTCCATGACTTTGTGGCCGCGTGGTGCAAGGTCATGAATCTCGACCGTTTCGACCTTTGTTGATCCAAGGACGTTCTTCCTTCGCGGTGCGAGCCCGAGGCCGAAGCCACATTCACTCGACGCATTAGCGACTTGGGTGATGTGGCTTCGGCGAACGTCCCACCGATCAAGCGAATGGACCTATCGAGCCGCGGCTTCGGGGCGCCGGCGCAAGGTCACAGGCCGAGATCGCTGAGGCCGGGGTGGTCGTCGGGGCGACGTCCTGCGGGCCAGAAGAACTTGCGCTCCGACTCCTTGATGGGCATGTCGTTGATGCTCGCGTGACGGTGCTTCATGAGGCCGTCATCCCCGAATTCCCAGTTTTCGTTTCCGTAGCTCCTGAACCATTGACCTGAGTCGTCACGCCATTCGTAGGCGAACCGCACGGCAATTCGGTGGGTCCCGAATGCCCACAGTTCCTTGATGAGCCGGTAGTCAAGCTCCTTCTTCCACTTGCGTTCGAGCATCGCCTGCGCAGACGCGCGGCCGCTGAAGATCTCCGCCCGATTTCGCCAACGCGTGTCGACGCTGTACGCCATCGAGACGGCCTTGGGGTCACGGGAGTTCCATCCGTCCTCGGCAAGGCGCACCTTCTGGATGGCGGTCTCGAGATTGAACGGGGGGCATGGCGGTCTGGTTTCCATGGATAGCCTCTTTGAGTCGGGTTCGTCCTGTCCTGCTTGAGCAGCCCACAGTCGCTGCCGATGTGGGCTGCTTCTCGTCACTGCATGTGTTCGCGGATCCCGTTGCTGATCTGCTGGAGCGCTTCCTGCGTGGATGGTTGTTTGCGCAGGGCGTTCAGAAGCACGAAGTCGTGGATCGTGCCGTTGTAGCGAACGGCCGTTACGGCGACACCTGCGCTGGCCAGCTTGCGTGCATACGCTTCGCCTTCGTCACGCAGAGGATCGTTCTCCGCAGTGATGACGAGTGCCGGCGGCAGACCCCTGAGCTGTGCATCGGTGGCACGCAACGGCGAGACATAGGGGTTGTCGCGCAGCTTCTTGTCCGGGGCGTAACGGTCCCAGCCGTACTTCATGAAGGCTCGCGGCAGGAACCGCCCCTCGGCAAAGTACAGGTACGAGTCGGAGTCCACGCTGGCATCCGTTGCCGGAATCAGCAGCGCCTGATAGCGAATCTTTGGGCCGTTGCGATCCTTTGCCATCAGCGTCAGTGCCGCGGCCATGTTGCCGCCGACCGAATTGCCCGCGATGGCGATTCGCGAGGCGTCGGCACCGATCTCGTTCGCGTGGGCGGCAACCCATTTCAGAGTCGCGTACGACTCCTCCAGCTGGGTCGGGAACTTGGCGGCCGGGAGCGACGAGTACTCGACGAAGACGCCCACCTGGCCCGAACCGACCACGAGGTCGCGCACCAGGCGCTGGTGGTTTTGGAAGTTGCCGGCGATCCAGACGCCGCCATGGATGAACAGCAACACCCCCGGCTTGCCTTCGAGCTTCTCCGGTGTGACGACGAAGAGCTTCACGGTCCGTCCGTCTTGGGTGATCGTGCGCTCCGCGATCTTGACGCCCGACATGTCCACGGGCGTCTGGTTCTGCAGCCCGGTGAGGATGTCCTGCGGCTTGGGCTGCGGCAGCTCCCAGAAGGGGCTCGGGTTCTTGTTCAGGTCGCTGAGGAACGACCGGACGTTGGGCTCCAGGTGCGCGTCGGCGGACACATCAATCGCTGCGTGGGCGGCCTGGTTAGCCAGGCTGAGGGTCCCGATCAGGAAGGAGATGGCGGTGGATTTCAGAGTGCGGCGCATGGTTGATCCTCGATTGCGTTCAAAGAAGGGCGTTTGACCCTGGGACAAGAGATGGAACGTCAGGCGGGCTCTACACAGGGATGGCAGAACTCCCGCCCAACGAATGCACGGGCGAAGAAGTAGTTGTTGCGCGATCGCTCGCACAGGAGGTCGAGGTCGACCCGCCCCTTCGAGTCGCACGGGAAGGCATAGCCGCGGCCCGGGTCGAAGAGGGAGCGGAACCGCAGCTCAAAGTGGGTATCGGCTGCGTGCACCCGATGAAGTGATGCGATTGCGCTCATGGCGGGCTCCTCCGCTTCCTGCGAGAGACCAAGCTCAGATGGGACGGTCGGACGGATAGAACTCGTTCGACTGGCGGCGAAGCTCACCGGACTTGGCGGCGCGAGCGGTCTCGGCGCGGACTTCGGCGTGGGTGATCGGGGCGCCGACCGACGCAGTCGAGACGGACGCGGCGGGGATCAAGCCATACAGCTCATCCGTCTCGCGAGCCAGTTCGCCGGAGGCGCGTGCACGCTGCAGATCGGCCTTGACCTCAGCACGCGAGAGGGTGCTCTGTCTCGTCTGCGGCAGTTGAGTGCCGTAGAGATCGTTCGTCTGAAGGGCCAACTCGCCGGAAGCGCGGGCGCGTTGCAGCTCGGCCTTGACCTCGGCGCGTGTGAGGGCATGGCTGGACTGGACGCCTGCGCTGGCGGTGCCCGAAGCAGCGAGGGCTGCGAAGCCGGCGACGGAAACGAGGACGGTAGAGATGAGGCGTTGCATGGCGATGACTCCTTCGTTGGGGTGGTTAGGTGGTAGACCGTTCTGTCTACGTCTTCACTTTAAGCGATGTAGAACGATCTGTCTACACAAAAGTAGACGGACCTGTCTACAATGAGCCCATGCTTACGAATTCAGTCCCCGACAAGTCCCAGCTGTCCGCCCGCGAGCGCATCCTGGTGACGGCCCACGATCTCTTCTATAGGGAAGGCATCCGGGCAACTGGCATCGATCGTGTGATCGCCGAGTCCGGCGTCACGAAGGTCACCTTCTATCGGCACTTCCCCAGCAAGAACTTGCTGACGCTCGCGTACCTCGAGTACCGGCATGTGCTGTGGATGAATTGGTTCCGCGCAGCCCTGCTGCGCCATGGCTGCGAGCACCGTGGGGTGGCCGCTCTTCCGGATGCGCTGGACGAATGGCTTTCAGACGAGCACTACCGCGGCTGTGCGTTCATCAATGCTGCGGTGGAATTCGGCTCCTCGATGCCCGACGTGATGGAGATCTGCCGAGGGCACAAAGAGGACCTGGTGCGCGTCATCGCGGAACTCTTGCCGCCCGAGCGAAGCAACCCTCAGCTTGCCGAAGCGTTGGCCGCGGCGGTCGATGGCGCCTGCGTGCATACGCAGATGGGGATGTCACCGGCCCTGGTGCGCGCGGGTCTGGAAACATCGATTGCGTCGCTGGTGGGTGGCGTGAGCAGAGAGACTGCTACAGAGAGCTCTGCACGGACTGCGCGGCGGAACTCGGCGCGAAAGGCAAACGGCGCGGTTAAGGCGACGCGACGGGAGTGATCGTTGTGTTCGGTGACCATCGACGCTGCCCTCGCAGCCGCCGTGCGGCCGCGCTCTGCCAGCCGCAGGACCATTCCAGCCACGGTTCGCACGAGCCGCCACTCCCCTTCTGAGAAGGCACGGCTGGTGTCCGCATCGCTTCGTCAGAATTGACTTGCAAGGAAGTCGTTCAGGGGAAAGCCCGCTGCATGAAGCGCTCGAACAGCGCGTCTGGCAACCATCCCTTCAGGCGCGGAATCCAGCGGGCGAGCGTGCCGACACGGTAGCGAGGCGCTGGCACCCGCGCATGGACCGCCTGCTCAACGGCGCTGGCAACGTGCTCGGGCCGAGTGCTGCTGGCGACGCCGTCTTGGCGCATGCGCCGGACCATCTCGGCTCTCCGTTGGGCAAACGGGTTGTCTGTTGCGTTGACTTCTCGCAGCGCCGTATCCAGCGTATCCGTGGCCACCGGGCTTGGGCTCACGGTACAAGCGTACAGGCCGAGCGGCAGCAGCTCCTGTCGCAGCGATTCGGTATAGCCCTCAAGGGCGAACTTGCTGGCCGAATAGGCCGCGTTCATCGGCAAACCCAATTCGCCGCCGATTGAACTGATGTTGATGATGCGTCCCGATCTGCGCGCAACCATGCCCGGCAGGACGGCTTGGACCATGCGTGCTGCGCCGAGGAAGTTCGTGTCAAGCTGGTCCATGAACTCGTGCCATTGGGTTTCCAGTACGGCGCCGTAGAGGTCATAGCCAGCGTTGTTCACCAACACGTCAATGCGGCCCTCGCGCCGCAGTACCTCGCACACACACGCCTGGACCGACTCTGCGCGGGTGATGTCCAGACTGAGCAATTGCAGGCCGTCGAGGTGATTGGCCTTCACCTGGGCTCGCTGCGTCACGTAGACGCGGTGGCCGCGACCCTGCAGCCTTGCAGCGATCGCGGCACCAATGCCGCGAGTGCCGCCGGTAATGAGGATGACCAGGGAATCGTTCTTCATGGTGGAGTTCCTTTGGAACGGGGAGCGGCCGCGCGTTACAGCCCGCCCAAGAAGCGGTCGATGGCGAGCGTCGTATCGGCGGGTGCATCGACCACCGAAATGTGTGCAGTCGGCAACTCGAGGAAGCGGCCGCTCGGCAATTGCGCAGCGGCACGCCGCTGTTGATCGACCGGGCACAAGGGGTCGTGCGTACCGGCCACGAACAACGTCGGGACGGCGATGCCGTGCATGCGCGAGGCCAGGTCTTCGCGCTCCAGCAGCACCGAGCGGACCGCCTTGGTCAGCGCCGCGCCGTCTGCATCCCGGATGTGCTGGCGGAAATGGGCCATGAATGCGCTCTCGCGCTCGCGCGTCTCGGGCATGAAGTAGGCCTCGGCAACGCCCTTCACATACAGGTCGGTGCCGTTCAGCCAGCGTGCGCCCCAGGTCACGAACCTGTCTCGCCCACGTGCGCTGCTTTGAAACACGGGGGCGCTGAGCATGACGATGGCGCGCGTGCGATCTGGATAGCGCAACGCGAATTCGCCAGCGACCACCCCGCCCCAGGAAGTGCCGATGCTGACCACCGGCTGGGCGATCTCCAGTGCGTCGAGCACTTGTGCTTGGGCATGCGCACAGTCCGCCATGCTGAAGACGCCGCAGGACGCGTCGCTGGCACCGTGACCAGGACCATCAATGAGGATCAGCCGGTGGCGTTCCCGCAGGGCGGTCACTTGCGCGTTGTAGATGTGGTGGTCGGCGAGGATGGATGGCCAGAGCATCAGCACCTGCGACCTTTCATCGCGACGGCTCGGCATGCCGGTGTCGTAGACCGCCAGACAGCCAAGGGTGGTCGGAACGGATCGCATGCCGATGGCGCTGCCATCACCGGGAATCTGGCGCGCGACCGCGTCAGCACTGGGTGGAATCGTTGGGTCCATGGATAGCGTCAGGTGGAAAGTAACGCGCTTAATGCATGCAGCACGCGCCGGCCTGAATGACCGAATGCACGACCACATATTCGGTAGCGCTTGCTTCAAGCGCATGTCGCGAGATTTCACGTGTAGCTGGGCCCGCAGTGCACGCTGGCGCGAGCTATCGCTTGCGTGAAACGTGGAGCAGCTTGGACTTGCCGAATTGAGCCAGCGCAAAGCCATGTGGCCGCAGGCATCCCATTGTTGAAACATTCGATCGATCAGCGGATGGACATGCTCGCTCGCAAAGCATTTGTCGGCGATGTCTGCAGCCGCATGGATCCATCGCCCTTCCCGACTTGTCACGAGGCAAGGAGAACCACCATGACGACTGATGGAGAACTCAAGAGGAACGTCGAGGCTGAACTGGCCTGGGATCCGGCCGTTGCATCCGCTTCCATCGGCGTCGCGGCGAACGGGGGCGTCGTGACACTCAGTGGCCACCTTGGCACCTACGCAGAGAAATACGCCGCCGAGCGGGCCGCGCGACGCGTTGCTGGAGTGAAGGCCCTCGCGGTTGAGCTGGATGTGCGGATCTCTCCCGAACATCGGCGCAGCGACACCGACATTGCCACTGCCGTCGAACAGGCGCTCCGATGGAACACCCAGGTGGGTCCCGACAAGATCCACGTGATGGTCGAGAAGGGCTGGGTCACCCTGCAAGGCGAGGTGGAGTGGGACTTCCAGCGTCGCAGCATCGAGAAGGCGATTCGCCCGCTCATGGGTGTGGTGGGCGTCAGCGACGACATCACCATCCGCCCGAGGTTCACGCCGGATGACCTGCAGGCGCGCATCGGCGCGGCGCTCAAGCGCCAGGCCGAGCGCGAGACGAAGCACATCGCCGTCGAGATCGACGGAGCCACCGTGACTCTCAGGGGCCAGGTGCACTCCTGGCACGAGCGCGAGGCGGCGCAGGGCGTGGCCTGGGCAGCGCCCGGCGTCCGCGCGGTGGTCAATGAGTTGACCATCGGCTGACGCGCGCAGCGCAAGTGGCGCGCCAACGATGCTGTGAATTGCGTCGCTGGCCGCGATGCGCAAACGCAGGCCTGCAGCCAGCGGGTCGAAAGCACGAGCGCTGGCCGGCAACCCGACGGTCCAGGGAATATGGCCTTCGGATATCGCCCTCCTCCAGCCCGCACTCGCTCAGAACGAGACCTCGAATCGCACCTGGGCGACCCATGCGTTGGCGATTGCTGGATCGGTGTTTGGATTCTTGATGTACTGAAGGTCAGGCTGCAGGCTCAAGTGCTGCGAGACCTTCGCGAGGTAGCTGAGCTCGAAAGTGGTTTCCGCCCGGTCCGTCGGTTGCCCCGCGGACGCGGATGCCTCCCGGTAGCTCGCGCCGTTGCGCGCAGTCGTCACAGCGATGCCGACCTCATCCGAGGTCCTGCCGGCGACCCAGCCAGAAGCCACGAGCCCGGCGCTGACGTGCGAGGCGAAGCGGTTGACCCGCTCGTCTGCCACGCCGGCTCGCACGAAGCCCGACAGGCGGCGCGCCGCCGCCGCCGAATCGCCGATGAGAGTCCGCTCGGCGATGACGTAGGCGCCGGAGGACCCTTGATGCAGGACGGGCTGGCCCTGCGCATCGAGTCGACTCAGATCCTCGAACTGACCCGAGTAGTGCCACGCGCCGATCGCGACCTTGTCGACGTAGGGATCGAGCGAGGACAGGCGCCCGATTCGGTCGCGATGATTGGAGCCCGCGGCCGAGACCGGCGCGGCGCGCGACAGCGCAGCAACCTCTGCCACCGTGAGAAGGCCGTCGCCAGAGCGAAACGCCGCGCGGGATCCGTCGGGGCGCACGACCGGCACGCCGTCGAGCACGGCCACGCGCACCACGGTGTTCGCGCTCGGCTTGACGGCCACACGCAGGCCCACGGACGTGCGCGGGAAGATGGAAGGTCCCTCCACGCCGCTTTGCGAGAACTCGGGGCCGATGCCGAACGAGGCGTTCTGAAACAGGCTTGCCGCCTGCAGCCGGTAGAACTCGCTGTTCAAGTCGTAGATGCCCACCAGCGCGGAGACGCGATTGCCTTCGAAGTTCTGCTGGACCCAGAGCTCCTCGATCTGCGTTCCCGAAGGCCCTTCGATATTGCTTACGCCCTGCGCGTCGCCCACGATGGCGCTGGCGCTGCCCCCCGTGATCGTCAGGAGGTTGGCATACA
>Ga0105248_10008604_pt1 | contig 11208 bp, 5 predicted proteins | sample KBSS34metaG_FD_81524 | JGI IMG/M metagenome (GOLD analysis project Ga0105248, IMG submission 81524) | Switchgrass rhizosphere microbial communities from Kellogg Biological Station, Michigan, USA - KBS S3-4 metaG | ecosystem: Host-associated > Plants > Roots > Rhizosphere > Soil | place...
CGTATGTTGCGCGCTGGCGACGGCAGCACTAGCAGTAGGCCTGTTCGCCGCGGCGCTTGGTGGATGGCTGGCGAGTGTGATTCCGAGCGACCGCCGGCCTACGCTGAGATCCCTGGGGAGCGCACGCCTGCCAGAGCGCAAACACGGCCACGGATACAAGTACCGCCTGCGAGACAAAGGAGCGTCGCACGTGAATAGCCTCCAATCGGAATGAATGGGTACACTGGAAATCATAGGACACGCGGGAGTTGATCTACAATGTCCCATGGATACGGTTGCGGGAACGCGCCCCGGAAGGTCAACGCCGAGTCTTGGGCCGCAGCAAGAGACCGCAATGAGTGAAGGGACGCGAGATCGAAGGAGTCAAGGAATGAAAACTCAAATCGCTTTTATGGTAATCGCCGGGTGCGCGGCAGGTGTGGTCTCGGCACAGAGTCCGTCGTCGTCGTTTCCTCGCGGCAGCGGCCTGCAGAGCTGGCAGAATCCGGGAATCAAGAATGTGCTTGCGAAGTGCAAGAATCCGCCGAAGCCGTTCTCGATTCCGATTGCCAGCCAGTCGGCGAACGCGAACGCAGCGCCGCCGGATCCAGTTCTCCCAGCCACTTCCGCAATTCCCGGCGTGCTGGCGGCAGGGCAGTCGTGGAAAGTCGTGTGGTCGTGGGAAGGCAATAACGTCGACGGCCCCATTGCCGGCGACAAGGGCACGGTGTTGTTCGCGAATAATGATGCCAGCAATGTGATGGAGATGGACCCCGCGACGGGTCTCGCCAAGATCCTTTATAGCAACACGAATACCGGCGGCGCAGTCTCACGCAGCAAGAACGGGGCGCTGTTCGTCGCCGAACGCGGGCTCGGCTCGGCCATCGAGCAATTGGAGCCTCAACGGAAGATGTTAGCGAACTCATTCCACGGTGAGCCGCTGGAATGCGTGGGCGGCATCATCAACGATTTGATAGCTGACGCGCGGGGCGGCGTCTATTTCTCGGTCACCGGCGCCACGGGCAGCGGAGTGTTCTACGCCGACCCGAAAGGCGTGGTCTCGCAGTATGGGAAGGATGTTCCGTTCGCCAACGGCATTATCCTGAGCCCCGACGAGAAGACGCTTTATGTCACGAACGGCGCAACGGTGTACGCCTTCGACGTGAAGGCTGACGGGTCGCTCGCCAACCAACGCGAGTTCGGTAAACTGCGGGGCGCAGAAGGCGGCGACGGTTCAGCCGTCGATCAGCAGGGCCGCGTGTACGTTGCGACCGGCAAGTCCGTGGACGTGTTCGCGCCCGACGGCACGTTCGCCGGCAGCATCCCAGGCCCGCAGGGGCTGCACGGCACGTTCTTCGGCGGCCGAGATAAGAAAACGCTCTTTGGCATCGTGTTTTACGGCGGATGGGGGACGCTGGGCGCCCGAAACCGCATCATCGCGATCCCGACCATCGCGCAGGGATATAGCGGGCGAGCGAAGTAGTTGCAGGTGATTTACCCACGCCGGATTTACTGCCCCGCTCGGCGACGAACCTCAGCGAGCAGCGGATCTTCGGCGGCTTTGCCCCGGAGGCTCAAATAGGTCCGGTAGGAATCCGCGAAACCCGCAGACTTCGATCCTTCTCTGACTCGTCCCAAGTAATAATACACGGGCGGGAAATAGCCAAGCGTGGGCACATCGTCCATGAATAGCTCGATCGCCTCGCCGCGCCGCTTGATGCAGCGGTCGAATTCGGAATCAGCCGCGGCGAACTGCTTGTCCTCCAGATAAGCCCGCCCCAGGTCGAACCGGCCGATCCATGTATCCAGCAGGGTGTTGGCATCTTTGAACGCCTGGATCGCCTGACGGGCGTCTCCCCTCTTCAGGTCCATTTCGCCTTCAATCAGCGTGGCGTATGCTCTGGGTTCGGATTGCCGCTCGGATGCAAGGCCAGCGGCTAGTTCCTTTGCTTTTGCAGGCAGGTCAGCATCCAGGTAAATCCGCGCTGCCAGAAAGCGGATCTTCACGGACTTGCCGGCAGCCAGGGCACTCCCAGCCGCGGCAAGCGCGAGACCCTTCTGCTGCTTCTGGAGTTGTGTGTAACCCAGGGCCGTGAACTTGTCGGCGGCATCATCCAGTCTCTTCGCGGCCAGGTCGGCGGCAGCGCCTTTTTCAAGAATTTGGGCCGCCTCCGCAAAGCGGCCTTCGTAGAGAGCAATGTCGGCTAAGCCCAATGGAGCCAGAACCGCACCCAGGGCGCTCACCTTATCGAGCTTACGATAGGTGTCGGCAGCCTGAGTCACTTGGTTTTGGCCGAGTTGAGCATAGGCCAAGGTGAGAAAACCTTTCTCGGCGGACCCATTCAATTCCAGCGCGGTACGTACTTCTCGTTCCGCGGCCTGAAAATCACCGGCATAAATCTCGTCGCGGGCGAGATTGAAGCGATATAAGGCTCGTTTCGGCAGAATCTCGTTTGCCCGCCGTGTTTCTTCGATGGCCTTGCGGACATTTCGCAAATGCTGATAACAGACTCCCAGGTTGGTGTGCGCCGCCACGTCGGACGGATACTGCGCGATCAACGCGGAGTATTCCTCGACGCATTTCTCCCGATCGCCGGTCACGAAGTAAAACATGCCGCGCGTGCGATAGCGTTCGCGCTCCGTCATGCGGTCGATGTGACTCATCGCCTGCCTGACATATTTTTCGGCCTCCTCATTCTCCGCCAGGTTCCTTGAGGCCACCGCCATGCCGGCGTAGGCCAAGCCGAAGTTGGGATCGAGATCCACTGCTTTTGAAAAGCTCCGGCGCGCATCGGCATCTTTTCCGTCGGACAAGCCTTGCATGGCGACGGCGTATTCATGGACCGCAGCCAGCGAAGAAGCCGAGAGAGTCTCCATCGCGAAACGCTGATCGGACTCCGAGGTGGCGTCGCCCAGCGCCGTGCGAATATTGGTGGCGGCCTTGGTCACAGCGAACAACACTTGATCCTTGTTCGATGCGTTGTCATGAGGATTAGCGAGGGGGCTGCCGGTAACCGCCTGTGTCGCCCTAAGAGAAAGCCGGTATCCTGCCCGATCACGCTCGAGCGAGCCGGAGACAACCACGCCGAGGCCTTGGCTTACGGCGATCTGAGTGGCCGCCTGCTCATCGAGCTTGTCACTTGGATGTTCCAGTTTTGCGCCTAGGTTGCGTAATTGCGTGCGGTCATAAGCGCTGATGAAGCCGGCTCCTTCCAGTGCGATTTTCAACATCGGCTCCAAAGTGCCGTCGAAAATGGGGTCGCCGGTGTGATTGCTGATATCCGCAATGATGACGGTAACCGGGGCGTGCGGCCCAGCAGGCGTCGAGAACCGGCGCAGAGCCACGAACGCTCCAGCGATAATAAGTGCGGCCACCGCTACCGAAACGGCGATCCACCTCCAGGCATTTGACCGGACCATCATCCTTATGCCTGGCGTCACAATCGTTCGCCCCCCCTCGGTTTTGCCTAGCCGGTGTTCCGCCGCGCGCATCGCGGTGGCGGTACGGAAGGTCGTGGGCGATCTTAACCAACCCTCCAGGTCGTCCTGCACCTCTTGCGCCGTTTGATAGCGCTGTTCCCTGTCGACAGCCAGGCACTTGAGGGCGATGTCGCTGAGTGCCTGCGGTATTTCTGTATCTCGCTCGACGGGCGGAACGGGGCGCTCCTGTATCCGTTTCAGGAGCAGGCCCACAACGGAGTCGGATTCGAAAGGGATTTTCCCGGTCAGCAGTTCGTAAAAGACGATGCCGAGAGTGTAGACATCGGAGCGCGGATCGATTTTTTCGCCCTTGGCTTGTTCCGGCGAGACGTACGCGGGTGTTCCCAGCAGCATCCCCGTGGAGGTGCCGCCCGATTCCTCCATGGAGTGGGCGATCCCAAAATCCATCACCACCACGCGGCCAGTGTTCTCGATCATGATGTTCTGCGGCTTCAGGTCGCGGTGCACCACGCCTTCTGCGTGCGCCGCTTCCAGCGCGCGGCAGACCTGAACCACGATCTTTACCTTCTGCTCCAGGGTGAGTGGAGTGCTGTCGCGCAAAAGAGAGTGAAGGTCGCGGCCAGCCACGAACTCCATGGTTATGAACTTGACGTTGTCGGCTTCCCCGAGATCGAAAATACGCACGACATTCTTGTGCGTCACCTGACGGGAAAGGATGAGCTCCTGCTTGAACCGCGCAAGTATCTGGGACTGATTCGCCAGTTCGGGACGAATAACTTTAAGGGCAACCACGCGGTCCACTTCGCGGTCGCGGGCCTGGTACACAGCGCCCATACCGCCTTGGCCCAGAGTCTGAATGATTTCGTAGCGCCCGCCTAGTACGGCCCCGGCGCTTAGCTCAGCCAACCCCGCTACGCGCGCAGGTGGGTGGGTTGCCGCGCTGGTGGCCGGCGGATCCGGCATGAAGCTGGTGGCGACTTCTTCTGCCGGCAGGCGAGCGTTGCAGAGCACACACCGTCCGCTTTCTGAAGAGGTTTCGGATTGGCACGTAGGGCACTGCATCCGTGTGTGGGTTAAACCTGCCTTCAACGGCGGCAAGATGGGACTTCCGACTACCTGCCAACGGCGACAATATTGGAAGCGCCGCTCTGTTTTGGCGTATTCAAGTGGGCTGGATCCTGAATCGTTGCTGTCACGAAATAGAGGTAGACGGTGTTGTTCTTCGTGGTTCCGTCGCAGAAGTTGTAACCTCCGCCCGGACCGCAGGTTGACTCCGGTGCCACCGTCGGGGCAATGTCTACGGGCTTGACGCTGGCCGAGAGCGTACACGGAGCCGTGATGGTCGTTTGGTTGGGGCAGGCGGCACGCCAAACCTGGTATTGAATCACTTTCCCTACTGTGGGGCGGCTCCATTTTAGGTCGATGCTAACTGTAGATCCCGAGCCCACTACAGTCGCCGATAGAGAGTTCGGCGCGTTGCCCACGGTTTCGGCCGTTTCAAATTCCAAGTCGCCGCCGAGGTCGCCGCTATTGCCCGATCCCAGATCGCCGCTGTTGCCGGAACCCAGATCTCCGCTGTTACCTGAGCCCAGATCTCCCGAGTTGCCTGACCCCAGGTCGCCGCTGTTGCCCGATCCCAGATCACCGCTGTTACCAGCCCCGCCGCCTGCCCCGACATCATCGCTGGGGCCGACGTCGAGTGAGTATCCGATGGAATCACGCCGACTGCCGATCTGTCGCAGATCGATGTTAAGCCAATCGTTGAACCCGCTGATCGGATTATCGATGGTGCCATTCAAAGCGATATCCTGCGACAGCGTGAACGTCACGAACGTGTCGCCGTTCCAATCGATCGGGCGGGAAGCGATCGGTTTGCCGGGCAGACTCGGGCCGTCGATGCGAACCGAAGGGGGCTCCGTAGGGCTCCCATTCGCATCCCGGTTCAGGGGGGTGCCATCACAATGTTTGGCGGCGGGAGTGGTGCCAATTTGCGAGTCCAGGAAGCTCCCGCTCAGAGGGGCGAACCATCTCGGCAGGTAGGGCAGCGGCAAAGCGCCTAAGCCCGACGATTCATTCAGATTCCCTTCGTTCAGAGACGGGAGCTGGCGATCGGAGTAGTTGACGTGCGGAACACCACTCGGATCCAGCAGCCCCCGCACCTGGAACAGATAACTCATGATGCTTTGGTAGTTGGGTTTGCAGTTGGGCTCCGTGGCAGTTCCGCCGTGCCGAAGAGCCAGGTTATGCCCCAGTTCGTGCATCAGCGTCGAGGCTTGCATGAATTCTGTCCCCGTGAAGTCATCCCAGCGCCCCAAAGCTACCAAGACGTCGCCGCCCAAAAGGTCCGATGCGCCGGAATTGCTCCTAGGCACGCCGTTGCTGACCGCGAGTCCATAATTGTTGTAGGTTCCGTTGACCACATTCGTGGGGAATGTGAAGGTCGTGGGCGATGCCACGTGAACCGTGTAATTGCTATTGAGGGCGGAGGTAGTGGCCCCCAACACTGTGACTGTGGCGCCGTCACTCAGCCCGTGGGGAGATCCCGTCATCACGGTGGCCGTCCCGGACAAGACCTTAATCGATGTCAAGGTCTTGTCGTTGATCCACCACTTTGGCAGCCCCAAAGTGTGGGCAAACAGCACGTAGTGGAAAACATCCTTGCGATTGTGGTCGAAATGCGCAGGCAGCGGCGGGGCGTTTCCCGGCGCTCCATTCTTGATGAAATTGAATCCGGATTTCCAGGTGACTGTTCCCGGATAATCCAGGAACTGCGTCGCGGGCGGCAAACACGGTTGGGGATCAGTCGCGCAATTTTCATGGAGGGCCTCTCCGCCTCCCCCCGAATAGGCCGCGCGAATTATATAGGGATCAGGTTTGGTGGGATCAGCGAGGGCCGTCTGGTAGTTGCCGCCGATATCGAAATGTACGTTGATGCCCTGGGCCTTGAATGCATCGCCCACCATGTCGAGAGCCCCCTGGGCCGGCTTATGCGTATGGCTCGCAACTGCACCTTGCAATGCCGTTACGTACCCGGCGGTTTGCATATAGTCGAGCTCGAGAAACACGTCTTTCACATCCGGGTTTGCGCCCATGTTGGGAAGATCCACCAGCAGCGCCCCGGTGATGGGATCCCTCAGCCCCTGCGTCTCCCATACATCCAGCAAGCCGTCGTTGTCTCTGTCCTGTACGGTGGTGCTGAACAGGATCGCGCCCCAAGACACACAGGCAACCGAGTTTGGGTCGCCAGGTTCCACGCTGGTGCTTACTGACGCCTCATCGCCCAACATGAACGGGCTTACGTTTATAGTCAGGTTGTCCCACGCGGGTCCCAGGGAGCCAGGGAAAGGATTGGTTGCACTAGGGACCGAACTGTTCGCAGGGGTGAGTTGCGTGCTACCAAAATACAGCTTTTCCTGAAAGTTTCGGCCATTCCCGACAATATGCGTCATCTTGGCGACCGGGTTGGTCTTTGATGCCTCGTAAAACCCTCGCACAGTCTGCGTCATGCTGGGGGTGTTTGAACTAAAGGTAAAGCCCCCGTCATAAATGACAATCGCTCGCAGCGGATCGGTGGCAACGCGGTATACCACAACCAGGCTGGCGCCCTCCGTGAGAAACGCTTGGTTCGACGTGCTGGGCGACGTCCTGCCTCCGCCACCGCTATCCGGCAGCGAGACCGTTGTCGGCGCGGAACCATTGTTCAGCAGGTCGGCATCGTTAACCAGGCGCTGACCGGCCGGCTGACCGTTGGCTACCGTCGGAAAGGGCAGATATTTGAGTACGTCGGCGCGAAACACTAGAAGAGGCGTCGCTCCGTTGGTTCCGCCGTTGCCGCCTCCGGAGCCAAAGCACGCTAGAACGCTGGAGCTTGCCAGTTGCTTCCCGATGATCCTGTTTCCTCGGAATGCGCCGATCGCTAAGATGGACGGATCGACGCCCGTGCCGCTGATGGTCTCCCAATAGAGGTAGGCAGCCACAATATCGGCGCCTTGCGGCACGCCGTTCATATGGATCACTCCGGTCGCGTAGGAACCGCCGCCGCCAGCGATGGCGGTGCTGGGTACGCCGAGACCTCGCAGTGCGATACCGCCGACAACATAGTCACCGGTCACGAAATAATTCTTGAACAACTGCAATGAGTCCGCGGCCTGCGCGGACGGGATGCTGAGCGGCAGGAGCAAACAGGAAATGAACAGGGCCCATCCTCGCAGAGAGATGTTGTTCACAAACTGGGGATGCGCTCGCCTCTGCGAGCGGCTCTGGAACGCAGCCGAAAAATCACCAGGGGCGCGGATGGGATTCATCGCTCCTCCAAATTGCTTGTTGTTGGTTTGGTGGTCCATTTAGGGCTGTTGGGATGCGGGGGACGAATACCCCCGCACTAGGCGATGCGGCCGATTTGATGCCCGATTCAAATTTTCTTGACGTTCGCGGACCAAGACATGCGGGTTCGACCGCCACCGTTCCCGGCGGAGTATCATGACCTAGTCATGAGACTCAGACTCCTGTTTGCCCTATTGCTGCTATGCGCTGTCGCGCTGCATCCCCAAGGAGCCCGGCCGCTCGCAGGCGTCATCGATGTCCATGTGCACTCCCTTCCAGATAGCGAACCCTGGGCCATGGACGGGATCGAGGTCGCGAAAATCGCCAAAGCCATGGGCATGCGGGGCCTGGTGCTGAAGAGTCACTGGGAATCCACCGCGATGCTGGCTTACCTGGCTCGTAAGGAAGTCCCGGGTTTGGAAGTGTTCGGCGGGATTTGCCTCAGCCAGGCGGTGGGCGGTATCAATCCGGCCGCCGTCGAGGAAATGGTGAAAGTGACCGGTGGTTGGGGGCGCGTGGTGTGGATGCCAACGCTCGATGCCGAGAATGTGCGGCGAAGCGCCGGATCGAATTTACCCTTCACCAGCGCGTCCCGGAACGGGGAGCTGCTGCCGGAAGTCAAAGCAGTCCTCACGGTGATCGCCAGGAACAAATCGGTGCTGGCGACGGGCCACTCCTCCCCCGAAGAGGATTTGATGCTGGTCAAAGAAGGGCGCCGCCTTGGCGTGGAGCACATGGTGGTTACCCATCCGATGAGCAACTCCGTGCGCATGAGCATCGCGCAGATGCGGGAGGCAGCGAAGACCGGAGCCTTCCTCGAACTGGTGTACGTGCCCACGCTTACCAAGGAGTCCATCAACCGGAAAGCGCAGTTCAGTATTGCCGACGTGGCCAACACCATTCGCAAAGTGGGGCCGGAATTCGTGATCCTATCCACCGACCTGGGGCAAGTGGGGTTCCCGCCGCCTCCCGAAGGCTTGGCCACCTACATCGAGGAACTGCGCGCGCAGGGGATCACGCAGCGCGAGCTCGATCGCATGACCAAGGAAAACCCCGCGCACCTGCTGGGGTTGCCGTAGTAGAGTGTAAAAATGCTGAAAGTCGTACTGCCTCTGCTTACAAGCTTGAGCCTTTTTGCCGCGTCCGATGCACCGCCTGTTGCCAAGCCCGAGACAGTAGGGCTCTCGAGCGCGCGGCTCGAACGTCTGGCACAAGCGATCAAACAGGATGTCGATCACGGGCGCATGCCCGGGGCCGTCGTCGCCATCGCTCGCAAAGGCAAGCTCGCCTATTACGAATCCTTCGGTTTCGTGGATAAAGCGTCGAGTACGCCGATGCCCAAAGACGCCATCTTCGCGCTGGCGTCGATGACCAAGCCCATGGTGGCGGTGGCGGTGCTGATGCTGGCGGAACAAGGCGACCTGCTATTGAACGATCCTATCGGTAACTATTTGCCCGAGTTGAAAGATATGAAGGTGGCCGGCCCGCGCGGCATTGAAGCGGCGCACCGCCAGCCGACTTTGCAGGACATGTTGCGCCACACCGCGGGAGTGAGCTACGGTAATCGCGGCGACACGCCTCTGCACAAACTGTATGAGACCAAATTAAAGAGTGCAGCGAATCAATCCGGCGCGGAATTTCTGCAGGAGTTGGGCAAGCTACCGCTTCACTATCAACCGGGCACGCAGTGGGAGTACAGCCACGGCCTCGACGTCACCGGCCTGGCGGTGGAAGCCGTCACCAAGAAGCGGCTCGGCGAGTTCTTGCAAGAGCGGTTGTTTGCACCGTTAGGCATGGTCGACACCGGCTTCATGGTGCCCGCTTCGAAACAGGCTCGCATTGCCAAGCCGCTGCCTGTCGATCCGGACACGGGCCGCCCCGTGGCGTTTCGCGTGCCGGTGACACCTTGGCAGTATGACTGCGGCGGTGGCTGCGCTTCCGGCACGGCACTCGACTACGTGCGCTTCGCACAGATGCTGCTGAACAAGGGTGCCTTTGAAGGCACGCGCCTCCTCAGCCGCAAAACAGTGGAGTACATGACGTCCAATCAGCTCGGCCCGAACGTGGATGTTTCGCGCCTGCACGAATTCCCCGTGGAGCACATGGACGGCTTCGGTTTCGGCCTGGGCGTGGCCGTGCGGACGCAGCCTGGTATTGCGGGCGTTCCGGGAACTCCCGGCGAATTCATGTGGAGCGGCGCGCAAGGCACCATGTTCTGGGTCGACCCGAAAGAAGAAATGGTGGTGGTGTTTCTGGCGAACACGCCCGGTCCGGTGCGCCGCCACTATCGCGAGCTTGTAAAGACGCTGGTAGAGCAGGCGATCGCCGACTAGTTACAGCGCCGACAATTCCGTGAATTGTCCGTTACTGTCGCCCAGTTTCTCGGCCGAAACCCCTAGCTTGTTCAGCAGCGTTAACTGGAGATTCGTCAAGGGCGTGTGTTCCGGATACACCAGGTGGCGCCCGCCCTTGACTCCACCCAACAGCAGCGTGGGCAGCGGGCCGTGCGTATGCCGGTCACTATTGCTGATGCCTCCGCCATAAAGGAGGATCGTGTGATCGAGCAGAGAACCATCGCCATCCGGCGTGTTGCGCAGTTTGTCCAGATAGTCCGCGAACAGCGCAATGTGATAGCGCTGGATGCGCGTACACTTCTCCATCTTCACCGGGTCGTTCTGATGGTGCGTTACGGGATGATGCGGTTCCGGAACGCCAATCTGCGGATACGGCCTACCCGTCTGCTCGCGGCCATACATGAAGGTGATCACGCGCGTCAGGTCCGATTGATAGGCCAGCAGCTGCAGATCGTACAACAGTCTGACGTGTTGCTCGAAGTTATCGGGGATACCGGCGGGCTGCGCGACCTCGGGCATTTGTTTGGTGCTCTGTTCTTCCGCCTTCTGGATTCGCCGCTCCACGTCGCGAAGCGAAGTGAGGTAGTCGTCTACTTTGCGGTTGTCCGACCGGCCGAGCTTCTGTTGCAGCTGATTCACACGGTCGTTGACCGAATCGAGCAAACTCCGATCCTGCTTAAGACGTGCCGCCCGCACCCGCGGATCGGTGCTATCGCTTGATCCAAACATCCGCTCGAAGAGCACACGCGGATTGTTTTCCGCCATCAGCGGCAGCGTGGGCGTGAGCCAGGAAAGGGTGCTGCTATAGGCGCAACTGTAACCCAGATCGCACGACCCCACCAAGCTGTTGTCGTCGGTGGTCAGTTGCAGCGAAGAGAGTTGAGTGTCGCGCTCGAAGGCCTTCGCGGCAATCTGGTCCATGGAGATGCCGTTTTCGAGAACGCTGTCCGACTTCTTCACATGCACGCCGGTCAAATAAGTGCCGGAAGCCCGCGAATGGTCACCGCCGCCGTCGCCGAGCGCCTCGGCCGCATCACTGTACAGCCCCGTGACGACGATCAATTTGTCGCGGAACGGTTCGAGCCCCGCGAGCGTGGGTGAGAGCTTGTAA
>Ga0105248_10008607_pt1 | contig 11207 bp, 9 predicted proteins | sample KBSS34metaG_FD_81524 | JGI IMG/M metagenome (GOLD analysis project Ga0105248, IMG submission 81524) | Switchgrass rhizosphere microbial communities from Kellogg Biological Station, Michigan, USA - KBS S3-4 metaG | ecosystem: Host-associated > Plants > Roots > Rhizosphere > Soil | place...
GAAGCGCAGACCGTCCGTTCGTCTTCACCGAGACGACGAGCGACTTCCAGACCGTCACCATTCAGGGGCAGCTCACCTATCAGGTCACGGACCCTCACCGGCTCGCGAGTGTCCTCGACTTCAGCCTCGATCGGCGGGGACATCATGCCAGCGACGATCCGCAAAAGCTCGGGGAGCGCCTCGTCAACGCGGCGCAGATCCAGGCCCACGATGTGGTCCAGCGCCTAACGCTGCGCGACGCGCTCGTCAGCACGGGTGACGTGGTCGCCCATGTGCTCGACGAACTCCGCTCCAGCGAGGCGGTCCGGATGCTCGGCGTCAGCATCCTCGACGTGACCATCGTCGCCATCAAGCCGACCCCGGAAATCGGTCGGGCGCTGGAGGCTGCAGCGAGAGAGGCGCTGCAGCGCCAGAGCGACGAAGCTATCTACGCGCGGCGCAACGCTGCGGTCGAGCAGGAGCGTCGCATCAAGGAGAGCGAGCTGCAGACCGAGATCGCGGTTCAGGAAAAACAGCGTCAGATCCGTGAAACGCGAATGGCTGCCGACATCGCGATCGAGGAGCAGCGCTCGGATCTGCTGGCCAAGCAAACCGAGAACGAGCGCGCCGAAGCCGATTCGCGCGCCTATGCGCTGTCGGCCACGCTCCAGCCAGTCCGCGATGTCGACTGGCGAACACTGCTCGCGGTCTCGGCCGGCGGCACCGACCCCAAGCTGATGATCGCGCTCGCCTTCCGCGAGATGGCCGAGAATGCGGGGAAGATCGGTTCGCTCACCGTGACGCCGGATCTGCTGTCGCAGCTGATCACGACACCGCCGGCGGCTGTCGCCAGGGTGACGTCGGACAGGAAGGGCGAGGGTCGTTAGGTGTACGACCGCATCGTCGTCGTCACGCGACGGACGCGGCTCGAGGAGCTCATCGCCCGCTTCAACACGCGCGGCCAGGCTCGCTTCTACATCGAGCACTCGGCCCAGGGAACGGGAGACTTCGGCGAATACGAACGCGAACACGCGGCGTACGAACGTGCGGTCGCGCTCGTCCATCGCGCGACGGACGTGGGCGTCCCGCGGCACGTCATCGACCGCGATCTGGTGCCGACGTATACGTTCGGCGAGCACGATGTCGTGTTGGCCGTTGGGCAGGACGGGCTCGTCGCCAACGTCGCGAAGTACACGCTGGAGCGTCCCCTCCTCGGCGTGAACCCCGACCCGGAGCGATTTGACGGCGTGCTGCTCCCCTTCCTGGCCGATGGATGCGCCGGGGCGATTGCAACGGTCTTCGACGGCCGAGCGAGCGTTCGCCGCGTGACGCTCGCCGAGGCAAGACTCGATGACGGCCAGCGACTGCTCGCGTTCAACGATTTGTTCATCGGTGCGCGCTCGCACGTGTCCATGCGCTACGTACTGGCGCGCGGATCGGCGCGTGAATCGCAGTCATCCAGTGGTGTCCTCGTGGCAACCGGCGCAGGGTCAACGGGCTGGATCTCGTCGGTGTTCAACATGGCGGCAGGCGTGACGACGCTGGCCGGTGGAACATGCGGCCGGCCGATTCGCCTCGAATGGGATGATCGGCGGCTGCTGTTCGCGGTGCGCGAGCCGTTCGTGAGCCGACACTCGACGGCGGAGCAGATCGCGGGGATTCTCGAAGCCAACCAGACCTTACGCCTTCAGTCCCTGATGCCCACGGGCGGTGTGATCTTCAGCGATGGCATCGAGAGTGATTTCCTTCGATTCGATGCGGGTGCGATCGCAACGGTGGGAGTGTCGAGCAGCACGGCATCACTGGTGATTCCCGGGAAACGTCCTCGCGGAGCGGATCGATGAACCCGCGCAGTCGCTCGTCGAGTGAGCAGGAACGCGTCACCGTCGACATTGTCATCTTTACCATCCGTGACGCCGAGCTGCAGGTGCTCCTCGTGCGGCGCGGCATTCCGCCCTTCCAGGGCAACTGGGCGATTCCGGGCGGGTTCGTGCTACCTAACGAATCGCTGGAAGAGGCCGCACGGCGTGAGCTGCGGGAGGAGACCGGCGTGGAGGATGTATTTCTCGAGCAGCTCTACAGCTTTGGCGACCCGGGCCGCGACCCACGCGGCCGCGTGATCACGGTGGCGTACTATGCGCTCGTGTCGCCGGATCGGGCGCCACCGCTTGCAGGCAGTGATGCCGCCGAAGCCAAATGGTGGCCGGCGACGAGAACGCCGGCTCCGCTCGCGTTCGACCACGAAGCGATCATTGCCACGGCGCTCGAGCGACTGCGCGGGAAGCTGGCCTATACGGCCATCGGGTTCGAGCTGCTACCGAGAAAGTTCACACTGTCGCAGCTGCAGCGCGTGCACGAGGCGATTTTGGGAGAGGCGCTGGACAAGCGCAATTTCCGCAAGCGCGTGGACGCGCTTGGTGTCGTGCGGCCGTTGAAGGAATCCGTGAATCCTGGCGCAGGCAGACCGGCGCAACTGTTCTCGTTTCGGAGGTCGACCAGCGAGTAGATCCTCACTCGATCGACCGCACTGCGTCCGCCAATTCGACCCGCGATGACACGCCCACCTTCTCGAAGATGTTCGAGAGGTGCGTGCTTACGGTCCGCGAGGAGATGCCAAGCGCTTTGCCGATCTCCTTATTGGACTTCCGGCCAGCGACGAGACGCGCTATGTCCGACTCGCGCTGCGTGAGCCCCGCGACGCCGCTTCCGGGGAGGATACGGCTCGGCGGCCGCATCCCGAGCCTGCGCATTTCCTCGCGCGCTCGTTCGACGTTGCCCTCGGTGCCTAACCGGACGAACACCTCGTGCGCGAGCCGGTACTCACGCGCTGCGGCTTCACGGTCGCCGACTCGCGCCAGTCGGCGTGCGAGCTCGTGCCGCAGGCGGGCGGAATCGAGAACGAATGGAATCTCGTCCATTTTTTCGATCGCCTGTCGCATGAGCCCGAAGGCCTGGTCCCACTCCTCGCGCAGCATGGGACCAATGGAATCGGCGGCGGACGCCCAGGCGAGCCCCAACTTGTGTCCCACCCGCTCGGACTCCGACCGCAGTCGCTTTGCGATCGCTTCGCCGAGCTCGATCTGTCCGGCTCGGAAGTAGCATTCCGCGAGAACCGGGAGCAGGCGATAGATCGCCCAAACCACATATCCGGACCGATCGGCGATCGCGAGACCCCGGCCAGCGATGCGGATCGCGTCCGTGAACTCGTATTGAAACATGTGTGAGTAAGCTCGGCCAATGTGCGCTACCACGACGGAGTGCACGTCCACGCGCCGGTCGTGCGCGCCGGGCGGTCCCACCCGCTCCGCGCTGCTCAACTCCCATGCTTCGTCCATATACCGCCGGCCCTGCTCGAACTCATCACGAGCCAGGTAGATCAGACCTGCCCAGACGAGCATGCGGGGCGTTAGGGTGCGCTGCCCGAGCACACGGCCTTCCGCGATCGTGCGCTCGGCAATCTCCAGCGCCGAGTCCCATTCGCCGACCGCCGTCTTGTAGTGAACCACGAGCTCGGCGGTCCACAAGCGGAACACTGGTGAGCGGAGCTCGTCGGCGAGCCGCAGTGCTTTGCCGAGGTTGATGTCCATCTCGCGTCCGTCCCCCGTGAGCCCCGCCATCATGGCAAGCGCCCAATGTCCGGACCACGCGAGGACAGGCTCCTGCGCCTCATCAGCCAGCGCAATTACTCGTGCGCCATGCTCTCGCGCGAGCGACGTGGACCCGGCCCACATGTATCGCAGGAGCAGCGTTCGATGCACTCGTGCGAGCAACGCCGGGTCACGCAGCGTTTCGGCAATGGAGAGAGCAAGCTCCGCCTCGTTCTGAGCTTCCGCGGGCATCCCGAGCTCCTGGAGGCACGTGGCGCGTGCGAGCAGCAGGCGTGCTTCCTGCGAGTCGGAGCGACTCGCACGAGCGGCCTCGAGGCCAACCTGGTAGTGCGTGAGCGCCTCTTGAAGGCGACCCGACCAGTAGGCGGCGAGTCCGAGGCGCCGCTCGATCACCGCCACGCGATCGGCGCGATTGGCTCGTTCGGCGTGACGAAGCACGCGATACCAGAGCTTCTCGGCCGCGTCGTATTCGCCCAGGCGTTGGCGTGCCTTCGCCAGATCCTCCACCAACGTCACATCCGGCTCGAGCTCGTCCGCCTCGGGCTCGCGCGCGAGGAGCGCGAGCGCCTCAGCGAGGGCGTCGGCGGCCTCGCGGTTTGCGTACGATGCAAGAGCCGCGCGTCCAGCGGCACTCAGATATCGAATTGCCTTCGCCGCCAGGCCGCTATCCGCCCCATCGCCGGCGCCTGCACGTCGGAAGTGGAAGGCGAGCTCGCTCGCGTGCTCAGGGCCTCGGGGGCCATGGTACCGCTCCAATGATTCAGCGACCAAGCCGTGGAGCATTCGTGTGCGCGCGCCGCCGATCTCCCGGTAGATGGTGTCGCGCACGATCGGGTGCGCGAAGTCATATGTGATCTGGTCGCTGTCGACAACCAGAATGCGCTGAGCGCACAGTTCATCGACAGCGGCAACGAGCTCCTCGGGACCCTGCGCGCTCACGGCCCGAAGTTGTCCGAACGTCGCACGCGTTCCCAGCACCGCCGTGACTTCGGCGAGTGCGCGCGCGGAAGGCCCCAATTGTTGAACGCGGGCGGTGACCGCATCCCGAACGGAGCGGGGGAGCCCCATCTCGGCCATCTCCCATCCCATCCAGCGACCGTCGCGCTGCCACAAGCGACCGGACTCCACCAGCGCCTTCAACGTCTCCTCGACGAAGAACGGATTCCCGCGCGTCCATCCGTACAGCAGCGCGGCGAACTCACGCTTCGATTCGCCCGCCTTGAACATCTGCGAGAGCAGTTCGTCGACTGCGGCGCGGGGGAGTGGCTCGAGCTGATGCGACGCGGCCGCGCCTAACGAGAGAAGCGATTGCTCGGCCTGGCGGAGCGCGGTACTGTGGTCGCGCTCCGCGTCGCTATACGTGCAGAGCAACACGATGGGGGCAGTGCCGATCTGACGGGCGGTGAAGTGCAGGAGCTCGATGGATGACGCGTCGGCCCATTGTAGGTTCTCGAGCACGAGCAGGACCGGATGCTTCGCCGCGAGCCGCGTCAGGAACTGTGTGAAGTTCCACAACAAGCGCGCCTTCAGCTCGGCCGGGCTCGCGCCGAGTGTGTCGCGAAGCCCGCGTGGGGCGTCCTCATGGCTTGCGAGCACTGGAAAGAGTTGGGCGAGCTCGCCACCACCGCGGGTGAGTGTCGCGAGGGCCGCGCGATCGTACCGCTGAAGCAGCGGTACCAGCGCATCGGCGAACGGGGCGTATGGCATGCCCGTCTCCACCGGGTACGCCCGTCCGATGGCCGTCGTCCAGCCACGCGCGCCGGCGAGCTCCACGGTCTCCTGGACCAGACGGGTCTTTCCGATCCCGGGTTCACCATGGAGAACCACCGTTCGGCCGCGGCTACTTGCCGCTTCGTCCAGGACGCGCCTGAGCATCGCCAGCTCGGCGGTGCGCCCGACGAGAGGAAGCGGCGCGACAGGGGCGGATGCCCGCGAGAGCGTGGCAACCTCTCTGCGATGTCCCATGAGGTCTCTAGCGCCGCCGTGGTTGTGACAGCTCGTCGCGCAGAGCGCTGCATCGCGTTAGGCGCGTGCCGCCCATCGTGTCACCGTGAACGTGCGTGACGACGTCTGGGCGCGAAACAGCTCCGTAACGACATCCAGCCGCGAAGACTCCCGACACCTCGGTCGCCCAATATGGATGTGGTGGCGGCGAGGGCGCTACGGTGGCGGCGCCCGTGCTCGACCCCACTGCTCGGTCGTGGTGGGTGCGTCGGGCAGCACCAATCGGCTATCACCATGGCGAGCCACAGGAGCAGGACCGGGACGGTCTGGACGGCCTGCAGTACGACGGCCACGCCCACGGCGGCGTCCACAGGAAGCCCCGAGATCCGCATCCCCGCAGCATACGCTACTTGCATAACGCCCGTGTTCCCGGGGGTTATCCCCACTGTGGTGCCAGCGCTCACCAGGACGAGGGCGGCCAGGCTTCCGGAAAGCGGTGCCGGAAACCGGAGCGCGAGAGCCGTGAGGTGGTAAGTCGCGAACTGGAGGATCCACGTTGCGGCGACCAGCAGGGTACACACAGCCATTGGAGTGGCCCTAACGACGGCAACGAGTTGCCGCGCCCGTGCGGTGACCCTCGTCGCGACCACGACGCCCATGGCCGCCAGCGTCCCAATGCCCAGGAGGGCCCAGACAGCGAATCGCAACCGTCGCGCGGCGGCGTCGGGGAGCTCGATGAACCCGCTCCCGGCGATCGCGATCACGACGTAGCCGGCGATCAGGGCCACGCGCTCCGCGACCACTGTGGCGACTGCGGCGGCTCCGGCGACAGCGCTGCCATTCACGACCATCAGCACGCGAGCGGCCTCGCCGGCACGCCCTATGAGCACACCGTTCAACGCGAGTCCGGCAATCGTGCCGCGTAGCGCGAGGGAGAACCCGGGCGCGCCGGCGCTGCGCAGAAACAACCACCAGAGCGCCGCTCGCGTCACGACCGAGGCCAGATTCGCCGCGAGCGCCAGTGCCAGGAAAGGGAACGATGCGCCACGCAATTGCTCGAGTAGCGCAGCCCACCGCCAATCCAGCTGACGCGTCGCGGCCAGAACGATCACAGCTAATGCCAGCAGCGCGAGCAAGCGGCGAACGAGAGTCATGGAAGCCGACGCCATATATTGGGCGCATGCGCACCGCGCTCGTGACGGGTGGCACCGGGATGGTCGGCTCGGCCCTCGTCGAGCGACTCCTGGCGGAAGGCATCGTCGTGCGGGCGCTGGTACGCGACATCGCGGCCGCTGCGTGGCTTGCGGATCTCGGTGCCCGCCTCGTGCCGGGCGACCTCGAGAATGTCGGGTCCCTCCACGAAGCGATTACCGGCTGTGACCTCGTTTTCCACGCGGCCGCCGCGCTCGGCCCGTTCGGGACGTACGAGCCGTACCGCATCGGCAACGTCGTCGGAACGGCCAATGTGGTGGACGCTGCCTCCCGGGCCGGAGCGCGGCTCGTGCACGTCAGCAGCACCGCGGTCTATCCCGGCGATTTTCGATATCGTCACGCGCCGACACACGAGGCGATTCCGCTGCCGCAGCACCCCGACAGCGATCCGTACGGACGCTCCAAGCTGGAAGCGGAGCGGGTCGTGCTCGACGCCTGTGCAGCTGGACGGGTGTGGGCCGCGATTGTTCGTCCGCCCGCCATGTATGGGCGTCGCGACCGCCAGCTCGTGCCGCGAATCGCGCCGATCCTCGCGCGCGGTTTCTTTCCGCTCGTGGGCGGCGGACGATCGACGCTGTCGGTCGCGCACGTCGGTTCTGTTGCCGACGGCGCAGTCGTCGCGTCGCGTACCGATCGCGCACTCGGTCGGGTGTACAATCTCACGAACGACTTTCCCATCACCGTCGCCGAGTTCGTGCGACTCGCCAGCGATGGGCTTGGACGCTCCGTTCGCACGGTGTTCATTCCGATCGCAGTCGGCCGCGCGGGGCTCACCATCATGCGCGGCGGACTGCGACTCACTGGTCGGCACGAGCTGGCGCGCCACGCGCACGGGGTGTTGGACATGCTCACGCGCGACAACCCGTTTACCTCCGAGCGCGCCCGCGCGGAACTCGGCTGGTCGCCGAGTGTCCCGCCGGAGGAGGCCATTCCGGCCGCATTCCGCTGGTGGAAGGCGCATCGTCATGGAAGCCGGTAGGCGACGACGTAGTCGCCAATGACGTCCTTCGCTTCCGCGTGGCCGCCGGCGGCGACGACGACGAACTGGTGCCCGCCCGTGCGGGCGCGGTAGGTCATGGGGTTGGCCTGGGCCGACGCAGGCAGCGGCGCAGTCCAGAGCGTGCGCCCGCTTTCCGTGTCCACGGCGCGGAATCTGTGGTCCATGCCGGCGCCAACGAATACCACGCCACCCGCCGTGGCCAGCGGACCGCCGAGGAGCACTGAACCCCAGCGGTTCGGTGGTGGCACCTTCGAGTGGTCCTGGAGGGTGCCGAGCGGCACCTGCCAGCGTACGTCGCCGCTCGACATATCCACGGCGACGAGCGTTCCCCATGGCGGCGCGCTGCACGGCAGCCCGATGGGGGAAAGCAGGAGATCGCGCCGGGCCGCGTACGGTGCGTCCGTCTGGTCGCCTAACGCGATCTCGTGCCGTGCCTTCGCACTCATGCGGTCGGCGGAGGCGCGTGGCACGAGCGTGACGATGCTGGGCAGGTTGTTGCTCGTGGTGATGACTAGCCCGCGTGCGTCGTCCACGGCGACCCCGCCCCACTCCATTCCACCGAGGAATCCCGGCGCGACAACGGTGCCTCGCGTGCTGGGCGGCGTGAACGGGCCGTCCGACCGCAGTGCTGCAATCCGGCGCCGGCACCATTCGCGATCCAGCGGCGTTAGGCCCCATGCGTCCTCTGGTCGCAGGCCCTGCGGCGCCAGTGGCCGCGGGCGGTCGGGCATCGGCTGCGTGGGCCACGCCCGCTCCTCCGGCACATCGCTCGCGGGCACGGGCCGTTCGTGAACGGGAAAGAACGGCTGGCCCGTCGCACGGTGGAGCAGGAACAGGTAGCCTGTCTTCGACGCCGCGATCGCGACTGGGATCCGCTCGCCGCCGCGCATCACGTGAGCGAGAGCCGGCTGCGCCGGGACGTCGTAGTCCCAGAGGTCGTGATGCACGAGCTGGAATCCCCACACGAGGCGCCCCGTGCGCGCATCGAGCGCGACCAGCGAGTTCGCGTTGCGGTTTGGGCCCGGCCGCATGCCGCCGAAGTGATCGGGACTCGGACTCGACGTGGGCACGAACACCAGCCCGCGGGCGGTGTCCACGGAGATCGTTCCCCATGCATTCGCGGCGCCTGCCCGAAATGCGCGTCGTGACACCGCGACCATGCCGCTCACGGGATCCGCGAGGTCGGCCAGAGGCTCCCAGCTCCACCGCAGAAGTCCCGTCCGGGCGTCGAACGCGCGGACGACTCCACTCGGCGCGTCGACACGCTGGTTATCGGTGATGCACGACCCGACGATGACGAGGTCATCGATCACGGCGGGTGGCGCCGTCTGCCGGTAGTCGAGCCCATCGGCCTGGAGATCGCGCACACCAACGCGGAGGTCGACTTGCCCGCGCGTGCCGAAGTCGCTGCATGGCGCGCCGGTACGGCCATCCAGCGCAATCAGTCGGGCGTCGACGGTTGCGACGAAGATCCGGCGCCGACACACCGTTCCGGATCGCGTACCGTCCAGCCATGTCGCGACACCGCGCGATGTGACGTAGGCGCGTCGCGTCACCGATCGATCCACCCGCGGATCGAAGACCCACCGTTCGGAGCCGGTTTCGGCGTCGAGGGCGACCACACGGCTGAACGGCGTGGGGAAGTAGAGTGTGCCGTCAACGATGATCGGCGTCGCCTGAAAGGAAGTAGCCGAAATGCCCGCTGTACCACGGGAGACGTCTCCCGTTCGGTAAGCCCACGCGACGCGGAGCAGACGAACGTTGTCGCGCGAAATCTCCGTGAGTGGTGAGAAGTGGGCGCCGCCCACGCCGCCACTCGATGTCCACTCGCTTACGACCGCTTGGGGGTCGTGCCGATCGGCGTCGGATGGTCGCCCGGCGCGGAATGATATGGCCGCTGCAAGCGCCGCGAGACCACACAGGGAACCGGGGCCCCAGAGCACTACTCGACGGGCGATCGGCGACGGCACATGCGCAACCATGTGGCACCTAACGTTCAGGAAAGTGACGGCCTGCATGGGTTGCCAAGCGTACGGCCCACGGGGCTGACCGCGCCGTACGCCATCATGCGCAGCGCGCGAGCCCGATGACGTAGCCGGCTTGGCCACCTGACGTAGTGTGGCGCGCGCCTACGCCACGACGCGTGCCCGATGCGTCAATCTTCCGGACGCGTTACGTCACGCGTCGTACGGTCCCACCGAGGCACCCCGGCCCATCGTGCGTTTCGACAAGCTCCCTTCCCGGAGGTGTGCGATGCGCTCGATGGCCCTCTTCCTTATACTCGTGGCGCCTAACGACCAGATCGATCTGGATGATGTCGCGATGCGCGGGTGGATCGAACCCAGTGCGCACGCAGTGGTCGCCACAATCGGCACCGCCGTGAGACTTCCCGTCGGCAGAATCCGGGTCACGGGACACGCGCGGGTGCAGTACCGCTGTGACGGGACGTTCGATGGCACCGTGCACTACGCGTGGCCAGTTCGCGTGGCCGCGCGCATCAAGGGCGTGGAGCTCGCGACGCAGCTCGCCGGCGAGGCCCACGTAGGCGACGGGTCGGAGTGTCAGGTCGCGGCGAACGCCTTCGCCGGTCGGTTCGCCATTCGCGATACCGTGCTCGCAGGCTACCTGCGGATGGGGGACGACTCCATCGCGTTAGAGGGCGAGGCAAGACGTCTGACTCCTGTAAGCTGGAGTGCAGTCGCGACGAGCCCCGACCGTGCTGGTCTCGCCATCCGCATTCACTTCGTCGCACGCGAGGAGCACCGATGACAACCGACATGAAAGCGTGGGCGCCGATTCCGCTGCGAGCGATGCTCGGCATGGGATTCATCCACCACGGCTTCCACAAGATCGTATTCACCGGCCAGCACTGGGAGTTCGTCACGCTGCTTCAATGGATCGGAGTGCCGGTGCCCGATCCGGTGCTGTGGTTCGTGTCAGTGTTCGAATTCACGGGCGGCGTCGCGATCCTCCTCGGCGCGTTTAGTCGTGTGGTCCCCATTCCGCTCATCGTCCACATGTTGGTCACCCTCGTCGTGGTTCATGCCCGCCAGGGGTTCGACTTCATGCAGTTCAATGGAATGAGCTCCGCCGGGCCGCGATTCGGCGTGCCCGGGTACGAGGTCAATCTTCTTTATGCTGCCGGGCTGGTCGCGCTGCTCGGGGTCGGCCCGGGACGCCCATCCATCGACGCTTGGCGGCTCACTCGGCGCTCGCGAAGTCGCAGACGCCCTGGTCCGGAGGTAGCCAACACGGACTGCTCCAGCGTAGCGTACGCGGAAACCGGCTGGACGACATCGTACTCCGCGGAGACGCGATGACTGATACGCGCCCTTGGCTCGCGCACTACGACGCCGACGTTCCGGCGACGCTCGCGCCTTACCCTGACCGTACGCTGCTCGACTACGTGGTCGAGAGCGCGCCTACCCATCCGCACCGTCCCGTCGTGCTCTTCAAGTGACACC
>Ga0105248_10008613_pt1 | contig 11204 bp, 6 predicted proteins | sample KBSS34metaG_FD_81524 | JGI IMG/M metagenome (GOLD analysis project Ga0105248, IMG submission 81524) | Switchgrass rhizosphere microbial communities from Kellogg Biological Station, Michigan, USA - KBS S3-4 metaG | ecosystem: Host-associated > Plants > Roots > Rhizosphere > Soil | place...
ATCGTCGACGGGTTTGTTTGGTTGGCCGCGATTGTCGAAGGTGATGGGATTGGCCCATACGTTTTGTTTGCGTTCACCCACCTTCTGCCGGTTGTGCTGCCAATGAACGCCATGCCAGTAAAAGTAATTGTCGATGCCGTGTTTGAAGCACGCCCAAATAGTGGCACGCGGATCTGTGGCCGGCGCATCGATGACAATCGCGCCCGCAGCGGGACGGCCGCCGTTGTAGATCCAGTACTTGCGTCCGTGCTGACGCTCCTCGTTGGCGCGTGCGATGTCGTATCCGAGCGGGCCTGTATCCCAAATATCGATCGCTCCGTCGAGTTCCTTGACGTAGTGTTTAGTGACGAAAGTCGGTAATGCTTTACCCGGTCCTGGATTTGAATGGATGTTGTCGGCCAGTTGGCGAATGTAGTTGTACTCGGAGCGGCCGGGTTCGTCCGGCAGGTAAAGAAAAGTAATTGCGTTGGGAAGCTTCTGTCGAAGGAACGATATCCACCTATCAGCGTCGCGCCACGCACCGGCTCGATCGTCGAAAGTTTTTCCCGGACCGTAAAATGTTCGCGGAATGATCTGGTTACCGACGCCCAAACCCGGTCCTTCGTAGCCCTTCGCTTTCGTGAAATCAGTCCCGTCAAAGCGGCCGAGCGCGGCATGTACGGCCTCGATGTCGTAACCGTGGACCAACTCGATGCGGTTACGATGTGCAAAGCGGTGGTACTCCGCATCCAGATCGCGTCCCTGGTAGAGTCGCGGTTGCAAACTCTCGTAGTAGACCATCGCTTGCATGCTGTTTTGATCCGGCAAGGTGAAATCAAACAGCTCCAGCTCGACGGGGATCGTTTGTTTCCGGCCATCTGCGTCTACCGTGATTGTTCCGGAATAGAGACCGGCGGGCAGATCTCGATCGGTGTAGATTTCGAGCCAAACAGATTGGTTCTGATCTCCAGCCACACGAAGTGGAAATCCACCCAGACCGGCGCGTGCATTCTCGGGAACCAGTTGTACCGGTTTCCATCCAGTCGGGTCCTTTGGCGCTGCGGGAGAACCAACTTTGTAGACCCATTCCGCGTGAGACGGAACTTCCACATTCATGTAGTTGACGGAAAAAATTTGAATGGGCCGGCCTTTGTAATCCGTCGGATCCAAAGTGGGCGCGGTGTAGTTAATTTTCGACTTGCCGCCCTTTTGTGTTAATTCCGGCAGCGCGACCGCGAGACGCTCGATGCCCTGTCGATCCGCTTCTATGATCAGTTGGAAAGCGATAATCTCGTTACGTGCTCCGAAGATCTTTACCTTGTGTCCATCCCACGCCGAGTTCTCACGCTTGTTAGGGTTGTTCGGATCGTCGCGTTCAACTTTCTCGCCATCGTTTACCGCCCAGACAGTGCGCACCGAGCTCAGTGCGGCGGGACTGCAGAGCAGGTAACAGAGAAAGAGAAACAAAACTGGTCTGAATTTCATTTTTCCAGCACCGAGACCGGCTTGACCGCAACCGTTTGCGCTCGTGTCTTGTCTGATTCAGTCGGCACGCGCCCGGCTCCGATAAAGGCGAGTCCGATTAGTGTTGTTACCACCGCGTAAATCCCAACGATCAAGCGATCGCGGCCCGCTGCACTCGCAGCTACGAGCAGAAAACATGCGATGCCCATGCCGGTCGTCACTTTTCCGACGAGCGCTAGTTGGCCTCGACCCGACACACCCGACGCGCCCAACTCCGTTGCCGGATCGATTGGCGTCTTCAATTTCTCAAAGAACGCATCGACTCTGCGGCCAAACTCTCCTTCGGGCGCGATTAACATTACCGGCACAAAGAAGGCTATCGTCGTCGTGACCGCCGGAATACCGATCAGGTACGTTTCGTTAAGGCCCATACCCAAATAACGATTCAAATAGAGATTGACGAATAGCGACGTGATCGCGCCGACAACATAGGCGCAGACCGCCGACCACCATGGTCCACCCCTGGCAATGAATCCATAGAGAAGCGGCAGGCCGAGCGGAATAAGAAACATCGACTCGAGAATGAAGAGTAGAGTAAAGATGCCCGTGGCGCCCTGCGCAAAAAGAAGCGCGACGCAAATCATCACCAAGCCAACCCCAAGCGACGTCAGGCGACTTGCCGTTAGCATGTGCCGGTCCGATGCATCCCGGCGCAGGTAACCCTGGTAAAGATCCTTCGCGAAGATTCCGGTGATGATGTGGTTATGGGCCGACAGTGAAGCCATCGATGATGCGAGCATCGCCGCCAGCAACACGCCGACCATGCCCGGTGGCAACACGCGCAAGCCCATCGCGATGTAAGCAGCTTCGGAAGGTTGCTTGAGTCCGTTAGCAGCAGTTCCCAGATCCGGCAGCACAACGCGTGCAATGAGCGGCGGCAAATAAAAGATCAGACTGCCAATCGTGAAGAGAGTCATGCAAAGGACTGCGATTCGCTTTGCTGATTGCTCGGTATCAGCGCAGAAGTATCGTTGGGCATTGCCAAAGTTGTTGTAACCAGTCGTTTGCGAAATCGTATAAACGATCAGAAACAACCAACCATACTCACCGGCAAACGGATTGAAGTAGCCGGCCGGAGCGTGGGAGACAAAGCTGCTCAAACCGCCAACATTCGCCAGCGACAAAACCATCAACACGCATGCAATCGGAAACAGAAACATGAACTGAAACATATCCGTGAAGCAGACCGCCCAGTACCCACCAAGCACCGTATACGCCAGGACGACTAAACCGCAGATAACGACGAGGTATTCGACCGGCACGCCGAGAGCTATCGACATGAAGCTGGACAACGCGAACAGCCGAACTGAGCCAAACATCAACTGGCTCGGACCAGTCAGCCACGAAAATGTTTTGTGAGTGCCTTCGCCGAAACGACTGCGAATGTATTCAACGACCGTGGTTACACGAGACCGGCGCCAGGCTTGAGCGAAGAAAACATAGCCAAAGAAAAACGCGGGCACCGCCAGAAACATGAGGAAGACACCAATGAAGCCCTGCCGGTACGCGAATCCAGCTCCACCTGTGAAGGTCCAGACCGAAAAGCCGGACATGAACGAAGCCATGCCTGCTACCCACCACTCGACCCGATTACCACCTTTCAGGAAGTCAGCCCCTACACGCATAAATCTCATGAAGTAGGCGCCGATGCCGGCCATCAGCAACAAGTAACAGACAAGCACAACGTAATCGATTACGTGAACTGAACTGTGCAATGCTGTTCTCCTTTGCAGGCGACTTGGTGAACGTGGGGGAGAGTTATGCGATCACATCATTTCTTAATGGTCCAGGTACTCCGCCGATATCGCGTCGATGAATAAATGTGCGTCGGGGTGCGTGCGCAAGATCGATGCGGGGCACGTTGTACTTATCGGCCCTTCAACGGTGTTCTTGATTGCCAGGCGCTTCGCCGGGCCGGGCGCGATCGCGAAGAGTTTTGGTCTGCCCATTAACGTCGGTATGGTCAGTGAAAGGGCATTTTCTGGAACGTCGTCGATCGAAGCGAACGCGCCATCGTTAACCTGTTGGTTTCGGCAGATCTCATCGAGTTGGACGACCTTCACGGATTCGGGATCGTTGAAGTCACAAAACGGCGGGTCGATGAAAGCCAGGTGTCCATTCTCTCCGATTCCGAGCACCGCGAAATCAGGCGGGTTCGTTGCCAACAGTTCGGCATATCGCTTTGCCTCTGCCGTGCCATCCGGCGCATCGCCACGGAGACCATGAAACTGGCCCAACGGCACTTTGCTCACCAGGCGATCTATTAAGAACTTTCGAAACGACTGCGGCGCTCGATCGTCCATGCCCAGGTATTCATCCAGGTGAAAAGCGGTGACATGCGACCAGTCGATATCCGGAGCTTCCGACAGACTCGCCAGGAACTCATTTTGCGAAGGCGCCGAGGCGAGTATCACCACCGCCTGGCCACGTTCTTCAATCGCGCGCCGAATTTCCGCCGCGATCACTGAGGCGGCAGCGCGGCCCATTTTTGGTCGTGATTCGTAAACGTAGACGTTCAGCTCGTCAGCGCGAAAGTTTCGCTCCAAGCCGTCCTGTACCGTTGCTGTTGATTCCATGTGCCTACAAAACCCCTCTTTGAGTTTCCCGCGGTTAGCCGATTTCGGGACCCGCGATTGCGAAGACGAGCGGCGAGGTTTTCATACCTGAATTGCGAGTGCTCATTCGAATCAAGTCGCGTTCTTTGACGAATCCACGATCGGACAACACGCTCGAACCAGCGCCGGATTCTGTGTTCAGGTCGATGTAAACGCCTTCGCCGGCCAATTGACTTAAAACCTGGTCGAGCAACGTCTCGAGCTGTAACGGATCTTCCGTTACCACGGGTCCAACATAGGCTGCCTTCGTCCCGCTTCTCGCCAGCGCATAACCATTCAACGCACCGCCTGTAGCTCTCCCGAAAACCGGTGGAACAGAAGCGTCTTCAATGAGCTTATCGATCAATCGCGAACGATCCGCATTGAACGCGCGTCGATCCATGATTAGTAAGTCCCGAACGTCATTGCGATCCGTACGAGCTTCGGTATTGGCGATCGTCGTCCCCCCGGTTCCACTCCATCGTTCGATCATCGACTCAACCTCGAAACCAAACTTCGCGTAAACAGCTTTGCCCAGGGGTGTCGCGTCCAACTTCACCGTGTGAACTTTGCCCGTTAAATATTCGAGTGCTACGGTCATCAACTTTGTCGCGATCCCTTCACCGCGATGCTGCTGGTCAACCAGCACCATTCCGATCCACGCCAGGTCGTTACCGTACGTTGTTGTGGTGGTGGTACCGACTACACGGCCATCTTTGACGGCGCAGAAACAACCGTTCGGTTCAAGCAACAGTAGCCGGCGCCAATCAGCTTCAGTCTGGTTCCAGCCCGCTTCGTCCTTCAACCGCATCGCCGACGTGATATCGGATTCAAACAACAAGCGAATCTCTAATGCCGCCCTCGCTCCCATCACTCAGCTCAACGCCGGCGCGTGCTCCACCCAAATGTTGTTCGCCGGCTCCATGAAAAATTCGGCCATTCGTTTTATGTTCCATTCGACCGGCCAACCTAACAGGCGCCTCAAATGCAACAGCCAGGCGAGCAGACCTTCCTCGGGGTGAAAGTAAAGCTCGAGCAGGGCCCGCGCGGTCTTGCCGCCCGTCTTCATGCTGTACTCACCGCTGGGTAATTGAAAGAAGGTATGCATCTGGAAACTGCTCGCACCGCGCAGCAGGTATTCGGCCGCGATTCGTCCCGAGACGATGTTGCCCGTGGCGCTGATTGGCAACTTGCACGCAGGAATTAGTCCCTGTCGTTCGAGTAACCGCAACTGCGCCAGCACACTTAGATTGCGCGCACTCAGATCAGGCCCACCATAGGCAATGCCGCGCACTCCGTCGAATTCACGGTCGGGATCGAATAGCCGATTCGCGTAAACGAGAAAATCCGGAACGGCATCACCCGAACACTTCTCGTTGATCGCGCGCAACATCTCCAGTTGAAACGCGTCGTCAAGAATTGCATTGAAAACTTTCAAACCAATCCGCACCGTGGCCGGAGCTGCGCCGCGTCTGATTAATGACGTCACCCGTGTCAGCCATTCAATAATCATTTCGGCCTGGGCCGCCCGATCTGAGCCGGCCAAAGTAGGACTAAAATCTTTCTCAATCAACATCGGCGCATCCGGATGATGCTTCTGCCAGACGTCGATCAAACAGCGCGTGGTGTACTCGTACTCGCCCACCTTCCAAAGCTGTTCGGCAGCACTCGGCAAGTGATACTTACACGAAGGCACTACCAGCACCGCAGCGGGTCGCGCACACGACAAGGCTTCGTCGAAGAACTCGAGATACTTTGCGAACGTGTCGTACCATCCACGTCCTTTCCAGGAAACAGTCCAGCCTTCGGTCTTGTCCTGACCGACGATTCGTTCGACAACCATTCTCGTTTCTTCAATGGCCCATTCGCTCATGGACTGCGCGCCCGAAGTGTCTTCAGCGATGATCGACTTCAACACGATAAAGCCGAGTTGCTCTTCACAGTCGCGCCGCACCTGCGACAGATTTAATGACAGTTGGCCGGATGCTTTGCCGAAAGGGTTCTTAATGAAATGTCCGCCGTATTCACTGCTTAAATCGAGCTGGTATTGCTGCCGAACATAGTCCTCCAGGTCTTCCGGTAGACCAGCGCGAAACCGTTCGTAGTCACGCACCAGTGACGCATGGTCTTTTGAGTCGACGTTTGGCTGTCCCTCGATTGCGAACATTATTCCACTTGAACGTACAGCTTATTGAGTACCCGATCGATATTGTCGAACTCGCGTGTCGTCAACGCAGGTCCCCACGGATCGTTCGCACCTTCAGCCGGTATGATTCCGAGCTTTGCCAGGGCATAAAGAATGCGGGCGATGTAGCCTTCCATCGGGTCGATAAAGAGTACTTCCGCAAGTCGATCGACCGCGTCGGACAACTCGAGAAATCGCTCCGCACGCCCTGCGAAATGGGCCGCCAACAACTCAGCTTGCAAATCCGAGCACACCGCGCCCATGCCAATGAGTGCTGCCTTGGCTCCGCGGAGTAAGCTGTAGCCGAGAAAGCGATCTTCGCCCGTTATGAGTAGTTTGTCTGGATGCTGAGAGCTAATGTGACGAGCGACGTCCTGGTAAGTCATTACACTATCAAGCGTCGCCATCTTGATGCCGATCACGTTTGGCAGCGTTAAGAGCTCATCCAACACACTGGTGGCGTAGCGAATGCCGCCCGCAGCTTCGTACAGATAGAACAACACGAGTGGCAGGCCCAATCTTGAAAGCTGTTCGTGGTGTTCGACGATCAGTGAGTCACTGTGTTCGTTATGCTTCAACCAGAAGGGCGGATAAACGAGCAATGCATCTGCGCCATCAGCGGCTGCGGCTGAGGCCATTGCTAACGTCTCCCTTGTCGCCTCCGGCGGATTAGATTGTTGATGTCGAGCACCAACACCGGCGATCAGCGGTTTATCCGGAATCGCTTCACGCCACCGCCGCAGTACACGCGTTCGGATCTCTTCGTCAAGCAGCAGTCCGCGTCCCGTGTGAGCCCAAACCGCCACGCCGGCGATTGGTTGCGAGCTCATGAATGAAACGTAAGCGTCATGCGCGCGTTCGTGAAAACGAGCTTCACGATCGAATGTCACCGGCGTCGCGGGAATCAGACCGCCTGCAAGCGTCGTCTTCAGTTCGTCGGGACTGTAGCTCCGTTGGGACATGTTGAATTGCCTGTTAGCCCATGTGCGGCACCGACAACAAACTATTCTGAATTAACGTCAATGCACCTTTGAGACTCGGGCGAACTTCAAATGCTGATGGTCTAATCGCAACCCGGTGAGCGCGAGGCGCCAGCAAATTGCGTTTCGTTTCCTCAACAATGATCGGTTCAATCACACCCCAACCCTTTGTGATTTCGCCTCCGATCACAACTACCTCAGGATCGAGTCCATTGATGAGCCCGGTAATTCCAATACCGAGGTAGCGAGCCGTTTCGCGCACAGCTTCTGTCGCCGCGGCGTCTCCAGTTTCGACCAGCTCCATCAATTTGCGCATGGTCGAAACGCGTTTGCCATTCGGGCCGCGCAATTCGGCGTAGCGCTTCAAGGTTGCTTTGTCTGAAGCATAGAGATCCCAACAACCTCTCTGCCCGCAGCGGCAGTCTGGTCCATTGATATCGATTGGGATGTGTCCGAATTGACCGGCAGTGTTATTGCCGCCACGGTAAAGACCGCCGTCGATAACGACCCCGCACGCGAGACCGGTACTCACGCCGACATAAAGCAAATCGCGCACGTGTGCGTACTGCGCTTTGCCGTGCCAGATCTCGGCGAGCGCCGAACACCGGGCAGAGTTATCAATTATCACCGGTAGACTGGTGGCTTTCTCCAGCAGACTCACCACCGGCACATCGCGCCACGGCAGGACCACTGACAGGAGAAACTTTCCGCTCTGATTGTCCACCAGTCCCGGCAGGCTGACACCGATGCCTGGAAACTCGATAAATGAATCATGTTGCGAACGAAACTTGCGGATCTCCTTCGCAATCTTGTTCAAAAACGACGACGCCACGGCGCCCGTCTCGAAACTAACGCGTGAGACGATCCGGTTATTGAAATCGCAGAGCGCAAGCACTGTCTCATCCGCGCGAATATCGACGCCGAAGAGGCCAAAGCGTTTGGCATTTAATCGTAACGGCGTCGGAGGTTTCCCTCCGATCGGAGTTGTTCGTCCGGAGCCTTCTTCAATGATGCAAGCGTCTTTAAGTAACTCCCCGGTAATCGTGGAAATTGTCGCTTTGTTTAGACCACTTATCTTCGCGATTTCCGCACGTGAGATTGGTTGCCGGTCCGACAATATGCTAAGCAGGATGCGACGATTAACCAGCCGCAGCATGTCGTGTCCGGCAGCCGTGACATCGGCAAGATTCGGTTTGCGGGTGAAGCCATGACGCCTTTGCAGCGTTTGATTCTTGGCGAGCTGTTGCGTCAATGTTTTTGACCTGTCCACTTCGGGCGGGACCACACATCACTTACGCGAAGGAGAGAGGTTGAAGCCTCCCTCCTGCACATCGTTTCCTCATGTCTACAGCTAGAAGCTCAAACGCAATCGAATTCGCACAGATCGACGGTTATCAATGCCTTCCTGCGAGTAGCTGATGTTGTTACGCCCGAAGTCGGGATTCAAATTGACGTTTACAATTTCAAGCTGGCCCGCAGGCGTAACGGCGACATCGAAGTCGCCTACATTAGCAAAGAACGTGTCGAGCGGAGAAAACAACGGGTGGTTGAAGACATTGTTAAAGTCGGCACCCACCTCGAGTCGCGTCGTCTCATTAAATCTGAAGTACTTGCGTACGCCGAGATTCACGCCCCACGTTCCCGGCCCAACCAGATGGTTCCTTTTAGCGATGGCGGGATTGTCAAACAAATCTGCTCCGAGTGGTGGTAAACCAAAGGCAGCCGGATTGAAGACTTGATCGCCTGAAAGATTGGCGTACGGATCGCCCACCACAGGCGGCCTGTAAGTGTTCGACGAAAAATCGCCTACCGCATCAATAAATCCGCTGCCGACATTGCCTGGGCCCAGGAAGCCGAAGTTGCCGCAGCTATTGCACACCCAGAACGGAGTGAAACCAGTTCCGCTCTTGGCGAACATGTTCCAGCTCAAATCCCAGCCACCCGCTACACCTTCGGCCCACTTGGACATGCTCTTGCCGTAAGTACGATCGCGACCGACCGGCAATTCATAAGTTCCGTAACTTACCAACCGATGCCGCGAAACGAACGAGTCGCGCCCGAAGTCGACGTCGGGAGCAAATTGGTTGTAAAGAGTTCCGCCAAGTGACGAATTGCCGACGTCGGTACCAGTCGATTTCTGGTCCAATAATGTATAGGACACATTGAACAAGAGACCACGTGCGAAGCGGCGATTTACTTCAACCTGGAACGCGTGCGATCGCCCGTGTCCCGTATTGCCATAAGTGGCTAAGAAGTCACCAAGGCGAGGAAAGGGTCGTCGCGCAGCGTCCGCCGGTGAGACAACACAGTCACCTTCGTCGATAGGATCGCAAAGGTCACCGTCCTCGTTGTGAACTCCAAAGGGGATGTTGTTGGCAGGTAGTTCGTTCAGGTCACGACCGGCTATCAGTCCATGTTGTCGCGAGCCTACGTATGAAACGCGTAAGCCAAGATTGGCCATGAACTCTCGTTCAAAGGTGGCATTGAACTGTTCGTAACGCGGGTTCTGCAAATCAAACGGAATCGCGTTCGCGGCCAACGCAGTGAAGTCAGTTGGATCGCCGACGCTGATTGTGCCGCCACTAAACGGTGTGATGCCACGCGGATTTATCCCGCCCGGAAGACCTTGAGTACCACGTTTCGTTACGCCTTGATTGAAGGCATTCGTTGCCAGTGCATCACGCATACCCTGAGCGGCGGAAGTTGGATAATAAATCCCGTACCCACCGCGGATGACATTCTTCTCCCCAAGGCGCCAGGCTACGCCGATGCGCGGAGCAAAGTTGTTCTTATCGGTCTTTATTAAACCCCGCCCCACGCCAGCCTGATCGGCCGTGACGACACCATAGGAAATAAAGCGTGGATCCAACAGTGCCCTGGTTTTGTCACTGGGAATCACGAAGCGTCCCTGAAACCCGGGATTGACGGACGTATTCGGATCGAAGTTCACCATCAGATCGTTTTTTTCGACGAACGGCGTTATCAGCTCGTAACGCAGTCCGAGGTTGAGAGTTAGGGAGGGGCGAATCTGGTAATCGTCCTGGATGAAGAATCCGTCTTCCCAATTCGACACGTCTAAATCGCCTCTACGCGTTGCACCAACGTAGGTCGCTGAAGACGGCGGCAAACCAAGCAGGAAATTACTGTAAGCTGACATCGACGTGCCGTAATTGAGGAACCCGCGCGGATTACCCCTCGTGGCAGTGAAACCGTCAACGGCCTGGTTGCGCACAATGTCAGCTCCGGCCTTAATCGAGTGATTGCCGGTAATCCAACTCACACTATCTCCAAACGTCACGAGATGTTGGTCCAAATTCCGGTTGATGCTGCGTCCGCCGTTCCCGATTCCGGTGAACGGAGCCATCGTGATTCGTAGTGGACCAGCAGTATCGAGCAAATCGGGACCGAGGATCCCCGCCATCGTATTGATCTCAGCGTCGTTGAATCCCACGTTCGACAAGTAGTCTCCATAGGCCTGGTTGCCGCGGCGAAAGAGATTTTGAACGTTGAAACCGCCTCGCAGCTCATTCACGAGCGTGTTGGAGAATAGATGCGTGAACGAAAGAGACAGGGTGTGATTGGTTTGATGCTGGGAGAGTAAGCCGTACGCGGGCAGCGGGTTCACGGCCAGCGTCCGGCGATCGCCTGGATTGTCCTGAAAATTGTAAACGGCAAAAAACTTGTTTCGCTCGGAAAAGTCGTGATCGAATCGCAGGGTCGCAAGGTCTCTGGTGAGCAATCCGGGTACGTTCCTGACAAAACTTCGCAGCCTGCCGTTGTTCGCATTGAAAGGAGTCGCAGGATTCGTGTGCGGATAAAATCCATTCATGATGTTCAACGCGATTGGATTGAGAAGGCGCGTGGGGATGCTGAGCCAGCGCCGCGTACCGCCTGTGATAATGGTGTTGTTGAGCAACTCAGCCGGCGTCAGTAAAGGCAGGA
>Ga0105248_10008618_pt1 | contig 11201 bp, 11 predicted proteins | sample KBSS34metaG_FD_81524 | JGI IMG/M metagenome (GOLD analysis project Ga0105248, IMG submission 81524) | Switchgrass rhizosphere microbial communities from Kellogg Biological Station, Michigan, USA - KBS S3-4 metaG | ecosystem: Host-associated > Plants > Roots > Rhizosphere > Soil | place...
CGGCGGCAAGACCTGGGCCAACATCGGCCTCAAGGACAGCCGCCAGATCGGCGCGCTGATCGTCGATCCGACCAATCCGGACATCGTCCTCGTCGCGGCGATCGGCCACGCCTTCGGCGCGAACACCGAACGCGGCGTATTCCGCACCACCGACGGCGGCAAGACCTGGAACAAGGTGCTCTACAAGGACGAAAACACCGGCGCGATCGACGTGACCTTCGATCCCCACGACCCGCACACCGTGTATGCGGCGCTGTGGCAGGAGCGGCGCCAGCCGTGGAATTTCTCCAGCGGCGGCCCGGGCAGCGGCATGTATCGCTCCAGCGACGAGGGCGCGACCTGGACCGAAGTGAAGGGCCACGGTCTTCCCGAAGGCATGCTCGGCCGCATCGACGTGACGGTGTCCGGCGCGGATTCCAAGCGCATCTACGCGATGGTCGAGGCGGACCAGGGCGGCCTGTATCGCTCCGATGACGGCGGCCAGGACTGGAAGCTGATCAGCCAGGACGGCCGCGTGCGCCAGCGCGCGTGGTACTTCTCGAAGATCTATGCCGACCCGAAAGCGGTCGACACCGTTTACGCGTTGAACACCGGCATGCTGCGCTCCACCGATGGCGGCAAGAATTGGGAACTGTTGCCCGCGCCACACGGCGACCACCATGGCCTGTGGATCGACCCGTCCAATCCGGCGCACATGATCAACGCGAACGACGGCGGCGCGACCGTTTCGCTCGATGCGGGCAAGACATGGTCGAGCATCGACAACCAGCCGACCGCGCAGTTTTACCACGTCGCCACCGACAACAATTTCCCGTATCGCGTGTACGGCGCGCAGCAGGACAATTCCAACCTCGCCACGGACAGTTATTCCGACGACGGCGTGATCACCGCGTCCAACTGGTTCCCGGCCGGCGGCGGCGAATGCGGATTCGTCGTGGCCGATCCGCGCAACACCGACATCATCTACAGCAGTTCGGAAAACTACATCGCGCGCTTCGACAAGCATGCCGGGATTTCGCAGGACATCAGCGCATGGCCGATCGACAATTCCGGCCATCCGGCCGGCGAACTCGCGCACCGCTTCAACTGGACCTCGCCGCTGATGCTCTCGCCGCACGATCCCGACGTACTGTACGCGGCGTCGGAAGCCGTGTGGAAGAGCACCGACCACGGCCACAGCTGGACCGTCATCAGCCCCGACCTGACCCGCAACGATCGCGACAAGCAGCAGGCGTCGGGCGGGCCGTTGACGAAGGACATCACCAGCGTCGCGTACTACGACACCATCTTCGCGCTCACCGAGTCGCCGCTGAAGAAGGGCAGGCTGTGGGTCGGCACTGACGACGGACTCGTGTGGACGGGACGCGACGACGGCAGCAGCTGGGCTTCGGCTACCCCACACGACATGCCGCAGTGGAGTTCGATCGACATGATCGAGCCTTCGCATTACGACGCCGGCATCGCCTACGTCGCGGCCGACCGCCACAAGCTCGACGACATCAAGCCGTATGCGTACAGGACCACCGATGGCGGCAAGACGTGGACTTCGATCGTCAACGGATTGCCCGATGGCGCGGTCGTGCACGCGGTACGCGAAGACCCGGTGCGGCGCGGCCTGCTGTACGCCGGCACCGAGCGCGGCGTGTTCGTTTCGTTCGATGACGGCGGCCACTGGCAGTCGCTGCAGCTCGACCTGCCGGCATCGCCGATCCACGACCTCGTCGTGCATGGCGACGACCTCGTCGTGGCGACGCATGGTCGCTCGTTCTGGATCCTCGATGACGTGACGCCGCTGCGGCAGGTCCAATCGGGAACAGCGGCCGAGAACGCCGTGCTCTACAAGCCGCAGACCGCGATGCGCCTGCACTACCCGGACGCGGTCGATACGCATGCGCCGCACGGCGAGAACCCGCCGGCTGGAGCGTTGATCGACTACTACCTCAAGACCGCGCCGAAGGGCGAGCTGACCATCGACATCCTCGATGCTCAGGGCAAGGTGTTGCGCCATCTGTCGAGCACGCACAGCACCAAGGAAGTGCAGCCGCCCGAGTGGCCCGACCAGATCGTGCCGAACGACCAGATCGCCGCGAAGCAGGGCATGAACCGCCTGGTCTGGGACCTGCGCATGAACGATCCCGTGCAGATTCCGGGCGCGTTCTATTCCGGCCCGACGCCGCGCGGACCGCTGGTTCCGCCGGGCCAGTACCAGGTCAAGCTCACGGTTGGCGGCGTCATCCACACCGCGCCACTGACAGTCGTCGCCGATCCGCGCGTCGCCAACAGCGAAGCGGCGATCCGAGCGAAGACCGAGTTGTCGTTGAACGTCGAGAACGACATCGACCGCTTGCATCGCGCGGTCAACGGCATCCGCAAGACGCGGAACGACATCGTGCGCGTGCAGAAGGCGCTCGCGAATCGCCCATCGAGCAAGCCGCTGATGGATGAGGCCGATGCGCTGTCGAAGCGGCTCGACCCGATCGAACAGCAGCTGATGCAGGTCAACATGAAAGGCTCGGAAGCGAACCTCGCGTTCCCCGGCATGCTCAACGAACTGTTCGCGACCTTCGCGCTGAGCCAGGACGACGCCGACACCCCGCCGACCCAGCAACACCTCGCATTCTACCAGTCATTGCATGACCGGCTCGAAACGCAACTCGGCCTGTGGAAGCAACTGCAGGGCGAGGGAATCGCGGCTTTCAACGCACATCTGAAAGCGAGCGGCGTTGCGCCGGTAGCGTCGGAGTGAATTGAGGTTGGGCGGGGATGGCACGTCACATACCACCCCGTCCCCTTTGTTCTCGCTTTGTTTCATGTTTTCATTCGGCCTTGGGCTCCGAGGGAGCCTGTGATTTGCAATCAACCCGGGGAGCGTTTTTCATGAAGCAGGTGATTCTTGCTGCGGCTATTTCGTGTCTTCTTTCGGCGTGCGGAAGCAGTAGTGGCAGCGGCGGTGGCGGTAGTCCGTTGACGGAGAGCGAATGTCGCGGCATGGAACAGCATTCCAACGAGATCGTCAAAGCGGGATCGGGCGTAGACGTACAGGCCATTGCCGGCGCTGCGCAAGCGGACGAGACCTTCATTGCCAATTGCGCCGCTGGCAAGAGTCACAACCGCGAAGAATACGAATGCGCCATGTCCGCGAATTCGATGGAGTCGCTCAACAAATGCACGGCCCAAGCGGCAAGGCGCCTCTGAGTAACCCGATGCCCGGGTTTCGGTTCGAACAGGGAAGAAAGGGGTCAGGTTCATTTCTTCATATCGGAAAATGAACCTGACCTCTTTTTATTTCTCTCAAACCAAGGACTGCGACATGAAGGCGACGATCGGATCGGCTGTGCTGTGCATGGGTTTGTTGAGCGCGTCTGCACAAGCGCAGATGGTCTGGAAATGCGAGGTCGGCGGCAACGTCACCTATCAACAGAGTCCCTGCGAGGCGCCACGTGCGCTCGCGTCGCATCGCGGCGCCGCCGCCGCGAATGCCCCGCTGATCGGGACATGGAAGGAGGACCACGCGCTGACGATGGCCTGGATGCGGCAACACTCGAATCTGTCGAAGAGGCAGGACGAATCCCTCGACCAGAGGATTGGACACCTGACCTACACCTTCACCAACGACCGCATGCAGCTTTCCATGCCCGATTTCGACGTGGTGATCGACGGCGTCACAACGCACGTGAAGGGGATTCACGACGATCTTCATAAAGTTGTCGTGGCGGCAAGCCCGAAGATGGTCTCGGTTTCAGGCGCCGATCCGGTGACGGGTGCGCCAATCCTCGGCGAGTTCAACTTCGAAGGCCACGACACGGTCTGGACTCCGATCGCAGTCAAAAGGAACATCGGGTTTGGGTTGGATCCCCACTACCGCCAGTATTTTCGGCGCGTGAAATAGGCGCGATCGGAAATCTACAGCCCTTGATGTTTTCTTGAAGGTTTCGTAACCGCCAGCGGACGACGCGATGCCGACCAAACCTCCGATCGACAACTCCAAGCTCGACCGCATCGTCGCCGAGGCCAGGCGCGATGCCGAGCGGCGCAACCAGGGCTATCGCGAGCTGGCCTTGAAGATGTATCCGTGGGTCTGCGGCCGTTGCGGGCGCGAGTTCACGCGGGCCAATTTGCAAGAGCTGACCGTGCACCACCGCAACCACGATCACGATTTCAATCCAGCCGATGGCAGCAACTGGGAATTGTTGTGCATCTATTGCCACGACAACGAGCACTCGCGCCACATCGATCACACCGGCGGCAGTGCCATGGATACGGCAGACAAACCGCCGGCGGCGACCAGCAATCCGTTTGCCGCCCTGAAGTCGCTGCTCAAGCGTGATCCCTGATTGGGCGACACCCGCATCGCCGAACCATTGACTCAGGTCAACATGCCGTACGACGTACGGTGTCCAATCAGCGCCATGTCCTGGTTTCGCAAACTCGGGGAGCGCTGATCATGATCAAGGACCTGGTCGTTCCGATCACCAACACGGCGGGCGATGCGAATGCGGTGGCCGCAGCCGTTGCGTTGGCAACGCAGGAGAACGCGCATCTCGCCCTCCTCGAGTTCGTGAACCTGCCCATGCCGCCAGCCGGTCCGTGGGGAGGTGGAGACCTCGGACTTGGCGATCTCTACAACACGTTCCGCGACGATGCGGAAAACGACGCCATCGCATGGCGCGAGCGGTTGTCGAGGGAGGTGGTCACGTTGTCGTCCGAGGTTCGCGTCATCGAATCGCTGTTCATGGAGTCGCCGGACATTGCCGCGCTGCATGCGCGCTATACCGACCTGGCCGTGATGACGATGGCGACCGACCTCGTGCGCGATGCCCCGACCATCCGCGACTTCTTCGCATCACTGTTGCTGGAATCGGGTCGCCCGCTGCTGCTGATACCGCCGGGTCATGCGTGGCGACCGCCGAGGCATGTCGTGGTGGCGTGGCAGGCCAAGCGTGAGGCCGCGCGCGCACTGCACGATGCGATGCCGTTCCTGCACGAGGCCGAATCGATCGACGTGCTGGAAGTGGGCGAAACCTGGGGCGACGGTGGCGACGGCCCGCAGCCGGGCGCGGACATCGCCGCACACCTGGCGCGCCACGGACTGAAAGTGCGCGTCGTCCTGCGTCCATGGCATGCCGATTCCGTTGCCTTGTCGTTGGTGCGGCACGCACAGGACACCGGCGCGGAACTCATCGTCGCCGGCGGCTACGGACACTCGCGATTCCGCGAATGGGTATTGGGTGGCGTGACGCGCGAGCTGCTGTCCGGAACCTGTTCCGTGCCGATCCTGTTCTCGCATTGACACGCTGGATCGCCGATGTCGGAAAGTTGCTGGCCGCAACGCCGACCGGGCGCCCGCAATCGCTGATCGCGGTCCTGCTGTTGCTGATCGCGAGCCTCGCGTGCGCGACGCCGGGTGCGAAGGAATCCGCACCCGTGGACCTCCCGCCAGGCGAGCTCAAGCCCGGCGAGTTCATATGGTCGCCCGAGGCCGTGCCGTCTGGACCGCTGGTGATGGTGATCAGCCTCGACGAACAACGCGCCTACGTTTATCGCAACGGTCTGCGCATCGGCGTGAGCACGGTCAGCACTGGCAAGAAGGGCAAGGAAACGCCGACCGGCGTGTTCACCATCCTGCAGAAACAGAAGGATCACCGATCGTCCCTGTACGACGATGCGCCGATGCCCTTCATGCAGCGGCTGACCTGGGATGGCGTCGCCTTGCACGCCGGCAACCTGCCGGGTTACCCGGCATCGCACGGTTGCGTGCGCCTGCCCTACGAGTTTGCACGCAGGCTGTACGACGTCACCCACTACGGCATGACGGTCGTGGTGGCCTCGGAGACGACCCATGACGCGCAGCTCGCACACCCGGGCTTTTCGTCGCCGGGGACGAACCATGTGCCCCGCCTGTCGCGCGCGCATGCCTACCAGTGGACGCCGGACCGATCGCCCATGGGACCGCTCACGATCCTGGTGGGGACTTCCGACCGGGTCGTGCTGGTGATCCGCAATGGAATCCAGATCGGCCGCGCCCGTCTCCACGTGGAGGGCAACGCGCCGTTCGGCACCCAGGCCTATGTGATGCTGGCCGGCGATTCGGACCTGCCGAGCACGGTGGTTCCGGTCCGGCCGGGTCACAACTGGCAATCGATTCCTTTACCCGGGTATTCGGCGAGGCAGGGGACTTCGCTGGATCCGGAAGCGGTCCGCCGCGTGTCCGTGTCGCCGGGATTCGCAAGCCTGGTCTACGACCAGATGGTGCCGGGAACGACGCTGGTGCTGACCGACGCGCCCATCCAGCCGAAGACGACGGGCAAGGCGATGACCGTCATTACGGCCGAGGACGAACAGGACGACGACGCTCCTTCACAGCCGGAGGATTCTGATTGAGCGTCCCGAATTTCTTAACGTGACGGGGTTATGCTGTGCGTCGGATCAATTGGGGTTCCCGATGCGATTGAAGCTGCTGCTGGCAAGCACGCTGCTCGTTCCCATGCTCGCTGCCGCGACCGAAACACCCGCCGTGCTGATGCATCGCCTTGCTCCGGACGCCGATCCGCGCGTGCTCGCGCTGGCGCTGGAAGCTCGCGATTGCGCCGCGGCGCAGCTCGGCGGCGCGCCGTCGCCGCGGCTGGCGGTCATCGATTACTCGTTGCCGTCGACGAAGCCGCGCCTGTGGGTTTTCGACCTGCAACAACAGTCGTTGCTGTTCCACGAATACGTGGCGCACGGGCAGGGCAGCGGCGAGAACCTCGCGCGCAGTTTTTCCAACAGCGACGGCAGCCATGCGAGCAGCCTCGGCCTGTTCCGCACCGGGCAGACCTACCAGGGACACAACGGCTATTCGCTGCGCATGGAAGGCCTGGAGCCGGGCGTCAACGATGCCGCGATGGCGCGCGAGATCGTCATGCACGGCGCGGCCTATGTGAACCCCGACATGGCGCGCCAGCAGGGGCGTCTCGGGCGAAGCTGGGGTTGTCCTGCGCTGCGTCCCGAGGTTGCGCCGGCGGTGATCGACAGCCTCAAGAATGGCCAGATGATCTTCGCGTACTACCCCGACAGCAACTGGCTGTCGCACTCGCCATTCATCGACTGCAAGAACAGGCGCGTCGCGGCGGCCAACTGATCGCGTGCGTTACCGCGATTACGTGGCGACTGCCAGGTCGAGTTCGTACACGACGCGTTCGGGATGCTCGTCGTCGACTTGCGTCCGGAATCCGAGGAACGACGCCAGGTCCCGCATCTGCAGGTTCTCCACCAGGCTGAAAGCGAACATCCGCTGGATGCCCATGGACTGCGCCATCTCGATCAGGTGCTTCATCAGCCGCGTGCCGAGTCCCTTGTCCTGCCACGCGATGTCGACGGTCACCGAGCATTCGCAGGTGAGCACGTCGCGATCGGTGCGATAACGGCTCACGCCGACGATGCGCTCGTGCGCGTCTTCCTTGACGATCGCGATGAACGCCATCTCGTGCACGTAGTCGATGTCGGTAAGCCGTTCGATGGCCTCCTCGCTCGGGTGGCCGAGGTGCCCAAACACCTTGAATCGCGGCGCATCGAGCGGCAGGTTCTCGAGGAAGGCGCGTTCGGCATCGCGGTCGAGCCTGCTGATCGGGCGAATGAGCACGCTGCTGTGGTCGCGTAACACCTCGAGCCAGCGCGGGTATTCGCGGAAAGGCGATCTTGTTTCGGTCGATACGCTCATTGCATTCCTCCGATGACCTGTCGGATTCAGGCTAGTCCAGGTTGGAACGCGCCGAATTGACGTGCATCAAGGACGCGTGCGATTCCGGGGGCATCAATTCCCGGCCTGGAGATCGAGTTCGTGCAGGACCTGGGTGGCGTCATCCGGATCGATGCGCGCATGAAAACCGAATTGGCTCGCGAGGTCCCTGGCCTGCTCGTTCTCGGCCGAGTCGATCGACACCATGCGACGGATGCCCCTCGAACGCGCGACGTCGATGAGGTGTTTCATCAGCAGCGTGCCAAGGCCCTTGTGCTGCCAGTCGTCGCTGACGGTCACCGCGCACTCGCAACGGGTTTCGTCGCGATCGGCGCTGTAGCGGCTCACGCCGACGATCGTTTCGCGTGCGTCCTGCATGACGACGGCGACGAAGGCCATCGCGTGGACGTAGTCGATGTTGGTGAGCTGTTCGAGCATTCGCTCGCTCGGCTCGGTGACCGGGGCGAGGAACCGCAGCCGCTGCGTCGCCGGCGACAGGTGCTTGATGAAGGACCGCTCGGCCTCCCGGTCCTGCTTGCGGATGGGGCGGATCAGGACATGGCTTCCGTCGTTGAGCGTTTCCGACCAGCTCGGATGCTCGCAGAAGTATTCGGGACCGTAACGGGATTCCATCGCATTGCTCCGGGTAGATCGTCAGGAAAAAGTCGCGTGGATCAACGCGTCGTATAGCCGCCGTCGATCACGAGCTCCGAGCCGGTGACGAATTTCGATTCATCGGATGCCAGGTAAACGACGCCCCAGGCGATGTCGTCCGGCTCGCCCATGTGGCCGAGCGGATGCAGCTGGTCGACATCCTTGCGAGCCGCATCGATGTCGGTCGCGCCACTGTCGCGCAGGTGGTGCTCGACCATCGGTGTCCAGATGAAGCCCGGATGCACCGAGTTCACGCGGATCCGGTCGGGCGCATAGATCAGCGCGTCGGTCTTGGTCATCAGGCTGACCGCGCCCTTGGATGCGTGGTAGGGCGGAACATCCGGCGCGCCAACCAGTCCGTAGATCGACGACAGGTTGATGATGCTGCCGCGACCGGCGCGTTTCATGTGCGGGATTGCGTGCTTGGTGCAGAAGAACACGCCCTTGACGTTGACCGCCTGTACCCGGTCCCACTCCTCTTCGGTGATCTCGTGCGTGGGCTTGTTGGCGCCGGCGATACCCGCGTTGTTGACCAGCACGTGCAGCGCGCCGAAGTGCGCGGCGGCGCCGTCGATCGCGGCCTGCACGGATTTCTCGCTGGCCACGTCGACGTGCCAGTAGCGCGCGGCCACGCCATTTGCCCCTAGCGATTCGGCGAGCGCGTTGCCGGCATCATCGAGGACATCGAACAGCGCGAGTTGCGCGCCTTCCTCGCCCATCCGCAACGCGCAAGCGCGTCCGATGCCCAGCGCGGCGCCAGTGACGATGCAGACTTTTCCGTTGAGGCGATTCATCGTAGTCCCCTGGATCCTGCGTTGATGGATGCAACGGCGGGCTCGCCCGGATTCGGGAGCGGAACATCGATCCATGGCTGAATCGACGATCGAATGCACGCGCGCGCTGCCGCTATCGGGTCAGGCGCTGTCGCCGAATCGGCGGGCGTGGCATTGAAAGACGTTTGCGCCGTCGTACCGGATGCGGGAACGGGAGATGGATCGAGCGCATCGCTGGCACCGTTGGCAAGCAAGGCGAGCCGCGGTTGCGATTCGATTGCGGTCAGCTGGCGATGGCGCACGCCGCGCAAGGCAGCGGCAGCGACGAGTTCCTCCGGTGAGCGCCGGTCGCGCCAGGCCGCGATCAATGGCGCCGACGCGGGTTCGCGCGGACCGCGTTCCTCGATCAACTCGCACTCGCCCTGCAGCGTGCCGGATGCGAGCGCGGTACCGATCACGCGCGCGATTTCAGGTGCGCGCGGATCGTCGTAGGCGATTCCCAGCAGCTCCAGCGCGTCGGCAAACCCGATCATTCCAATGCGCAGCGCAGGCGCCCGCGACGCAACACCGCGCATCGCGATCAGCGCATCGTCGAGCATGCGCACCGCGAGCGCGGCGATGCTGGAGAAGCGCTCATCGTCGAAGCGTGCCTGCCGCGAGCGTGGCGCGATCACGAAGGCAGCCACGTTCAGCACCGCGCACGGCGCTTCGAGCGGAGGGAAGTCGGAGCCGGTGCCGGCCAGCCGCAGCAGGCGCTCGTCGGGCAGGAGTTGCCAGCGACTGAACGCCTCGATGTAGCGGTGCGCCCAACCTTGCGGGTCGGGCACCGGGGCGATCGCGTTCGCGACCCTCGACCAGGTGGCGTCGATGGTGCGGTCGTGCAGGCAGTCGGCATCGCGCCAGCGGAACCAGTTGTCCCAGGCGTCGACGGAATCGGGGTCGGTGAATCGTGTTGCCCGTACCACGTTGCGATCCTCGGAGTCATCGGTCGGCGAATGCAACGATCTTCGCAGCGTGGTTCCGGCGGGGTTTGACCAACATCAAGAAAGTCCGCGAATTCGACGGGGACGCCGCGGAGGCAGCCTGGTTACCGGCTGTTACAGACGGTTACACGACGCACATCGTCCCGTGCAATGGCGTTGCTAGCTTGCAGGCGTGCACCAACCACCGACCGGAGCCGCCGCCATGCTGGACTCGCAAAATTTCGCCGATGCGCCATGCCATGCCGCGACCGAGCTGTATGTTGCGCCGATCCCGCAGCGGTTCGCCGCGTCCGGGCTGGAAGCAATGGTCCAGGGATTGCCGCTGCGCCATCGCCGCGTGCGTGCCAAGGAACACGTGTTCCGCGCCGGGCAGCCGCAGCATGCGCTGTACCTGATCCACGCCGGCTTCTTCAAGACCAGCCTGGTCAGCGAGGATGGCCGCGAGAAGATCACCGGTTTCCGCTTGCGCGGCGACCTGCTCGGCATGGATGCGCTCGACATGCCGGTCTATGCCTGCGACGCCGTGGCGCTCGACGTCGGCGAGGTATGGGAGTTGCCGTACGCGCAGTTGCGCGACAGCGTGCCGGATTTCCAGCAACGGCTCACGGCCGTCCTCGCGAGCGAGATCCGTCGCGACTGGGGTTGGATGCTGGCGGTCGGCACCTTGTCGGCCGAACAACGCGTGGTGTCGTTCCTGCTCGATCTCGCCGCGCGCATGCAATCACTCGGATTCAGTTCGCGCAGCCTGATGCTGCGCATGACGCGCGCCGAGCTCGGCAATTTCCTCGCGTTGCAACTGGAAACCGTGACGCGCGCGCTGTCGCACTTGCAGGCGATGGGGCTGATCGGCGTCGATGGCCGGCAGATCCACATCGAAAATCCGCTCGGGTTGCGCGCCATGCTCGGCGCGCCGCAGCAGGCACTCGCTGCCTAGACAGTTCTCGCCCGCCGGGCGAGGCTGCGTCGCGCGGCGGCGGCGAGTTGTTCGCGACGGAACGGCTTGCGCAACAATTCGAAGCGATCGGCGTCGGCCGGATCCTGTCGCGCGACCGAGTCCTCGTAGCCGGACGTCAGCAG
>Ga0105248_10008621_pt1 | contig 11199 bp, 8 predicted proteins | sample KBSS34metaG_FD_81524 | JGI IMG/M metagenome (GOLD analysis project Ga0105248, IMG submission 81524) | Switchgrass rhizosphere microbial communities from Kellogg Biological Station, Michigan, USA - KBS S3-4 metaG | ecosystem: Host-associated > Plants > Roots > Rhizosphere > Soil | place...
CCGGCGTAAGTGCCGATCGTGCTCAAGCCGAGATGAATTCGATCATGACCCAGATTGCCCGTGAGCACTCCGACAACAATTCAAGATGGAAGGTTCTGATTATCGCTCTTTATACAGAAGTAGTCGGCACCAGTCGGCAAATGCTTCTCGTGCTGTTGGGAGCCGTGGGGATCGTCCTGCTCATCGCCTGCGCAAATGCCGCCAACCTCCTGATGGCCCGCGCATCCGGTCGCCAGCGGGAAATCTCCGTTCGCCTCGCCATGGGTGCGCCGCGTTTGCGTGTTGTCCGCCAACTGCTGACAGAGAGCCTCGTCCTCTCATGCCTTGGCGGAGCGTTGGGTCTGATGCTCGCATTTGCAGGCGTCCGGGCGCTCGTCTCGCTGTTGCCCGCCGACTTCCCGCGCTCCAACGACATCCATGTGAGTTGGCCCGTCCTCCTCTTTACTCTCACAGTCAGCGTCGTCACTGGCATTCTGTTCGGACTCGCGCCCGCAATGCAGGCCTCGCGCACTGACCCCAAGGACGGCCTGCAGAAGGCGACCCGCGGCACCACGGCAGGGAAGCATCAGAACCGGCTTCGCAGTGCACTGGTCATGGCCGAGGTTGGCCTGGCCTCCGTACTGTTGATTGGCGCCGGCCTGATGCTGCGCACCTTCCTTAACCTGCTCCACCTGGACCCGGGCTTCAAGCAGGATCATCTCCTAACGGCAACGCTCTCTCTGCCTCATGCCCAATATCAGAAGGGAGAGCAAATCGCAGACTTCTACGAGCGCCTCACCACTTCACTTGCAGCTTTGCCAGGTGTAGAAAGCACCGGAGCTGGAAGCGACCTGCCTTGGACCGGGTATGACGAAAACTCCGGCTTCAACATCGAGGGTCGAAAGCCCGCTCCCGGCGAAGACTTTCACGCGCGTTATCACATGGCCACCCCCGACTACTTCAAAGCCATGGGCATCCCTCTGCTGCAAGGTCGCTTTTTTACTGCCGCCGACAAGAAGGACGCAATACCTGCGATCATCATCAATCACGCCATGGCGCAGAAGTACTTCTCCGGGATTGACGCCGTCGGAAAACGAATGACCTTCGACGACAATCCGAAGAAGGATACGGACTGGCTCCGAATCGTCGGCGTCGTCGGCGATGTAAAAGACCAGCCAAACAGTCCCGCAGCCGAGCCGGCATTCTGGTGGCCCGAGAATCAGGCGCCTCAACCCGACATGTCCGTCGCAATTCGCACCAATTCCGATCCGCGTCAGGCAATCGACGGGTTGAGACAAGCAGTTCGCGCGCTCGATCCCGGCCTCGCGGTCGCGGATATCAAGCTCATGAACGAGGTTGCCGAATCATCCATCTCGACGCCGCGATTCACCTTCGCACTCGTTGGATTGTTTGCCGGGCTCGCGATCATCCTTGCTGCGATCGGCGCCTACGGCGTCATCTCCTACACCGTCGGCCAGCGAGCACCTGAATTCGGCCTGCGCGTTGCCCTTGGCGCTCAGCCCGGCGATCTGTTGCGAATGGTGCTTGCGCAAAGCGTCAAGCTCGCGATCCCCGGCACGATCATCGGTGTAGTCCTCGCCTTCAGCCTCAGTCACATAATCCGCGGACTCATCTACCAGGTGAGCCCTACCGACCCGCTCATCATGTCAGCTGTTGTCGCACTCGTCCTGTTGATCGCGCTACTCGCCTCGTACGTGCCCGCTCGACGTGCCGCCGCAACTGATCCCATGACCACCCTGCGCACAGAGTGATCGGCTATCTTCCTGATCGAAGATAGAGGGTCAATGAATTGCCAATGATGTAACTACCAGGTTTCGTTGCATGCAAGATCGAACGTTGCCGGACACCGCAATCAATCAACTAGCTCAGGCGGTAGAACTTCGCGGCATTGTTATAAAAGATGTCCTGCTTTTCTTCCGCGCTGAGAAATGGTGCTGACGAAACTGCCTCAACGGCCATAGAGATACCTTCTGGCCAGTACATCTGGTCTGTACCGAACATCAATCGCTTGCCGAACCCCGCCCTCATCAATGCTTCGAAGTAGTGATGGAATTCGGCCCGCGGTAGAAGCCAGTCGATTGCCCCAAGATCGGCGTTGACCTGCGGGTAATGAAAGAGGATCGAGATCGTGTTGTCCAGGTAAGGCCAGCCTGCATGCATCAGGTTGAGGCGGAGCTTCGGATAGCGATTCAGAGCCTCTTCGATGAGAATCGGATCTCCCAGATGCGCTCGGGCCTTTCTGCAACAGGGATCGAAAGACATGCCGGGCGGCATGGTTCCCGTATGCAACGCCACGGGAATGTCCAGTTCCTCTGCAAGTGCCAGGTACGCGGAATATTTCGGATCGTCGAGTGTCAGTCCCGCGTATTGCGTCGTGACTTCCCCCAGTACCTTGAGTCGACCTTCCTTGAACGCGCTTCTCAACAGATTCAAATCGGGAAGGGGAGTGTCCTCAGAACCGCGCACGCCGGCACCAGGAATGATCCTGCCGGGATCGGCATCATGCCAGGCAATTGCCGCCGCAATGCGATCCCCATCGCCGCCGCTGACGATACCTTTCACGATATTCAGGCGCTTCATCTCAGCGAGGCAGGCGGCACGGTGGGCCGCGCCGTTCTTGAGCTGCACGGCTTTTCCAGTCGCTGGATTCACTGCGGCCGGAATCGGCATATCGTCGGGGTACGCGTGCAGATGCACATCAATGATCTGCTGCTGATCCGTTGCTGCCTCTATCGCGGAAGGGAAGAGGCTCAAGGCTGCCGAGAATGAGCCAAGCTGTAGAAATCGCCTGCGGTCGATGGACATGGGGAACTCTCTTCGGAGGTTACAGCAAGCTGCGTGATCGAGCAATCAACCGAAAGGCGTGGCTGAGAACAGGCGTCGAACCAGGATCCCTCAAAGACTCCACTTGGGCGAGCCACAATAATTCTTAGCATTCACCGGTTGATGGGCGATGCCCGGGCTGTGAGAATTGGTGAACTGACAGTTTCAGTGGAGACAAGCTTGTGAAATGTGCTCGATCGTTGCTGTGCCAATCCGGGTTTCTATTTCTACTCTCGATTTGTTCTTCCGCTTTGGCGTCAACGCCAGGCACTCCTCCCCTGAACCCAGACCTTGTTGCCAGCCACTGGCCCGCGTCCTGGATCACATGCCCATCGGCACCAGCGCGCTCTCCCGGCGTGTTTTATTTCCGGAAGGAGATTTCGATCTCCACCGTTCCGGAGCACTTCTGGGTTCATGTGACTGCGGACAACCGCTTCCTCCTTCACGTAAATGGAAAATACGTGGCAGAGGGCCCTGCTCGCGGAGACTTGTTCCACTGGCGCTTTGAGACGATCGATCTCGCACCCTACCTGAAGACCGGGCAAAACGTGATCGCTTCTGTTGTCTGGAACTTCGCCGATCTTGCACCCGTTGCGCAGATGAGCGATCGTACCGGATTCCTCATGCAGGGAGACACCAAGGCGGAAAGTTCCGTGAACACCGGCCGCGAATGGAAAGTGCGTCAGGAAAAAGGACGAGCCGCAATCGATGACAATGGAGCGAACGGTTACTACGCTGCCGGTCCCGCTGAACGCATCGACGGGCGAGCACTCGACTGGGCGTGGGATGCTCCGGCGACTGACGTTTCTGCATGGGAGAAGGTAAAGGTACTGGGGCATGCTGCGACTCGAGAGGCGCAGGACGCTCCGAACTACTGGGAGTTGGTTCAGGATCTCCTGCCACCGATGGAACATCGTGCAGTGAGCGCCGGTAAGATCGTTCGCGCAGAGGGCGTCGCATCCACTTCCGGGTTCCCGTCGGCTCCGATTGATATCGCGGCGAATTCTCATGTAACCATCCTCCTGGACAATCACGTTCTTCAGACCGCGTATCCAGAGCTGACGCTTAGCGGCGGCCGGGATAGCGAAATCAAGCTCACTTATTCTGAAGCCCTCTACGATGCCCACGGGAAAAAGGGCAATCGCGATGAGATTGCCGGCAGGCATATTCAAGGAATCACCGACGTCGTTATCCCCGACGGCAGAGGCGCGCGCAAGTTCCAACCGCTTTGGTGGCGCACGTGGCGATATCTTCAGCTGGAGATCACCACCAGGTCGGAGCCGTTGAAGCTCGATTCGCTCAATGCATGGTTCACTGCGTATCCGTTTCAGGAGAGAGCAACGATTAAGGGCGACATCCGCGACCTGGATCGCGTCTGGGAAACCGGCTGGCGTACTGCTCGCCTTGATGCGCACGAAACCTACATGGACGCGCCGTACTGGGAGCAGCTTCAGTACGTCGGCGACACGCGGATTCAAGCGCTCATCTCCTACGTTGTCTCGGGTGACTCGCGTCTGGCCAGGCAGGCGATCACGAACATCGATGCCTCGCGCACGCCCGAGGGAATTACAGAGAGCCGCTATCCGTCCAGCCAGCCTCAGTTCATTCCGACATTCTCACTTCTGTGGATCAATATGCTCCACGACTACTGGATGTACGTCGATGATCTGCCTCTGGTGAAGGAGACCCTGCCTCACACGCGCCCTGTCCTCGATTGGTACCGCGCTCGCCTGCGCGCCGATGGATTGCTGGGTAAGGTCAAATGGTGGGAATTTGCCGACTGGACGGCGAGCTACAAAAACGGCGAGCCCCCGCAGGACGCCGATGGAGGATCAACATTTCTCACCTTGCAGTTCGTTGAAGCGCTCCAGGCAGCAGAGGAGATGGAAGACAACTATGGGAGCAAAGAGAAGGTCGCTGAGTACCGCGCCATAATCTCCCGAGCTAAAGAAGCGATCAATCGCGAAAACTGGGACAGCGCACACGGCTTGTATGCTGACACTCCCGCGAAAAACTCATGGAGTCTGCAAGCGAATGTCCTTGCTGTCTTGCTGGACGTCGCTCCCCGCGAGGAACAGGAAAAAATCATCCATCGGCTTCTTGCTTCTAAGGCCCACGAAAGCGTGTCGGTCGAGGGCAACTCGATACCTCCGCTCTCCCCGCTGAGCTACTATTTCCGTTTCTATCTGAACCGGGCGCTGGATCACGTCGGCATGGGCGATCAGTTTCTGCCGCAACTTCAACCCTGGTACGAGATGCTGGATCTTGGCCTGAGCACATGGGCGGAGACGCCCGAACCAACCCGCTCCGACTGCCATGCGTGGAGCGCCAGCCCCAATTACGATCTGCTCACCATCATTGCTGGTATTCGCCCGGCAGCGGCAGGTTTCCGCAAGGTGCAAATCGCTCCGCATTTGTCTGGAGTTCACCAGCTCGATGCGACAATGCCGCTGGGAAGGGAAGAGATCAAGGTGAGCTACCGCTTCAGCAACGATCACTGGACCGCCACTTTAACGCTTCCATCGGACCTCAGCGGCGAGTTTGTCTGGAAGGGCAAAACTTCGGCTCTTCACCCCGGCTCACAGACACTCGATCTGCCCTGAACCAGGAATCTAGGGGATCGCGCAGATCAAAATCTCAAAAAGCTCGATTCGCGCCAGGGTTGAAGTTCTCAAACTGCCTGGAATGAGAAGCCTGCGGAAGGTATCTGCAGTCAATCATGAACTAACATCCAAAGCGAGATTCGTCCTCAGTGGGCGTAAAATTCGCTGGCTGAAGAACTTGCAGAAGGAGGGAAAAGGGAATTGTAGCTAGAGCTCGAGCACCGTGTCCTCGATTGCCAGCCGAACATTTCCGTCGGACTTAGCTAGCCGTCGCACCGCCTCGGGCTTGTCGACCTTTGCCTTCAGCATCACCAGCGCTACGGGAACGCTTCGCCCTGCGCTCTTGATCGTCTGCACAGCGGTTTCGCGATCAATACTGCACGCGCGCATCAGAATCCGGATCCCGCGTTCCACGAGCTTGGAGTTCTGCATGTGCACATTGACCATCAGGTTTTCGTACACATACCCAAGCCTCGTCATCGCTCCGGTCGTGATCATGTTCAGGACCATCTTCTGAGCGCTCGCAGCCTTCATGCGTGTCGATCCCGAGATAACCTCCGGACCGACCTCCGCGACGATAACGATATCGGCGGCGTTTGCGATTGCCGTACCCTGGTTGCACGTGACTGCAGCTGTGTAGGCGCCGCGTGCCCGGGCATAGGCGGTCGCAGCAACAACGTACGGAGTGCGCCCCGATGCAGAGAGTCCAATCACGACATCTTTGCGGGTCGGTCGGCGCCGCGCGATGTCGCGTTGCCCAAGTTCCTCAGAGTCCTCGTTGACTTCAACCGCGGATGCAAGCGCCTTCGGGCCTCCCGCCATGATGTACTGCACCTGGCCGGGAGCCGTGGAGTAAGTTGGGGGGCATTCCGAAGCGTCGAGAGCAGCAATACGGCCGCTCGATCCCGCTCCGATGTAGATCAGCCGGCCGCCATCGCGCAGCGAGCGCGCTACCTGGTCGATGACTTGGGCTATTTCAGGGAGAGCTTTCTTGACGGCAGCCGCTACCTTGGCGTCCTCGTGGTTAATGATGCGGGCAATCTCCAGCGCCGACTTCGTGTCAAAGCCTTGGGAAGCTTCATTCTGACTTTCGGTGGTCAGGTGCTGGAGGAGGGAAGCCGAGTCCGTTTTAGCTTCCTCTTTCCCGTGGGCGCCGGCGCCTTCGTGCGTCGTCGTACTCGATAACATCAAAGTCTGTCCCCACAATCTATTGTATCTGCAATCCCGGCAAGAGCATCAGAATTTTGCTCAATCGCATTGTCACTTTAATGTCATGGCACCAAACCAGTTAGAGGGATTCACGAATCGCATTATGGAACGTCGGCCGGACCTGCCGAATGGCCTGGCTCTTGCGATCTGGCCAAGTCCGGTTCGTTAAAAGCACGGCCGCAATCGACGCATCCAAATCAATCCATAGCGAGCACCCGCTGAAACCTAGATGCCCGACCGAGCGCTGTGAGAAGTACCGTCCCGCCGAAGACTCCGTCGAAGGCGTATCCCAGCCCAGCGCCCGCGAACTTCCTGCCGGTGACTGCCGCTCCGTAAACAACTCCACCGTCGATCGACCAAATATTTCAGATTTGCCCTTTGAACCCGCCAGAACATCCGCCGTAAACTTCAGGAGATCTGGAACATTGGAGAAGACGCCCGCATGTCCTGCAACTCCATCCAGCACCCATGCATTTTCGTCCTGCACTTCACCCTGGATCCGCCGCTGCCGGAAAGCCTCGTCGATCTCAGTCGGAGGAATGCTGCTCCATCGTGGTCTCGCCGGTCGATAGCAGGTTGCAGACATTCCAAGCGGCTCGAAGATCTCCTTCCGTGCCGCCGCGGAAAGCGACTCGCGATTGAGTATCTCCAGGGCCTTCCCCAGCAGAATGAACCCGGGATCCGAGTACTCGAACCGCTCTCCCGGCGTCGCCTCAATCGGCAATGCCAGGCAGGCACGCAGCAGCGCAGAAGCCGTCGTCTCTCGCCGGAAAAACTCCACATATCCCGGAAGGCCCGAATTATGCGCCAGAAGATGTCGCATCGTGACTCGTCGAGCCAGTTCGGAACTGGTGCGGCCGATAACGAACCCTGGCAGCAGCTCCCCAACCGGCATATCAAGATGGAGCTCGGCTCGCTGCAGTAGCACCATGGCAAGTGCAGTGGTCGCAACTACTTTCGTCAGGCTCGCGACGTCAAACACCGTCTTCGCCTCAACTGCCTGCGAATCTTCCTCGAATGTGAAGCCCCCCAGCGCATCCGAAAGCACCACATCTGTCCCAGCCAGCGCCCCAAAGGCGCAACCCGGGAACGCTCCCGAATCGATCGCATCCTGAAGCACCTTGTAGACCTTGGCGAACTGCCCTGCCGAAGTCCTCTCCGCTCGAGAATTGGCTTCAGACTTGATGGCGTCCATACTCGCGGCTCCACGGCTAGATGAATGTAGGGTACCCTGATTCAGATCAGCGAGAAATAGGAATGAACAGCTATCTTTGCTGCAAGACCACCCGTCTATGTGAATTAGGGGTAGTGGAGGGCGCCTTGCGCATGGCAAAGAGTTTCGCTTTGATGGCGGTTGTTCTTGCGTTCTTTGCCGGCCGAACTGCGACAGCTCAGGCACCTGCCCCACCTGAACAGCCTTCGAGCCCGCCAGAGGTAACAACTACAGCCTCCGCCCCTGCAGAAGCAGCAGTTCCAGTATCCCCAGCCAGGAAGACCTATACAGTCCCGTCCGGCACCAAGGTACTTCTCCAGCTTCGAAGCTCGGTAAACACCAAGAGCGCGAGACCCGGCGATGGTGTATATCTCTCGTCGACCTTTCCCGTGGTGGTAGGGAATCGAGTACTGATTCCCGCAGGAGTCTTCGTGCAGGGAGTCGTGGATCGCGTCGCCAGGGCCGGGCATGTCAAAGGCAAGGCCCAGCTCGACATGCACTTTACGTCCATGATTTTCCCCAATGGCACAGTGGTCGAAATCCCCGGCGTCGTCAGCGGCATTCCGGGCGCCAGTAAGCAGGACGTGAAGAATGGCGAGGGAACCATTGAACAAGATAAGGACAAGACGCGTAATGCTGGAAAGACCGCCGAAATAGCAATTCCGACCGGTGGAACGATCGGCTCAGTGGCTGGGCTGGGGTCGGGTCACCCGATAGCCGGCGGTTTCGGCGGAGTCGGAGCAGGACTGGCCGCGGTTGGGCTGGTATCGCTCTTCACGCGTGGTGCTGACGTAAACATAGAGGCGGGGAGTCAGGTAGAAATGGTTTTTCAGCGGCCGATGATTCTTGAGGAAGCAAATCTCAGGGAGGGTGTGGCACCCGGCGCCGCTCCTGCAATGGTCCCGGCCGCCGACCAGCCTCGTCGTATGGATAAGCCCGGACGGCCTGCGGTTCTCTGTCCTCCCGGCGGTCTGGGTTGCAGCTAGCAAGTTTTGCATTCGATAATTTGAGTAAGAAATGTCAACGATTCCCGAAGAGCCTGTCGTAGCCGAAATATCCTCTCCCGCTGAAACCGCTCCCATAGCGGAGAGCACCCCATTGCGTCCCCTTTCCGATGGCGGTCTTGGGCTCTGGGTCCGTGATCTCCTGATTTCGGCAGCCGTCTCGATTCTCATCATCTTGTTCCTGTATCAGCCCGTTCGAGTCGAGGGCACCAGCATGCTTCCACGGCTGGAAGATCACGATCGCCTCTTCATCAACAAGTTTGTCTACCACATCACATCAATCGAACGCGGAGATGTAGTCGTCTTTCACTATCCGCGCGATCCCGAGAAAAGCTACATCAAGCGCGTCATCGCCCTGCCGGGAGACAAGCTTCGCATCGATCACGGGCAGGTCTGGGTTAACGGTAAATCCCTCGCTGAGAACTACGTGCCGGACATGTACCGCGACACACGCTCGTACCCTGACACCGTTATTCCGGATGATTGCTACTTCGTGATGGGCGACCATCGGTCGATCTCGTCCGACAGCAGGGAATTCGGAGCCGTCGAGCGAGACCTTATCTACGGCAAGGCCGCATTCGTCTACTGGCCGGCCCGCGATGTGGGTGAAGTGAAATGAATTAGGATCGCTTTTTCCACGCCGCGCAATTACCCTTTCAAACCTGCTAAAATCTATTGAATCCACTCCTCGGAGAGGCGATGCAGGCGATCCTTGCGCTCGAAGACGGGCGCATCTTCCGCGGCGAGGGCCATGGACACCCGGGCGAATGCCAGGGCGAAGTGGTCTTCAATACTTCCCTAACCGGTTATCAGGAAATCGCCACCGATCCCTCCTACACCGGTCAAATCGTCGTTCTTACAAATCCTCAGATCGGCAACTACGGAACGAACCAGGCCGACAACGAAGCTTCCAAGCCCTACATCGAGGGCCTGATCGTCCGCGAGTTTTCTGCGATCAGCTCAAATTGGCGCTCTGAGCAAGTCACCGACGAGTACATGGAACGCTACGCTGTTCCCGTGTTAGCTGAGATCGACACCCGGGCTCTCGTTCGGCATCTGCGCACTCACGGAGTGATGCGTGGCGTGATGTCGACGACCGAGACCGATACGGACAAGCTCGTCCAACGTGCCCGATCCATCCGCAAGATGGACGGAACCGATCTTGCAAAAGTTGTCTCCACAAAGTCGGTCTACGGCTTCGATGCCAACGATAGCCGCAACCAGAGTGGCGATCCGCTTCTGCCCGGGCGCGAAGAAAAACCGCAGCTCCATGTTGTCGCCTACGATTTCGGCATTAAGCAGAACATCCTCCGCATGCTCACGCGCGAGTGCTGCAATGTAACGGTAGTTCCCGCCGAGACTTCCGCAGCCGACGTGATGGCACTGAAGCCTGACGGAGTGTTTCTCTCTAACGGCCCCGGCGATCCGGAGCCGGTTGACTACGCCGTCCGCGCAATCCGCGACATGATTGGCCGTGTACCGGTCTTCGGAATCTGTCTGGGCCATCAGCTATGCGGTCTCGCGCTGGGCGGCAAGACCTACAAGCTGAAGTTCGGCCATCACGGCGGAAACCATCCAGTTCGAAACAATGCGACCGGCAAGGTAGAGATCACCGCGCACAACCACAACTTCGCCGTCGATCCCGATTCCATCAACGCCAACGAAGTTGAACTGACGCACGTCGATCTCAACGACAACACGCTCGAAGGACTCCGGCATAAGTCACAGCCGCTCTTCAGCGTTCAGTACCACCCTGAAGCTGCTCCGGGCCCGCACGACTCGCACTACCTCTTCCGCGACTTCCGCAATCTCATGGAGGAGTGGAAGGGATGACTTTTTCTGGCGGCAGCAATTCCGGCGTTCGAAGACAGCGGGGCTTTTGGCTCCGCTGTTTTTTGAGTGCGGTTATCGTGCTGTCAAGCGTTCGTCTGGCCACGGCTCAGCTGGACATTCCGAAGCCCGAGCGCCTCACACATGTTGAAGGAATTGTCGTGAGCCCCGACGGGCACCCGATGCCTGGCATCGCGGTCAGCCTTCTCCGCGACGAGAAGATTTCAGCCGAGACGCGCACCGACCAGTCTGGGGAGTTTGAATTCGAGAAAGTCAGTACGGGCTCATATATCTTTCGCGTGCCTCGTACGCAGTATGCGCCGGCAGCCCGCGACATCGTAATCACTGACGAAATCGTCACCCATCTAGAACGAAAGAAACTCTATGTCATCCTCGGCCCCAGCGCTTGCCAGGACGAATGCTCCGCGGTGTTGACGAGCAAGCGCGACTTTGACGAAACGCTGCGCCGCAACCGGCGCGGGCATTGATGTTTTGAGATTGGTTTTGAAAGGGCACG
>Ga0105248_10008622_pt1 | contig 11198 bp, 9 predicted proteins | sample KBSS34metaG_FD_81524 | JGI IMG/M metagenome (GOLD analysis project Ga0105248, IMG submission 81524) | Switchgrass rhizosphere microbial communities from Kellogg Biological Station, Michigan, USA - KBS S3-4 metaG | ecosystem: Host-associated > Plants > Roots > Rhizosphere > Soil | place...
CCTCCGCTCCTGCCCCGCCCCCCCCCCGCACCCCCCCCACGCCCCGCCCGTCCGCCCCTCCGCACCTCCGCACGCCCGCACTCCCGCCCTCCCGCACTCCCGCACTTCCGCACCCCAGACCGCACTCCCGTCTACCGGCTAGTTAAACCCCGCCACCCGCCGGCGCAGATTCTTGATGTGCGTCCAAATCTGGTCCCGCTCTTCCGTGTTGGACTCGTCGGTCCACGCGTGGAGTTTGACGAAGTCTTCCAAGTCGCGAAGCGCGGATGCGTAGTCGTCCAGGTGATAGGCGAGCAGGCCGCGGTCGCGCAGCTCCGAGAGCAACGTGGGATCGACGGCCAGGATCAGGTTGGTGGCGGCATAGGCCTGCGGGAACGATCGCAGCTCGACATAGGTGCGTTTGAGATTGTTGAGCATCCGTGCCAGCAATTGACGCGACGAGCACGGTCGCAGCAGATCCTGGGTGTAGACCGCGTCGTCGCCCATGGAGCTGGCGAGCAGCGCGCGCAGGTCGGACTCGCCGAGCGGCCGGCCGCCGTTGAATGGGTCGAGAATCAGCGGCCGATCGCCGTCATCGTCCACGCCACGGACCAGAAAGTGTCCCGGGAAGCTGACGCCGTGCGCGCGCACGCCGGCGCGCCTGGCGACTTCCAGAAAGACGAGCGCGAGTGTAATCGGGATGCCGAGTTTGCGCTCGAGCACCTGGTTGAGCAGGCTGTTGCGGTAGTCGTCGTAGTGCGCTCGGTTGCCGGCGAAGCCTTCTTCGTCGAAGAGCTGTTCGGCGACGACCGCGAGCCGCATGGACGGCGGGGCCTCCGCCAGCGGCGCCAAGGCGAGCGCGGTCCTCGAGGCGAGAGCCGTGAGTGTGGCGAGCGAAGGCGATGGATCGAGGTCCGGGTACTCGAGCTTGGCGACGATCAACGCCGCGCGGGCGAGGTCGATGGGCTCTTCGGCAGCCGCGGCCTGGAACTCGGCGGCAAGAGTGGAAAAGCGCGACGTCAACATGGGACTGCCAGCCCGGCGGCCCGAGGGCCGGCCGCTACTTGGGCCCCGCCAGTTTTTCCCCGGCCGGAATCGCGATCGGCAGGCGATTCTCATGCGGCGGGACGGGACAGATCCACGTCGGGTTGTAGACGCAGTACGGATGGAACGCGCGATTGAAATCGAGGTCGTAGAGTCCCGTCGGCGTCCGGGTGAGATTGAGGAATCGGCCACCTTTGTAGGTCTGGTCGCCGTTCGTGAGATCGCCGAACGGGACGAAGAGCCGCTCCATGGATCGGTCGTCGATTTCCGCGAACGCCGTCAGCGTGTACTCCAGGTTCTTGAGCGTGAAGGCGAGCGAGCCGACCTTGCGCATCTTCTCGGTCTTCCCGTCGGTCTCCTGCATTTCGATCACGACCGGCGGCGTGCCCGTGAGTTCGCGCAGGGCGGCCGGCACCCGATACTCGTCACTCACATCAAAATACGGAAGCCCCGCGAACTGCGCGCGTTGTTCGGCCGGAATCGGGGAGTCCGGGCTGGTCCGCAACATCTTGTCCTTGTCGGCGCGGGACACCCGGATCTGATCGAGATACGGTCCCTGATCAATGGGACCGGGCCCGGACGTGCACGCGACCAGCGCAAGAGCGGACAGCAGCGGCAGAAGCAGAGCAGGCGCGCGCATGGGTCATTATGCGCCGAAGGGATACGCGCGCCGGGACGTGATCGTGTCCGCAAGACGCCGCCGGGCGGCGACGGTGTTCACTGGCGGCACTTTGAGCACGCGCCGCAGGGCGGCGAGCGCCGTGCGCTGCGCGTCGCCGTCGAGCATCGATCCAAACAACGTGCGCGCAGTCGCTTCCGCATGCAGGCCGGCATCGTGCACGATGACGACGGCGGCGTCGGCATGCAGGGCCGCGAGCGGATGCGACATGGAGGAGGCCTGCGCGGCCCGCCGCGCGGCGCTATCGGCGGCAAACGCATCGATCATCAGATCCGCCAGCGACATCAGGGTTTCCTGTTCGTGCGGCAACCGCTCGCCGAGCGTCTCCATCGCCAGGCCGAGAGACATGAGCACGGTCTTGCGCAGTGACGTCGCGACGCGCCCGGCCACGGTGACGTGATCGGCGTCGGCCGATTGCGGATCCTGCGGCGCGATCGCCATCAGCTCGTCGCGGACCGCCTTCGCGGCCGCAACGAGCCCCAACGTTCCCTTCATGCCGCGTTTGATCAGTGTGCCAGGCAGGATCAGGCGGTTGATCTCGTTCGTGCCTTCGAAGATGCGGTTGACGCGTGCGTCCCGATAGCGCCGTTCCGCAGGGTAGTCGGCGACAAAGCCGTTTCCGCCGTGGATCTGCACGTTTTCGTCCACGACGAAATCGACCATTTCGCTGCTCGCGACCTTCAACAGCGAGGCTTCAATCGCGAACTCCTCCAGCGCGGCCGCAGCCGTGGCGCCGTCTTCCGGATGTGCCGACGCGGCGATCGCGCGATCGATCAGACCGGTCGTCCTGAACAACATGCTCTCGACGGCATACAGCCGCGTGGTCATTTCCGCGAGCTTGAATCGTATGGCGCCGAACGACGCGATGGGTTGCCCGAACTGGCGCCGCCCGAGCGCGTACCGCGCCGCTTCGCCGATCGCGCCGCGCGCGCCGCCCGTGCACATGGCCGCCAGTTTGAACCGGCCGTAATTGAGCACGTTGAAGGCGATTTTGTGGCCCTTGCCAATCTCGCCGATCAGGTTCGCGGCCGGGACCTTCGCATCCTGCAGCACGATCGGCGTCGTCGACGAACCCCGCAGGCCCATCTTGTGCTCTTCCTTGCCGTTCGAGACGCCAGGGAAGCCGCGTTCGACGATGAACGCGGAGAAGTGCTCGCCATCGACTTTGGCAAAGACGATGAACAGGTCGGCAAAGCCGCCGTTCGTGATCCACAGCTTCTCGCCACTGAGCCGCCACGATCCATCGGCGTGCCGTACCGCTTTCGCATGCGCCGCCAGCGCGTCCGATCCCGATCCGGATTCACTCAGACAGTACGCGCCGATCAGCTCGCCGCTGACGATGCGCGGCAGATACTGCTGTTGCTGGGCGGGCGTGCCGAAGCAGAAGATCGGAATAATCGCGAGCCCCGTCTGCGCGCCGAACGTCGTCGCAAAGCTGGCCACTTCGCCGACCGCCTCGCCGACGACAATCGCGGCGGCCTTGTCCAGGCTGACACCGCCGAGCGATTCCGGCACATCGACGCCGATCAGTCCGAGCTCGCCGGCGCGCTCCACCAGCTTGCGCGCGACGGCCCAGTTCTTCTTCTCCATTTCCGGAAGCGCCGGCGCCACTTCGTTGGCGACAAATTCCTGTGCCGTCCGCGCGATCAGGCGATGTTCCTCGCTCAATCGCTCGGGGGTGAACACGTCGTCAGCAGTCTCTCGAATCAGCCATTCGGCGCCTTGGGGCATTCGGAGACCATCATAAGAGGTCCCAAGGTCCGAATGGGTCGGTTCAAGCCCTCAACCCTGGACCTCTTGGACTTTGGGCGCTTGCACTCGTAACCTGACGAACGTCGAGCCGACGTCCCAGCACATGCGGCCGCGGGCCGCGAGACCGCGGGCAAGCCCGTACTTCCGCTCCTTGATCGTGTGGCCCAGCCCAGGCGCCACCCAGTATTCAAGACCGCCGCCGGACCGCGCCGCGTAATAGTTGAGCGCCGTTTCGATCCTGAACCGTCGTTTGAAGCGTGCCGGAATCGCCGCCCACAGGTCGCGCGTGAGCGCGCGCGTGCCACCCAGCGGCTCCACCAGTTTCAGGACGGGCCGCATGCGGTACACGGTCCGGCCGTACAAGGCCACCGACATGGCGACGTGGCCGTCACGCACCGGACCAATGACGTCGTCAATCAATGCGTGCGTCAGACCGGACACGTCTGCGTCACAAAAAAATATGATGTCGCCCGACGCCGCAGACATGCCGCCCTCCATGGCGGCGCCCTTGCCGACATTCGCGGGCAGACGAAGCACTCGTGCGCCGTGCCCGAGCGCCACATCAGCCGTCGCATCGGTGGATCCGTCGTCGACGACCAGCACATCGTGGAGCGAGGGACACGAGGTCAGGATCGCGAGCAGGTCAGGCAGACGCACCGCTTCGTTGAAGGCCGGCACGATCGCGACCGCGGTGGGATGAGCTCTCACGCCCGTCATACTGCCGGCTCGGTGAGCGCCCACGCGATGAACCTCTGCATGTAGTACAGCGTGATTTGAATGCTGGGGCCGTAAGCGATTGAGTCGAACGCGTGGTTTGCCCACGGGAGCACCAACTGGACGGCGACGCCTGATGTCTGCAGCTCCTTCGCGAGCCGCCTGGCGTCGGCGGCTTTCACGATGGGATCCATCGCTCCGTTGATGAGCAGAATCGGCGGGTGAGGCTCGCCGGCGTGGGTGATCGGCGACAGGTCGCGATACAGGCTCCCCGTTTGACGAGGGTCCCCGCCGAGGAACGCCTCGGCGCGCGCCCGAACGTCAAGAATGTCAGGCACGGGTGGCGACTCGTAGGTCGCGAGCAGGTCCACCGGACAATACAGCGCGACGACGGCTCGGGGATGCACGGGACTTGGCGCCGCGGCCGCTCGCAACGCGAGCACCGCGCCGATCGAGCGGCCCACCAGGACCAGTTGCGACGCATCCGCCCCATACGCCGGGGCATTCGCGGCGATCCAACCAAGGGCCGCCGTTACGTCTTCCAGCTGCGCGGGCCAGTGCCACCGAGGCGCGGACCGATAGTCGACGTCGAACACGACGTAGCCGCTGGCCGCCAGCGCGCGGGTAATCGGGCCATCGAAACCTGCGTAAGCCCGCGGCCAGTTTCCGCCGTGAAGCTGCACGACGACGGGAAGTCGCCCGCCGGCCGCTGGACGATAGACCGCGAGCGTCACGGCCTCTCCGTTCGGGGCCGCGTATCTGATTCCTGGCGTCACCATGACCGCCTGGCCATCCAGTCCGCGGAGAAAATCGCGGAAGAGGAGGGGCGACGACCGCATGCGTTCGCGAACGTCGGCCGGAATGCGGCGGTCGTAGCCGGACCCGAGGGTTGACTCGAAGGCATCGTCGAACGCTCGCACCGCCGCGGGAATGCGAAGGGGTACGGCGCCGAGCCAGAACAATGCGGGACAGAGCACCGCGACGGCGAGCCTGGAGCGGCGGCGCCGCCAATCACGGAGCGCGGCGGCGGTAATCAGCAGTCCGGCGACCAGCAGCCAGTGCGCGATTTCCGGAACTGCGACGCTGAGACCCAGCATGACCCGCCACGGAACCGGCCACCGCGTCCAGACGGCCAGGAACAACACAGGCAGCGCGCCGCCCAATTCGAGCCAGGGCCGCCAAGCCGGGACAGGTCGCATGGCCGCGTATGCTACACTCCCGCGCCCATAGGGGGCATCATGCGGAGAACGCCGGTCGGTCCGATCCTTGGTGTAATCGCGGTGCTCGTGTGTTCGGTCCCTGCGTTGGCGCAGGAGCCGCTTCGGATGGGTGTTGCGTTCAACCTGACTCAGACGTCCGAGACAGGCGCGGGTGGCGCCGTGACATTCACGAAGCCGTTCACCCAAGTGAGTATTGCCAAGCTCGGTTGGGTCGCGGATTTCAGCGGGACGGCGTTCTCCGATTTCGCCACGGTCATCACGGCGGGCGGCGTGCGCGCGACCTTGCCACCTTGCGGCGACTGGACATTCTTCGGCCAGTTCCAGTTCGGCGCATTGATGGAACACGAGTCCGGCTTTGGCTGGGACACGGAATGGGGTTATGCGCCAGGCATTGGTCTGGTGATGGCGCGTCCCAAGTGGAAATTCAATCTGCTGCTCCAGGCCGACCTCGGGTGGGTGGAAAATTCCCTCGCCGGTCCGCGCTTTCTCTTCGGTATCGAAAAGCGTTTCGGACACTGAGGCGCTGACGGCGAACGATGACGACGCGGCGGCCGCCCGTGGGTCAATGCAAGACGGACGGCCGCTTCGCCGCCATCGCTACTCGTAGTCCCCGAGCAAGTCTTCGAGCGCGTCACCGACCTCTCGCGTCTTGCCCTCGAACAGATGCGAGGCGCCCTCGATCACGACGAGTTCCTTGGGTTCTTTCAGCTTGGCGTAGAACGCCCACAGGTCTTTGATCGGACACAGCTCGTCCAGATCGCCCTGCACGAGGAACTTCGGCTTGTCGCTCGCGAGCGTGTTGGTCCAGGTATAGCCCTCGCGCGTGACGGGTGGGGCGATGCCGATGAGCGTGGACACGCGCGGATCCACGGCGCCCACTTCCAGGGCCACCCAGGATCCGAATGAAAACCCGGCCGTCCACAGCGGCACGCCAGGGAACTGTTCGGCCATGAATTCGAGGGCGGAACGGTAGTCAGCCATCTCGCCCTCGCCCTGATCGAACGTGCCCTCGCTCAGGCCGACGCCGCGGAAGTTGAAGCGCAGCACCGCGCAGCCGATGCGTGCCAGGCCTTTCGCGCCTTGATAGACGGCCTTGGTGTGCATGGTGCCGCCATGCATCGGGTGGGGATGGCCGAACACGACCGCCGCGCGCGGCGGGCCGGTGCCGGACTCGACCAAGGCTTCCAGGCGCCCCGCGGGTCCTTTGAGATCAAGATGCATATCGAGCTCGTCGCTGCTGTTGAGACTGGTCCGGCGCGGCCGTCCGTCCCAAACGGTCGGCGCTCTGGGCGGCATGAATGAACTGGCCGGCAATTTCGGCAAACCGGTGAGGCTTGGTAATCACGCCGAGATGACCCGTGCCAGGCAGCACCACGTGCTCGGCCCCCGCAATCAGGCGCGTGTACTGAAGCGAGTGTTCGACGGGCACGACATGCTCGAGGTGACTTTCGCCGGTCACGACCAGTGTGGGCGCGACGATCTGCGCACAGGCATTGGCAATGTCGGCAGACTGCCACTCCTGGACCCATTGCGCCGAGTGAAGCGCCGTAAACGGCGCCTGGAAGACGCGCCGAAAGTGTTCCGCGCCCAGTCCCACGCGCTGCGGCCAGGAACTGCGGGCGTAGTAGATCTCAGGGAGCAGCCGCCGTATCGCGCGCGCGGCGAAATAGGGAAATGCCAGCCGCGGGTGCCGCACGCAGAACTCGTCGCCCGGCTTGGGCGTCCACACCGGCGCGGGCGTGGAGACGAGAATCAAGGCGGCGACTCGCTCCGGCCGGCGCGCCGCGTAGCAGGCGGCGATCAAGCCGCCAAATGACACGCCGATGAGTGACACGCGACGTTCGTGCGCGCCATCCAGCGCCTGATCGATCGGGTGGATCCATTCGAGGAACGTGCCGTCCGGTCGCCGCTGTGGCCGCAGATCGGTGAGCGACCACGTCATGACGCGATGGCCTGCCGTCAGCGCATCGATCGTCGGCGTCATCCACTCCCAGCGTCCCTGGATGCCGGGAATGACCGCGACAGGAAATCCGGTGCCTTTCGAGAACATCATCAGTTACGTAGAGTCTTTCCTGTCTTGAGCGTGTATGCAATCCGCTCCAGCGTCTTCGGTTCGCCGCACAATGCCAGGAAGGCCTCGCGCTCGAGATCCAGCAACTGTGCTTCGGTCACCGTCGCTCGATGTGCCACGTCGCCGCCGGCTAGCACGCGCGCGATCAGGCGACCGATCCGCGCGTCGTGGTCGCTGATCCGCCCGGCCCTCAGCGCCAGATCGATCCCGAGGCTCAGTGCCGCAACGACCTCTGGCCCGCCGACGGGCACGCGCGCCCGCGGACGGACGGCTGTGTAGCCGGTTTCGGCCAGGTCGATCGCGTCCCGCCTGCCATCGGCGATCACACGCGTGCGATTCATCGTGATGCCGTCGCGGTCCAGCAGATAGCCAAGCTGCCGCGCGTGCGGAGCGCTCGTCGAGATCTTGCCGAAGCCGATAGTTTCAAATACCGCCTGGACCGCCGGAGATGGATCGCCGGCACCGGTACGATCGATGGCGCGCAGCAGCATCTCGGTGGTTCCGCCGCCGGCCGGCAGAAGGCCGACGCCGGCTTCGACCAGGCCCATGTAGGTTTCCGCGGCCGCGCGTACCCGGCTGGCGCGCAGGCAGATCTCGCAGCCGCCCCCAAGGGTGAGCCCCGCCGGGGCGGCGACGACGGGCACGGCGCTGTGTTTGAGGGCAGACGTCGCGCCCTGAAAGCCGCGGACCATGGCGTCGATCTCGTCCCAGTTGCCTTCCTGGGCTTCGAGCAGGACGAGCATCAGGTTCGCGCCCGCAGAGAAGATCTCTGACTGCTGGCCGATGACGAGCGCACGAAAGTTCCGCTCCGCTTCCGCGACACCTGCCATGATCATCGCGATCGCATCGCCGCCGATGGTGTTCATCTTCGAGTGGAATTCCAGCGCGAGGACGCCCTCGCCCGTGTCGACCAGGCTGGCGCCCGCGTTGGATGAGACGACGCGTCGAGGCTCCGCTCGAAGGGCCGGAGCCGTTGTGACGGTCGTGAATGACCGTGCCGATTCACCGAGCGCGTGCGCCAGAGCATCTTCGCCGATGACCGCCATCGTCTCGAACGGCCCCAATTCCCAGCCAAATCCCCAGCGCATGGCCCTGTCGATGTCACCCGTGGAGTCGGCGATCTCGCTCGCGACGCGCGTGACATACCGCAGGGTCTGTCCCAGCGTGGCGCGCAGGATGTCACCGGCGCGATCCTGATCGAGCATCAGCGCCCGGATGCGGGCGCCAACCTCCGGCAGCGCGCGCGCGGCCTCCACCGCCGGCAGGCCCGGCGCGGTCTGAGGCCTGTACTCCAAGGTGGCGGCGTCGAGCGCGAGGATCGTCGATCCGTCCGCGCCCTTCACGCGCTGATAGAAACCCTTGCCCGTCTTGTCACCCAGGAGCCCGCGTTCGACCATGCGCGTGAGAAGGCCCGGTGGCGCATAGGCCGCATCGCCCAGGCGCGCCGACAGATCCGCGCTGACGGTCGCGACGATATCGACGCCTGCGATGTCCATCGTGCGGAACGTCGCGCTCTTTGGACGGCCGATGACCGGGCCCGTGACCGCGTCGATTTCTTCAATGGTGAATCGTCCTGACGCCATCAGTTCGATCGATCGCATCGCGGCGAACATCCCGATCCGATTGGCGATGAATCCCGGTGTGTCCTTCGCGACGACAATGCCTTTGCCCAGACGCTCGTCGATGAATTCGGCCAGCCGTTCGACCACGGCGGGAGCGGTGTCGGCGGTTGGAATCAACTCAACCAGGTGCAGATAACGCGGCGGATTGAAGAAGTGAGTTCCGAGCCAGTGTGGCCGGAGGCCCGCAGGAAGCGCGGAAGCCATCTCCGTGAGGGGAATGCCGGACGTGTTCGACGACGCGACAAGACCGGGTCTCGTGAGCAGCACCGGCGCAAGCGTCTGCAGCAGGCTCCGCTTGGCGTCGAGCGATTCGACGATCGCTTCGATCACCCAGTCCGCGTCGGCCAAACGGCTTGCGTCCCGATCGAACGCGCCCGTCGTAATGTGGTCGAGCACCTCGGGAATGAAGCACGGATCCGGCTGCATCGTGCGGAGCCGCTTCGCGCCGGCCGCGGCCGCATCCCGCGTGACGTCGAGCAGCAGCACGTCGAGTCCCGCGTTGGCCAGATGCGCAGCAATCTGCGCGCCCATCGTCCCGGCGCCGAGGACAGCCGCCGTGCGAAACACCGGCATAGCTCATCATTCCGGGAATGGATTTGGGAATCAATTCCCGGAATGGTTCTCAGATACTCTACGGCTGATGTTCGGACGCGTCGGCATGACGCGCGTGGTGGCCGCGGCTGCGCTGGTGGTGACCAGTGGAGTGGGCCTGCCCGCGCAGCGGCAACCTCTCGCGGGCTTTGATCCGGCGCGCCTCGGCAGGATCGATACGGCCGTCGCCGATGCGATCGCCCTGCACCAGTTGCCCGGCGCGGTCGTCGTCATTGGGCGCGGCAACACTGTTGTCTGGCGCAAGGCCTACGGGCAGCGCGCGGTCGTGCCGTCAGCGGAGCCCATGACGATCGACACGATCTTCGACCTTGCATCGTTGACGAAAGTGGTCGCGACCACGCCTGCGGTGATGATGCTGGTGGAGGAGGGCCGCGTCCGGCTGACCGATCCCGTCTCGACGTTCGTCCCCGAGTTCGCGAAGTACGGCAAGGATCGCGTGACGGTCCGCGACCTGCTCACGCACATGTCCGGCCTGCGGCCCGATCTCGATCTCGGTGAGTCCTGGACGGGCCACGACGAGGCGATTCGGCGGGCCTGTGAGGAAGTGCTGACCGACGCCCCGGGCAGGAGGTTCGTCTACAGCGACATCAATTTTCTGTTGCTCGGCGAGATCGTGAGTCGCGTCAGCGGGAAGCCGCTGAATATCTACGTCCGCGATCGAATCTTCACGCCCCTCGGCATGGCCGAGACATCGTTCTGGCCCATCACGAACTTTATTCCGTCGGCTCAGGTTCTGCAGCGCGCCGCGCCAACCGAGCGGTGTGCGGCTGAGAGCGGGCCCTGTCCGGCCTGGCTGGGCGAGAGTGCCGTGTTACGCGGCGTGGTGCACGATCCGACCGCGCGCCGGATGGGTGGCGTCGCCGGGCATGCGGGAGTGTTTTCCACCGCCGACGATTTGACCCGATTCGCGCGCATGCTGATCGGCGGCGGCGCCCTGGGATCCGCGCGCATCCTCGCGCCGTTGACGGTCTCACGCATGACGGCGCCGGCGACACCGGCAGGCGAGCCCAACGTGCGCGGTCTCGGCTGGGACATCGATTCGTCGTACTCGGCGAATCGCGGGGAGTTCCTGCCGCTGGGCTCGTACGGTCACACCGGGTTCACGGGCACGTCGCTCTGGATCGATCCGGCCACCGGCGTGTTCGTGATCGTCTTGTCGAATCGCGTTCATCCCGATGGCAAGGGCGACGCGACGCCGCTTCGTGCGCGCATCGCCAGCATCGCGGCGTCGTCTCTGGTTGATGTCTCGACCGCGTCCGCGTCGGCCGCGCGGTTCACTCGGCAGACCTTCGACTCGCAGGTACCGGCCGTGCCGTCAGCCCCCTCGTTGCCGGTGATGACGGGTATCGATGTGCTGCGCGCCGACGGGTTCAAAGCCCTGGCCGGCTTACGCGTGGGCCTGCTCACGAACCACACCGGCCGCGCGCGCGACGGCGCGTCGACGATCGATCTGCTGGCCTCGGCGCCGGGCCTGAAGCTCGTCTCGCTGTTCAGCCCCGAGCACG
>Ga0105248_10008624_pt1 | contig 11198 bp, 11 predicted proteins | sample KBSS34metaG_FD_81524 | JGI IMG/M metagenome (GOLD analysis project Ga0105248, IMG submission 81524) | Switchgrass rhizosphere microbial communities from Kellogg Biological Station, Michigan, USA - KBS S3-4 metaG | ecosystem: Host-associated > Plants > Roots > Rhizosphere > Soil | place...
CATGCGCATCCTCACGCCGCAGTTCGTACAACGCTACGCGGGGCGCTCGATCAACATCCATCCATCGTTGCTTCCCGCTTTCACTGGTATCCATACGCATCGGCGTGCGCTCGAGGAAGGTGTGCGTCTGCACGGCTGTACCGTGCACTTCGTAACGCCGGAACTGGATCATGGACCCATCATCGCGCAGGCGGCGGTACCGGTGCTGCCGGACGATACGGAATCGACCCTTGCCGCGCGCGTGCTGCGTGAAGAGCACCGCATCCTCCCGCAAGTCGTACGGTGGTTTCTGGAAGACAAACTCAGCATCCAAGGCAATCGCGTGCACATATCCGCCAATGTTCGCATCCCGCAGGCAATCACTAGTCCGGAACAAGCATGATCCGAATACTGTTTGCCGCTGCGCTTTTCGCCGTCTCCTGCCAAGCCGCAGCAGCCGGTTTGCCGCCCAAGGTGGAGATCAAATACAAAGTGTCGATGGGCTCGGTAAAAATCGGTGAAGGCACCGACGTGTTCGAGCACGACGGCAAGACGTACAAAGTGGTCAGCGAATCGAAGACCGCCGGATTGGCGGCCATATTCTATCGGCTGGACCTGCGCCGCGAAGCCACCGGCACGATCACGCCCAAGGGGTTGCGACCGGACGATTACCGCGAAACGCGCAATGGCCAACTCAGGCGCAGCGCCCATTTCGACTGGCAGAAGAAGCAGGCCGACCTGCAGGATGGTGATCGGAAGCAGACCGTTCCGCTGCCCGACAATACCTGGGACAACACCAGCTTCGGCTACAACTTCGCCTTCGGCAAACCCGACGCCGGGGATATGGACTTGTACCTTACCGACGGCCGCCGCGTGCAGTCTTATCGCTATACCGTGGTTGGCAAGGAAAAACTCGACACCGAACTGGGCCCTATGGACACGGTGCACGTGAGAAAAGTGCTCGAAGGCGACGATAAGCGGCAATTCGACGTCTGGGTTGCCACCGAGCATCACCTTCTGCCAGTGCGCATCCGCTACACGGAGAAAGACGGCACGGCCTTCGACTCCGTGGTTACCCAAATCACTCCGGCCCGTTAGTCGGCCGCGCCGATCATGGAGCCCAACGCTCCGCGCATGCAGGCAGCAGCTGCCGCCCTGCAAGCCGCGCTCACTTTCGAACACCCTGCTGACGCGGTGTTGCGGCGTTTTTTCCGCGAGCATCCCGAGCTCGGTCAGCAGGACCGAGGCTTCGTGGCCGATTCGGTTTTCGCCGTGTTGCGCAATCTGCGCCTGCTGGAGGCAATCGCCGGGAGCAAGCAGCCACGGCGATTGCTGCTCGCTGCGCTGGCATTCCTGAGCGGACGCAGCTTGCGCCAACTCGAACCACTGTTGCGGCAGGAAGAAGCGCAATGGCTTACGCAGGCGCGCGCCGCGGACGTCCGTGCACTGCCACAAGCCGTTCAACTCAGTCTTCCCGATTGGGTCTGGGAGCGCTTGCTGGAGACACTGACTGAGGAGCAAGCGGTAGCGATGGCACGGGGGCTGCTCACGCAGGCACCGCTCGACCTGCGAGTAAATACGTTGCTCGCGCGGCGCGAGGAAGTGCTCGCGCAATTCGCCGCGGATGGTATCAAGGCCCAGCCGACGACTTATTCACCGACCGGAGTACGGCTGGCGGACAAACCGGCGCTGCAGCAGCATCCGTTGTTTGTGTCGGGCAAGGTAGAGGTGCAGGATGAAGCGAGCCAGTTGCTGAGCTGGCTGGTAGCGCCACGCCGGCGCGAGATGGTGCTGGACTTCTGTGCGGGCGCGGGCGGCAAGACGCTGGCGCTGGGCGCGCTCATGAGTTCGCAAGGACGGCTGTACGCGTTCGACACGTCTGCGCGACGGCTGACCAATCTCGGGCCGCGCTTGAAGCGCTCGGGATTGTCCAATGTTCATCCACAGCACATCGACAGCGAGCACGATGCCCGCATCAAGCGGCTCAACGGCAAGATCGATCGCGTGCTGGTCGATGCCCCGTGCAGCGGACTGGGCACGCTGCGGCGCAATCCCGATCTCAAATGGCGTCAAACACCGCAAGGCGTTGTGGAACTGGTCGCCAAGCAAACCTCAATCCTGGGTTCCGCCGCTCGCCTGGTGAAACCAGGTGGACGCCTCGTCTACGCCACCTGCAGCATCCTGCGAGAAGAAAACGAAGGTGTGGTGGAGACCTTTCTGGGCGCGCATCCGTCTTTTCGCCTCGCCGACTCCAGTGCGATCCTGCGCGAGCAAGACATAGCATTGGGCACCGGACAGTACTTCCATGTGTTCCCGCATACGCATGGAATGGACGGATTCTTCGCCGCCGTCCTCGAGCGCGAGCCCGTGTCGCAATGATCACCGTCGCACTCTATCTGATGCTGGCTGCGTGATAAACTCCGCCGGATTTCATCTGCACCTGACAGCGATATGAGCGGTCGAGGCGAAGTCCAAAATCTGGTAAATGATCTCCTCGCTGATCTGCAGAACATCACCGTTCTGTGGCAGATCGGTGTGTTGGCGGCATGCCTGCTCTGCGCGTGGCAAGTCTCGCGCATGTTGCGCGCCCGCGTACTGGTCGCGCAAACCAACGCGGGCGACGCCGAGGCGACGGTCAAGATCAGCGTCGGCGGATTCAATCGGCTGGTCTTTCCTCTGACCGCGCTGGCCTTGCTATACATCGGGCGCTGGGTGTTAGAGCGCTTCTACCCTGTTCACTTGTTGCATGTCGCCATTGCGCTGCTATTTGCGCTGGCGCTAGTCCGCATCGTGGTGTACCTGTTGCGACAGGCTTTCAATCCCAGCGGCCTGATACGCCAATGGGAGCGCGCAATTGTATGGACGGTATGGATCGGGCTGGCCCTGCATATTTCTGGACTGCTACCCGACCTGATTGCATTCCTGGAGCAAGCGGGATTTCAGTTCGGCAAACAGCGCATCTCGGTTCTGACCATCCTGCAGGGCGCGCTATCAGTCGGTGCCACGCTGTTGCTGGCACTTTGGGCCGCGCGAGTCATCGAGGGCCGGTTGATGCGCGCCCACAGGCTGGATCCCAATCTGCGCGCGGTTTTCTCGAAGCTGGCGAAGTCGGTACTGGTCATCGTCGCTGTGTTGATCGCCCTGCCCCTCGTCGGCATCGATCTCACCGTGCTTTCGGTGTTCGGCGGCGCACTGGGCGTGGGCATCGGGTTGGGACTGCAGAAGATCGCCGCAAACTACATGAGCGGCTTCATCATCCTGCTCGACCACTCGATCAGCCTCGGCGCCCTGGTCACCATCGACAACCGCTATGGCGAGGTGACCAAACTCACCGCACGCTACATCGTCGTCAAAGGACTGGACGGGACCGAAGCGCTCATCCCCAACGAAAGCGTGGTCAGTTCCACCGTCATCAACCACTCCTATTCAGATCGACGGGCGCGGGTGGATGTTCCGATCCAGGTCAGCTACCAGAGCGATGTCGAATTGGCATTGCGCTTGATGATGGATGCGGCCAACGGACACGCGCGAGTGATCCAGGATCCTCAGCCGGTCGCGCTCCTCAAGGAATTCGCCGATAGCGGGATCAACCTCGAGTTGTTCGTATGGATTGATGACCCCGAGAAGGGAAAAGGGAATCTGCGCTCTGAGTTGAATCTCGAAATCTGGAGAGCTTTTCAGGCCAACCGCATCGAAATTCCTTTCCCGCAGCGCGAAGTGCGGATCGTGTCGGGTCCGACATCACAACCGCCCCTTTGATTTATGGAGCCAACTGGCTCGTGATTTATGGAGCTGGCTGGCTCGACTGTTGCGTCCAATTCGACCGCGCTTGGGTGATTGAAATTCGCCCAAACGGGCCGATATAGAGTTGCCCTCCTCAAATGTGTAATTTTGCCCGCAGAGTCCGCTCTTACTGTAGAATGGGCGCCGGTCATCCTAAGGGAAGTTACTGAAAAATATATGGATTTTATCCTTCAGATCGCTAGTGGACTGATTCAGCTGCCTTGGTGGGGTTATGTGCTGGTCGCCTTGGCGTTGACTCACATCACGATTGCAGGCGTAACCATCTACCTGCACCGCTATTCGGCGCACCGTGCGCTGGAGATGCACCCCGTAGTGACTCACTTCTTCCGCTTCTGGCTATGGCTCAGCACCGGGATGGTGACCAAGCAATGGACTGCGGTTCACCGCAAGCACCACGCGAAGGTAGAGACGCCAGAAGATCCGCACAGCCCGCAGGTGTACGGATTGCGCAAAGTGCTGCTCGAAGGTTCGGAGCTGTATCGCAAAGGCACGGCCGACCCGGATACCATCGCCAAGTATGGTCATGGGACACCGGATGACTGGATCGAACGCAACATCTACTCACGCCACAGCGTCATGGGTGTATCGCTCATGATGGTCATCAATTTGGTCCTGTTCGGTCCGATCGGTGCAGCGATCTGGGCGGTGCAGATGGCGTGGATCCCGGTTATGGCGGCTGGCGTGATTAACGGCGTCGGTCACTTCCACGGCTACCGCAATTTCCAGACCGAAGATGCCAGCACCAATATCGTCCCCTGGGGCATCCTGATCGGCGGGGAAGAACTGCACAACAATCACCACGCTTACGCTTCGTCGGCGCGTCTGTCCAACAAGTGGTTCGAGTTCGACATCGGCTGGCTCTATATCCGCCTGATGGAGATAGTAGGGTTGGCGGAAGTTCGCAAGCTCGCACCGCGCATCCGCATCGAAGCAGGCAAGGTGAAGTGCGACCTGCAAACCCTGCAGGCTGTGATTACGCATCGCTACGATGTGGTTGCACGCTTTGGACGTACCCTCATGACTACGTGGCGAGAAGAGCTGAAAGCGTTGCGCTCACGCGGAGAATCCATCAACGGCTTCCTCTTCAAGCGCGGATTGCAGCGTGACTCCAAGGATCTGCTGGCCACTGAGCGTGCCGAACTCGAAGAAGTACTGACCAAGAGCAAAGTGCTTGCGACGATCTACTCCATGCGTCAGGAGTTGAGCAGTCTCTGGGCTCGCTCTACCGCATCGAAGGAACAACTGCTACACCAACTCGAAGACTGGTGCCATCGCGCGGAACGGTCCGGGATCGTGCCACTGCAGCAATTCTCGCGAACGCTGCGGGGATACGCTTAAGGTCGATTCGGCTAAGCAGCCACAAGTAAAACAAAGCGGGCGATCCGAATCGGATCGCCCGCTTTGCTTTCTGTACGCCGGTTTCTTTCGCCCGAAGCGTATTACTTGAGCTTGGTTTCCTTGTAGACCACATGCTTGCGTGCCACTGGATCGAACTTCTTCAGTTCCAACTTATCCGGTGTGGTGCGCTTGTTCTTGGTGGTCGTGTAGAAGTGACCCGTTCCTGCACTGGACTCCAGCTTGATCTTTTCGCGCATATGCCTGCTCCTGGACGTGAATGCGTGGGATTAGACTTTCACGCCGTCTGCGCGCAATTCCGCCAGCACGACATCGATACCCTTCTTGTCGATCGTGCGCAAAGCCGCCTGACTGACGCGCAGGCGAATCCAACGATTCTCACTCTCCACCCAGAACCTGCGGTGCTGGAGATTGGGTAGGAAGCGGCGAAGCGTCCTGTTGTTGGCGTGGGAAACATGGTTCCCCTTCAACGGCTTCTTGCCGGTAACGTCGCACACACGAGCCATGACAAACTCCGATATTCGAAGAGGCGGCTTTATACCACAATCCCAGTCTCCCCTCAAGCCAACAGGATGCCAGCGGAGACACTACGCTGGCACGCCTAAATCAGGCCCTCACCAAGACCTTTGCTTATCCTCCTGAAAGGATGATGAAAGAAATCGGCAAGCGGCAAGACGTACTCGACTGCCCGGCCTTGACATTACAACCCCCTGACAGTTGTAATAACCGCCGCAACGCCGTACGAAGAAAGCGCAGGATGCGATGGGAAGGCGCCAGGCGTACAAGTTTCGGCGGGCACTACCATCTCCGGCTTTGATTTCGAGGCCGGGGGCATCCGACGACTTTCTGGAGGACGTATGAAATCGAAGTGGAAATTGGCGGCAACGGCGGCCGCGACGGTGTTCGCCTGCGCAACTACGGTCCAAGCGCAAGATACGCGCATGTATGCATTCAGTTCCGGGCCCCTGACGATCGGCAAAGGTGTATTGCAGAACTTTGCAACGATGGATCCGCCCATCGTAATCCCGGTCGGGTTTTACGTGATCAAGCACCCTAAGGGCAACATCCTTTTCGACACCGGCAACAACGACAAACTCATCGAGGACAAGAACTGGTGGCCCGCTGGGTTGCAAGGTCTCAAACCCGGGATGACGCCGGATGTGGCCATCGATGTTCAGTTGAAGAAGATCGGCCTCACACCTGACGACATCAAGTACGTCGTATGCAGCCACCTGCACCTGGACCATGGCGGCAATGTCGGCAAGTTCCCGAACTCCACGATCGTGGTTCAGAAGTCTGAAATCCAAAATGCCTTCTGGCCGGAGCCGGGTACTGGCGGACCATACATCATTGGTGATGTCATGCCGCTACGTGCGCCCAACAGCAACTACCCGAATGCCGTGAAAATGATTCAGCTCGATGGCGACCTGGATCTGTTCGGCGACGGCAGCGTGGTAGTCAAGCGTTGGGTAGCCCACACGCCTGGTAGCCAGATGATGACTGTCAAGCTGAAGAACACCGGGCTTGCCATTCTAACTGGCGACAACGTGTACTTCCGCGAAAACGTCGACAAGAGTATCGCGCCCAACCTCGTACTGGCATATGATCCAGCCGGCTTCTACAAAGCGTACGAATGGATTCGCATGATGATGGCGACACAAAAGGCGGATTACTTCACCGCGCATGATCCGGACGCTTTCAAGGCAATGAAGAAGGCACCTGCCTACTACGATTGAGCTGGTAGCGCATCACCACTCAATCAGGATAGGACGCTGGGGCGAGTTCTCGCCTCAGCGTCTTTTTGCACATTGCCTTCCGGTTGCCCTTGACCTCCGTTATGGTCACGCCTGTCATCGTTGCGGAAAACCTCACCAAGTACTATGGCTCGCGGCTGGCCGTAGATCGGGTCTCCTTCGACGTCAGACCTAATGAGGTGATGGGTCTCCTCGGACCGAACGGTTCGGGCAAGAGCACGATCCTTAGAATCCTCACCGGGTATTTGCGTCCGACCTCGGGCACAGCAAGCATCGCCGGCTATGACGTAGTCACGCACGGACTCGACGCTAGAGGCCACGTCGGTTATGTCCCGGAAGACGTCCCTCTCTACACGCAGATGCGGGTGAACGAGTTCCTCGAGTTCATGGGTCGGGTACGTGGACTGGACACCAAGAGACTTTCTGCAAGTGTCGACGAGGTGGTGGAGCGTTTGTCTCTCGGACGGGTACGGCAGCTGCTCATCTCGAAGCTGTCTCGAGGGTATCGCCAGCGCGTCGCCATCGCCCAGGCACTACTGGGAAAGCCAAAGTTGCTGGTGCTCGACGAACCCACCAATGGACTCGACCCACGCCAGATCATCGAAGTTCGCGAGTTGATCCGCACACTTTCGCGTGAGCTTTCCATCATCGTCACCTCCCACATCCTCGCGGAAATCGAGCGCGTCGCACACCGAGTCGCCATTCTGCTCGACGGCAAGTTGCTGAGCGTGCATGTCCTGGGAGGTCAGGATGGCCAAACGCGGTTGCGTGTACGCCTGCGGGCAGCAGACGAAGCAGCTTTACGCACACACTTGGGCTCGGTGCCCGGTTTGAGCATCATCGAAGCCGCGCCCTCTCTGGGCATCTATGTGCTGGATAGTGCACCGGGTACGGCATACGCGATTCAAGCGCTGGTCCAAGGTGGGTTCGCGATAGAAGAGGTCAGCGCAACCGGCAGCGGCCTGGAAGAGTTGTTTCTGCGCCTCACGGAAGGGGCGCAGCGATGAGAAGTTTTCTGCCCTTGCTCGGCAAGGAACTCCGCGCGCTGTTCTATTCGCCGATCGCGTACATCATCATCGCCGTGTTCCTGGTCTTGATGGGTTACTCGTTCACGTTGACCTTGTTTCTGAACAAATTTGCGACCCTGATCCATATCTTCTTCCAGTCCGCCGGACTGTTGTTCCTTCTGATCCCGATCATCACGATGCGATTGTTTGCCGAGGAGCGCAAAGCGGGAACGCTGGAGTTGCTTCTCACCGCGCCGGTGCGCGAAAGTCAGGTGGTGCTCGCAAAGTACGTTGCCAGTATGGCAGTCGTGCTCGCGATGATTGCACTGACGGGCGCTTATGGCATCGTACTCGCAGCGTTCGGCTCCCCGGATCTTGGTCCGATCTACAGTGGATACATCGGCCTTGCGCTCCTCGCCAGCACGCTGGTGTCGCTCGGTCTGATCGTCTCCGCACTGACTTCAAATCAAGTAGTGGCCGCCATCGTCACCATCGGGATATCTTTCCTCTTGTGGACGATCGACTCGTTGGCAGGGATGTTGCCCGAGGGGCTCGAGCGGATCTTGATCAGTTTGTCGCTGCTAGCGCACTTCACGCCATTCGCCACCGGGGCGTTGTACACCTCGGATGTGGGATTCTTCGTTAGTACGACTCTGCTCGCATTGTTTCTTGCCATGCGCGCGCTGGCGAGAAGATAGCGATGGAGCACGGGCACACAGCTCTCAGTTCGATCTTCTGGTTCCTGGGCTGGGCTGCCGCTGTCTCTCTACTCTTCCTGGCCGGACTTCGGCTGCCGCTCCAGACTCACCTTACGCGCATCAAGGCGCTGCTGTTCAATGCAGGGGTGATCCTGGGAGCGGTTGGTCTGGCGGTGCTCGCGAACGTTGCATTGGTGCTGCACGACGCATACATCGATGTCACACGCGAGAAGGTGTTCACCCCATCGGCCCAGGCAATGGCCGTGGTGGAGCAATTGCGGCAGCCGGTTCGACTGACCTACTTCTATCGCGGCCAAGACAGCAATGGACGACGCCTGAAAGAAGTGCTGGAAGTCATGGGCCGACGAAATTCAGTGCTCCAAGTACGCGCGGTGGATCCAGACCGCGAGCCTTCTATCGCTCAGGCCTTTGGAGTTCGCAATTCCAACACCGCGATCCTGGAAGCGGAAGGGCGCAAGCTCGCGGTGCAGACCACCGACGAGAGTGAAATTGCCATCGGCATCCAACGGGTACTGCGGGAGAGAGTGATTACCGCTTGCTTCCTAGAAGGGCACGGCGAATTCCCGATGGACAATTTCGAATTCCACACTCACGTGGAAGGGGTGGCTGGACACTCTCACGATGACGCTTCATCCAGCGTCGTCCAGACGACAGGGCATGGCATAGGCCGGCTTCGGCGGGCGCTGGAAGCGCAAGGGTACGACACCCGTAAGGTGGTGCTAGCCACGTCCTCGGGCGTCCCTGACATCTGCCAAGTGCTCATCATCGCCAATCCCCGCACGACGTTCCTGCCCGCGGAAAGCGCTGCTCTTAATGCGTATCTCGAGCGCGGGGGATCGTTGTTCGGGATGTTCGACCTTGGTTTCGTTCCCGAACCGGGACTGGTAGCGCTTCTGGGTAAGCTCGGAATCCAGCTCGCGCAGCAAGCGGTGGTGGATCCGCTGAGTCACTATGCTACGGACGCCGAGATGGTGGCAATCACCAACTATGCGAACACTCCGATGACGAGCAACGTGTCAATGACCTTTTATCCCGGCGTGCGCCCGCTCATCCCGATACAGGCTGCGCCAGGGGTGACCACGGCACGGTTGTTTTCCAGCAGCCGTGACAGCTACGCGCGCGCAGTTCAGCCTGTGGGTGTGCGAGAGGTTGGTGCGAGCGCGGCAACACCGCGCTCACGTACAGAGCAAACTGGGCCGCGGATTTTGGCGATAGCCGCCGAGGGCAAGTTGCCCGGTGCGCCAGCGGCCGCACCACGGTTTCGAGCCGTCATCGTCGGCGATGGAGATTTCGCCAGCAATTCTTTCCTGCCCTACCTATCGAACGGTGACCTGGCTATGGCAATCGTGCGATGGCTGGTGCGCGAAGAAAGCTCCGCCGCAGTTGCCAGCCGTATTCCGGTGCCGCCCATGATCCTGCTTTCAGGCGCACAGATGAAGGCGATTTTCCTGATCGTGGAGGTATTGCTTCCCCTGCTGGTCATGGCGCTTGGAGTGGTAGTCTGGTGGCGACGACGCTGAACAGTCGCAACCTTTGGACGGCCGCTGCCGCAGCGGTGGCGATCATTTTCCTCATCGTCATGGTAATCGCGGGGGCGCTTCCCGAGCAGCGCCAACTCGTGAAGTTCGAAGCCAAGGGCGTCATGCAGCTCCCACCGGAACGAATCAGCAGTGTCGCGCTGCGAGCAGGTGAGCACAGCGTGATCTTCCAACGCGTCGGAGACGGAGGCTGGGCACGCGAAGACGGCACTCCGCTCGATCCCGCGGTGTCGAAGCGCTTGTCTATGGCGGTGCAGTTCATGAACACGTCCGCGCCGGTACGTGAACTTGCACCCTCAGAATATGCAGCGAGCAAAGCAAGCGAGTTCGGATTGGAGCATCCGGCCGTGTCGATCGTCCTGTTCGAAGGTTCGCAACCCGTACTAGCGGCCCACTTCGGCGGTCACAATCCCGATGGGTATCTGCAATACGTCCGCGTCGAGGGACGTCGAGAACTTTTCATGCTATCCCGGTTCGTCGGTGCGGAATGGGATGCGGTAACACAGAGTACCCTTCGTTGAGTTGCCGGGTCACCGGGCAATGTCGGTCCCATTGCGCCTTCTTACATATTGTTAAAGAAATCCTACAGGGGGTTTACGAGCGGCCACGCCAACTGAGCCCTTTACAAACAACCGGGTAATCTCATATGCTGCGTGCCGGGCGGTAGAGTACAAATTGAAGCCGCCACGATAGCTATGAACCACGGGTCCCGAGACGAATACCTAGGGGCAATCGTGGCGAGAAAGAAGTTAGCGGTAGAGAACAATAGTCCCGGGGTGGGCGGTATGGGGACGACAACAATGGGTCGTGCGCGCGGAAGGGTGTGACCCAAAAACTTCTTGAGGAGAAATAAAGTCATGAAAAAATCAGCTCTATTTGCGGCTCTTGTCGGCTTGCTTTGCCTTGTCGGCTCGACCGCATCGTTCGCGCAAGTCAAAGGAATCTACTGGACCACGAGCGGCATGTTCGGCCCCTTCGATATCAGAGGGCTGATCCCCGCGCTTCCCGCGGACAAATCCCGCCAGATCACCATCCCGGTCA
>Ga0105248_10008627_pt1 | contig 11198 bp, 9 predicted proteins | sample KBSS34metaG_FD_81524 | JGI IMG/M metagenome (GOLD analysis project Ga0105248, IMG submission 81524) | Switchgrass rhizosphere microbial communities from Kellogg Biological Station, Michigan, USA - KBS S3-4 metaG | ecosystem: Host-associated > Plants > Roots > Rhizosphere > Soil | place...
CGCGATCAACATGCTCGGGCTCGCCAAGCGTCTGCGGGCGCCGATCTTTCAGGCCTCGACCAGCGAGGTCTATGGTGACCCCCTGATCCATCCGCAGACCGAGGATTACTGGGGCAACGTCAACCCGATCGGGATTCGATCGTGTTACGACGAGGGCAAGCGTTGCGCTGAGACCCTGTTTTTCGATTATTGGCGGCAACATGCCCTGCCGATCAAGGTTGCGCGCATCTTCAACACCTATGGTCCGCGGATGCAGCCCAACGACGGCCGGGTCGTTTCATCCTTCATCGTCCAGGCGCTCAACGGCGACCCAATCACCGTGTTCGGCGACGGCGGCCAAAGCCGGTCCTTCTGCTATGTCGACGACCTCGTCGAGGCCATTACCCGGCTGATGCTGACCGGCGAAGACTGTACCGGACCGATCAATCTCGGCAACAATTCGGAATTCACCATTCTGGAACTGGCCGAGAAAGTGATCAGCTATACCAATTCACGCTCGAAGCTCATTTTCAAACCGCTGCCGCAGGATGATCCACGGCAGCGCCAGCCCGATCTTTCCAAGGCGAAGGCGCTGCTGAATTGGGAGCCAAAGGTCGCGCTCGCCGATGGTCTGAAGGAGACCATCGCCTATTTCAGGCGCTCGCTCGAACTGTCATAGGTCGGACAGAGCCAGTTTCGTTTTAGTCACCTCGCACGGCGGCGCGATGTCCATGATGCATACGCTAGAAAGCAAGCGCGCTCCAAACATTATGGAACGCGTTCGATTGGCGCCCGGCTCGCACTTCGGCCTGTGCGTGCTGGTGTGTCTTCATATCGTCATTTGCTGTATCTCGTTGGCCCAGATTGCGCATTGGCAAACGTACATGCTGTACGACGCCGCCCGGCTCCACTACGCGATCGCCGCGGTGCTGGCGTTTTCGACCGTCTCGCTGCTCTTCATGTTCACCCGCTTCAGCTTTGGTTACCTCATCGGCTTCAGCCTGTTCACGATGATCCTCGGCTTCATCTGGCTGAATAACTTCTCCAAGTTCAATTACGATCACCGGCTGGCGGGCCTTTCGGCCGCTGCGTCCGCGCTGCTGTTTCTGCTGCCCGCCCTGCTCATCAACACGCCGCTCAAACAGCGATACGCACTGTCGCCTGCCGCGCTCGAATACCTGCTGAAATTCATTCTGGTGCTGGCGCTCGGCACGATCGTCGTGGCGTCATTCTACAATTTCAGACTGGTGTCGATCAGACAGATTTACGATTTTCGCAACGAACTCTATTTTCCGGCGCCGATACGTTACCTGACCGGAATTATGTCAACCGTGCTGCTGCCGTTCGCCTGCGCCTGTTATCTGGCGCTCAATCGCCGCTGGTGGGCTGCCGTACCGCTTCTTCTGATGTTGCTCTTCTATCCGATCACGCTCAGCAAATTTGCGTTTTTTTCGACGGTGTGGGTCATCGTTATGCTGGTGCTGTCGAGATTTTTCGAACCCCGGATTGCAACCGTCTTGTCGATCCTCTTGCCGATGCTTCTCGGCGTGATCCTGGTGTCGGCGTACCTCAATGACTATACGCAGTATTATTTCGGCGTGGTGAACATCCGAATGATGGCTACGCCATCCAGCGCCATGGACATCTACAACGACTTCTTCTCAAGCCACCCGCGCACCTGGTTCTGCCAGATATCGTTCCTGAAACCATTGATGAGCTGTCCCTATCAGGAGCAGCTGTCGGTGGTGATGGAAGAGTTCTATCAACTCGGCAAGTTCAACGCATCCCTGTTTGCGACAGAGGGCATCGCCTCCGTCGGTTTGTATTTCGCGCCACTGACGGCATTGGTGTGCGGGCTTGTCATCGCGATCGGCAATCGGGTATCGGCGGAACTTCCGCCGCGCTTCGTCCTGATATCAGGCGTGCTGCTTCCCCCGGCCTTTATCAATGTCCCCTTCACGACGGCACTTCTGACACATGGCACCGTGATTCTGTTCCTGCTGTGGTACATCATGCCACGCACGATGTTTCAGCCAGGTCGAACCGGCGGCTTCCCTGATCAAGCGCAAGCAGAGCACGCCGTCGAAACGCTGCATCCAACTCCGCAAGGCGATCAACAGGTATGACCTTGCCGGAGAACTTTAATGCAACGCGTCCTGATCACGGGCGGCGCCGGATGATCGGGCAGAACAGACGCACCATGGCGCACCGGTTGACCGACTGCCGTTCCTGCTATCGCGGAAAAACCCGAATTGCATGCCGGATTGTATTTGCAAAGTCCGTAGCAAAGGCGGCCACGCGGTCATCGTGGTCGGGAACAAGACTTCGGACCAATGGGGCGACTGATTCCTGTGCCGCCTGCACAAGGTAATCCGCCAGGGTTGCGGGGTCATCCGTTCCGAAATATCTCGCCGTGCCGGTGGTCTGCTCGCGATGGACGTCGAGGTCAGACAATATCATCGGCACCCCGAACGATTTTGCCTCTTCAACGGTTGTACTCCATCCCTCGGACCGGGACGGATTTATCAGGGCAGTGCACGCCCGCAGCAACGCATACACATGCGATAGCGGAATCATTCCCAGATGAAGGAAACGCTTTTCGAGGCCGAGACTTCGCACGCGCCCCATGACCTCATCGAAATGGCCTCGCTCGCGCCGATCTTCGGTGCTGCCCGACGCGCACACGACGGCATCGAACCCGCGCTGCGCCAGAATGGCCAGTGCATCCACCACCACCTGATGGTTCTTGTGCGTGTAAAATTGATTTGGCAGATAGAAATATCTTTCGGGCAATTGGTATTGCGCCACTACCTCGACCGGATTTGTGGTCAGGAACTTCGGCGATGGCTGGGTTGCGAAACGAACGATGCAGGCCTCGCCCTTCGCTCCGGGATAGAATGTCCTGAAGTCGCGATGCGAGCTTTCGCTGCTCAGCATGATGGTCCGCCCGGATGCGATCTGCATTCGGAAACCGGCTTCGCGACGCCACCGCGCTGCCGCCGGAAACAGCTCGGGCAGCCGTCGATGCTGAAAATCGGGAAACCAGGCCACTGCGGGATAAGGCAGACGCCAGCCGAAGAAACGGGCGGATTCGAAGACGACATCGATACGCTTCGTCCGGAATTCTGTCGCCGCCTCGCGGTCCAGGCCCAGCGCCAGCGCGGCAGCCAGACCGGCTCGACCCTCGAACGCCGCCGATCGCACCACCTCCACTCCCGGTATAGCCGCAAGCGGCGCAAGATCGGCATCGTCGTCACCTGTCCCGGCGAACAGGACGGGAGCAAACTCGCCCTGGCGGAACTTGCTCAGCGCCGCAAAAAGATTGCTTTGATAGTTGTAGCCACCGGCCCAAAGCCGGCGCGGAATATGCGTAAACGCGAGGCGCGACGGCGCTCGCAGGTTCACCGGCTTTGATCCTTGAACCACGCAACATAATCCGCAAAGCCCTGTTCAACCGGGACCTTCCAGTCGAAGGGAAGTGCGCGCAGTGTTGCGCTGTCCGCCAGCAGACTTGGCGGATCGCCGGCTCGAACGATGCCCGAATATTCCACCGATATGCTTCCGCCCCAGCATTCCGCAATTGTTGCAGCGACCCGCGCCACCGTCGTGCCAAGCCCGGATCCGGCATTGATCACCTGAAAGGTCTCCATTTGCGGTCTTTCGTCGATTTCGGCGAGCAGCCGGGCGACGTCACGGACATCGGTCCAGTCGCGCACCTCCGCGCCCGTGCCTCCCAATACCAGCTTCCGTTCGCCAGCTTGCAGGCGGCAGCAGATGTCCCACGGCAATTGCTTGCGCAGATTCGGCCCGTAGACCGAGAACAGCCGCGCCACCGTGCTGCGCAAACCAAAGGTGACGGCGTAGCTCCGGCACAGTTGCTCCATCATCAGCTTGTGCTGCCCGTAGGGTGACATCGGAAGCGTTTCGGCATCCACCGCAATCGCCCCTTCGTGACCGGCACCATAGACCGCGGCGCTCGACGCGGCGATCAAGCGGCAATCCCTCGCCGAACCGCGCAGCCACTCCAGCAATCTGGCCGTGCTTACAACAGTGCGCGAAAAGTCTTCAAACGGCTGCGCGATCGACAGCCCAACTGACGAGCCGCCGGCCAGATGGAAAATCGTCGACGGCAATCCGGACTGCTCCGCCAGCGCATTGAGATTGGCCGCATCGATCTCGCCGTTCAACCAATGCTCAAGGCCGCTGCGACGCCTTTCCGCCTCGTCGATCGCGCCATGGCCGATGCCGTGAACGCGATTACCCCGATCAGCCAGCCCACGAACGAGATGCCGAGCGATAAAGCCATTGGCGCCGGTAACCCATACGTTCATGCCGGGGCCTTGCGACAGACGAATGAGTAGAGCCGGCCGGGCCGATCGTCAAAGGGCTCCGCCACCGAAAGGAGCGACGTGAAAACACTTCTGGAAGCAAGTGCGGCCTGCCAGATGGGTCTAACCGGAATCTTGTCCGTCAGTCTCTCCACGATGGCCGCTCGCAGCGTGTCGATTGTATAGGGAAACAGATTGATCGGACTCCTCAGCGGCGCAAGCACCTCGATCGCGGCAAAGCCCGCAGTCTTTAGCGCGCCGACATATCGATCGAGAAGATACGCATGCTCGCCGCCATAAAGGTGATGCAGGGGATGCTGTTCGAGAAACGCGCCGAGGTCGGATTCCCTTGAGATCACATGCTCGCGCGCGGCGATCAGCATTCCGCCAGGACGAAGCACGCGGAACATTTCCCGGCAGGCGCCGTCGAGATCGCGCATGTGGTGCAGCACGGCCCGCGCGAACACCACGTCGAATGTGCCGTCAGTGAACGGAAGGCGCTCGGAGAATTCTTCGACCACCTCGATCGGCAGGCGGGCCTCGGCCGCGAGACGGCGGATCGCTGCGGTCCCGACCACGGCACTGGGATCAGGCTCGAGCGCGGTGACCACAAATCCGCTCCGCGCCAGCGCATAGCTCGCAATTCCGCGCCCGGCGCCGACGTCAAGCGCCTTGCCGGTCCGGTGCTCCAGAAACCCGGAAACCGCCTGCCATTCGGCGCTGGCAAAATAGCGCTCGGCCGCATCGATCAGAGGGTCATCATAGAACGCGTCGAGCACGAGCTGGCGCTGGTCCGGCTGGTTGCGCAGCCAGACCACGGCATCTTCCCACGTCGTGAGAGGCTTTTCGTCCAACATGCAAACCCGCACTTGCTGGCCCGGCGCGCCGGTCAGATCAGATCCTGAAATTTCGTCCACTGCAGTTGTTTGCTATAGCGCTCTCTCACCATGGCGCAACCGGCCTGGGCGATGGATCTGGCCAAGGTTTCATCCCTCATCAGCCTGTTGATCAACTCGGGTATTTGCTCGGGCGAGGAATATTCCAGCATAGTTTCGCCATCGACGAAACCCTCCGGATAGCGCCCTGCGTCCGTCAAAAGGACGGCTCCCCCTCCCGTCGCCTCAAAGCATCTCATATTGCCGCGATCCTCTCCCGCCATGTCCACCGCACCGTTGAACACGATGCGGCTTTTGGCGATCGCGGCATACGCATCCAGGCCATACAACGGACCGGCGCGAATCTCACGAATTTCGTCCGGATGGCGGTATGAGTGAAGCCCCGGCACAGGAGGAAGAAAATTTGCCAATCGGGTAAGGCGTGAGTCTTCGAGGTGAAAGCGCGCCCGGACACCGGGCGTCGAAGCCGCAGCCCGGAGTGCCTGGCTGCGCTTGACGTGGTGGCGCGAGAATCCTCCGATGAAGATGAGGTCAAGTTCATCGCTTCGGGCTGCCGCATAGGCATCCATCACAGGGTCATGCGCCGGAAAAAAATACGCCACCCGACAGCCCTTCTGTCGCCAGCTATCGAGGATCGAGGGAAAGTTGCATACGATCAGGTCGTACTTCGTCAGGTCTGCACTTCCGGAGGGTGCGGCGCGCCAGCCAATCGACTTCTTTACGCAACCCGGCAATTTCGCGACAAACTCGCTGCCGTAACGGATCGGGTCAAGATTATAGAAGACTTCAGTGCGATGCTGCTCTATCTGCGCAAGCAGAATTTGCTCGAGGCTCCTTGTCCGCAGACCATTCTCTTTCGCCCACAGCATCTGCAGGCGTTCATCGTCTCCATTGGTGTAGAACACGTCCGGGCTGTTGGTGAGCACGGGCAGAAGGATATGGCACGCAGTGAACCTCGTCTCCAGAAACTGCGCTCGTCCGGCGGCAAAGCTTTGATAAGGCGTGTGGCGACGATGGACACGGAATCCACGCGACAGGCCGTTGTTCTGTAAAACGCGCATCGCAGTTACACCGCCGGACGCGCATCTGGCGGAGAGCCTAATGCGCGAATTACTCTGGCGGGATTCCCGACCGCCAAGGTGTATGGCGGAACATCGCGGGTGACAACCGAACATGCCCCGATGACAGCGCCCTCTCCGATGGTGACTCCTTTCAGGATGCTCACGTTGAATCCGATCCAGGCCTTATCGCTCACCACGACCGGCGCATGCGCAATCCGCTCCCAATTTTTTCGACCAGCACCCCATTCGCGAACGTCGTTCCGGCGATCCATCCAATCGATACTGTGGGAGTCGTGGTCCACAATCGTAACTCCCCATGACATGATAACGTCGTCGCCGATGACGAGGCTTCGATAACAGATCAGATGGCTTCGTCCGATAAATGTGCGGTCGCCGATCTGAATTTTTCCTCCAGCTTCCTCGAAGCTGATATCGGCATGAACGATCGAATCTTCGCCAACCGACAAGGTATTGCCGGCGACCCGGCCGATGCGGCGCCATGCGATCGTCGATCCACGTCCGATGCTCACCGCCCCGGAAAGCCGGCTTTTCCAACCAAGGATGGCATCGACGCCTGTGACAATGAGTCTTCGCATGTCAGTATCTTGCCAGCATCCACTTCATATTCAGATACGGCCAAATCCGGCTGGCCGATTCCCAATCCCATGTCTTCGACGACGTCAAGCGGCCGACCGTCCTGCGCAGGCCTGCTTCGTTCACCAGTTCGGCGAACGCCGGCACCTTCTGATCGAGCAGACCGGCAGTCCAGCCGGCGAGAGGCCCATTCAACCATTCCGGCATCGGCGAATTGAATCCGACCTTACGGCGTCCCATCCGAATGGATTCCGGCATCAGGTTGGCCATCGCCTGTCGCGCAACGGCTTTGGTATAGCCATTCGATGACTTGCTGGTCGCCGGCAACGCCATTGTATAAGTCACCAGACGCCAGTCCATAAACGGCATGCGAACCTCGATGCCGTGGGCCATCGACAGTCGGTCGAAGTTTCGCAGGATCGTCGGCAGCACGGTGCTGTGGAACATGCGATAGAGGCGCTTGTTCAATACGCCCCATTTGCCTGGCAAGATGTCGTCATCGCCGACCAGCGGAAGCTGGGCCGGGATATCGAGAAGACCACCGCGCAGGAAATAGTGCCCCTGGCGCCTGATCATCAGCGCCCGAAGCAGGTCGACGCCTCGCCTCGCCAGCGCCGAATTCGAGCCGAGCGCGGCAGCCGCGTTCCTCAGCCAGAACGCCCCCGATTGTCCTTCCTGGAAATAGGCCCCCATCAGCTCGTCCGCGCCATGGCCGTCCAGCGACACCGTCACGTTATGCTGCCTGAGTTCTCGATAGATCAACCAGGCAGCGCTTGGAAGTCCGATATAGACGTCATCGTTGTCGTCGAGAATCCGATCGAGATCGTTCAGCGCGTCGGCGCGACCGACCTCGATGAATGTCGGCGCGACCTCCGCCCAGGCCGCGGCCTCCTCCGCCATCGGCCGCTCGTCATTGGAGGCGCCGGGAAACGTCGCGACGAAAGCGTGGCGCCACGAGGTGCTGTCCCGCGGGCCCATGCCGGCCTTTTCGTGCGCAGCCATGGTGCAGATCACGGCCGACGAATCGAACCCTCCCGACAGGCAGGTCCCGATCGGGACGTCGCTGCGCATTCGCAGCGCAACCGCATCCTGGAAAATCTCGCGAAAGCGTTCCACCCGTTCGGCTTCGCTGGCCGGGATCGCGGGCAGATGGTCTACCGTCCGCCACCAGCGCCGGATCTCCAATTTCCCCCGGCGCAGCCACATGCAGTGTCCGCCCTGCAGGCGGCGCACTTCCCTGCAAAGGGTCCGCTCGCTGCCCTCGACGCTGAAGGCATCGACCATGAGCCGCCGCGCTACGTCGATATCCAGCGACACGTCGATCAGGCCGCTTCGCACCAATGCGCGCTGCTCCGATGCAAAGACAAAGCGCTCCGTTGTCAACGCATACAACAGCGGCTTGATGCCGAAACGGTCGCGCGCCAGAAACAGTTCTTCGGTCTTGGTATCGAAGATCGCCAGCGCCCACATTCCGTTGAAGCGCGTCAGCATGCCTTCCCGCCACGCTTGCCATGCGGCCAGAATGACTTCAGTATCTGACTGGCTGCGAAAACTGGCCCCCTGTGCCTCGAGTGCGCGCCGCAGTTCCAGGAAATTGTAGATCTCGCCATTGAACACGATCACATGGCGACCATCGCTGGAAATCATCGGCTGATACCCCCCGTCGCCGGGGTCGATGATTGCCAGCCGACGATGGCCGAATGCCAGATCGCTGTTCGCGCTGAACCAATGCCCCTCGCCAAACGGACCGCGATGCGCGACCAGGTTCGTCAGCCGCGAGATCTCCGCTGGTTCGACCGCGTTGCCGCGGAGGTTCACGATGCCCGCAATTCCGCACATTCGTTAGATCGCCTTGAGGGGCAGGAAGCGACCGGCGATGACACGGAGATCCCGCCAGCAAGCCGCGCCGTAGGGACCGGCCAACGAAGCCGCGACCGCAACCGCGAAGATGACGCCGGCCGCCAGCACAAACAGGCCCCCCACGTACCACCAGCCGAGCGCCTGGTCGAGTTGCGCGCTGCGGAAGCCATATCGTAACGCCAGCGCGGTTGCGATGCCGACGCCAATTGGCATCAGCACAGAGTGGATCAGACGCGACCACATGCCCGCGAGGTCGAAATGCCGGCGTAGCAGGATCACGACGGTGACCATTTGAGCGATCATGCCGATGCAGGCGCTCCATCCCGCCGCCTGCCATCCGAGATAGGGCAAGGCGATCGCGCTGGTCGCCAGCGTGAACGCGCCGGTGAGCAGCGCGATCAGGGCGTTCGAGCTCGAACGCCCTTGCGCCAGAAGATAGAAAGCAAACACGTTTGAGCTCGATCCAAGTATGCCGGCGATCGACAATACGACCAACACGCGCTGGGCTTCGGCAGCCACTTCGGCGCCGGTCCACAGATGAAGCAACGGGCCCGCGACGGGTATCAGGCCGCCAAGCGCACTCGCGGCGAGCACGTTGAGGATCCAGGACGAGCGGAACAACAGGTCGGCCTTGCGATCGTCAGTCTCTTTTTGCAGCGCGCTGAAGAACGGGAAGAGGATTTCGCCGACCTTCAGGACGCCGATATACACGGCTTCTTCCAGCCGCTGCGCAATCGTGTAAAAACCGACGAACTGCGGCTGCAGTAAAGCTCCGAGCAAATAACGATCCGCCTGTGCCGCAATGAGCGCACCGCCCTGGGCGGCCAGTTGCCAGCCACCCAGCTTGACCAGATGACCAAGCGCGCCGCGATCGATCGCCGGGCGCGCCATCCAATCGCCTGCGACGCGCCGGGACCATCCGAAGGCGAGAAGCAGGCTCGTCGCAAAGCCCAGCGCCTGACAGCCGAGAAACGTCGAGGCCTGCGGCCAGCGCGGAATGAGCAGCAGCATCGAGCCTGTTGCAACCACGGTACTGATGATGCTGATCGAAGCAACTCTTCGATAGTCCTGGCGCGCCGTGAACAAGGCCAGGAAAACCGCGGACAGGCACTGGCACAGCCATCCGGCCCCGGCCAGCGCAAATGCAAGCCCGAGATCGTCCGCGTACCGTCCACTCAAGTGAAATCCAAGGCGCGCAAGTGGTGCCCCGGTCAAAGCGAGGAGGATCATGATCGAGCCGCCCGCGGCCAATGCCAACATCGCTGCGGTGGCGAACAGGCGTCGCGCATCGTCGCGCTCGGACGGCTCCAGTCGCAGGGCGAGTTCCCGCGTCATCGATAATGCCAGCGTGTTGCTGAATGCCAGTGCGGGCGCGACGCAAGCGCTAACGAGGCCTGCAACGCCGAACGCGGCGACGCCGAGACGAAAGACCACGAACGGCAGGACAACGAGATTGAGCGCCACGGCCACGCCAAAGGCGATCGCGTTCCAGGCAGAATTGCCCAGCAGATCGGTGGAACTTTTTTTCAGTGCCATATCGGCTTCAGGCCGCCACACATTGCTTGACTTGCTCGTCAGATCGACCGCCGGAATGTCCCGGCGCGACATAGGTCAAGGAAAAGCGCACCTGCTGGCCTGGTCGAAAAGCTGACCGAGGCGACGACCGAGTGCGTGATTTGCCCACCGTTGCCTGTCTACAGGAGCCTCTGAGGGGCTGCAATGCATCGCCCCTAAGCTATTGAAATATAGCGATTTAATAAGGAGGCCGGCGCGTGCCGCTGGGGAGCCGCATTATTGTTGTGGCCGATTGGGGCGGCATTTCCAATTTCACAGGCTCAAGGCCATCAAGCACGCTGTGCACGTTTCCGACTGTCACGGCAGCGCTTGGTCAAGCAAACTTCCTGCACGTCAAGGAATGGTACGCACAGTACGGAATCTCGAACTCACCGCGAGCGGGACGTGGCATTTGAATTCAAGAGTGCCTGCGCCGAGAATCTGCAGGCCCTCTTCGATTGCCGTAGCGGCTACACGAGGTGAAAATCCATCAAATGAGACTGATGGAGGTAGGGTTCGATGTCGCCTGCATGCGAGCTAATCGCGAGCGTGGCAACCACGCGACCCGCATCCGGGGTTGAGCCATTCAAAGCGAGCTCATGACCATCGACGGCGGCTGCTGGACGTCCGGCGTCGTTGGCAAAAGCAAAAGATTCGTTGCTGCTACTTCCGAATAGAGCTTGCCCTGCAACCGGCGCCGTCACCGTAACCTGGACGACGTTATAGGTATTGTTGCTCTCGTTGCTCTCGCCGATCTGGTTGCCGTAGTCGGCGATACCACCAATGTAATAGGTGCCGGGCGCGAGATTGCCGGGAAGCGTAACCGAGACCTGCTGGTGGTCGTAGTAGCCGGGTTGGCTGACCGTCGCCAGCGTGCTCGACGTCGTCAGCGTCGCAAGCACCGTATCGGCCGTGGTGATGGTGGA
>Ga0105248_10008628_pt1 | contig 11198 bp, 16 predicted proteins | sample KBSS34metaG_FD_81524 | JGI IMG/M metagenome (GOLD analysis project Ga0105248, IMG submission 81524) | Switchgrass rhizosphere microbial communities from Kellogg Biological Station, Michigan, USA - KBS S3-4 metaG | ecosystem: Host-associated > Plants > Roots > Rhizosphere > Soil | place...
AACGGGGGTGTGGTCGTCCCGCTGATGGCGCCGGTCGACGGCAAGTCGTTCGGCTGCGTCTCCGTGGACGACGCGCTCGCGAAGGACCTCGCGCAGAACCCGCAGAACTACTACTTCAACATCCACACCAAGGCGAACCCGGGCGGCGAGATCCGCGGCCAGCTGCACCGGTGACAAGGTTCCAGGATCGTGGAGTCCCCGCTCCCCCGGGGGCTCCACGATCCAGGTCAGCCCGCCGTCCGGGCTGCTCGCGCGGGCCGGGGATGACTGGCGCGAGCAGCCCGGCGGTGGCGTTCATCAATGTATCGGGTTGGAGCGCTCCAGCTCCAAGAGGGTCCGCTTGATCTCCGGGCCGCCCGCGTACCCGCCGAGGCTGCCGTCCGATCGCACCACCCGGTGGCAGGGGATCACCAGCGGCACGGGGTTCATCGCGCAGGCCGTGCCCACCGCGCGCACCGCGTTCGGGCTGCCCGCGCTCGCCGCGATCGTCGCGTAGCTGGCCGTCCGGCCGTACCCGATCTCGGGCAGGTGGGCGAGCACCCGCTGCCGGAAGCCATGCGCTAGCCGCAGATCCACCGGCAGGTCGAAGGACCGCCGGCGACCCTCGAAGTACTCGTCCAGTTCCCGGGCCACGTCGGCCAGCCGGCCGGGGGCCCGTAGCACCCGCGGGCTGACCCGCTCGGCGAGCCGCTGCAGGACCGCGTCGTGGTCCTCGCTGGCGAACGCCACCCGAACCAGGCCCTGCTCGGTGGCCGCCAGCAGCAACTGTCCGATCGGCGAGTCGAGCGTCCGGTACCCCACGTCGAGGATGCCCTCAGCCTCGGCCGAGGCCACGAACCGCCGGTAGCGGTCCTCATCGTCGCGATAGGACGGTCCTGCCCGGAGCAGGCTCTCTACTGTGGACTGATCGTTCATCGGACGACCCCCTCCATGGTACGGGCGAGTCTGGTACGCAAGGTTTTGATGCCGTCGGCGGCGGCGCGCCGCGCGGCCGCTTCGCTGTTGCCGAGGATCGCGGCGATCTCCGCGTACGGCAGGCCGACGAGGTGGTGGTAGGTCACGGCGGCGCGTTGGGTGAACGGCAGGGCCTTGACCTCGTTCCACAGCTCACCGTCCACTGTGGTCTGTGCCTCGGCCGAACCCTCGGGCAGCTCCGGTACCGGCAGCGGAGCACGCGCCCGTACCCGGTGCTGGTCGATCGCCTTGCGGTGCGCGATCGTGACCAGCCAGGCCTCCACGTTGCTGTCCGGCTCCAGCTGCGGGTACGCCCGCAACGCGGCCAGGAACGTCTCCGACCAGGCGTCGTCGGCCTCCACCGGGCCGAGCAGCGCGCGGCAGACCCGCCACACCGTCGGCCCGTGGATCCGGACGACCTCCTCGAACGGGGGCAGTGTCACCGCGGACGCGCTTCCAGGTCGAGCAGGAACCGCTTGCGCGGCAGCCCTCCGGCGTACCCGGTCAGCGAGCCGTCGCTGCCCACCACCCGGTGGCACGGCACGACGATCGAGATCGGGTTGCGGCCGTTGGCCGAGCCCACGGCCCGGGTGAGGTGCGGCCCGCCCAGCGTGTTGGCCAGCTGCCCGTACGAGCGGGTCTGCCCGTACGGGATGCTCATGAGCTCGCGCCACACGGACTGCTGGAACGGCGTGCCGGCCGGCGCGACCGGCACCGAGAACGCGGTGCGCGTACCGGCGAAGTACTCGGCGAGCTGCTTCGTGACCTCGTCGAAGCCGTCGTCGTCCCGGTCGCCGAGGCTCTCCGGGCCTGGTCCTCGCACGTGTCCGGGCAGGTACAGGCCGCTCAGCACGCCGCCGTCGGCGACCACGGTCAGCGGGCCGAGCGGCGAGTCGATCACGGTGTGGGTGCGGGTCGTCAGCGTCATCATGTGCAGTAAACGCCGGCCGGCTCCGATTCGTGAGATCGGACCTCGTGCGGATGCGGCCGACCTGGAGGACCCTGGAGACGTGCCGCTGGGATCGCAACCCCGCCGGGCCGACGGGACGGTCGAGCACCCGTACAGCGCGCTTCGCCTGCGCCTGGCGCTGGCGCTGTTCGGACTGGTGGTCTCCGTCCTGGGCGCGGTCGTGCTCTTCGCCGTGGGCGTGGTCCCGGTCGCGATCGCGCTGGTCGTCCTGGCCGTGATCGCACTGGTCGACGCGGTCGTGGTGATCCTTCGCCTGCGACAGGCGCGCCGCACCCCGTAGCCATGATCCACACAACCGCGCCGATGTCGTGGTCTTGGGAGCGCTTCCACGCCGCAACGTCTGCGCGGTTGCGTGGATCAAGGACCCAGTCAGTCCGGGAGCATCGGCATGGCCAACCCGGGCCCGCGGCCGAGCAGGGTCGCCCGGGTGACCGCCAGCGAGCCGAACCGCTCGCGCACCGCGTCGAGGGCCGAGTCGAGCTCCGCGGTGTCGTGCTCGTCGAACGGCAGCTCGGGCTGGACCGCGTCGTCCGAGTCGAGGCTGCCGACCGCCACACCGACCAGGGTCAGTCCCCGGCCGTCGATCAACGGTCGGGCGGCCGTCAGCAGAGTGCGGACGGTGGCCAGGATGGTGTCGGTGTGGGAGGTGGGCCAGGCCAGCGTGCGCGACCGGGTCACTCGCGAGAAGTCGTCGAAGCGCAGCCGGAGCACGACCGTACGCCCGACCCGGCCGGCCTTGCGCATCCGGCGAGTGACCCGGTCGACCAGGCCGGCGGCGTACGCGTCGATCTCCTCGAACGGCCGCCGGCCCCGTCCCAGCGCCCGCTGCGCGCCCATCGACGCTCGGCGGCGCCCCACCTGGACCGGCCGTGGGTCGTGGTTGAGCGCGAGCGCGAACAGGTGCCGGCCCGATGCCTTGCCCAGCATCGCGACCAGGCCGGCCTGACCGACCTGGGCCACCTCGCCGACCGTGCGGATGCCGCGGGCGCGCAACTTGCCCGAGGTGATCGGCCCGACGCCCCACAGCCGCTCGACCGGCAGCGGGTGCAGGAAGGCGAGCTCGGTCCCCGGCGGCACCACCAGCAGGCCGTCCGGCTTGGCCACGCCGCTGGCCACCTTGGCCAAAAACTTCGTCCGGGCCACGCCGACCGTGATCGGCAGGCCGACCCGCTCGAGCACATCGCGGCGCAGCTTCTCCGCGATCTCGGTCGGCGAGGTCCGGATGTTGCGCAGGCCCCGCACGTCCAGGAAGGCCTCGTCGATCGACAGACCCTCCACCATCGGCGTCGTATCCCGGAACACCTCGAACACCGCCCGGCTGGCCTCGGTGTACGCCGACATCCGCGCCTCGACGACCACCGCGGCCGGGCACAGCCGCAGGGCCTCGCGCACACCCATCGCCGTGCGCACCCCGCACGCCTTGGCCGGATAGGACGCGGCCAGCACGATCCCCATGCCGACGATCACGGGGCGGCCGCGCAGCGACGGGTCGTCGCGCTGCTCGACCGAGGCGTAGAACGCGTCCAGGTCCGCGTGCAGAATAGCCGCGTCGAAGGCCATGGTACGTATGTTCGCATAGAACATTCGTACGGTCCACAACCGCGACGAACGGTCTCGCACCGGGATCTGGCCGCGATCGTCCACGGTGGACGTTCGGGATCCCGCGTGTTTGGCCGCCGCCGTCCAGGCAAATTGGTCGGTAGATCCGTTTCACGACACCAGCGATCGGAGGAGTCGCCGATGAGCACTGTCATCGCATCCGTCGACGTCAGAGTGCCGGTTCGCACGGCGTACAACCAGTGGACCCAGTTCGAGACATTCCCACAGTTCATGAGCGGTGTGGAATCGGTGCGCCAGGTCGATGACCGGCACCTGCACTGGGAGACGCGCGTCGGTGGCGTACACCGCGCCTTCGACACGGAGATCATCGAGCAACGGCCGGACGATCGCATCGCCTGGCGAAGCACCGACGGCGACGTCAAGCACTCGGGCGTCGTGCTGTTCTCGCGGGTCTCTGACGACGCGTCCCGGGTGACGGTCCATCTGAGTTGGGAGCCCAAGGGAGTGATCGAGCACACGGGCAGCGCGCTCGGTCTCGACCGACACCGGGTCCGCGTGGACACCGACCGGTTCAAGGAGTTCATCGAGGAGCGGGGGAGTGAGACCGGCCAGTGGCGTGGGTCGGTCGCCTCAACCGACCGCTGAGCCCATCGCATGGCGGACAGAGGTGTCGGGGCCGGCCCGATGACCGGGCCGGCCCCGACTCGCCGTCACCACCGGCACCCCTCCGACGGATTCCGGCTCGCCGCGCATCCGAGCTGTGTGTCCCCACCCCTGGATGCGGGCTCGCATACCCTTACCCAGCCAGGGCGGACCAAACCGCTAGGCCGTGAGTTTTCCTGCCGATAGCTCGATCCGTGATCCCGCGACCGGCTCGGGCCGGCGCGACCGCGTGACCACGAGAGCGACGACGGCGCCGACCACGGCCACGCCGGCCGCTGTGAGCACGGCCACGTTCGGCGCGCCGAACAGCTTGGCCGAGCTCGCCAGCAGGATCGCCACGAGGCCGGCCCGGACCACCCCGGCCGGAGCGCGGGAGGAGAGCCGGCTGCCGATGAGGACCCCGGGGATCGAGCCGATGAGGATGGTCGCCGCGAGGTCCAGGTGCAGGTCGCCGAAGAAGACGTGGCCCAACGCCGCGCTCGCCACCAGCGGGACGGCCTGGACGAGGTCGGTGCCGACGAGGTCGTTGGGGCGCAGCGCCGGGTAGAGCATCAGCAGCACCACGATCATGAGTGAACCCGACCCGACCGAGGTGAGGCCCACCACCAGGCCCCCGAGCGCGCCGAGCAGGACGGTCGGCAGCGGGCGTACCCGGATCGCCGCCGGCCGGTCGAGCGCGGGCCGGCGCCGACCGAGGTAGGCCTTCGCGATCATGCCGGCGGCCGCCAACACGAGCGCGACGGCGAGGGCGAGCTGGACCGCATGCTGCACCTGAGCCCCCTGGGGCAGCAGGCGAGCCAGCAACACTCCGCAGAACGCGCTCGGCACGCTGCCCAGGCAGAGCCAGCGCACCAGTGACCAGTTGACCGTGCCCCGCCGGGCGTGCACCCAGCCGCCGAACGGCTTCATCACTGCGCTGGCGGCGAGGTCGCTCGACACCGCGGCCAGCGGCGGTACACCGAAGGCCAGCACGAGAATTGGCGTCATCAGGGCGCCGCCGCCCATGCCGGTGAGGCCGACGACGATGCCGACTCCGAACCCGGCGAGCGTGAGGATCAGGTCCACGCCTTCGAGCATGGTCCAGCCGGGTCGAGTTGTCTACTATCCATCCCAACTTGCTGGACAATAATGTGGGCGCTCGGCAAGCTCTCGCGCCGAGGCGCGCGCGTCACGCTGTGGGACCATGGACAGGTGCCCCGATGGCGGTGCCCGGCCTGTGACCGCGAGTTCTCGCGGGCGAACCAGTCGCACGTGTGCGTGCCCGGCAACACGGTCGACGAGTCGTTCGCCGGGCGGCCCCCGGTCCAGCGCGAGATCTACGAGGCGATCATCGGGTACCTGCGGACCCTCGGGCCGGTCTACGTCGACGCGGTGCGGGTCGGGGTGTTCCTGAGCCACGTCGACAAGGTCGCCGAGGTCCGGCCGAAGGTCCGGTCCGTCGGGCTGTGGCTGATGATGCCGCGAGAACTGGACGATCCGCGGATCGGCCGCCGGGACCGGGTGTCGACCGGCCGGGTCGCCCACTACCTGACCCTCACGTCAGTATCCGATGTGGACAATCAGTTATGCGACTGGCTCGGAGAGGCGTACGACGCGGCCGGTTAGGCTACGCTGCCGGGATGGTCGCAGACGTGTGGGCCCTGGGCGACGCGTACGAGCCGTACGTCGGACGGTGGAGCCGGCTGGTCGCCGTCGATGTGCTCCGTCGGTTGGCGCTTCCGGCTGGGTTGAGCTGGCTCGACGTGGGTTGCGGCACGGGCGCGGTCACCAGCACGATCCTGGGCCACGCCGAGCCGGCAGAGGTGGTCGGGGTGGACCCGTCCGAAGGCTTCCTCGCGTACGCACGGCGCAGCAGCCCGTCGGCCGCGTTCGAGGTCGGGTCGGCCACCGATCTGCCCTTTGTGGACGGTCGGTTCGACGTGGCACTGAGCGGTCTGATGGTGAACTTCGTGCCCGCCCCGGCGCGGGCGGCGGCGGAGATGGCGCGGGTGACCCGGGCCGGCGGCACCGTCGCGGCGTACGTGTGGGACTACGCCGACGGCATGCAGATGATCCGCCGGTTCTGGGACGCCGCGGTGGATCTGGACGCCGGCGCCGTGGCCGTGGCCGAGGGCCCGCGGTTCCCGCTGTGCCACCCCGACCCGCTGCGCGAGCTGTTCCAGGGCGCCGGTCTGGCCGATGTCGTGGTCGAGCCGGTCGACGTGCCGACCCGGTTCGCTGACTTCGACGACTACTGGAACCCGTTCCTGGGTGGGCAGGGGCCGGCTCCGGGGTACGCGATGGGGCTGACCGACGAGGGCCGGGACGCGCTGCGGGAGCACCTGCGGGCCCAGTTGCCGTACGAGCCAGACGGCTCGATCGCGATGACAGCCCGGGCGTGGCTCGTCTCTGGCCGCCGCTAGGGGTCAAGTAACGCTGGCTCAGGTCAGCATGTGGCGCAGGCCGACGGAGTGGTCGGCGATGGCCGCGCTGACCAGGGTCGCCTCGATCGGCACGACCTCCAGGCAACGGCGGATCGCGTTGCCCATGGCCGGGTTGGGCACCCGCATCGCCAGCGTGGTGTGGGGGACCCAGCGCTGCGGCCGGTAGTGGTCCCACACCTCGATGCCGGCCGCGCTCAGCCGTTCGTACACAGTGGACTGATGCGAGAGCAACGACGTCGACGGCGCCGGACCCAGCCACAGCACGCGCCCCAGGAACTGTCCGACGAACTGGAACGTCAATGACAGCGGCGGCGTGATGACCAGACCGTCGAGCGCCTCCTCGACGACGTCGGGCTTGAGTTCGTCCGCGACCGCGAGCGAGACGTGCGGCCAGTGCAGTCCCCGCATCAGGCTGCCGACGCTCTGCACTCCCTCCGCGTCCAGCGCCGCCCACAGGTTGCGGACGCGCCGCGAGGCGTCCGGGTCCAGGTAGAGCTCGAGGGCCGCGACCACGCTCGGACCCTACGGGCCGGTGCGCTTGGGGAAGCGGGTGCGCTCGCCCATGACGTCCAGGTGCACGTCGTCGCCGACCATCGCGTACGACCACGGGGGTTCGACGAAGGTACGCCACAACTTCGTGCCGTCCGTGGTCCAGGCCGCCAGCTCCAACTCGGCCGACATGAGGATCACGTCGCCATGTTGGCGCCAGGACAGGAAACCGACGTCGGCCTCGTCCACGAACGAACGCCGCCACGCCCCGGCATCGTCGACCTGGTCGCCGAGCAGGCGCGTGCCGGCCCCGATGAACAGGCGACCGGTGCCGGGTACGAGCAGGGCACCCGGCGCGAAGCCGTACCCGGCCGGCGAGAACCGTTGTGACACCACCAGCTGCGGCCAGTCCTGCAGACCCAGCTTGACCCCGACGAAGCAGTAGCCCGACACGGTCCGGTCGTCCTGGGTCGCGAACTCCTCGGCCAGGCTCGCGCGGGACAGGTAGTGCTCCAGCATCTCCGGCGGCCGGGTACCCATCATGACGACGAAGCGGTCGACCACGACCGCGACCGGCCCCACCGGGTCATCGCGCATCAGGCCATGGTCGCATGCGACGCGGCCCGACCGTCAGTGCGGAAACGCCTTCGGAACACGGGTCGTCACCCCGGCCCGGAACTCCTCGATCCGGGTCGCGACCTGCCTCATCCCGACCGTGTTCTCCACCCGGTCCAGGTAGAGAACCCGTTGCGCCAGCGGGTTCAGCTCGAAACTGAAATAGATGGCCATGAGCGGATTGACGAACAGGGCACTGCCACGTGTCCGTACGGTGAACTGGACATCGCCGAAGTCTCCGCGGGACGCGGCCGCGATCTGTCCGTTGACGATGCTGGGCCGCATCGGCGTCGCGGCCTGGGCGTACCCGACCGCGGCACGGTAGAGCTCCGCCTCCCGGCTGCGCGACGGGAGCGAGAGCGCGCCGAGGTACGCGCCGGCCCGGTCGAGCTCGGCGATGTTCTCCAGTACCTGCGTGTGGCGTACGCCGTGGTATGCGTCGATGCCGAAGCCGATGCACGTCACCAGCTTCACCGGCACGTCGAGGCCGGCCGCCGCGGCGAGGCTGGTGATGTCCTCGCTCGGCGTGCCCAGTCCCGCCTCGTCTCCGCGCATCAGGATGTCCGTACCGCCGTCGACCAGCACGATCGCGTCGATGCCCAGGTGGTCGATGAGCGCGCGGTACGCCGCCCGCAACGGCTGCACGCCGGTGCGGGCCAGCGCGTACACGGTGTCCGGCAACGATTGTCCGCGCAACCAGCGGGCCAGGGTCCGCTCCGGGAAGTACTCGTCCAGGCCGGCCGTGTCGGCGGTGACGCGGGCGACGTCCGCGTCCAGCCAGACGTCCGGGTGGAGCAGCTCGAGCTGGGAGAAGGAGAGGTTGGCCAGGTGCGCCTCGACGCCGCGGTCCCACAGGGCGATCGCGAGCGGAAGTCCGGCGTACACGTCGAAGCCGCCGCCGGCGCCGGCGATGAGGACGCGGTCGGAGTGGCCCAGGGCCTCGAACAGCGGGGGAGTGGAGAACGAGGTCACGTGACCATGCTCCGCTAGGGTGGCCCCGGGAGGCCATATGGCGGCGCAGAGCGCGTTCTGGCTCGATGACAGCTTCGACCGCGAGCACGCCCCGGACGGCAAGAGCCGGTACGCCGCCGAGGTGCGCCGGCGGGTGGCCGAGTTCGACGACGGGTGGGGCGATCCCGTCGCGTTCGCGGTCACCGCGTGGCGGGTCGCGGTGACGCTGTCGCCCGGGTTCGTGCGCTGGCATCGCCGGATCGGGTCCGCCTCGTGCCGGCGCAGTGACTGGGACGGCAGCTTGATCTTCGAGGCGAGCGTGGTGTCGCCGTGGCCGGCCGAGCTGACCTGGACCAGGCAATGGGGTCGCGACCGCGGCTGGCGCGACTGGCCGCAGCTGTTCGGGCAGTACGTTCCGCCGTCCGAGGAGGACCTCACCCGCGCACCGCACCTGCGTGCGTTGCTGTACATCGAGGCGCCGGTGCCGCTCGACCAGCTCCCGCCGGCCCCGGACAGACCGGACGGCGAGGTAGAGCAGAACGCCCGTCGGGCGGTCACCGTGCTGGTCCGGGAGCTCAACGATCTGCTCAGCCCGATGATCGGCCAGCTTGAGGACGGCGTCCCCAGGTAGCACTGTCGAACCTCCGCCGAAGTTATCCACAGGCGGACTCTTCGGTGGCGCCGAAGGCCTCGGTCGTGGTCTATGGTGGCCCGGTACGCGACGAACGGAGGCGAGCGTGACCGTGACGACCGTGGGACCCGCACCGGACATCGAGAGCGAGTTGTCCCGGGCCTGGATCGCCGTCGGCGCCGCTCTGATGGGAAACATCCGGCACACCGACGTGCGGTTCGACGCGGTGGATCGTCGCTTCGACGCGGTGGACCGGCGATTCGATCAGGTCGATGCCCGCTTCGATCGGGTCGAGTCGCGCCTCGACCGGGTCGAGACGCGACTCGATCGGGTCGAGACAGATCTGAAGGCCTTGCGGGGCCAGGTCAATCGCTTCGAAGTCGCGACAAACGAGCGTTTCGATCGCCTCGATGGTCGCATGGAGTATTTGATCGGGCTCATCATCCGGGCTGAGACCAAAGGCCAGGAACCGTCGGCTGCTACGGACGGTTGACGAGGGCGACCAGCTTCTTCGGGGCGAGCAGGCAGTAGCTCTCGGTCAGCAGCTCGGCTACCTCGGTCCAGTCGACGTGGTCGCCCAGCACCACGCAGACCACGTTGGCGCCCCAGCCGGCTCGGAAGAACGGGAAGCCGCCGCCGACCAGGCCCGGCAGTTCCTCGTTGGGACAGCGGAACTGCATGACGCAGACCGGTTCGCTGGTGTCGACGGCCCGCGCGTACACCAGGTGTCGGGCCGGGTCGATCGTGTAGACATGCGCGAACGTGCGCTGCCGCACCCGCCACCGGACGCCGATCCAGGCCGGTTCCTCGCGGGTCTCCGGCAGGCCTTGGCAGATCGGCCTGAGCTCGTCGAGAATCTCGGGGGCGACGTCGCCGGGACCGGTCACGGTCGAGTGAGCCAGACGTACGCCACGGCTTGGGGCGCGTTCCACTCCGCCTCCCGCACGGCGTCTACGCGGATGAACCCGGCGCCGGTGTAGCAGCGCAGGGCCACCGTGTTGTCCGGGTGTACGCGCAGGAAGATGTCGGGGTACTCGGCCCGCGCCACGAGACCGCCGACCAGTTCCCGGCCGGCGCCCTGGCCCCGGTGGCGCGGGTCGACGATCAGCCGGGCGAGCTCCACCTCGGCCTCGTCATGGTCGACCCACAGCTCGCCGTACCCGATCAGCTCCTCGCCGACGTGCAGCCCGAACGGTCGCACACCGTCCTCTGTGGACCATGCCGCGACCTTGTCGGCCGGTACGGGCCAGCCGGCGTGGCCGCACCACATGGAGGCCTCTTCCGTCGTCCGCGCCCAGCCGGCTACGGTAGCGGCGTCGGCGACGTCGAACGGGCGCAGCGGCATGACGGATCCTCGGGGGTGTCGCAATGGAGGGTGAGACCACCCTATCGCCGGTGTCCAACTGGGCGGGCAACGTCCGGTTCCACGCGGCGCGTTGGCATCGGCCGACCTCCGTCGCCGAGCTGCGGGACCTCGTCGGCGCCGCGACGGCGGTGCGTGTTCTCGGCACCGGGCACTCGTTCAACGCGATCGCCGACACCGCCGGCGATCTGGTGAGTGTGGCCGGGCTGCCGCCGGAGGTCGACATCGACTCTGACCGCGGCACCGTCCGGGTCGCGGCCGGGCTCCGCTACGGTGATGTCGCGCCGCGCCTGCACGCCGCCGGATGGGCGCTGCCCAACCTCGCCTCGCTGCCACACCTGTCCATCGCCGGCGCCGTCGCCACCGGGACCCATGGATCGGGCGACGCCAACGGAAACCTCGCCACCGCCGTGGTCGGCCTCGACCTGGTCCTGGCCGACGGCTCACTGTGGGCCCCGCCGGACGTGGGGCCGTGGGTCGTCGGCCTCGGCGCGCTCGGCGTGGTGACCCACCTGACGTTGCGGCTCAAGCCGACGTTCGAGATCGCGCAGTACGTGTACAACGGCGTGCCGCTACCCT
>Ga0105248_10008632_pt1 | contig 11193 bp, 12 predicted proteins | sample KBSS34metaG_FD_81524 | JGI IMG/M metagenome (GOLD analysis project Ga0105248, IMG submission 81524) | Switchgrass rhizosphere microbial communities from Kellogg Biological Station, Michigan, USA - KBS S3-4 metaG | ecosystem: Host-associated > Plants > Roots > Rhizosphere > Soil | place...
ATCGCGAGCATGTACGACGGCGTCACCATGATGATGTCGGGCCGGAAGTCGCGGATCAGCTGCACTTGCCGCTCCGTCTGGCCTCCCGACATCGGCACGACGGTGCATCCGAGCTTCTCCGCGCCGTAATGCGCGCCGAGGCCGCCGGTGAAGAGACCGTAACCATATGCGATGTGACAGATGTCTCCGGCGCGGCCGCCGGCTGCGCGGATCGAGCGCGCCATCACCGTCGCCCAGGTGTCGATGTCGCTGGTCGTATAGCCGACGACGGTGGGCTTGCCCGTCGTGCCCGACGAAGCGTGTATCCGCACCACGCGCTCGCGCGGCACGGCGAACATGCCGAAAGGATAGTTGTCGCGAAGATCGGCTTTCGTCGTGAACGGAAAGCGCGCGAGATCGCCGAGCGTGCGCACGTCGTCCGGGTGAACGCCGGCTTCGTCGAACGCGCGACGATAGTGCGCGACATTCTCGTATGCGTGGCGAAGCGACCGGCGCAGACGCTCGAGTTGCAGCGACGAGAGCTCGTCGCGGCTCGCCGTTTCTATCGGCTCGAGCGTGACGGGTCGCGGTGTCCGGGTCGGCATGCGCGCTCCTCTAAGGAAGGACGTACGAAACCTACGTCTCGTCGACGACGTGACCGTCGATCCGATAGCTCTTGCCGCGAAACAGCGCCACGATCCTGCCGTGCTGGTTGCGCACCTCGATGTCGTAGACGCCGGTGCGGCCGCTGCGGCTGCGCTCGACCCCGACGGCGTGCAGAACGTCGCCCGAATGCGCGGGGGCCAGATAGTCGATCGAGCAGCCCTGCGCAACCGTGTTGCGGTTGTAGCTGTTGCAGGCGAAGGCGAACGTGCTGTCGGCGAGCAGGAAAATGAAGCCGCCATGGCAGATCGCGTGACCGTTCAGCATGTCGTCGCGAACCGCCATCGTCATCTCCGCGCGACCCGGGCCGACGCTCGCGATCTCCATGCCGAGCGCGCGCGAGGCCCGATCGCTCGCATACATGCCGCGGGCAACCCGCTCCGCGAGCGCCTGGCCATCCGCCGCGGACGATGCCCCCGCCAAAGCGGCGGCGGGTTTGCCTGGCTGCTGATCGGTCATTGGGGGTGCGGAGGCTTCGGTGCTGGCGTCGAACACACGATCCCGTCAGATCCGCGCATCATCGGCCTATGCGGAGCCTTCGGCGCTTGCGTCGAACAGACGCTCCAGGCAGATCCGCACATCATCGGCTATGCGGACAGACGGCGTCCGACGGCGTGCCGTCGAGCGATCAGCGGAGAGATGCGGTACCGGTCCTCGCCGTAGTGCGCGGCGAGATGGTGCAACACGTCGAGGATCCGGCCCACGCCGACGTCGTCCGCCCACGCCAGGGGTCCTCGCGGGTAGTTGACGCCCTTCTGCATCGCGACATCGACATCGCGTGCCGAAGCGATGCCGTGCGTCACCGCATCCGCGGCCTCGTTTGCAAGCGTTGCCACGGTGCGCAGCACGACGAGGCCGGCGACATCGTCGACGTGCGAGACGGCGATCCCTACGGACTGGACGAGGCCCGCGGCGCCGCGAAAGGCCGTGTCCGCACAGCTGTCGGCGTGTGCGAGCGCGAGGCGCGTGCAGGACGCGAAATCGCGCGCGAGATCGAACAGCACGAGATCGGGCGTGCCGGTGGCCGCGGCGCGCAGCGTGGCGGTGCGGCCATCGGACAGTGCAAGCACGGCGGTGCCGACGCGAATGGCGCCGTCGGGAAACGCCGGATCCGCCTCGCGCTCGTCGACGTTCACCTTCCCGCCAGCGAGGCGCGCGACGAGTTCACGGGCGATGCCCAAATCCCCTTGCACGATGATCCGCGCCGGCGCCTCTTCCGCGGGCAGCGTCGCTGCGCTCGGCGGTGCGGCGTCGGGCGCGTAATCGAAGTACCCGCGACCGCTCTTGCGTCCAAGGAAGCCTGCCGCGACGCGTTCCTGCTGCAGCACCGATGGCGCATAACGGGGATCGTGGTAGTACGCCTCCCATACGCTCCGCGTGACCGCGTAGTTGACGTCGTTGCCGATCAGATCCATCAGCTCGAACGGTCCCATCCGAAATCCGCCCGCTTCGCGGAGCAGCGCGTCAAGCGTCGCTGCGTCGGTCGCCCGCTCCGACAGCAGGCGCAGCGCTTCGCCATAGAACGGCCGCGCGCAGCGATTGACGATGAAGCCGGGTGTCGACATCGTGCGCACCGCGTCCTTGCCCCAGGCCGCGGCGGTCGCTGCAACGACATCCGCCGCTCGCGGATCGGTCGCGAGTCCGCTCACCACTTCGACGAGCTTCATCAGCGGGACCGGATTGAAGAAATGCATTCCAACCACGCGGCCGGGATGGCGGAGGCCCGCGGCGAGCGCGGTGATCGACAATGAGGACGTATTCGATGCCATGAGCGTCGACGAGGGAACGATCTTTTCGAGCTCGCGGAAGAGCGAGCGCTTCTCGCCGATGTCCTCGATGATCGCTTCGATGACGAGCTTCGCGCTCACGCAGTCGCCGAGCGCGTGCACGGCGACGATGCGCGCACCGCTCGCCTCGGCCTCGTTCGCGTCGAGCTTGCCTTTGGCCGCCAGGCCTCGCAGTGTTTCCCGAATGGACTTGCATGCGCGCTCGGCAGCGCCCATTCGCGTGTCGAACAGATGCACCGGATGACCCGCTTGTGCGGCGATCTGCGCGATGCCCGAGCCCATCGCGCCGGCCCCGATGATCGCGATCGTCGCATCGCGCGGCAGTGCGCCCGCGGTCGGCATGCGCGTCGCTATTGCGTAGACGGACCTATCGCCCGGCGAAACGGGGCGCGCGCTTTTCGAGAAACGCCGCGACGCCTTCTCGATAGTCGGCGCTGTAACCGAGCTCGCGCTGCAGATCGCGCTCGAGGTCGAGCTGCTGGGGGAGCGTGTTGCCGGACGATGCGTAGACCGCGCGCTTGATGGCCGCCAGCCCGCGCGTAGGCGCTTGCGCGAGTTGCGCGAGCAGTCCCTCTGTCGTCGACGGGAGATCGACGTCATCGACGCATTTCCAGATCAGGCCCCACGAGACCGCCTGCTCCGCGGTAACCTTGTCGCCGAGCATCGCAAGGCCCATTGCACGCGCGGTTCCAACGAGGCGCGGCAGGAAGAACGTTCCCCCGGAGTCAGGGACGAGGCCGATCTTGCAGAACGCCTGGATGAAGCTCGCGGAACGCGCGGCGATCACGATGTCGCAGGCGAGCGCGATGTTCGCGCCGGCGCCCGCTGCAACGCCGTTCACCGCGCACACGACGGGGATCGGCAATTCTCTCAATGTCAGCACGAGCGGCCGATAGTTCTCCTCGATCGACGTGCCGAGGTCGACGGGCGCCTCGCCTGGGGCAACCGCGCGATCGGACAGGTCCTGGCCTGCGCAAAACGCGCGTCCCTGGCCGGTGACCAGGAGGACGCGCGCTTCACCGCCGCTCGCAACCCGCGCGAGCGCCTCGCGGAGCTCGGCGTGCATCCGCGTGGTGAAGCTGTTCAGCCGCTCCGGACGGTTGAGCGTGATGCGGGCGATGCCGCCGGACGATTCATACCGGATCTGTTCCTCGCTCATCGAGCCGCCTCCTTCGAGCGCATCGAGTGTCCCGTCAGGCGGCGACGTGCGCTCGGTGCTGGACGACGCGAAAGCGATTGGCGACATACGCGGCGTCCGTGAGCGCCGCGTTCGCAGCAGGGTTCGCGCCCGTCCCGTGGAAATCGGAAAATGCCGCCGACTGATTGACGAATATGGTGCCCGTGAGGTTGATCGACAATGCGACGCCGACGTCCTCGGCGACGTCGATCGCACGATCGATCACGTCTTCGCGCGTCGAGTACACGGCCATCGTCAGCGCCCCGTGACCGGCCACCGCGTCGCGCGCGATCGCAAGACTGTCGGCCGTATCGTCCGTCGCTATGACGAACACAATCGGTCCGAACCACTCGTTCATGTACGTCGCGCGGTCGCCCTTGCGCAACTTGACGATCAGCGGCGTGCGAATCGTGGCTTCGGGGAACTGCGGATGCGCAAGCGTGCGTGTATCGAGCGCGATCTCGCCCAGTGATCGTGCAGCCTCGAGGCGCCGCAATACGCCTTCGTTCACGACGGCGCCGAGCACCTCCACCGCTTTCGCGGGATCGGCCACGAGCCTGGCGACGCCTTCCGCGAGACCGGCGGCGACCTGATCGAATGTCAGGTGACCCTCCGCCGTGTCGATGCCGTCCTTTGGGACGTAGATGTTCTGCGGCGCCGTGCACATCTGTCCGGTGTAGAGCGCAATCGAAAACGCGAGGTTGCGAACGAGTCCCTTGAAATCCGAAGTCGAGTCGACAATCACCTGATTGACGCCGGCCTTCTCGGTGTAAACCTGCGCCTGGCGCGCATGCTCCTCCAGCCAGCGGCCGTTCGCGGTGCTGCCCGTGAAGTCGACGATCTTGATCTCGGGTCGCAGCGCAAGCGTCTGCGCGATGTTGTCGGCGGCGTCATGTGCGACGAGGGTGACGACGTTTGGATCGAACCCGGCCTCGGCAAGCACCTCGCGCGCGATCCGCACGGTGATCGCGAGCGGCAGGATCGCATTGGGATGCGGCTTGACGATGACGGAATTCCCCGTCGCGAGGCTCGCGAAGAGGCCCGGATATCCGTTCCACGTCGGAAAGGTGCTGCAGCCGATCACGAGCGCAATGCCGCGCGGCACGATGCGGAAATGCTTCTCCATGCGCACCGGCTCGTTCTTGCCTTGCGGCTTCTCCCACGCGGCTTGCGCAGGCACGCGGCGCATCTGGTCCCAGGCATAAGCAACGGCCTCGAGTCCGCGATCCTGCGCATGCGGTCCGCCGGCCTGGAACGACATCACGAAGGCCTGGCCCGTCGTGTGCATGATCGCGTTGGCGATCTCGAAGCTCGACTTGTTGATCCGGTCGAGGATTTCGAGACTGACGCCGACCCATGCTTCGGGACCCGCCTTGCGCCATCCGGCTTCCGCGGCCTCGACCGCGACCATGAGCCCTTCGATGTCCGGCTTCGGGTACGTCACGCCAAGGCGCATTCCGTACGGCGAGCGCTCGTTGCCCACCTGGCCGAGAGTTGCGGGCTGCGTCAGCGGAAAACGCTGATTGAGGAGCGCGTCGAATTTCTTCTTTCCCGCTTCCGCCGCGCCTTCGCCGTACACCTTGGGGCTCGGCGATTCGGGAAACGGTGTCCAATATCCGCGGCTCGCAATCGCCTCGACAGCGCGATCGAGGGTGGCGCGGTGGCGCTCGAAGAATGGGTGCGACACGGTTGAAACCTTGGGCTCTGGAACGCGAGCGGTTACTCTAGCACGCAACGCGCCGCTGCTCTTGGTCAGGACACGACAAAGTAACGACAAAGCAATCGGCGCGTGCGGCAGCTTTACGCCGCTACCCGGTGCCGATCTGGTCAAAGTCGATCGTTACCTTATCCGTGACCGGATAGCTCTGGCACGCCAGGATGAAACCCCGTGCGACCTCGTAGTCCTCGAGTGCGAAGTTGACGTCCATGTCGACCTCGCCATCGACCAGCTTGCAGCGGCACGTCGAGCATACGCCGCCCTTGCATGAATAGGGGAGCTCGATGCCGTTCCGCAGTCCTCCGTCGATGATGTTCTCGACGCTCTTTTCGACCAGGAACATGCGCTGCGAGCCGTCGATGATGACGTTCACCTCGCATTCGCTGTGCGCGGCCTGCGGCAATGGGCGGGGCACATGCGTGTGCTTCGGGATGCTCGCCGCGAACCGCTCGATCCTGATCTGCTCGGCGGCGAGTCCGTGGGCAAGCAGCGACTCGCGCACAGCGTCCATCATCCCTTCGGGCCCGCAGATGAACGCGTAGTCGACGTTCGCGATCGGCACCCAGGTCTCGAACAGCGCATCGGCCTTCGCGCGATCGATCCGTCCATGCAGAAGCTCGATGTCCTGCGGCTCCCGCGACAGCACGTGCACGAGGTTCAGCCGATCGAGATACCGGTCCTTCAGCGCGCCGAGCTCGTCACGAAACATCACGGTCGAGGACGCCCGGTTGCCGTAGATCAGCGTGAACCTCGAACGCGGCTCGCCCATCAGCGCCGTCGCGACGATCGAAAGCAGCGGAGTGATTCCACTGCCCGCCGCGATTCCCAGGTAATGCCGGGAAACGCTCGCGTCGGCGACGACATTGAAGTGACCCATCGGCGGCATGACGTCGAGCGTTGCGCCCTCGCGCAACGCATCGTTCGCCCACATCGAGAAGAGGCCGCCCGGCGTGCGCTTGACGGCGATCCGCAGCGGGCCCCCTGCCGGCGAGCAAATCGAATACGACCGCCGGATGTCCTCGTCCGCGAGGCGCGTCCGCAGCGTCAGGTGTTGGCCGGGCTCGAACCGAAACAGGTCGCGGAGCGCATCGGGTACGTCGAACGTGACGCAGATGGCATCCCTCGTCTCGCGCTCGACCTTGGCAACGGGCAGCGAATGGAATTTGCTCACGTCGGCGTGACGCCGTCAGTGCGGCTTGAAGTAGTCGAACGGCTCGAGGCAGTCATTGCATCGATATTGCGCCTTGCAGGCCGTCGACCCGAAGCGCGCGAGCTCGGCGGTGCGAAACGAGCCGCAGTTCGGACACTTCACCGAGGGCTTTGCGCGTGTGAATCGGAGTGGCCGCGCGTCAGCGGCCGAAGCCTCGGCGCGACCGGGTGGTGCGATCCCCGCGTCGTGCAGCTTGCGGAGCGCTTCCGGCGCGATCCAGTCGGTCGTCCACGCCGGCGCAAGGACGGTCACGACGTGCGGGACTTCCCCGACGCTCGCCGTCACCGCCTGTCGGATGTCCGCTTCGATCACGCGGGTCGCCGGGCACCCCGAGTACGTCGGCGTGACGGTTATCACCCATTGGTTCGCCTGGCGCGCGACATCGCGGACAATGCCGAGCTCGACGATCGACACGAACGGGATTTCCGGATCGACGACAGTTCCGAGCGCGCGCCATACGGCGGCCATCGAAGACGAAGCATCGCTGCCTCGGATACCGGTCGATCGCGTCGAAAGGTCGTGCGCGGGCGTGGTGTCCATCACCAGCGCGCGTCCGGGTACGAGCGCGGCAATGTCTGCATGTCGGCGAGCAGGTGAGAGAGGTGCTCGGTGTGTACGCCCTGCTTGCCTCCGCGCCCCTTTGCGCCTTGCATCCAACGATCGGCCGGCGGGGCGAGCGTCGCCTCTTCCAGCACGGTGTTGACCGACGACTGCCAGTGCGGCTCGAGCGCCCGCGTATCCGCCGCAATCCCCGCGTCAATCAGGAACCGCTCGGTATCGTCGGCCGCGAACATCTCACCCGTGTACATCCACAGGTTCTCGATCGCCGACTGCATGCGCGCGTGTGACACATCCGTGCCGTCGCCGAGCCGGATCACCCAGCCCGACGAGCGCTCGACGTGATATCGGACCTCCTTGACGGCCTTCGCGGCTATGCCCGCGACGCGCTCGTCGCGCGACAGCGTCAATTGCCCGAGCAGGAGGACGTGCCATTGATCGAACAGGAACTGGCGTGCAATCGTGTCCGCGTAGTTGCCGTTGGGCTGCTCGACGAGCAGCAGGTTGCGAAATTCGTTGCTCTCGCGGAAATACGCGAGCTGGTCCTCGGTGCGGCCCTGGCCCCCGTTTCGCGCCTCGACCTCGCCGGCATACGTCAGCCACAGTCGCGCCTGCCCGAGCAAGTCCAGGCCGACGTTGGTCGACGCGATGTCCTCCTCGAGCACCGGGCCCTTGCCGACCCATTCCCCCAGGCGCTGACACAGCACAAGCGCGTTGTCGCCGAGCCGCAGGAGGTAATCGAAGAGGCGAGCGTCAGTGGCGTTGGCATGCACGTCCATAGCGTCCAGACATGTCAGATGTGCTTGACCTCTTCGGGCATCGGAAAGAACGTCGGATGCCGATACACCTTGTCGTTCGCCGGATCGAACAGCGCTGCGCGATCGCCCGGGGCCGACGCATGAATGTCGGCCGACCGGGCAACCCAGATGGAAATGCCCTCGTTGCGCCGCGTGTAGACGTCGCGGGCATTCTTGATCGCCATTTCCGCATCGGGTGCGTGCAGGCTGCCGACGTGCTTGTGAGCGAGCCCGTGCTGAGAGCGGATGAACACTTCCCACAACGGCCATTCCGCGTTCATTGCGCCTCCGTCATGCAGCGTGCCGCGCCGCACGTGCGGCGCGCCTCTCGGCATGCGCGGACGCCGCGTCGCGTACCCATGCGCCTTCCTCCCACGCACCGACCCGCGTTCGCATCCGGTCGCGATTGCACGGTCCGTGGCCCTTGATGACGTCGTGGAATTCCTGCCAGTCGATCTCGCCGAACGCGTAGTGGCCGGTGATTTCGTCGAATGCAAGCTTGTCGTCAGGAATGCGCAGGCCCAGGTAGTCGGCCTGCGGCACCGTTTGGTCGACGAAGCGCTGGCGCAACTCGTCGTTGGAGAGCAGCTTGATCTTCCACCGCGCCGACTGCGCACTGTGCACGCTCGCCGCGTCGGAGGGGCCGAACATCATCAGCGACGGCCACCACCAGCGATCGAGCGCGTCCTGCGCCATCGCCTTCTGGCTCTGCGTGCCGCGGCAGAGCGTCAGCATGATGTCGAAGCCCTGCCGCTGATGGAACGATTCCTCCTTGCAAACGCGGATCATCGCGCGCGCATACGGCCCGAAGCTGCAGCGGCACAGCGGGATCTGATTCATGATCGCCGCACCGTCCACGAGCCAGCCGATCGCACCGATGTCGGCCCAGGTGAGCGTCGGGTAATTGAAGATCGACGAGTACTTGACCTTGCCGGCGTGCAGGTCGCCGATCATCTGGTCGCGGGAAACGCCGAGGGTCTCGGCAGCACAGTAGAGATACAGGCCGTGCCCCGCCTCGTCCTGCACCTTCGCCATCAGGATTGCCTTGCGCTGCAGCGACGGCGCACGCGTGATCCAGTTTCCCTCCGGCAGCATCCCGACGACTTCCGAATGCGCGTGCTGCTGGATCTGGCGGATGAGCGTTCGCCGATACGCTTCGGGCATCCAGTCCTTGGGCTCGATCTTGACGTCGGCGTCGATACGCGCCTGGAACGCGCGTTCCTCCGGCGTCATGTCCGCGACGTCCTGGACCTGCTTGAGACCGGTCTCGACAAGCTGCGCGTACATCGCTCCTCCGCATCGCGAACTGATTGCCTGCGTGCCCATGATACCGCGCGGGGCACGGCGCCCACCCATTTGTACAGTCGGGCACCAATCATTACGCAAGCGCGCGGTGGAACCATCCCGGTTCGGCGCGATCGTTTACTAGACGCGAGAACGTTGTTTTGCCGCCATGCCGACCGTCCCGTCCCAGCACCCGCGCAAATCCGGCGACGAAGTTCCCGAAGGAACCCCGGGCTCCGCCGAGAACGTGTGCAGTCGGTGCGGCGGCACGGGAATCGCCGGCGGCAAGCGCTGCCCGGACTGTGAGGGCACGGGGGACCGTCACGACGAACGTAGGAGACGCTTGAGGAGGCATTCATGCCCACGCAACCGAACACCGTACCCGCGCGCGACGGCGCGGGCAACGCCCCGATGAAGCCGGGTGACGAAGCGCCGCCGGGAACGCCAGGCACGGGTGAAAACATCTGTCCCGTCTGTCACGGCAACGGAAGGATCGGCGGGAGTGCATGCGCAAACTGCTCGGGAACCGGCAAGGTGACGACCGGCATCGGTGGCGCATGAGGGATGCCGATGGATAAGCGAAACCCATCGCCGCGACAGGCGGCGCGCACGTCGCACGCGGCCGCTGAACACACGCCGCCGAAGACCCAGGCTCCAACGAAGGAGCGGCTCGTCGATCAGATGGTCGAGGAGACGTTTCCTGCGAGCGACCCAACGCAATTGGCTGGGCGCGCGGATTGCGAGCCCGCGGCCGGCGACGACGCTGGACATCGGGACGATGCCGCAACACACCTGCCGCAAAGGGAACCGCCGCGAACGATCGGCAACCAGGGCGTCATCCCCGCATCGCGCAATCTCGAGGACACGGTGGACCTGGGCGACGTGGCGGATGTAATGCTGCGGCTCGAGCGCGACCTGAAAGGCTTGCAGGTGGAACTGACGACGAACGGCGCCGTTCTCGACGCGGCAGGCGTCGACCGCCTGATCGCCGCGCTTTCGACGAAGCGGGCGCAGATGATCGAATAGAAGGCAGTCGTCCCGGCTTTTTGGACGCCTTCGGAACGGCGAAGGATCGTTCAGCGCCCGACCATCGCGAGCACGTCGGCCTTCAAGAAACGTTCGACGACGAGCATGAAGGCGATCGACGGCAGGAGCAAGAGCAGCGCGGTGATCGATGCAATCTGGTAGTTGCCGCCCATGCTCGCGTTGAACATCAGCAGCGGCAACGTCGTGACGTCGGGGACGCCGACGAAGTAAGTGCCCGTGAATTCGTCGAGCGATTCGAGGAATACGAAAATCGCGCTCGCCATCAGCCCGGGGGCCGCGAGCGGCAACGTGATCGTGCGGAAGCAGGTCCACGCCGACGCCCCGATGTTTCGTGCGGCCTCCTCGAGGGAACCGTCGATCGACGCGAACGCGGCCGAGGCAATCCACACGGCGAGCACGAGGCCATGCGACGCGTGCACGAGGACGACGCCGGTGATCGTGCCCGCAAGCCCGATCTGGTAGAACACCTGCGCGATGTTGACGTAGACGGGCAGGTTAGGCACCGCCTGCGGCAGCAGGAACGCGAGCAGGATCAGTCCGCGCCATGGCAGTTTCAGCCGGCCGAGCGCGTACCCCGCCGGAATCGCAACGGCGAGACTGAACGCCACCGTGAGGAGCGCGATCCAGATGCTCGTGCCGAGCGAGGCGATCGCGTTGCCGCGCGGAGCGAATACGCGCTCCCAGAACGTGAACCCGTACTGGGACGGCAGCTTGCTGGGAAAGTACCAGCGCTCGGCGAACGCCCACAGCACGAGATTGAGCAGCGGCCCGAAAATCACGAATGCGACAAGCGCGAGCAGCAGCGCGCGCACGATGTTCGGAGCGATGCGCGTCAAGACGCTATTGCTTACGGCTTCGCCCGCCATGCTCACGTGTCCTCCTTGTACTGGCGGGTGATGCGAATGCCTGCGCGTCGGCCACACACGATCGCATGGCGCCGCGCCCTTCGGGCCTTGGCTTCGCCCGCCATGCTC
>Ga0105248_10008633_pt1 | contig 11192 bp, 8 predicted proteins | sample KBSS34metaG_FD_81524 | JGI IMG/M metagenome (GOLD analysis project Ga0105248, IMG submission 81524) | Switchgrass rhizosphere microbial communities from Kellogg Biological Station, Michigan, USA - KBS S3-4 metaG | ecosystem: Host-associated > Plants > Roots > Rhizosphere > Soil | place...
AATAATCGGAACTCCGCGAGGAGATCTGGCTAGCGCGCGTTTGTCGAGCAGAGACGCGGCCCGCCAGATACAGAGGCGGGCCGTTTTGTTTGACTGACAACTGATGGGGCGTAGGTCAACTGGCAGACCGTCCGACTGTTAATCGGAAAGTTGATGGTTCGAGTCCATCCGCCCCAGTCGAACGAATCGAGAAGGCCACAACGCCGCGCGCGTTGTGGCCTTCCGCGTTTCAGCGACCACGCCAGCGCATGGCCCAGGCGATCGCGGCCGTATCCCGGCCGACCCTTGATCATTCGACAAGAGAGGGCCATACTCCCTTGACCATTCGACAAGAGCCGGAATGTCCGACGCGTCCGACGTCCTCCAAGGCACTCTCGATCTGCTCGTCTTGAAAGCGCTATCCCTCGCCGCGTTGCATGGCTGGGGCATCAGCCAGCGCATCCAGCAGCTCTCTCGCGACGCCCTCCAGATCGGCCAGGGCTCGCTGTACCCCGCTCTCTACCGACTCGAGCGGAAAGGCCTGGTCAAGGGCGAGTGGGGCACGTCGGAAAACAATCGTGAAGCCAAATATTACACTCTCACCGCCGCCGGCAAACGTGCCCTCGCCGCGGAGTCCGAAGAGTGGCGCCGATACTCCAGCGCCGTTGATCTCGTACTCTCGGCCACCGGCTGACGAAGGACACATGCGACCATTCCGGCTCTGGCTTCGCGCCCTGTTCCTGCGTCGCCGCGTCGAACACGAGATGCGGCGCGAGATGCAACTGCACCTCCAGCTCGAGACCGAGGCCAACCTGCGCCGCGGCATGAGCGAGTCCGAGGCTCGACGCGCCGCCCTGATCGCGTTCGGCGGAATTGGAAAGGCCGAAGAGGCCGTGCGCGACGAACGCCTTACGAGAACTCTGGAAATCGTCGTCGGCGACGTGCGCTACGCGATACGTGGCTTTGCACGACGCCCGCTCTTCGCCTCGGTCATCATCACCCTCCTCGCGGTTGGCATCGGCGCGAACACCGCACTCTTTGGCGTCGTGTACCAACAGTTGATCTCACCCCTGCCGTTCAAGGACGGTAGCCGTATGGTGCACCTGCAGTCGACCGGTGCCCAGGGAACGATTCAGCTTCCCATCGCACCGGGACTGCAGGAGGCGTGGGCTCGCTCCCCGACCGTCGAACAGATGGTCGTCGTCGGAGTCGGCGTGTTTGCGGTCGGTGATACCACACAGGATCGTCCACGCCAAGTGTACGGCGCGGTCCTTCCGCCCGGAGCATCGGCGTTCGTTGGGATTCATCCTGTCCTCGGCCGAGACATCCAGCCCACCGACACGCTCTCGAGCGCGCCACCGGTCGTCCTCCTCAGCGATCAGATATGGCGACGCGATTTCGCCGCCGACCGCGGCGTGGTCGGAAGGTCGATTCTCATCGAGGGCGTTGGCCACGTCGTCATTGGCGTCGTTCCGCCGGCGTACGCGATGCCGTTCATCGATGAGCGCGACATCTTCCTCGCCCGCCGTGCGCTGTCCGTCAATGCCACGCGTTCCGATAGTCTCCTCAATTCTCCAACATCCGATGGCATACCGCTCGCCAAGCTTCGGCCCGGCATGTCGGTGGACGACGCCAATCGCGAGATGTCTGGGCTCTTCGAGCGATGGAAGGCTGATCCGCGTGCCGCGCAATTTGTTGCGCAACTCGGCGGAGTTGTCATCGATCCCCCACGCGTCGTTCGCGCCATTGACGACGTTCGGCCGGCGACCCGCGAAGCGATACTCGTGCTCTTCGCCGCCGTATCGCTCGTGCTGCTCATCACCTGTGCGAACGTCGCCAACCTTCTCCTCGTTCGCGCCTGGTCGCGTCAGCGAGAGTTCGCTGTCCGCGCGGCCATCGGTGCCAGTCGCGGCCGCCTCATGGCGCAAGTGCTGACGGAAGGAGCGATTCTGTCGCTCGCCGGTGCGTTCGCCGGAATTGGTGTGGCCACGCTCGTGCTGCGCGGCATTCAGGCCTCGCAGCTCGGCAGGACGATCGGAACCGCGAGCCTTCAACCGAGTGTGCTCGTGTGGTGTTTGGCGCTTTCGCTCTTTACCACGATCACATTCGGCCTCGCGCCAGCTCGCTTCGCCGCCGAAGATCGGATGACCGACGCGCTCAAGGCCGGCGCTCGCTCGCAGAGCGGCGGCTCGTCCGCGCGTCGCGTTCGCACCGCGCTCGTCGGTCTCGAGATTGCGCTGTCCTTCGTGCTGTTAGCCGGAGCCGGGCTTCTCGTGCGAACGCTCATGGCGATGGGCGGAGCTGACATTGGAATTGACACACGCGACCTCGTTTCTGTCGAGGTTCGTTTCCCGCAAAAACGGTTCAGTCTCGACGCGCGCCGCGCCGCCGTCGGCGCGATCAGATCTCACCTGGAAGCGCTCGAACTGCGCGATCTGACCATCTCCTCGATGACTCCGCCGAGGTTCGGCATCGGCCTCGGGGGACTCCAGTTCGAGAATAGGCCAACCAGGGCGAGCGACAGCCTTTCAGCGATCGGCTTCAATGACGTTGATCCCGCATACTTCGCCCGCGTCGGACTCCGCGTCACCCGCGGCCGAATCTTTCAGGCCGACACGCGGCTGTCCACCGACAAGAACGCCACTGAGGTCATGGTGAACGAGCGTCTTGCCCGCCGGTTCTTTCCGAACGGGAATGCGGTCGGCCAACATCTCAAGTACGGCAAGCTGCCTTGGTCGACAATCGTCGGTGTCGTGGCGGATGTGGACATTCCTGGCTTGAACGATCGCGCGCGTTCGCTCCAGCTCTACATGCCGATATCGCCGGTGACGGGACGCGCAAACTTCGTGTTTCGGTCGACCCGACCGGTTTTCAAGCTCGATTCCTTGATTCGTGCCATCGTTCGCGACGCCGCACCAGGCGCGACGGTCGGCAACCCCATCATCGCGGATGAGCTTCTTTCCGGCGCTCGACAGACGCAACATTCGCTGCTGCAGGTAATCGGCGCATTCGCGCTTGTCGCCCTGTGCTTGGCCGCGATCGGCCTGCACGCCGTCATCGCGTTTTCGGTCGGCCAACGCACGCGCGAGATCGGAATGCGCGTGGCGCTCGGCGCCGCGCAGGCCGACGTCGTTCGGCTCATACTGCGCCAGGGACTATCCCTCTCGCTTTGGGGCGTTGCGGTCGGCGGCGGCGGCGCGCTCCTTACGTCGCGCGCCCTTTCGTCCTTCCTCTATGGCGTCCATCCGCGAGATCCGGTGACCATAGTCGCCGTCGGTGCGCTCGTCGCCGTTGTCGCGGTGGTCGCGTCGCTGCCGCCGGCATGGCGCGCCGCGCGTATCGATCCGATCGAGGCGCTTCGCGCCGACTAGGCCGGCGCTGGGCCCTCGCCGGGAGCGAGCTTGTCCAACACGTCGAGGAGCGCGTCGATGTCCAGCGGCTTCACGAGGTGATACGCGAACCCCGACGCCTCGCTGCGCCGGCGATCATCCGCCTGACTGTATCCGCTGAGCGCAATGAGCGACGGCGACGACTCACGCAGTCGCGATCGCAGCTCGCCGGCCAATTTGTAGCCGTCCATCTCGGGCAAGCCGATGTCGAGGATCGCGACGTGCGGCTGAAACTCCACCACCAACTCCAGTGCTTCCGTTGGGCTCAACGCGGCGCGAACGTCGTAGCCCGTGATCGACAGCAATCGCGACAGACCCTTCACCACGTCGCGGTGGTCGTCGACGATGAGCACGCGCGCTTTGCGCGCTGGTTCGCGCCCGGTATTCCACCAGCCGTCATCCAGCGCCGCGCTGCCCGCTTGCGTGGTCGCGACGGGCAGTCGCACGGTGAACTCACTCCCCTGCCCGAGGCCCTCGCTGTGCGCCGCGACTGTGCCGCCGTGCAGCTCCGTCAAGTGTCGAACGAGCGAAAGCCCGATGCCCAACCCACCGGGTGCCCGGTCCGGACCGCGCACACCCTGCACGAATACTTCGAACAAATCCGGGAGCAGCGTCGGATCGATGCCGATGCCGGTATCCCGCACGCGCAGCATGACGGAATCCCCTTCGCGGGTTCCGGTCACGGTGATCCGGCCCCGCGGAGGCGTGTAGCGCGCGGCGTTGGAGAGAAGATTGTCCACCACCTGAGTGAGACGAACCTCGTCGCCTTCGACGGCAAGGCCCTTCGGTACCGAGAGCTCGAGCTCGTGTTCCTGTTCGGCAAACAATGGCGCCGTCGCGTCCACCGCGCGCGAGACGACGTCGCGCAGATCCAACCGCGTCTTCGTCAGCGTGACCGCGCCGCGCGACACTCGCGACATGTCGAGAAGGTCGTCGACGAGCCGCACGAGATGCTTCACCTGGCGCGTGATCACTTCGATCTCGTGCCGAGCCTCCGGGTCCGCGTGCAGCTCGAGAAGTCGCGCCGATGTGAGAATCGGCGTCAGTGGATTTCGCAGCTCGTGCGACAGGAGCGCGAGGAATTCATCCTTCCGATGATCCGCCCGGCGCAGCGCGTCTTCGACCTCCTTCAACCGCGTCACGTCGAGAAAGGCGCCGATGGCGCCGCGCGGAGTGCCGTCGGGATTTCGCAGCGGGATCACGTTGCCGAACAGGTGCGCCACTTTACCGTCGTCGAATCGCAGCTCCTCTTCATAGTTACGGAATTCTTCTCCACGCGCCGCGCGCTGTAGCGGCAGCCGATCTGTACTGATCTCGGCGCCGTCGATGAAAACGGTAAAATGGCGCGTCGGCGCGGGATCGCTCGCGGTTTTCGACAAGTTGCTGCCCATCGGAATTCGAAGTACCTCGTGTCCGGCGCGATTGCCGCGGATCTCGTGACAGTCGGGATCGTTCGAGATCCACACCGCGACCGGCACGGCGTCCATCAGGGCGGCGAGATCGTCGGCGCGGGCGCGGGCCTGAGCCTCGCTGTTGCGCAGCGCGTCTTCGACGGCCCGTCGATGGGTCATGTCGGTCACGACGGACACGAAGCACCGCTCGCCGCCGAGCTCCACAGGCGCGATCGCCAACACCGTTCGCAGGTTGCGCCCGCTCCTGGTCCGGAAGATCGCCTCGGCGCTTCGCTCGGCCCCTTCGAACACCGGCGCTATGAACGCGGCGCGCTCCTCTACCGTCCAGATGCCAAGTTCCGCGCCAGTCTTTCCAACCGCTTCTTCCCGACTGAAACCCATGACTTCGACGAACGCCGCATTCACGTCGAGGAACGTGCCGTCCGCCGCGCGCGTGATAGCCGACGGCTGGGGGCTCAGATGGAAAATCGTTTCGAATCGCCGCTCCGACTCCCGCAATGCATCCTCGGCGGCCCGGCGATCGTGAATGTCGAACGCCGTCGCGACCCACCGAAGCGCAGCACCGCTCGTGTCCAGAAGCGGCGCAATCTGCCCGATGTGCCAGCGATAATCGCCACCACGCGTCCGAATCCGGTACTCGACTTCAGTTGCGGTTCTTGTCTCGAGTGCCTGCTGCCACCGCCGCGCCAGTTCCGGAACGTCGTCGGGATGAACGGCTGTCAGCGCGCCTTTGTCGCGGAGCGTGGCCTCCTCGCTCATGCCCGTCAGCTCGAACCAGCGATCGTTGACCCACTCGAGCTGCCCCATCGCGTCGCACGTCCATACGATGTGCGGCAGGGCGTTGGCGAGTACACGGTCCAAGCCATCCGAGCCGGAGCCCGGGCCGAACGATCCGATTGCCGAATCGCGATAGACGTAACGAGTCAGCGGGGTCACCATACGCCGGAGAGTTCAGGTGGTGGCGCAACAGCCCGCGTTAATGCTGCAGGCATCCGCCTCGGCGGACAACCTCGCCGTACGGATCCGTCACAGTTTGCCACCCCTCGAACGTGGTCGGCCTCGGAAGTCCCTCAATTAGCCGAAGGTCCAATTGGGGGCGACCAACGGTCGTGTCGGCTGGACCTCGCTACTGTCTCGAGTACACCGAAACGAACCCGGGCGTGGTCTCCGTCAAGGTGTTGCCGCTGACGTCCCCAGTGTATGTGATGCCGTCCGTCTGGTCGTTGAACGTCACGCGGCCATTGGAGAACGACCACGTTCCAATCTCGGTGAACGTCGTGTTCGAGCTGGCTCCCGCGGGGCGCAGCGTGATTACTTCGTTGTAGTTCCCGTTGGACGAGATGGTGAGCGTCGACGCGATGATCGATACCGCCTGGGTGCCAGAGCCGATCGTCGTCGGAAGCGCTGCACCGTTGATCGATAGCAGAGCCCACGTCCCGCTCGCGCCCACGACCGGCGAGGTGGAATCATCATCCGAGCCGCATGCGCTGGCAGCGACCAGCACGGCGACCGCGATCCACGCTCTAGAAAAACGCCTCATCGTGTACGCTCCATGTTCGGGTTGGGTGGGAAAACACCGGCGGAAGCGCGGGAATCGTGCCCGATAGTTGGGCCAACGGCCTTCTCGGCCTCGTCCAATTGTCGGCGATGAGAGCAGCAGATCAGCGCGTTTTCAGTTGGCCTTCGAGGTATCCGAGTGCGACGCTGCCTGTAAGGATCAGAGTCAACACAATGACGGCGCCGATCGCGATCCACCGCTGCTGAAGGCGCGCGAAGAGCGCGGGCACTGCGGTTGAAAACACCAACGCGACGCCAATCAGCGTCGCGTCAATGAACAACCCGAGTATCGCTCCCGAGATCGCGCTCCAGAGAACGATCGATGTGCGCACGTCAGGGTTTGATCTGTATCGCCGCTCCCGCCGGAATCGCGCGCCAAATCTCCTCGATTTCCTTGTCCGTTACGGCGATGCACCCTTCCGTCCAGTCGAACTCGCTGTGCGACGAACCGTAGTCGGCATACCTCGGCGGAAGCCCGTGAACCATGATGTCGCCACCGGGAGACACGCCGAGTTGATTTGCCCGCTGCAGATGAGCCGCGTCGGGATAAGACACGTGCAGAGCCATATGGTACTTGCTCTGCGGGTTCTTGAAGTCGATCCGGTAGACACCTTCCGGGGTGCGTCCGTCGCCCCTCTGGATCTTGTCGCCGACGGGCTGCTTGCCGAGCGCGATCTTATACATCCGCACCGGGAAGCCGGCCTGAAACAGGGTCAGCGTGCGCCGGCCCTTCTCGACGACAATACTGTCCGCGACGAGCCTGCTCCGAATGTCGACCACGGGCGTAGTCGTGATCGTCGGAGACGGGACACTAGCGATCCGGAAGGATGTGTCGCCGGCGGCGAAGAGGAGAGGTAAAGCGGTGCCGAGCAGCGCGTGCAGCATACTGAGGTATTAAGACCGGCCAGAGCTCTGGCGTTGAGGCGGGCGCGCGACGTCGCGACTCGTCGCGTGGCGTCCTAACGAGCGTGAATATACCGCAATCGCCAACTTACGTTCCAGTTCGCTCTTTGTCCAACCCGAGTTCTTCACTACACCCTGACGAGTTCTTCCGTAACGGGACCAATGACCGCGTCCAACTCGAGAGCCGTCAGCGCCTCGACAACCGGTCGAGATACTTCTTCCGAAACTTCGCGACCTTTGGCGCGATGACGATCTGACAGTACGGCTGTGCGGCGTTGCTCGAGTAGTAGTCCTGGTGGTACTCCTCGGCGGAATAGAACGTCGTCAACGGAACAATCTGCGTGACGATCGGATCATCCCAGACCTTTTCGCGCGTCAACTCGTCGATCACCGCCTTGGTGTCGTCGCGCTGCTCGTTCGAGTGGTAAAGCACGACCGAGCGGTACTGCGTCCCGACGTCCGCTCCCTGCCGATCCTGAGTCGTCGGGTCATGGATCGTGAAGAAAACACCGAGCAGATCGCGGAACGTGACGACCGACGGATCGAACGTGATCTGCACGACCTCGGCGTGGCCGGTCGTCCCGCTGCAGACGTCGCGGTAGCTCGGACTCGTCGTTTCGCCGCCCGCATAGCCCGACACCACCTTTTCGACGCCGTTCAGCTGACGAAATACGGCGTCGAGACACCAGAAGCATCCGCCGCCAAACGTCGCCGTCTCTCGTGAGTGTTCAGTCATAAATCCTCGCTGCCACAAGATACTAGGGCCTGGAATCTCGGGCTTGCTCGCTGCCCCGCACACCGCCAATCTCCGCGCATGAGTCAGCGCCTGGAACAGGTCGTCGACGTCGAAACCCCCGAGCTCGTCGTTCTGTCCTACACGATCGCCGGTCTCGGCTCGCGTCTGTATGCCGCGCTGATCGATCTCCTCATCTGCGTTTTCTTGTTCATGGCGGTCGCCGTCGCGACCGCGATTCTCCTTCCGCGAGACCGGATCGAGGCGGCTCTGCGCCGCGATTCGTCGCAGGCGCTCGCCGCGGCAGTGCTCATCATCGCCCAGTTCTCGATCATCTGGGGTTACTACCTGCTCTTCGAGGCGCTTCGCGACGGTCAGACGCCGGGCAAGCGGATGCGGCACCTTCGTGTCGTTCGCGACGGAGGCTTTTCAGTGGGCTTCGCCGCCTCCGCCGTGCGAAACTTGATGCGCATCGTCGACCTGCAGCCGCTCTTCACATACCTCGTCGGGGTTGGATCGATCGCCTTCTCGAAATCCGGAAAGCGGTTGGGCGACATCGTCGCCGGCACACTCGTCGTGAGAGAGTCCTTCGTCCGTCAGCCGCTCACCGCCGAACCCGCTGCACCCGCAACGCCAACCGCTTCCGCGGTCTTGTCGGCGCAGCTGAACGAAACCGAGTTCCAGTTGCTCGACCGGTGGGCAGCCCGCCGCAATAGCCTCGACGCCGATCGGCGCCGACAGCTCACCGAACAGGTCGCCCGTCGTCTGGCGCACGTTCTCGCCGACGATGGAACGTCGGACGCCGCGCGCCTCTCGCGGCTGCACGCCGCCGAGCGACAGGCGCGCGAGCGAGGAGTCGCGGCGCGAGGAGCGACGGGCGCGAGTCGCGAGCGCTACGCCCTCGTCACCACGCGGTCGCCGCGATGGATCGCGTTCGCCTCGCGGCTCGCGACGGCGCAACGCGGCGGGCTCTCATCGCTCGGCGAGTCCGGCGTCCGGGAGTTCGTCGAAGAGTACCGTGCGCTCACGTCGGACCTGGCCCGTCTGACCACCGCCGCCAAGGATGGCGGCGTTGCCGAGGTGTTCTATCTCGGGCGGCTCGTCGCCGGCGCGCACAATCTCATCTATCGCGAACGCCGCCAGACGTTCCGCGAGGTTCTTCGCTTCATCGCGATCGACGTGCCGACCGAGGTTCGACGTTCGGCAGCGCCGATCCTGCTCGCTGCAGCTTTCCTGTTCGTTCCCGCGGCGATCTCCTACACCGCTGTGGTGCGCGATCCCGCGGTCGCGCCAACGTTCATCCCGACCAAGATGCTCGATCGCGCCGAAGAGGGCGTCGAGCGTGCCCGAACGCGAAAGGGATACATCCCCGATCCGGAAGTATTTCGGCCCGTGATGGCGAGTCAGATCATCGCCAACAACGTGCAGGTCACCTTCGCCGCGTTCGCGCTTGGCATCACCGCGGGCATTGGAACACTCTTTTTGCTCCTCATGAACGGCATTTCGCTCGGCGGAGTGTTCGGGCTCTACCAGTCGAAGGGAATCATCGGGCTCCTGCTCGCCTTCGTCGCGCCGCACGGCGTCCTCGAGCTCTCGGCGATTTGCATCGCCGGGGGAGCCGGGCTCCTCATCGCCGGCAGCATGTTGCTGCCGGGCGACATGACTCGCCGCGCGGCGTTCGCGGCCAACAGCCGTCGAGCCATTCGTCTCATCGCGGCCTCGACGCTCCTGCTCGTTTTTGCCGGTTCGCTCGAGGGAATGGTGTCGCCGATTCCAACCTGGCCACTCTGGCTCAAGCTGATGGTTTCGGCCACGACGTTGTTGGCGCTCATCTCCTATTTGCGCGGTGGACTCCCTCGCGCTCGTGAGGAGCCGCCGGTCGCGATAGAGAGCGAAGTTCGGCCGTCGTCGGCGTTGCTTGGCCTCGGGGAGTCGGCGCCTACAACAGACCGCGCGCTTTGATCTCGAGGTAGCGGTTGACGACGGCGGTCGCCATGTGCGTCGGCGACACGTCGAGTACGGCGATGCCGGCGCTCCGCATTCGCGCCAGGGCTTCCTCGCGCTCGCGAACCAGCTCTTCAGCGGCCGCCGACCGATAGAGCGCGGTCGCGCCGACGCTCGCCGGTCGCGACGCCTCGACCAACGCGTCATTCTCGATCGCTACGACGACCACCGCGTGGCGTTTCCCGGCGCGATTCGCGTAGGCAACGAAGCTCCGCGCCGCCCGAACATCGATCACGTCCGTGAAGAACACGACCAGCGCGCGCCGCGGCTGCGACGTCGCGAGCACTCGAAAGGCGGCCGCATAATCCGGTTCGACGACGCGCGCCTCGAGGCCACTGATCGCGGCGCGCAGCGAACGAAGCGCCGTCCGTCCACGCTGGGGCGCCACGACCGCGCGGATCGCATCATCGAATGCGATGAGCCCCACACGATCGCCGCTGGTCGCGGCGACGTCGCTGAGAACGAGCGACGCCGACAAGACGTGGTCGAGCCGCGAGTATTGTCCGGCGAGTTGTGTCATCGCCCGCCCGCAGTCGATCATGGAGATCACGACCTGCGATCGCTCGATCGTATGCTCGCGGCTGATCAACCGGCCGTGTCGCGCTGTCGCCTTCCAGTCGACGAATCGTGGATCGTCGCCCGGAACATACTCCCGCAGCCCGGCGAACGCGTTCCCCTCACCCCGCCGCTTCAAGGCACGAACGCCGACGTCGCTCAGCCGCTGCTGCATCGCGAGCAATCGGAATCGCCGAACGTTGGTCAGAGATGGGACGACCGTCGTCGTGTGCGGCGAAAGGCGCGCAACGATGATTCTCGCCATCAACCCGAGCGGCCCAACCACGCGGACTGCGACGTCGCCGAACTGCCACGCCCCGCGCGACGAGCCGGTCGTTTGCACGTCGATCTCGAGCTCGGCGCGTGCACCGATCACGAAGGCATCAGGCGCCACCGAGCCGCTGAGACCAGACGGAAATCGATCGAAGAGCTGCGCGCGGATCGGCCAAGGCCAATCCGAGCTCAGGGTGTACTGGATCGCGGTCGCGTCGCCGAGCCCCAGCGTATCGGGCGCACGGCGCTCAATCGCGAGGTCGCGCCGGCTGGGCAGTCGCAGATAATCAAAGAGCAAACAACCCGCGCCGGCAACGAGTCCGGCAACCGCGAGCGCCATCCCGATTCGCGGAAACAGCCAGAGGAGCGAAAGCGCCAGGACCATCG
>Ga0105248_10008636_pt1 | contig 11190 bp, 10 predicted proteins | sample KBSS34metaG_FD_81524 | JGI IMG/M metagenome (GOLD analysis project Ga0105248, IMG submission 81524) | Switchgrass rhizosphere microbial communities from Kellogg Biological Station, Michigan, USA - KBS S3-4 metaG | ecosystem: Host-associated > Plants > Roots > Rhizosphere > Soil | place...
AGGGCGCGCGCAACCATCGGAAGTTCATACCGCACGACTGAACTGCCCGATGCTGATGGTGCGGTAATTATCCAGGCAAGCCGCTATCGCGCGCGCATAGGGCATTCCATCAGCCTGTATCGACAGGCGACCGCCATTGCATCGCAGTAGGCCGCGCGCCATGAAAGCGCCAAGCGCCGGGCGCGCACCGGCCAGCAGATCCTCGCCTATTTCCGCCTCCCCGGTGCACAGCAAGCGCTCGATAGCATCGCCGCGCTTCCGGTCGGTGGCGGACCGACGCACACCGCGCCGTCCCGGCAACCCGCCATCGGCAACCAGCATCCGATACCGCCCGGCCATTTTCTCGTTCTGGATCAGCAGATCCGGAAATTCGCTGATCGCACTCGCGCCCAGACCGATCAGGACATCGGCATCGTCGTCGGTAAAACCCTGAAAGTTACGGCGCAGTGCCCCATCGCGCGACGCGACCGCCAGAGGATCCTGCGGCAAGGCGAAGTGGTCGAAGCCGATCGCTCGATATCCAGCGGCTGTCAGCCTTTCATACCCAAAGGCCGCCTGATCGAAGCGTTCGCGCGCGCCCGGCAGCGATGTTGCGTCAATCCTCCGCTGCCGGGCAAAAACCGACGGAAGATGGGCATAGCCGAACAGGGCGATGCGATCGGGCGCCAGCGCGAGGCGCCGGTCGAGGGTATCGTGGAGGGCTGACAATGTCTGACCGGGCATCGCGTAGATAAGGTCGAGATTGATCGAACCGATGCCGGCCTTGCGGAGTGCACCGACCGTGTCCGTAATCATCTCGCCAGATTGCACCCGCCCGATCGCCCGCTGGATTTGCGGTGAGAAGCTCTGCACGCCCAGGCTCGCGCGGGTGACGCTCGATTGCCGCAGGATATCATACCAATCCTTATCCAGTGTCCGCGGATCAAGCTCGATCGATATCCCTGCCCCGCCTGCGTCAAAACGCTTGATAAGCGCATCAAGCAGCCGGCCGAAGCGCAGCGGCGATATCGCGTTCGGGCTGCCGCCGCCAAAGGCGATGCGCGTCACCCGGCCGCGCCCGCCGAGATGCTCGCCGACCAGCGAGATTTCCGCTTCGAGCGCATCGAGATAGGCGTTGAGCCGATCGGCCCGATTGGCGGCGCCGGTGTTGCACCCGCAATACCAGCAGATGTCCCTGCAATAGGGGATATGGACGTAGAGCGACACCGGTGTTTCGGGCGCGACCGCCGCAAGCGCGGCCGCATGGTCCGCGCCGCCGACGCCGTCGTGAAACTCGGCCGCTGTCGGATAGCTGGTGTAGCGCGGCACCGGCTGCGACAGCAATTCTGGATGATAAGGCCACATGGGCAACACCATGACGCCGCACGCGAGTCAGCGCTTTGATGGATATCAACCCGATTTTTGGGATCGATCAATGCCGCCGCGAATCGCCGCCCCTAGAAACGATGCATCGAAACCAGATGGGGCAATGGATCATGTATCGGAAGCTGATAACCGGGTTGATAGCAGGCATGGCGCTCACCGCGCCCGCCTATGCCGATAAGGGCGACATCCTTATCCGGCTGCGTGGCATCATGGTCGCGCCGAACACGCGGTCAGGCGGGATCCTGCCCACCCTGCCTGCGGAACAGGTGAAGGTCAGCAAGAGCTTCATGCCCGAGGTCGATTTCAGCTATATGCTGACCAACCATGTCGGCGCGGAGCTGATTGTCGCGACCACCAAGCATCATGCCGACGGCAAGACCGGTACGACGGGAGCCATCGGACGCCTCGCCTCGACCTGGGTGTTGCCGCCGACCTTGACGCTGCAATATCATTTCGCGCCGCAAGGATCGATACGCCCCTATGTCGGCGCGGGGATCAACTATTCGATCTTCTACTCGGAGAAAGCTTCCACCGCGCTGGTGACGGCGGTCGGCCCCACCAAAGTCGGCATGTCTGACAGTGTAGGCTACGCGCTTCAGGCTGGCGTCGATATCCCGATCGGCAAGCGCACCTTCTTCAATCTCGACATCAAATATCTCGACATCGATACGACGGCCCGCCTCGCAACCACTGCGATCGGCACGCAAAGCGTAAAGATCCATCTGGACCCGGTTGTGGTCGGCGTCGGCTTTGGCATGCGGTTCTGAAGAGCAACTCTCCGCTCCTCAGCAACTAAAGGGGGGAGGCTCAGCCTTCCCCCTCCTTTTTGTCTTCATCGATCAATATCCGCAGCGCCGCTCCGTCGAGATCCTCAAACTGCCCGCTGGACAGTGACCAGAAGAAGGCGGCGAGCCCACCAAGGCCCAGGAACAGGGCAATCGGGATGAGGACCGCGATACCGCTCATCGTGCGCAGCGGGTGAGGCGCAGGGCGTTGCCGATCACGATGATCGACGATGTCGACATGGCGATAGCCGCAATCAGCGGCGTCACCAGCCCCATCAGTGCGAGCGGCACGGCGAGAATATTATAGCCGATTGCGAGCGCGAAATTCTGGCGCACGATCCGCATCGTCCGGCGCGCGGCGGCGACGGCGATCGGGACGGGCCACAAACTATCCCCCAGAAACACGATGTCGGCGGCGTTCTGCCCCACGTCGCTGGCCGACGAAGGCGCGATCGAAACATGACCCGCGGCCAAAGCCGGGCCATCGTTCAATCCATCGCCAACCATCAGTACCCGGCGACCAGCGGCGCCTAGACGCGTGATTGCCTGAACCTTGTCATCTGGTGTCATCCCAAACACCGCTGGAACATGAAGCTGTTCGGCCACCGGCGCGACCGCCTGATACCGATCCCCCGACAGGATGACGGCATCGAGCCCCATCGCGGCGAGCCGCGCAATCGCATCCCCCGAATCCGCACGCAGCCGATCGGCAAAACGGAGCAGATGCCCTGCCCGCCCCTCGATCCCAAAGCCGCATGCAAGCGCCTCGTCAGTCGGCACCGGAGCGCCGGCCCAATCGGGCTTGCCAAGGCGGACGCGCGCGCCTTCGCAACGGGCTTCAATGCCCATTCCAGCTATTTCCCTGACATCCGCAATGTCGGCCGGCCGCACACCGCTTTCCTGCAGGTGAGCAGCTAAAGTCTGTGACAACGGATGCCGGCTGACACGCGCCAGCGCGAGCGCGACCGATGCCTCCCAGCCATCGTCGATCGTGTCGCCGATCAAAGTGGGCCTGCCCAACGTCAACGTGCCGGTTTTATCGAAGCGAACGCAGTCGGCCTCCGCCAGCCGCTCGAGCGCCGACCCGTCCTTGACGAGCAAACCCCGTCGCATGAGCGCGCCGGATGCGACGACCTGTGCAACGGGAACCGCCAATCCCAGTGCGCAAGGACAAGTGACGATCAGGACGGCAACCGCGATCAGCAGCGACTGATGCCAGCCCGCGCCGGCGATCATCCATCCCGCAAAGGCCGTGATGGCCAGTGTGTGCACGGCGGGCGCGTAATAACGGGCTGCGCGGTCCGCGATGCGGACATAGCGCGACCGCCCCTGCCCCGCGGCCTCCATCAATCGGGCCATGCCGGCAATCGTCGTATCGGGTCCGGCAGCCGTAACGCGGACAGTGAGCGGCCCAACCAGATTGAGCGTTCCGGCGATCACGCGAGAACCGATTCCGACAGGAACGCAGGCGCTTTCCCCGGTGACGAGCGACCGATCGACCCCGCTTTCACCCTGTTCGACGACGCCATCGGCTGCAAACCGCTCGCCCGCCGCAACCAGCAGCCGCATCCCCGGCTTCATCGCACCCGCAGACACCCAACCGGACGACTGATCGTCGCCGAGAACGATCCCGCCGGGCGCCGTCTGTCGCAGCAAGGCATCCGCGCCGTCGCGCGCCCGATCCCGCATCGCGCTGTCCAGATAGCGACCCGCCAGCAGGAAAAAGATCAACGACACCGCGCCATCGAAATAGGCGTGCTCGCCGCCGGTCATGGTTTCGAACAGGCTGAGCGCCGTCGCTATCAGCACGCCGATCGAAATCGGCACATCCATGTTGGTGCGGCCATGGCGCAATGCCAACCAGGCCGACCGGAAAAAGGGACGGCCGGAATAAGCCACGGTCGGCATCGCGATCAGCGCGGACAGCCAATGGAACATCTGGCGCGTCGCGCCATCCGCGCCCGACCAGATCGAAACGGACAGCAGCATGATGTTCATCGCCGCGAAGCCGGCAACGCCCAGCGCCTTCAGCAGAACTCGGCTTTCGGCGCGATTGCTGTCTTCGACGGCTTCGATATTGATCGGTTCGGCGACGAAGCCGAGGTTGCCGATCATCTCGCGCAAGGACTGCGGACCGATGCCCGCCCGGTGATCGATGGCAACCCGCTTCGTCGTAAAATTCACGCGCACGGCGGTTATGCCCGGTGTGCGCGCCAATCCGTCCTCGATCTTGGCGATGCAGCCCGCGCAGCGAATACCCGGCAGGCTGAATTCGCTATGTTCGGTCACGGCGTTCACGCCGGCACCTCGTCGACGAACCGGGCGCGTTGCGTGCCATGACGAACGTCGATTTCAAGCCGCCACCTGCCAGCCGGCAAGGTTTCCACGGATCGATAGCTGGCCGGACCAGTCTGAACGAAATGCAGCACCTTGTCCGGCAGCAGCCCGACAGGATGGATCGCGGTCGCAGAGACGCGCGCGCCCTGAACCGCCGAGAGAGATATGACGGCGTAGTCACCTTGCCGGCTTGTCGCAGCTTTCCAGCCAAGACCCTGCTGGGCATGCGCCTCATCCAGCCACCCGTTGAATCTCTGGCTCGCCACATAGCTGTTATCGACGACCAATCCGCCGAACGTGCGAACCGCGAAGGTTGCCATCACGGTGTTCACGGCGATGACCACCGCAAAGAAGGACACCGTGATCATCGCCATGTGGCGACCTGTAAAAAACCGCGTCATCGGGAAATCTCCGGCCGGTCGAAACGTGCTGCCTTGCGCACAAGAAGATGATCCTTGCCGTTCGCGCTGAGCGTGAAGGTGAAGGGCGCAGCTTCGTCGCCGCCGCCCTGCGCCCGGACATAGATTCGATGCTCGTCCACCTGATCAGGCGCGACCTCGATATCGATGGCTGTTGCTCCGGCGTCGCTGTCACTGGCGGAATCCCACATGACTCCGCCGGGCAGCCCCGCCATTTCCAGACGAACCGCGCGCGGGCGCGATTCCATGTTGCGTATCTTGATCGTGTAGGCGTTTCGGATGCTCCCGTCGGACAGGCGCACCCACAGGGGATTGCGGTCGTGCGCCACCGAAAGGTCGAGGTGCGTGCGTGCTTGCAGAGTGAACATCATCGCTGCTCCGATGCCGGCCCACACAGCGAAATAGGCCAGCGTCCGTGGCCGCAGCAGCGTCCGCCGAACCGGCACGGGTTCGGCACCGGCAGCCTCCGCCTTGCAATCTTCCAGCGTGGCATAATCGATCAGGCCCCTCGGCCGCCCGACCTTCGTCATCATCTCGTCGCAGGCATCGATGCACAAGGCGCAGGTGATGCAGGCGAACTGCGCGCCGTCGCGAATATCGATGCCGACCGGACAAACCTGCACGCACGCCTGACAGTCGATACAGTCGCCCACGCTCTCGCTGCGCTTCGTCCCATGACTGCGCGGTTCGCCCCGCCAGTCCTTATAGGTGACGATCAGCGACCGCTCATCGAGCATCGCCCCCTGAATGCGCGGCCAGGGGCACATATAGAGGCAGACCTGCTCGCGCATGAATCCGCCCAGCACATAGGTCGTCGCGGTGAGAATGGCGATCGTGGCGTAAGCGATCAGCGCCGCGTGCCCAGCGAACAGGTCGCGGGCGAGCGTCGGCGCATCGGCAAAATAGAATATCCACGCGCCCCCCGTCAGCACCGCGACGAGCAGCCAGGCGCTGTGCTTGAGAACCCGCCGCGATATTTTCGCCAGGGTCCAGGGCGCGTTGTTCAATCGGAACTGCGAATTGCGATCGCCGTCGATCGCTCGTTCGATATGCACGTACAGATCCGTCCAGACGGTCTGGGGGCAGGCATAGCCGCACCATGCCCGTCCCACCGTCGACGTAACGAGAAACAGGCCGACACCGGCCATGACGAGCAGCCCGGCGACATAATAGAATTCGTGCGGCCAGATTTCGATCGCGAAGAAATAGAAGCGGCGGTGCGCCATATCGACCAGAACAGCGTGGTTCGGGGCATAAGCGCCGCGATCCCAGCGCAGCCATGGCGTCGCATAATAGATGGTGAGCGTCACCGCCATCACCAGCCATTTCAGCCGCCGGTAGAATCCATCGACGGCGCGCGGGAAAATGGCTTTGCGGCGGGCATATAGCCCGCCGCCCGGCAGCTTAGGAACGGGCGCGTTCATTCGCCCCCGCCGAGTGAGTGGACATAGGCTGTCAGCATGTTGATCGTCGCCGGATTCAGCTTCGCGCCCCATGCCGGCATCACGCCGTAACGGGCATTCGTCAGGGTGGCTGTCAGCGTTTCGCGATCGCCGCCGTACAGCCAGATCGCGTCTGTCAGATTGGGCGCGCCAACCTGCCGATTGCCCGTGGCGTCCGCGCCGTGACAGGGCGCGCAATTCGCTGCGAACAACACCGTGCCGCGTGCCGACGAAGCGCTGGAACGCTCCTGATGCGATACCACGCGCACGAAGGAGACCGCGTCCTGAATCTGTTCGGCCGTCAATATCCCGTCGCGCCCGAAAGACGGCATCTGCGACATGCGCGTGGCGTCGTCGCCCGGCTGACGAATGCCGTGCAGCAATGTCTGATGGATGGTAGCGCGATCGCCGCCCCACAGCCAGTCATCGTCGTTCAGATTGGGATAGCCCTTGCTGCCGGCGGCGCCCGAACCGTGGCACGGGGCGCAATTGATCTTGAAGGCCGCGCGGCCGCCCTCGATCGCCGACTGCATCAGCGGCGAATGCGGATCGAGCGTCGCGATATCGACCTTGGCCAGCGCAGCCGTCGTCGATGCTCTGGCGATCTCCGCCTTGGCCGTCTCGGCGGCGAGCTGATTATGGCTGGTCCAGCCCAGCATGCCTTTGGTCGAACTGTGCAGCAGCGGTATGGCGGGATAGGCGACGCAATAGCCGATCGCGAAGACGATGCAGGCATAGAATGTCCACAACCACCATCGGGGCATCGGATTGTCGAGTTCCTCGATCCCGTCCCATTCATGGCCCATGGTGGAAACACCGGTGGCTTCGTCGATTTTTGGGTCAGTCATCGCGCGGGCTTTCGTCGCTGAAGGGGATCAGGCTGGCATCCTTGTGCAGCGGGCGGGCCGATGGCCGCAGCGCACGCCAGATCGCGAGCAGGAAGATGAACAGCAGGAACAGCATGCCCCACGTATCGGCGGCATCCCTGATGGCTTCATAATGCATCACTTCTGCTCCATCGGTTCGGCGGCCTTGGTGTCGACCAGGGTGCCCAGCATCTGGAGGTAGGCGACCAGCGCATCCATTTCGGTCAGCCGCTTGGGATCGCCATCGAAATCGCGCGCCTGCGCCTTGGGATAGCGCTTCTTCAGATCGGAACTGTCCGCATCGGGATCGGCCTGTGCCGCAAGATCGGCGGCGGCATTGTCGATATCTTCCTTCGTATACGGCACGCCCACCCGACGCAGCGCGGTGAGGTGATCGCCGATGTTCGGGATCATCAGGTCGCGTTCCTTCAGGAAGGCGTATGGCGGCATGATCGATTCCGGCACCACGGCGCGCGGATCCGTCAGATGCTGGACATGCCATTCGTCCGAATAGCGCCCGCCGACGCGGGCCAGATCAGGGCCTGTACGCTTCGAACCCCATTGGAACGGATGATCGTACATGCTTTCGGCAGCGAGGCTGTAATGACCGTAGCGTTCGACCTCGTCGCGGAACGGACGGATCATCTGGCTATGGCAGTTATAGCAGCCTTCGCGGATGTAGATGTTGCGCCCGGCTTGTTCGAGCGGGGTGTAAGGCCGCATCCCCTGAACCTTCTCGACGGTGGAATCGATCCAGAAGAGCGGCGCGATTTCGACGATGCCGCCGACTGCCACGGTGATGAGGGCGAGCACGAGCAGCAGCGTGACGTTGCGCTCGATCGTGCCATGGTTGAAGATTTTGAGGGCCATCGATAGATCCTTCAGGCCGCGTGCGGCTGGAGCGGATGATCCAGCGCGGGATTATAGGGAGTGCCGGTAAGCGGCGCTTCTTCGCGCAGATTGCCACGGATCGTCTGGAACACGTTCCAGGCCATGAAGACCGATCCGAGCAGGTAGAGCAGGCCACCGGTCGCGCGGATCAGATAATATGGCTTCATCGCGGCAACGACGTCGACAAAGGCGTAGACGAGATAGCCGTCATGCCCATATTCGCGCCACATCAGCCCCTGCATGATGCCCGCCACCCACATCGACGAGACGTAGAGGACGATCCCCAGCGTCGCCGTCCAGAAGTGCCAGTTGATCATGCGCAGCGAATACATCCGCGTCCGGCCCCAGAGCCTGGGCGTCAGGAAGTAGATGGTCGCGAAGGTGATCATGCCGTTCCAGCCGAGCGCACCGCTGTGCACATGGCCGATCGTCCAGTCGGTATAATGCGACAGCGAGTTGACCGTCTTGATCGACATCATCGGGCCTTCGAAGGTCGACATGCCGTAGAAGGCCAGTGCCAGCACCATCATGCGGATGATCGGATCGGTACGGACCTTGTCCCAGGCACCGTTGAGCGTCATCAGGCCGTTGATCATGCCGCCCCAGCTGGGCATCCACAGCATGATCGAGAACACTTCACCCAGCGTCTGCGCCCAATCCGGCAACGCCGTATAATGAAGGTGGTGCGGGCCGGCCCAGATGTAGAGGAAGATCAACGACCAGAAATGGACGATCGACAGGCGATAGCTGTAAACCGGCCGCTCTGCCTGCTTCGGGATGAAATAATACATCATGCCCAGAAAGCCGGCGGTCAGGAAAAAGCCGACCGCGTTATGGCCATACCACCACTGGGTCAGCGCATCCTGCACGCCCGCGAAGGCCGAATAGCTCTTCGATCCGAACAGGCTGACCGGTATCGTCAGATTGTTGACGAGGTGCAGCATCGCGATCGTCACGATGAAGGAGAGGTAGAACCAGTTCGCGACGTAGATATGCGGTTCTTTGCGGCGAACGATCGTGCCGAGATAGACGGCGAGATAGCTGACCCAGACGATGGTCAGCCAGATATCGGCATACCATTCGGGCTCGGCATATTCGCGGCCCTCGGTGATGCCCAGCATATAGCCGGTCGCCGCGAGCACGATGAACAGCTGATATCCCCAGAACACGAAGCGTGCGAGCGCCGGGAACGCCAGGCGTGCGCGGCAGGTGCGCTGGACGACCCAGAAGCTGCTGGCGATCAGGGCATTGCCGCAAAACGCGAAGATGACAGCCGACGTGTGCAGCGGCCGGAGCCGACCGAAGGTCGTATATTCGAGACCGAGGTTGAGCTGCGGAAAGGCGAGCTGCAGCGCGATGTAGACGCCGACCAGCATGCCGGCGAGGCCCCAGAAGACCGTCGCAATGACACCCCATCGGATCACATCGTCATAATAGCCCGTGGGTTTCGCGGGCGCTGGCCTGTCCAGCCCCTCATAATCGGCGCCGCGGAGCAGGCAGCACAGCCCGATCAGGGCGGCGACCGCAAGGATCCACATCTGCGCGGCAAAAGCGGCATCCACCGCTGAAAAGGCGGCTATCACCGCAAGACCGAAGGCGAGGAACCACCCTCCCGCCTTCATAACCAAATTATGCATTGCTTACCCCACCTGCATCAGCTTCAGGGGTCGCATTGCGCCTTAGGGGACAGCCATCGATATACGAAGATGTACGGATATGGAGTCGTCGCGAACCTGCGTTTTCGCAGGAAGCAACGGTCCATATTTATGCCGCCGCAGGCCGTTTTAGTGTCTCCTGAGATCCGTCCGAATACGTTATTTAATAAGCGCCGGCATTTCGGCCGATAAAAGCTCCGCACCCATCAGCTGCGCGAGTGTCGGCGCAATCTGGCGCATATCGATCGCGCCGAGATCGCCCTTCAGACGCAGCGCGCCGCCCATCATAAAGAAGGACGATTTCATCTCCGGCAGGCTGGCCGCATAGCCGTGCATGCCCTTTGACTTCGATGGCGAGATCAGCGCCGCCGCGGGATCGCGTCCAGCCTCGAAGCCCGGGGCGAAATTGATCGCATAGTCGGCATCGCCGCCGCCACGTTTTGCAATCTCGGCACGGTCGATGATCTCGGCAATATGCAGCGCCGGATTGGCCTTCAACATGGCGAGCAAGGCCGCCACCCTGGCTTTCAAAGCCGGATCGTCGGGCCGGGCAAGGACCACGAATGCGCTGCCGCCAGCAAGCCAGGGCTCGGCCTCCCAGCGTTTTACTTTGCCTTGTTCAAGCGTGATCAATCCAGCCTGAAGGAAGGCGCCGAACAGATTCACGTCGGTCGAAACGGGTGCGAACCCATGGTCGGATACGATGGCGATCGTCGTCGCCGGATCGGCGGCGACTGCGGCGCCTGCGAGCTTTCCCACCATCGCATCGATCCGTTCCAGCGCATCGTGCGCCTGCGGCGTGTCGGGGCCGAATTCGTGCTGGATATGATCGAGACCGGTCAGATAGACGGTTTCGAATCCCGGCTTGCGGTCGACGACCAGGCGCAGGGCGAATTCCGTGCGTATCGCATCGCCCTCGACGCTTTCATCGATGCCCTGCGCATAAGGCCCGACCTGCTTTTCGAGGGCGTCCACCAGTCCGGGAGTCGCCAGCACCCGCATCAGCTTGCGGTCGTCGTCATGGCCGGTGCGCCAATATTGCGGCAGATTATAGTCAATGGCCGCGCCGACGCTCACTGGCCAATGGACGTTGGCGGTGACGAGCCCGGCCTTATGGGCGGCATCCCACAAGGTCGGGACGCGGATATCGGACGCATACCAATACCAGCCGGTCTGGTTGATGCCGTTCGGATCGAAGGTCAGATTATTGACGATGCCGTGCCGGGCCGGGCTGACACCGGTGATCAGCGTCGTATGGCTCGGATAGGTGAGCGTCGGCAACACGCCGGTGACGGTGCGGGCATAGGCGCCCTCCGTCACGAAGCGCCGGAGGGTGGGAACTTTCAGCCCGCGCCGATCCGCATCAAGGACGTCGGCGGGGCGAAGCCCGTCAATCGAGATCAGCAGCAAAGGCGCCGCGCCTGCCCGCG